>Ga0315288_10000120_pt1 | contig 85040 bp, 58 predicted proteins | sample YL17G11_20_MG_FD_203454 | JGI IMG/M metagenome (GOLD analysis project Ga0315288, IMG submission 203454) | Sediment microbial communities from Yellowstone Lake, YNP, Wyoming, USA - YL17G11_20 | ecosystem: Environmental > Aquatic > Freshwater > Lake > Sediment | place: USA: Wyoming | collected... | reverse complement strand
TCTTGCATTTATTGGGTGAATTATAAAGCCCCATTTTTCTCGACTTCATTATCCCCCGAGGCGCGCGCTTTCCAATATTAAGGCTTTGTATGGTTCCACAAAGGCCTGTTGTATTCTGCAGTTTCTAGCTCCCGCCCCCTTTGCCAATAAATACTGACGATAATCAGTATGATAGAAGCAAGTATGCCTGCCAGGAGTAATGCGCGGACAACTCGGCCGATGTGCATGGTAACATGATTGTCGCGAAGGTATCTTGCCCACAAGGCCGAGATTGCAGAAATAAATAAGTAACCCATGAGCCCGCTCAATCCGGCAACCAGCAGTTGGATGCCGTGCCACTGAATGCTACCAGGCTCTAGCATTCTTGCCGCGAACATCGACACCTGCGTTGATATGGCAATTAAATTCCCCAAGTGGGGGTAGAATACTAAGTAATCACTCATTGCCATACCGAAGGCCACGGGAATAATGCCAGCTATACCAGCGACGCCTGCATTAGGTGAAAGGACGCCCATTATCAAGCCAATCACGATAGCGGATATGAGAAGCCAGCCATAATTTTCACCAATGCTGAAGTAACCACCAAACCATATGGAAGGGAGGAGGAAAGCTCGCTGGCAAGCCGCACTGATGGCTGAGGTTATGACGACAGCTATAAGAAGGGGCAGGTAACGTCTTAATTTGCTCATAATTGGCTGGCTCTATCTGCTCATAGGCAACTTATATAATCCTGACTAATGGGTTGGGGTGCCGCTCTGCTGACGATTATTTTCTTTGATGGCAATGCTGAACATCCTGTAGGCATTTGGAAATTCCTTCGGGTGTGAGTGGAGATACTGCTTATCGTTACTTTTGAGTTGACTCAATAGTTCTGCCCTTTGAATGCCGGCCTTTGTCGGCGAATTTTTCTGCAGGGAGTATATATTTTTCGCATTGCGTTCAAGGAATATCATTATCAACCGTTGCCTCCCTGCCTTTTTCTCCATTATCACATTATTCATAATCAGCAAATGACCAAATATGGCGCCGAAAATGATGAGCGCCTCGACGATGGGCCAAAGCCAAGCAACCCTCGAAACTTCCTTGCGAACGCCTTGAATTGAAAGCTTACTGGATTGCGCAGTCTCATTAGTCTCAATGCGCTTCTTACGAAAGTCAGACAGCAAGGCCGCGAGTTGGTATCCTATCAATCCACTCAAACCGGCTACCAGCAATTGGTGGCCAAGCCAATAGAGGCTGCCAAGATTATCAAAAAATATCTCTGATGCTGTTGAGGCATAAATGTAACCGGCTATTAAAGTTCCGAGAGCAATGGAGACGACGCTGGCCACACAGGCGACAAACAAGGAGGGAGAAAGCGCGCCAATGAATAAGCCAATGCAACTGGTGGCGATAATTATAAGCGCATAGCTTTCATAAAGAGTATGAATATTTTCAAAATTTACGTGGCAGAAAATATCGAATCCAACGCATGCGCTCATCACAATGACGAAGCTTGTGAATGATAGAAAGGGTTTTATTTTTCCCATGAACTGCTCCCTTCATATCTTTGGAGGTAACATACACGGATGGGGAAATTTCCCCCAAATGGAATTCGCGTCCATTATTGAAGGCTATGTATTATGGTTTTCGCGCTGTCGCCTTGACCGCAAGTCGGAGAGCAAACGTTGTCCAAGAAAGCCCCCCAGCCCTCCAACTAGCAATTGTATACCGTGCCATCGAACGCTGCCGCTTTCCAATAACTCGTTAATTGCGAAGAAATGGGAGTAATTGATGAAATTGCCAATGGCCATACCCAGCCCCACGGTCATTATGCCCGCAATACAGGCAAGAGGAATATTAGGCATGAAGGCACCTATTGCCGCGGTTAGCATTAGCACTCCGAATAGGCCCCATAGATAATCTGATTGTATAGCAAACACTCCCCTTCCGGCGAAAAGAGGATATAATAATACGATATATGCAATTGCACCTAACATCACGACCAAACCAGATCGGGATAAGTGTCTTGATTTCTGCCGCATGAACATATTATCTCTCAATTTCTATTTGTAGGTTATTTAAATGCGTGGCTGTCACTAATAGCCTCACTGCCACTATGGCAGGAGTCCCTCGATGATACTCGGGATAAACAAACTCCTGCCCAACGAGGATTATTTCTTTGTGTTTTCTCTGCGGGCTCTGCGGTTAAGAATGTTATGCGTTAACTGCATTTGTTCTGTCCCCTTATTTTTCTCGCTCAACCGCTCCCGCTCCCTTTTACCATTGCGCGGGCATGAATTGTTCGACATCCGTTTTGGTGATGATATGGATGGGCAGGTAGCGAATCGGCGGGATGGGTTTGCCGTTGAGCCAATCGGCGGCGAGCTTCATGGGAATGGCGCCGTCGGCTTCCGGCGACTGGTAGGTGATGGCCTGGAGGGCGCCGGCTTTGACAAAATCCATGCCCACTTTGCTGTTGCCCGCCGCGACCCGAATGATGTCCTCGCGCCGGGCGTTCTTCACCGCTTCATTGATGCCGATTTGCGCGCCGGAGTCGTCGGCGCTGACGATGCCTTTCAATTCTTTGCCATAGCGGGTGAGCCAGCCGGAGACGACGTCTTTGGTCTTTTCCGAATCGAGGTTGGTGGTCTGCATTTCCAGGCAGCGCATCTTGGGCGCGATCTTTTTCAGCTCGGTTACCATAGACCAGGTGCGGGAAAAGAACGGCGAGCCGCCCGGATAATGCTGCACCACCACATAATCGCCGGTGTTATGCATCTGCTTGGCGAATTCGTGGGCGAGCAGGCGGAACTGGTGCCAGTCGTCCGGCCCGGTCCAGGCGAGAATATACTGATGCGCCTCGGGCGCGGGCAGGAGATTGACCCCGATGACCGGTATTTTGGCGTCATACAGTTTTTTCACCTGGCGCGTGCAGGCCTTGGCGTCAACCGGACTAATCAACACCAGGTCGGGTCGCTCGTTGATGACCTGGTCCACCTGTTGGTTCTGGAGATTGATATCATTGTTGGCGACTTTGCATTTCAGGTTGATGCCGTAAACATCGGCGATCTTCTGCATGCCCCGCACCATGGCGCTCAGATAGGGGTGGTCAATGAATTGCAGGAAGACTACGGTCTTCCCCCGCGCGCCGTCCGCGGGCGGTTTGGGCTGCGGCAGTTTGGTTACACCCCAGCCGGAATATTCCATGTCATACCAGTGGCCGGCATCGGTCTCCGGCAGGAGTTCCGGATTCGCCGGGCGGGGCGGAATCGGTTTATTGGTGGGCGGCAGCACCAGCGGCTGGCCGTCTCTGGATTTCAACGCCGCCACCTGTTTTTCGTAATCCACGGCGGCGCCGGTTGTCGTCGCGGTGGTGGTTGTGATCCCCTGCACCGGAACGGGCGCGGGCCGCGATTGCAAAAAATACATGGCAAATATCGCGACAATGGCCACACACGCGACGACGCCGACGGTGGCGAGCGCAATAATCGTGGTATTCTGTTTCATATCAGCCTCCGTTTCTTCACCTTCTTCAAGCGAATCAATATTATCCTCAGTTTCCTGCCTATTATCCGCAGCAGCCCCCGTTTCCTGCAACAACTCGTGGCGGCGACCGCGCAGCCGCCGCTGCCGCGCGGCGAGCGCGGCGTCATAGAGCACCACCGCCGCCAGCACCAGGCCGCCGGCAATCTTCCGTATTTCCCAGCCCGCCCCCAGACATTCCAGTCCATTATAGAGCATGGTCAAGGTGAGCAGGGCAATCAGGCTGTGCAAGACCCGCCCGCGGCCGCCCGCCATGGCCGTGCCGCCGATAATCACCGCCGCAATCACTTCCATCAGCGAATTGACGCCCAGGGACGGCATGGCGGAATTGATGCTGATGCCGAAGAGCGCCCCTCCCAGGCTGGCGAGCAGGCCGGAAAGGCAGAAGACGCCGATCAACGTGCGTTCCACCGGCAGGCCGGACTGCCAAGCGGTGGTGGCATTGCCGCCGATTAAATACAGGCTGCGTCCGGCGCGGGTGCGCCGCATCATCCAGTCGGCGGCCGCCACCAACAGCAGAACAATCAACACGCGCGGGGTCAACAGCGGCAGCAGCGGCTGCTCCATCCACGTCCCCAAAGTGAATTCCGGGGTGAAGAGCGAGCCGCCCTTGCAATAGATGAGGATCAACCCCTGAGTAACGATCATCATGCCCAGAGTTACGATGAACGAGTCCACTTTGGCTTTGACTACCAGCAGGCCGTTGATGAGGCCGATAATCCCGCAGCACAGGAGCGCCACCGCCAGACTGCCGCCCCACCCCAGCGATGGCTGCAGGCCGACCGTGAGCATCGCGCCCAAAGTTATATTGGTGCCGATGGTCAGGTCGAGCTGGCCGCAAATCATCACCAACGTCATGCCGATGGCCGCGGGCATGCCCAGACACATCCCCTTCAAAATGGTGGTCAGGTTTTGGCCGGTGAGAAAATGCGGCGCGGCGAGTCCCATCACTAGCAATACGCCCAGGAAGAGGACATAGATGCGGCGCTCCGCCAGCCGGGAGCGAGTAAAGAGCCGTTTATACATTGCTCCTCCCCGACCGGCGGCCGAACCAGGAGGTCAGGCCCACCACAACAATAAATACCAAACCCTTGACCACGAGTTGCAAAAAAGAGCCCAGGCCCAGCAAGGTCATCAGGTTGAGCAGCACGCCGATTACCAGCACCCCGCCGAGCACTCCCAGCAGTTTGCCCCGCCCACCCGCCAGGCTGATGCCGCCGAGCACGACCGCGGTAACGGAATTGAAATCATAACCTTGCCCGGTCTCGAAAGTGCCCTGCTTGTTCATTGATGTCAACAATATTCCGGCGAGCGCGGTGGTGAAGGCGGAGAGGATGAAGGTAAGCCAGACCACGCGCGCCACCGGCACCCCGCTCAAGCGCGCCACTTCATTGGCGGAACCGGTAAGCTGCACCTGCGCGCCGAAGCGCGTGTGTTTCATCAGCCAGTGCATGACCACCACCAGCACGAGCAACAGCAAGGTCGGCAGGGGCAGGAATTTGAAGACCACGATTTGCGAGAGTTGCAGGAAGGCCGCCCCGGCCGGGGTCCCGTTATCCGGATAGATTTGGTTGCCGCCATAGGCCCAGCGCAAGATGCCGTCCAGCATGAAGACCATGGCCAGCGTCCAGATGATGGGATTCACCCGCCAGTAACCGATCATATAGCCATTGATGGCGCCGACCACAATACCGGCGAGCAGACCGCAGAGCAGGCTGGGAACGAAACCCAGCGGCAGCGCGGTGATGGCGACAAATCCGGAGAGCGCCATCATGGAGGGAATCGAAAGGTCCACATAGTGCCGGGAATAAGTGATAAAGGCGACGCCCAGCGCGACGATGCCGAGCAGGGTGACATTGCGCAGCACATTAAGCAGGTTCTCCGGGGTGGCGAACTTGGGCGAGATGCACATCCCGGCCAGAAAGAGCGCCAGCAGCAGCGCGTAGATGCCCAGCATATTCAGCCATTGGGTCAGGGCCGAAACGCGCAGCCGGCGGAGGTCTGATGAGTGAGCCTTTTTCATCGTCAGCTCACCTCTCCATTGGCGGCCATCAGCACGGCTTCTTCCGTGCAGCCGGCGGGCAGTTCGCGCACGATACGGCCCCGGCGCATGACATAAATCCGGTCCGACAGGTTGACCAACTCCGGCAAGTCATCCGAGATGAGCAGCACGCAGGCGCCGGCGTCGGCCAGCGCCAGGATAGCCTCGTGGATTACCTGTTTGGCGCCGACATCCACGCCCCGGGTGGGTTCGTCCAGGAGGCACACGGTGGGCGCGGTGGCGAGCCATTTGCCGAACAGAAGCTTTTGCTGGTTGCCGCCGGAAAACTGGTTGACCTCCCGGTTCGGCTCGGCGGGGTAAAGATGCAAGCGCCCGGCCAGATCGGTAAAGAGAGTGCGGGCGGCCGCGCCGGCGGCGTAATGCCGCGCCTTCGCATTATAGGCGGCAAGCAGATTTTGCTGCGCGGTCAGCAACAGCGCCAGGCCGTCGAGTTTGCGGTCCTCGCTCAGGTAGGCCAAGCCGTGGCGCATCGCCGCGCGGAGTGAATGCGAGGCGATCTCCCTGCCGTCGAGAAAAATGCGCCCGCCGTCGCGCGGGTCAATGCCGCACAGGCTGCGCCCCAGTTCGGTCCGCCCCGCGCCGGTCAATCCGGCCAGGCCGAGTACCTCTCCCGCGCGGATCTCCAGGTTGATATCGTGAAAGAAGCCGGTGCGGGTAAAGCGCTCGACCCGAAAGCGCATTTCGCCCGGTTGGCGCGCCCGGCCGGCGGCGCGTTCCTCCACCTTCCGCCCCACCATCAATTCCACCAGCCGCGCGGCGGTAACCGCGGAGATGGTCAACGTGTCTATCAGCCTCCCGTCGCGCAGCACTGTGACGCGATCGGCGATTTGCATAATTTCCGACAGGTGGTGGGAGATATAGATGATTGCCAGGCCGCGGGCGCGCAGTTGGCGGACGATGGCAAAGAGGCGGTCAACTTCATCGCGGCTCAAGGCCGAAGTGGGTTCATCCATCACCAGGATGGAGGGCTTGTTGGAGAGCGCTTTGGCAATTTCGACCAGCTGGGCCTCGTGCTGGCTCAATTCTTCCACCGCCACATCCGGGTCCAGGTGCGCCAGTCCGACTTCCGCCAGCCAGCGGCGCGCTTCCGCCAGTAACGCGCCGCGATTTATTATGCCCCGGCGCGCGGGCAGGCACCCGGCCAGTAGATTCTCCGCGATGCTCACCGGCGGCGCCAGGCTGAGTTCCTGGTGGATCATCTCGATGCCCAGGGCTTTCGCCTGCGCCGGAGTGTGCAGGATTACCCCTTTGCCGGCGATGGAAATCTCGCCGCTGTAGTCCGAAAAGGCGCCGCTCAAAATCTTCATCAAGGTGGATTTGCCGGCCCCGTTCTCGCCCACCAGCGCGTGCACTTCTCCCGCAGTTACGCTGAAGGTAACATCATTCACCGCCAACGTGCCGGGAAAGCGCTTGCTGATATGGGACATCCGCAAGGCCGGCGAGAGCTCGCTCGAAGTAGAAGCCATGGCCCAGTTCCTACCGGAAAGATGCTGATGCTAAAAGATAGCACCCCAGTGCGCGGAACGCAAGGTTCAACTGCTATCGGGTAACAGTTCACAGATAGTGAGCAGAACGTCATTCTGAGCGCCTCCGCCACATAATTGTGGCGGAGGCCGCGAAGTCCCTAAGCCCCATCGGGGCCGGGATGGCGGCTCTACAAGAGCCTAGCCAAATCTCTACCTTAATTACTTGCAGATTTGGCTAAGCCTGCCATAGGCAGGCCGCTGGCTAGGCATTAGGCCGCCATCTCGGCCAAAGGCTTAGGGACATCCCGGGTTTGCCTAAGGCAGACTTAGGGACTTCGCGGCGTGCTTCAGGCTGTGCCTAATCACAAATAGTGAGTAGAATGTCATTCTGAGCGCCTCCGCCACATAATTGTGGCGGAGGCCGCGAAGAATCTCACCTGCAAATATGATGAGATTCTTCTCTGCGTGATTCAGATAGTGCTGAATTGCTTGCTCGGTATGACTGCATTCTCATCAATTGTGAACTGTTACCTGCTATCGCTTACCAGTTTTCGTTTGAGCTCCATGTAATAGAGAAAATTACCATAAGAGATATCCGGCGGAAAGGAATGATCGAGGGTGGGAATAAAGCCGCCGGCTTCGATCAGGGGCGCGATCTTTGCCATCTCAGCTTCGATATCCTTTTTCCCTTTTGACAGTTCCCGCTTGTCTACGCCGCCGACGAAAGCCAGGTCTTTGCCATATTCCCGCATTAGTTTTGCAGGATCCATGCCGGCGGCGGCTTCCAGGGGCCAATGACAAGTAATCCCCATCTCGATAAAGAGGGGGATCAGCACTTCGGTATTGCCGTCGCTGTCCAGCCAGAAGTGTTTGATGCCATGACTTTTCAGGAATTCGATGATCCGTTTATAGCGCGGCATAAAGAATTCGCGAAACAACGTCGGCGAAGTAAACGGCCCGGTCTTGTAAGCAAAGTCTTCGAAAAAATTGAAGTAATCGCAGTCAATCTCCGTTACTGCGCGGCGCACCGATGCGCAGAAAAAATCCGCCAGGAAATCGAGCATTTCATGAATCAGCGCGCGCTGCTCATAGAAGGCGATGCAGAGCGCTTCCGTGCCCATCCAGATGCGCAGATGGCTGAATAAGCCGAAGCCGCAGTTCACCTGCAGGCACAACGGATAGTCGCGGGCTTTCCACGTGGCGACGAGTTCCTCCCAGTTTTGCGGATAACGTTCCGGCGTGCCGGAGTCATAGCGCGCCTTCAACTCCAGAAAACTTTCCCGGTCGCTTACCGGATGGGAAATATGCTGATCCATACTCGCCCGCGTGCCGTGCGCTTCGCCGGCTTTCAGGCTGCGGGTAATGACGCCTTGACCGTCCTGGTGAATAATATAGTCTTCATTCTCTTCCAGAATCTTGGCTTCAAAGGTCGGATGGGCATGCGTATAGACGGGAGCAAAATCCCGCTTCCCCAGACCCAATTTGCCGCCGCGAAACCAGTCAAAACTTATCTCTTCGGCCGGCGCGCCTTCGGCCAACCAGCGGTCGAAGGTCTGGCCCCATAGGCCCAACTCATAGTTCGGCGGCGCCACATTTGGCTGATGCTGCATAACCGCGTTAAAGCGTTCTCTTTCCGTCATACTTCAATCACCTTTCTTTGGAATCATTTCGACAAATCTATAGATTTAAGACTTGGAATCGGCCCGGCGAACTCCAGCTTGAACGGGTAGGCGGGAGAATCGTAGGGCACCTGGGAGGGGACCTTGATGGTCAACGCTTCGGCGTTTTGATTATAGTCCAGTTTGCCCGCGCCTACCAGCGAGACGCGCTTCAGGGAGTTCAGTTCGATGTGCAACGAACCGAGGATTTTAATCCGCAGCTCCTTCTCGGGCCAGGCCAGACTCGTGATATAGAGGATGGTGTTCTCCTTGTTGCGGGTGAAGCGGACCGCCTCCCCTTCGGCGGCGATTTTCCAGCAGCGGGTGGCAAAGACCGCCTCGCCGATGATCTCCAGGCAGCGGCCCATCTCGGTCAGAAAGTTTACCGTCTCCGGCTCCAGTTCGCCTTCCGGCATCAGCGGCACATTCAAAAGCAGGTTGCCGTTTTTGCTGACCGTGTCTATCAGCATATGCAGGACTTGCCGGACCGGATGATAGCGCGCGGTGGCATTACGGATCCAATACCAATCGGCCCCCATGGTCTTGTCCTGCTGCCAATGGTAGGGCTGGACGGTCTCCGGATACTCGTATTCAAAATTTTGAATGGCGATATTGGGCGTCCAGTCCAACTTGATGGTGGCCACCGCCTGCAATTTGCCGGCATTCCATTTCTGGTTCTCATTGTAAAAATGCGCCAGCACATTCAGCCCTGCTTGCTTGAAGGGAATGCCGCCGTCGGTATAATACAAATCGGGATGATACTTGTCCATCAAGTCTTTCATGCGATTTTCAAACTGCTGCTCAAATTCCGGCGGCCCCACATCGCTCATCTGCTCATAATAATAACTGGTGTCATTCCATGCCACCCCGTATAGATCCGCGTAGGTAGGATCCTGCCCGTCATAGGGCACGCCCGCCAGCGGTCCTGTTTTGTCGGACCCATGGGAGGTCTGCAGCCACCGATAAGTTCGCGCAACATGCGAGGCCACGCCAAAATGCAGGCCATTCGCCGCGGTAGCGAGCTGCCACATCCCGACTATATCCTTGCCGGCGGTGGCGACGGAATTGAAGCGGGGCTGGTATTTGGAATTCCACATATCGAAATTGTCATGGTGCACGGCGACCGGCACCACATAGCGGGCGCCCGCCTGTTTGTAGAGCTTGACCAGCCGGTCGGCCTGCGCCTGATCGAATTTCGGCGCGGTGAAAAGTTTGCAAATATCTTTGAAGCCGAACTTGGAGGGATGCCCATAGGTGGCGCAGTGATACTTGTAGCCCTCGCTGCCCTGCTCGTAAATCCAGCGGGCATACCAGGTGGCGGCCACCCCGGGAATGCTTTGGGGTCCCCAGTGCATAAAGATCCCGAGTTTGGCATCCTCGAACCATTCGGGAGTCTCATACTGCTTGAGCGATTCCACCGTTGGCTCAAAAATAATCCGGGGCGGCTCATTTGCCATAATCTATCTGCCTCCATCTCGCGAGCCTGATTTCTTTTTCTTGGCCAGCGCCTCAGCGAGCGCATAGTAGGCCGGCTTGGGCTGATAGCCTCTATCGAAGAGCAGTGGGAAATCCGGCTTGCGGTCATAGCGGGATAGCCAGGAAAAGGCATCGGTGAAGCCCCACATAACGAAGGCTTTAACGTTTTTGGCGACCAGGCAGACCTGCATGACACCGCGATAGATGCGGGCCTGCTCCGCCAGCTTTTCCACCACGGTTCCCTGCATATACCGGGTTGCAACATCCAGCTCGGTGATATGCACTTCCAGGCCCAGATCGTTAAAGCGCTTAATATTGGCGGCAAGGGATTTGCTGGAGGGCTCGCTTGAGATGTGCATCTGGAATCCTACCCCGTGGATTGGCACGCCGCGCTTCAGCATACCCTTCACCATCATATACATGGCGTCCGATTTCGCATTGATCTCTTCGACGGCGTAATCATTATAAAAGAGTTTCGCCTTTGGATCGGCTTCATGCGCCCAGCGAAACGCCCAATCCATATAGTCCGGACCGAGCCGTTCGGACCAGACCGTTTCAGCAAAGCTGCCATTGCCGTCAAGTCCTTCATTCACCACATCCCAGCAATAGATCTTGCCGCGATAGTGTTTGACCAGAGTGTGAATATGCTCGCGCAGGATTGTCTTCATTTCCTCCTGCGAAAAATTGCCCGCACTCACCCAGGAGGGCAATGCATTATGCCAAACCAGGGTGTGGCCGCGCACCTCCATTTTGTGCTGTTGGGCAAAGGCGACGATAGCATCCGCACCTTCAAAGGTATAGCGCTCCCGCACAGGATGGGTGGCATCGAATTTCAGGGCGTTTTCCGCAGTCACCATGTTGAATTCCCGAGCCAACGTTGCCTGGTATTGGGAGCTCTGCAAGAGGGGCTCGACCGCCACCGCGGCGCCGATATACAAGCCGCGCGCTTTGGCAAGCTCTCGCAGAGGCGGATATTTCTGCGGTTGCGGGGGCAGCTCGCCGGCGACAGATAGGTGCGCGAAGGTGAAGCTGAGCAGGATTGAAAACAGGACGATCTGCGCCACCTTCAAAGGGCAATTTGCAGCGCGAGAAACAACGAGGTCTGACAATGGCTTTCGATGTGTCATATAAAACTCTTTCGTTTGGGATTACCGTTTGCTTGGCAATTAGCCCGAAAACAGACCCCGCAGTCTATTTCAATCGGAAATATGGATCGCATCCCATATTTTCCGAACAATTCCTAATACATTATATTATCTCTATATACTTGAAGGCAATACTGATAGTCGGCATAGGAGATGCGCGGGGTGAGGGAATGGTCGGAGCCGAAGAGATAGGAGGCGCCCAGGGATTTCATGGCCGACATAATCCTGGTGATTTCCTTTTTCATCAAATCCCGGTCGCCGGATTCCAGGATGCGGACATCGAGGCCGCCGACAAAGGCGAGCCTGTCGGCATATTTTTCGGCAAATTTCAAAATATTGCAACCGGCTTTCACTTCCATAGGGTTCAGGCCGTCAAAGCCGGCGTCAACCATCAAGGGCAGCGCATCGGTGATGTTGCCGCAGGAATGCAGCACCACCGGCAGATCATAGGAATGGAAAAAATCCACCAGTTCTTTGAAATAGGGAAAGATCAAATCCTCCAACGTGCGGGGCGAACAAAACAGTCCTTTATTATAGCCCAGGTCTTCATACACCCAGATGCCGTCGGGCAGGCCGGCCTCTTCGAAGATAATTTTATAATGCGCTTTATAAAAATCCGTATAGACCCGGCAGAAATCGTGGATCCAGCCGGGATCGAGCGCCAGGCTCTCGTAAAGGCAGAGATCGCCCATGGTGGAGCGCATGACTTCCCAGATAAACAGGTGGCCGTAAAAGGCCCACTTGTTTTCGGCCTGCCGTTTTTCCCGCGCCTGTTTGGCGCCGGCAATATCCATGCGCGCCCGGTCCACCTCCAGCAGATGGGCGCGATAGTCCCGTTCCCAAATCTGCCGGCTGGTCATGCGGAAATCCACATGTTCGGGCGTGCCGGATTTATTTTTCCAATACTTGAAGGCCGCGCCCGCGCCATTGCGCGTTACTCTCCACTCCTCGGATTCTTCCACCACTTCCGAAAAGCCCCGCAGCGGCATGTAATCGAACCAGCCGCCGGCGCCGCACATGTCATAGCCGAAATGGTCTTCGGGATTTACTGCATTGCCCTGCGCGTCCGCCGGGTAGCCTTCGGATACCCAGCGCGCCCGCGTTTCATTCCAGGTCGAATCATACAGGCCGATCCGTTCCGCCGGCCGCTGCCGCATAAGATTGTCCACTAACGCGCGCGAATTTTGCATGTCCTGCTCCACACTATTGCTGTGCTTACCCCAAAGCAATAATGATAGCATAATGCCGCGCGGGGTTAAAGCAGAAAACTTTGCGCGCAACAGTTCAAAAATAGTGAGTAGAACGTCATTCTGAGCGCCTCCGCCACATATTTGTGGCGGAGGCCGCGAAGAATCTCACCTGTAATTATGATGGGATTCTGCGCGGCCATGATTCAGACTGTGCTGAATCACTTGCCAAAAATGACTGCATTCTCATCAATTCTGAACTGTTACCTTTGCGCGACGGGAGCATTTATTTGGCCGGATATTCTCTCCTATTTTCCGGTGGAAGGCGCGTTAAGCGGGAACGCTTCTGAACGCAACAGGATCGGCATATCATCCAGGATACGATACCACTTCCGGCACCTAACGCATAACAAGCGTGCGGATTCCGGCTGCAGTCCACTCTTGCACACTGGGCAAGCGAGCAGCGCGAAGAGGCTTGTTCGTAGCGGATCACTTGCGTTACGCCAAGGCCGAAATCGGTGTGCCCCACGAGGTTTGCGCCATAGTCCTACAAATCCCTCGGGGGTCGGCGCTTTCGGCGCCACGACTCCTTCCCAAGAGCAGTGGTATTTTTCGCGCAAACACGCAAAGAGCTCGTGAAGTGTGCCCGCCGACCACACATGGTAATGGATGGAATATCCTCTGGCAACCAAGTCCCTTGCGCGGTCTTCAATCCCGCTTTCCTGACAGTTGTTCCAGAATCCTGCCCAATCGCAGTAATGCTGGAAATCGCGCGCCGGTGAAGGATCCTCATGATCTGCAATAAGATGCTCAAGGGGGGTTATGGCTCGATGCCGATCCGGGCAAGTGCTTGGGTCTGGTACCAGCAGCAACAGCGCGCCCCCCGGTCTGAGCACCTCATGCCAGCAGCGCAAGGCGCCCAGCGGATCCGGCAGGTGCTCCAGGAGATGGCTCCCAATAACAAAGTCAAGACTCTCCGGCTTAAAGGCCAGTTCTGCACCTCCGTCGCTCACCACATGGGGCTTGACCAATCCTTCCTTAACCATCTCCTCGTAGTGGCTGCTCAACAGGTCCGGAGTCAGCCGGTCCACAAAGTATGACTTGGCGAGTCCGGGATGAACTTTAACAGGACTATGTAAAGGCCCGATGTCTATCCCAACCCCGCGCAGTGACAGACCAAGGGCATCACGCGTCTGCCTTTTTCGGAGAAGCCGTTTTAGAAAATTGGGGACCGTTATGTTCTTCTCTCTTCCACGCGTTGCACGCGTTTTTTTGACCGACCCACGGGCAAGGAAAATTAGGGACAGCAAGCGCAAATTTACATCTGTAAAAGTGGTTCGCGCACCCCAATTCTCCTCTATTTCAGATACCTGCTATCGTGCTTCAGCCAGAACAAACACATTTTGCCGTTGCCGATCAAATGCCATTACACCGGACCAAGTTGAGCTGGTATTAAAGATATAGTATTCAAGCGATTGGATATTGAGCACTTCGTTCCAGTGCATCCTAAGAGCATCTTGTCGCAGCTTTTCCATGATATAGTCATCTTCTTTCCTAATAAAATACTCTTGGAGACTCTTTGCGTTTGTAAGGAGCATAATCTGAGCGCTGAAGATTTCCTTTGATGCAGGTTGCGCATTACTGACCACGATGATGTTGTGCATAGCCTCAGGAGTTGTATTGAAACGCATCCAGACGAAACCGCCACCGACACTGAGCACGCCGCCGGCTCTAACATATGTGATCCCTTTATAAATGGGTGTCCCGAATATTTTCTCGAATAATTCTTCTGAGTTGTTATCGCTATAATAGCGCGGTGAAATAAGCCAAAGTCCACTGAACCAAACCAGGGCAAGCAGCGTAATTAACATTACTGTCAATACAATCGCACCTAGAAGTATGGGCCGTCTAGATCTTATCAAGCTCTTAAGCATAATGTTCACGTCATTTTAAAATAGGGGACGACAAGCGCCTTGTTTTATCTGGGAATATGGTTTGCGTTCCCTAATTTCCTGCTGTTTTTTGTTTCGGATCGAAGATTAATTTCTTTCTTGTAAACTCATTGAGCCAACGCGCGGTGCCAGCGGCATAACACATATTATTCGAGAGATGACGAGGCGGGTCAGGAATCAACTCCGCGCCTCCGCGGGGCGAGTTGCCGGTTTGGGAGCTGTCGAAAACCAAGGCCGTTTCTGACGGATTAGCTATTTTCCCTATTTCAAAACCACTAAGTTTTGCATTCATCGCGTAAGAACATTTTGCTTTGGACTCGTCAACCGGGCATTTAAAAACTTTCGAGTCCTCAAAATAGGGCATTATCTCATCTACCCATTTATCCGCATCCGGGAGTTTGTCATTATGCTCATCCGCGTATTGAAACATCGCTAAAGCTATTTCTCGCAAGTTTTCTCGACACCTGGTATCACGTGAGAGGTCATATGAGCACCAGTATTCACATCCATAAGGCAGCAGCGGTAGGGTTAAAAAAGTCATCACCACGGCGATGATTTTTACTATCTTCGCGATGCGGATCTTTCCGCGCGCGGCTCCCTGACTAACTAATTTTCCTAAATACTTACTACTGAATATCCAGGCAAAAACGCAGAAAATGCCGCTCAACAAAACTAATGCAAATCCCGCGTTGTGCCTCAAGCGAAGAATAAAAATTACCACGTAACAAGTTAACGCCAACACGAGCAGGATTATCGCCGCGATCAACTGCGAGGTTGTAATCCGCGACGCGGAGGGTTGTGTTGCTTGCTCAGGATCTTTTTCTTTCATCGCTTTCCCCTCTACCTTATTTATTTTGCCCTGGAAATAAGTTCGCGCTCCCTAATTTCCATTTCCGGTCATTGCGTCTTCAGCCTGCAGCCAGCCAGCGCGAAACGCCGTCGGCCACAGCTTTTGCACATGCTTCCTGCCCGGCCTCGGACAGGTGAAGCTGATCCTCGCACAAGAATGCCGGCAGATGCTTCCAAACCAGCGCGTGCAGGTCGTTGATCGGCACCCCTCTTGCCTTCATCAGCGCCTGTGCAACCTCGTTGTACCGTTTGATTTCCTCATTACGCCACGACCATGTGGTATCGAGAAAGGGCCTGTCGGGATGAACCGGAGTGCTGCTGGCCCACATCACATTGCGCGTCCAGGCCGTCAGTTGATTGAGAATCAGTTCCAGGTTGGCCCGATACATATCAATGGGAATCTGCACCGGATAGCGTTGGGGATTGTGCCCGGCATCATGAATCCCATTATTCCAGTGCACAATATCCGGTTGCCCAAGCTCGCCAATCCATCTGTCGAGGGACGACAATGTGAAGAGGCTGTATTGACAATTGTCCGACGGGCCAACCACGGTCGCTTTGCCTTCAAGGAGGCGGGCCACAAGGGGTTGATAGGACATCCGAATGGAGTCGCCGAGCAAAAGAACCTTGGGTAAGTCCGGCATTGTTTCCGTTCTCCTTTTTCCAGCCTGCTGCTGATGTTATTCATACGGGCTAGAAGCTATTTCAAAACTCCTTTTGGAGGAGTTTTGAATATAGCTGTCTGTAAATTCGAGCCAGTTTCGTGCGCATTTCAAAACCAGGTCTTTCAATTATAATGAAAAAATGACTTTTGAAATGCGCTTTATTCTCTGGCTGCTTCGGCCATGGCTTGCACGTTGGCCGGCGGCACGTTGCTCAACAAGGCCTCGTGGCTGGGGCTGACGATAAGCCGGGGTCCCAACAGGATTTTCAAGCGGCGCACCTCCGCGCGCACCTCCTCAGGGGAGGCATGGGTCATCAATTCCTGGGTGTCAACGCCGCCCAGGAACGCGACGCGCCCTTTGAACCTGCGGGCGAGCGTTTCCGCATCCATGCCTGCGGCCCGCGCCTGGAGCGGGTGCAGGCAGTCAATCCCGGCGTCAATCATCTGGTCCATAACTTTGTGGATTGAGCCGCAGGAATGCAGGAGCACCTGGTAGCCATGGCGGTGCCCCTGGGCGGCGAACTGGCGGATCCAGGGCAACATGAACTCCTCGAAATGCCGAGGACTGCAAAGCAAGTCCAGTTGAGTCCCAATATCATTGCCAAAGAAGAAGCCGTCCATCAGGTTGCCGGCGGCCGCAAAGACGCGTTCGTTCGCATCGTAGTAGAACTGACACACCCGGTCGGTGGCGGCGTGGAGCAGTTTCGGCCGCTCATACATGTTCACCAGGTAGTTGTCTATGCCGAAAAGATTGATCAGCACATGGACGAACGGGCACCAGGTTCCGCTGCCGCGATAGATGTCGCCGGCATTCTGCAAGGCGGCAAGCACCGGCGCCGGCGACAGCCGGTTGGCGTCGGGCCAGGGAAAATCGTCCAACGCGGAGATATCCGCGCAATCCGCCAGCGGCGGTTTGGCGGGGGGATGCAGAATGTCGAAGAAGATCGCCGCCTCCGGCCCGTCATAAGTGCTTCCCTGATACTCGGCAGAGAGCAGGACGACTTCGTCCTGCAGCAACCGTCGCAGTTCCGCCTCCGTCCGGGTCCCAAAATGACGATTCAGCAGCGGCCACAATTCCGGGTGCGGTTGTCCAAGCCAGAAACCGCAGCGATCGGCGGTGTCGCCGGCAATGATGGCGCGAATGCGTTCTCGATGAGTCATAATTCCCCACCTTTCCCGTCAGGCCCTGAAGCGCGACCGCAGGGAGCAGCGCTGCTTCACAACTGCCCGATGTGTGTCCCTATCTGGGTATCGCCGCCGGTTTCCCGGACACGATTTTGTGTTAACTACGCGGCAGCTATTGTAGCATTAAAATAGAGGACGCGACTATTTTCCAGTGTAGTGTCCTAGCATTCTCTTGACATATAAATCGAGATCGGCCGGCTCTTGTGCGTGAAGCAGCATGGTCGAACGTATCCTTGCCAAATGTAAAGAACACCAGCAATAACCACTTGGCTTGCTGTAGCATGGGCATCTTGCCCATGCCAAGTGAGGCCAAGTTAGCCATTTCCTGCACGGGCGAGACGCCCGTGCTACAGCCATCCGCGCCTATATATGCTGCCCCGGTCAGCAGGAAATACCTGGCATGCTGTAGCATGGGCATCCTGCCCATGCCAAATAAGGCCCAACAAACTCGGGACTGCCACCGCCGTCTGGTTGTTTATTCCCTCTGGCTGAATGTCCCAGGAGTTTAGACTGGAATTTACTGGCGGCCAAGTTAGCCATTTCCTGCACGGGCGAGACGCCCGTGCTACAGCAGGCGGCCATCAAATATGCCAGTTGGGCGGATATTAAATATGGACACAGCAACCGCATTTTTTCATCTGGAAATAAATTCGTGTCCCCTAGTTTTACGAGTAACACCGAGGGACAAAGCCCGCCCCCAACCACTCTCTCGTTTTGTTCATAAATTATTCGGGCCAGCGGCGAGGCTTGCGCCTAAAACTAACCCTCTTCCAGCACGACTTCGCGCGCGACATAGGGTTGCGGATAGGAGGTAATCCACAGTTCCGGCCGGACTTCCGGCTTGCCGCCTCTCAACAACAAGACCACAGCTTCCAGGTCCTGGCCGAGCAGTTCAGGTGTTACGGGGAAGTAGTAGGTGTAGTTGCCGCCGGTGCGGAGGACGGGATATTCCCAGGCATTGCTGGGGAAGGAGGGACTGCGCCGCGGCGCGCCGATGTAAGCTTTGGAACTCCGCAACGCGGCCGTAACCAACTCCGTTCCAAATTCGCCGTGCACGGCCAGCGCCAGATAGGCGCCGGGCGCGGCTTCGTCGAGGCGGAACTTCAGCGACCAGGCCTGAACGGCGGGCGTGGCGCCATAGCCGGGGAAAAGATTCGAGGCGCGCCAACCGGTGCGACTCAGGGATTTGCCCTGATGGTAGCCGCGCACTTCCCGCACCAGGTCCGGCGTCGTATCGAGCCGCACATAGCGGACCGGCGTGCCGGGCAGGGCGCCTTCGAGGTCGCCGGTAACGAAAAAGCGCACCTGCTGCCAATGGCGCAAATCCGCCGAGACGGCGCCGCCCGTGCACTCCTGCCATTTCAGCGGCTGGACGAAATAGGGCCCGCCACATTCCAGGCGCAGATGATCAATCCTGGTCAGGCGGCCCAGGTCCAGGCGAAAGGCGCCGCCGCGCGGAGCATGTTTGTAATGCCGCGAGACGCCCAGGCCCGTATCGGCGTCATCGTCAAAGAGGCCGGCGTCGGACACGAAGCGTTGGCGGAAGGCCGTTTGTTGGAAGAAGGCCTCCCGCGCCGCGGCCACCTGCGCGCTGGCGGTAGGCCCCGAGCGTTGCAGTTCGCGGACTTCCAGCGCATTGTTGTCCGCGGCAAAGCAGGTGGCCTCATACAAGGCTTCCGCATCGGCCGGCACGGGCGTGGCCGTCAGCGCGCCCAGCAGGCGGTGCCAGGGCCGGGTCAGCTTTTTGCCGGGAAAGGAAACGGACAAGGTTTTGCCGCGCAATAATGCGGGATTTTCGACTCCGTCCAAGGTTGCGCGCCGGAAGGTCCGACCGGGCGTATGGAGACGCACCTGCTTCCGCGCGCCGGGTTCGCCGAGGAGCTTGATTACCAACGGTTTGCCGGGCACATCGCGGACGACTTCATAGGCACAGCCTTCGACCCCCGGTTCTTCGCACGGTTTGCGGGTAACCAGCAGCAGGCAGGCGCGGAAGGGCAGCACCTCGATTTCCAGGGAAGCCCCATAGGCCTGCGCGCCCAGCAAGCGCTCGGTCGGATGGAACTGGCGCACTTCGATGTCGCCCTTGCCCGGCTTAAGCCCGAGGGATTTATCCAACGTGATGACGCGTCGCACCGGCTCCCAGGTCAGGTTGCGCAGGGTCAGCAGGCGGGTGTTGGCATCGCCCCGCGCCACCGCCAGCGGCCCATACTGCTCTTCGGAAAGCACGCTGCCTTTGACCATAATCCGGCGATAGCGGCGATGCAGGTTGTAGATGCGCGCCAGTTTGGGGAATTCTTCGTCGCGCAACAGCCAGGGGTTGCCGTAGATTTCGGGCGCCAGGATCAGGCAGCGGTTGAAAGCCTGCAGCACCAAATCGTCCTCCCAGTAATCCAGACAGGAGGAGAGGCAGACGCCATGATCTTCGCATAGCCGCTGTAACCCCGGCACCAGGCCGCGGGCCAGCACGCAGGCGCGGTTATGCGTGGCCGGCGTCTCGTTGACCATGTGCACATCAATATAAGTCTCTTCGCCCTCCCAAAGAAACGTCGTCGCGTGCGGCATGCCTTTGCCCAGTTCGAGGCGGTGGTTGAGCAGGATCAGGTCCGGGCTGTAGCGGCGGCATTCGGTCATCTGCCGCACGAAGGCGTCCTGCTTTTCGGGCCGCAGGCCGCCGCATACGGCGTCGAACTTGAAGAGCGCGAAATGATGCCGGCGGCAGAGATCCACCATCATCTGAATGCGCTTTTCAGTTTCCTCGGCGGTGTCGCCAAAACCGTCCGGCCCGCCCCAAATGCCCAGGCGCGTGCCGGCCTGTTGGGCGATTTCCGCCAGCGGGCCGAAGCCCTGGGGAAACTGGCGATGGAACCGTTCCGAATCGGTCGAACCGTAAAAGCCCGCGCCGTCAATCGCGCCGGCGTCGAAGGCATAGATGTCGAGCACCATGCCGTATTCATCATGCAGCCAGCGAAAGAAGGCGAGGTTGGCGCGCGTCTGCGCATCTGACGCGCCTTCGTTGTTGTTGTTGATCCACGAAAAATATTGGGCGCGCGACGACGTGCTTTCCTCCGCGCCCGGAAAAACCGGTTTATTGCGAGACTTGGACATCTTAACCTCTCTTGTATTTTGATCGCGTAAGTATAAGCCGCCGTTGCGGCTGTTCTCTTTCTTCAGTAATATTTCTTACTATGCCGGCAGGGAGCCTGGCCCAAAATATCCCAGGTTCAGCTATAAGTCAAGAAAAAAAATGTCGGCTCTTTTTTGGCAGGACACGCTTCGCCGGCGCAGAATGTAGAATATAATAGTTTGTTGCGATTTGGGGATGTGCTAATGGACGAGATTATCATCGAAGTGGAACGGATGGAGGGTCATGCGGATCTGCCCCTGCCGGCCTATATGACCCCGCATGCGGCCGGCATGGATTTGTGCGCGGCAGTAACCTCCGATATCATCCTCCCGCCCGGCGGCCGCGCCCTTATTCCTACCGGCTTGCGCTTCGCCATCCCGGCCGGCTTTGAAGGCCAGGTAAGGCCCCGCAGCGGGCTGGCAATCCGCGCCGGTATCACGCTGCTAAACACCCCCGGCACGATTGACGCGGATTATCGCGGCGAAGTGCAGATAGTGATGGCCAATCTGGGCAGCGAGCCTTTCACCGTCCACCGGGGCGACCGCATCGCGCAACTGGTTATCTGTCCGGTGGCCAGAGCCAAGCTGGAGATTGTCGCCGAACTGCCCAAAACCGCCCGCGGCCAGGGAGGATTTGGACATACGGGACAATAAAGTAAAAATTAAAAAGTAAAAAGGTAAAACCAGAGGCCGATGGGGAAGCGTCGATAGTCTAGAGTCTAGAGTGAAAGGCAAAAGCTTGCCCGCCGTGGCGGGGCAAAAGTAAAAAGTAAAAATTAAAAAGGCAAAACCGGAAGTCCAGGGCTTTGATATGAGATATTTGATTATTGTTTCCTCAATAGTATTCTTGTTTGCCGCGGCGGCCGGCGCCATTGCGCAGGAGGCCGCTTATATCACGGTGGATCTCTCTGCCGCCAGCGAGGGAGACCGGCTGCTGACGATCAGCCTGCAGGGGATCGTTAACCGCGCGGCTGCGCCCCCGCAGATTTATGTTATTTCCAATGCCCGCGATGACGGCTGGTTATCCTGGGCGCGGCATCTGAAGCCAGGAGCCACCGAGAAACTGACCCCCGCGCAATTGCCGGAGAGATTTCGCTCACAGGTAAAAGGGCAAATTCTTTGCGATCCTCATAATCCTGTTTCCCTGAACCTGGCCACTTCTCTGGCCGGCTTAAAAGACGCCGTCTTGACCGATCACGATTTGGGCCTGCCCACGCTTTTCGATATGCGCAACAAGTCCGCCTCCTTTCCGGAGGTATTCAATTGGGCGGCGAAAGAGCTGCTGCCCCGGTGTTCCCGGCAGGGATTGGCCTTGCTGGGAACGGAAGTTTCATTCCGGGATTTTATTATTCAGCAGAAGCTGTTGGCCTTGCCGCTTCCCCCTGTTTCCGACAAGCCGGCGTGGATTGCCTTGAATCGAATCCTTGCGGCCTTTCCGGCCGGCGCGACGCTTTATGGCCCGGCGCCGGAGCTTGCGTCTCCCTCCATTGTCTCCTGGGCGGCGCGGCTCGGCCATCCTCTGGTAAGTGTGCAAGATGCAGCAAACTTCAGCGTTCATGCGGACTTGGGGCAATCCCGGATGCGCCAGTGGAGAAAATCCGTCTCGCTGGAGGGGAAAATTTATCTCTGCTTTCTCTTCTCCGGCGGCGATGATATGGGCTATGCCACCGGACGGTTGAATGATTTGATTAACAGTTCCAATAGAGGAGAGCTTCCCCTGGGCTGGACCATCCCCTACCAGCTTCCGCAACTGGCCCCCGATATTATGCAGTCCTATCTCGCGCAAGCCTATCGGAGCGGGATTGATAATTTTGCCCTGCACATCAACGGGCCGATGCAAAACAAAGCCGATATTTACGCCCCCATCTGCAAAATTCAGGATCAGCTCGATGCCGGCGCGGTCGTCCTGCTCGATAAATCCGCGGAAGCAACATTGCTGCCCGCGCTGGAGAAATTTGCCGCCCAATGCCAGCCCCTGGGCATCTTTCTGCCCGACCGCTTGCGCCTTCCCACCAAAATGCTGGGCGACACGGTGCTCATGACGAAAGGCTTCTCCTCCTCCGCGCCCCAGGAGATCCTCGACCGGCTTGCTGCGCTCCCCTCCGAAAAGGGCGGCCTCGTCTTTGTGTATGTTAATGCGAAAGAGGTATCGCCTGCGGATATCACCTCTATCGTCAATCTGCTGCCTCCTTATTTCGAGGCGGTCGGGCCGGACGAATTTCTCTACCTGGCTAAACAGATCCTCACCAGCCGCCAGCAGGAGACCGTCTCGGAAGAACAGATTGAGCTTTACCTCCCCTCGGCCCCCGAGCCGGCCGCCGCTTTTCAGGTGCAGGCCAAAGCGGGCGCGGCCGTCGAAAGCGCCGTGCTCCTTTATTGGCAGGAGGATCGGGAGACATTGATGGAGCCGATGAAAAAGCAGCCGGATGGTTCCTATATCGCCACCATCGGGCCCCTTTTGCGAGGCGGCGAATGGAATATCCAGGCCCAGGTCAGCTTGCGCGGCGAAAAAGTGGCCTATTCCCCATCCTCAAAAGTAACTTTGCCGCTCGATGATGCCGACAGCGACGACCTGAGCGCCTCTGAAGAGCGGCTTTTTGGCACAGATCCCAACCATCCCGATACCGATGGCGACGGCCTGCCCGATGGCCTGGATTCCCATCCCCTGACCCCTGATGCCAGCCGCGCCCTCTATTTCGGGCCGCTGCCGGCAGCCGATGACGGGCTCTTCCTTGCGCTGAATCACGGCGCCACCCTCTCCCGGGGGAGCCGCAGAATTGGCGGCAGTGATTTTCTAATCTACCGGCTGTATATGGAAGATCTGCCGGCGGAAGCCAAGGCCGCGGTGATGCTGCGCTCCGATGGCGAAGGCCGCGCGGCCTTTTCCGAAGATGGCAAGACTTTTGGCCCCATCCTGGATTTGAAGAGGGCCGACCAGTGGAGCTTCGCGGAAGTGCCCAAAGAACTGCTGACGAAACGTCGCTTTTATGTGCGCATCTCCTCCGCCATGACGCCTCCGGCCGAGTTGATAATTCACGAGCTCTCCGTCGGCTCTCCGCCGGAAGCGCCCTCCCTGGCTTCGCCGGTCATCGTGCCGGCCTATCCAGGCCCGGGTCTGCCGGTCGGCGTAGCTGTGGATCTATGGGATCCGGCGGGCGTGGCGCAGGCCTGGTGCGCCTATCGCGCAGGCCGCGGCTATGTCAGTTTTCCCATGACCCTCATGGAAAAAAGTTCCACCTGGGTAGGCTCCCTGGGCCGATTTGACAATGCCAAGCGTCTGGACTGGTGGATCATTGCCGAGAATAATAAGGGGCAGCGCTCGGCCAGCCGGATATTGCATAAATGGATAGGCACAACCCATGCGGAGATGCTCTCTCTCGTTGCCGGTAAGGAACTCAAGGGCCTCTGGCAGTCCGCCCAGGCCGGCTGGGGGCCGGCGCGATCAAGCAGTCAGAGCGGGGCCAAGGACCAGGCGGAGGCGCAGGTTTCCGGCGGCAGCTATGACGCCTGGATGCTCGCCGGCGGCCGCGGCCGGGAGCTTGCAATTTGGGTGGATGGCGGCCTTTTCGCGCGCATCAATCCGCGTTTGCCGGACGGCTGGCAGCGCCTGGGCAGGATAAGGCTCAAGGCCGGCGCCCATAAAATTGAATTGGTTGCCGGCAATGGCCCGGAAGGCGCGGCCGCGCGCTATGGCCAACTATTGCTGCTGGCCTCCACTTCTTTGCGCCCGCCGAGCCAGGGAATCTTGGATATCGCCAACTCGCTCAGCCTCTCCTCCCCGAAGAACGGGCAGGTGCTGGGGCCGCGCACCCAGGTCTATGGCAGCGCCGCAGGAAATATCGCGCGTGTGGACTTCTACGTTGATGATACGTTATTGAAAAGATTCGTCAGCCCGCCCTATAAGTTCGACTGGGACAGCGCCAAGCTGACGGAGGGCCGCCACGTGCTGCGGATGATTGGATCGAACCGCGCAAATCAGCCGCTCGCCGAGTTGAATATACAGGTGGAAGCGCCGGCAAAACAAAATAAAGCCAGGGAAAAAGATCGCCCGCCCGCGGCGGGGCAACGGTAAAAAGGCAAAATAGGCATGAAAGCAAACAGATTCAGTAACATTTTCCTGCCGATCCTTCTTGCGCTGGCAGCGATCTGGGCGCTCACCTGGTTTTCCACGCCCTTTGCGCAACTGCGCAAGAAAAAGGCGGAGACGCGTCTCCCGCAAATGGAAAACCGGCGGCTGCGCGAAGAAAATCGCAAGCTCGCGACGCGGCTTGAGCAAACCAAGACCCCTGAGGGACTGCGCCTGGAAGCCCACCGGCTGGGCTGGCTCTACCCGGGGGAACGAAGAATGGTCTTTATGAAACCCGCGCCGGAAAAATCGGACAAAAGCCCCCGCATGGAAGTCAAAGAGCCGCCCCTGTTCACCAAAATGCAGGCCTGGGTGCGCAAGCAGTTTCGACCCTAACCCGAATAATTCACGAGGGTGTGACCGAATTTCCTAGGTCTTGAACCATGGCCAAATTTGTCTATTATCGTAGCGCCGTCCGCCACGCAGTGGTGGATCGCCGAAGGTTTATCTGCCGCAGGCAGACGACCGTTTATCCTGAGCAAGGCCGAAGGGTCTCGGCGGCAGCTTCGTTCTTTAGCTACCTGGATTTTGCGGTCACACCCAGTTGTTGGGCGGAGTTGCCATGCCCCGCCGTTTCTGTCGTAGCGCTGGCGTCTATCCCGCCTGTCCTGAGTGAAATCGAAGGGAAGCTCGTCGAGGGATCGCCCGCCGTTTCTGTCGTAGCGCCGGCGTCTCGCCGGCATTAGTTGTAGGGCGGGGTCTGCCCGCCTGTGGAGGGTCTCCGTTTATCCCGAGGAATTCGAGGGGCGCTCCGCCGGTTTTATGAAGTTTGATGTTTTGTAGGGCGGGGTTGCCATGCCCCGCCGGTTTTATGAAGTTTGATGTTTTGTAGGGCGGGGTTGCCATGCCCCGCCATGTTTTGTCGGGCAGGAGTTTACTCCTCCCATTTCCGAAACCGCGCCCTGCCGTTTTCCTGAAGTTTAATGTTTTGTAGGGCGGGGGTTCCACCCCCCGCCATGTTTTGTTGGGCAGGAGTTTACTCCTGCCATTTCCGAAACCGCGCCCTGCCGTTTTCCTGAAGTTTAATGTTTTGTAGGGCGGGGGTTCCACCCCCCGCCGTTGTAGTTGTAGGGCGGGTGCGTTTATCCCGAGCATGGCCGAGGGGCCGTCGCCCGCCATGTTTGTTGGGTAAGAGTCCCGGGCTACGAAGCTCGAAGTCCTACGACTTGTCCGCCGCAGCTTTAGCGAAGGCGGAAGCTTTAGCAAAGTAGGATAGCGAAGGAGGCTTACTCCTGCCACCTCCGAAACCGCGCCCCGCCGGTTTTAGTATCTCACGATTGAAATTCTGCGCAAGCGCGCAGAAAATGAAAAAACCTGTCTGAATTCAATCGTGAGATACCGAACTGAACCCTCCCAGCCTCTCAATTATTGGAGCGGCTGGAGAGATTTTGAGCCTTCCTTTATGGTTCCGGCTGTGCCGGATTAAGAAGTTTGATGTTTTGTAGGGCGGGGGTTCCACCCCCCGCCGACTCTTAAGGCAAAACCCTCCCGCTGGTTTGCCCGCCTAAGCAGGATGTAGGATTTGCAACCTGCGGTAGGTTAGCAGGCGTGAGTCACACGCACCAACACGCGCGCTCTTCTCTCAGCGTGGCAATATCAGACCCGCCTGCGGCGGGGCTGATAAATGGCGCTACGCGCCATAGCCTGCTTAAGCAGGCTTGCCACGCCGAGAGAAGAGCGCGCACAGGGAAGCAGCCCTGTTCCCTTGCTCTCCCCGCACCCCTCTAAATTTCAAATCCCAAATTGCAAATTTCAAAAACCAACCAACCCACTTACAGCCTTCCCACAACTCAGTCGTTCTCCGCCCCCTGATCTCTAGTCCCTCGTGCCTCTCCACCAAATAACCCCTCCGCGGGCGATCCCTCGACAGGCTTCCCTTTGATTTCACTCAGGACAGGCGGGATAAACGGCGCATCTTGCTTGTCCTGATCCAAACCGAAGGACCTGTCCCGAGCTCAGTCGAGGGAAGCAAACGAAATCCGCCTCAGGCGGACCCCCTACAACCCCTTCCACCCGCAAATGATGATTCCTTCCCGTCTTTCAAGATTTTGAGGGTGTCTTGGATTCATTTTTCCGCCTTCATAATTCCTACTTGCAGTTCATCCTTGACTTTTGCCAAATCCATGATATAATCAAAGCAAAGGCAAACAAATGTATCAATCCAAATCCCATTTCTCTATCCCTGGAATTTCCGTTCTTTCTTCTCTGCGACTATTGACTATGGACGACAGACTATGGACTATTGGTTCACATAATCTCACAAAATCTCACACCTTTTCAAATATTTCTCATACAAAGGAATCTATTATAAATGCCATCTTACCGGAAGGACTATACAAAACCCGACAAAATGGCTAGGCTCTCAGAGCCGCCATGGCGGTCCGCCTCTGGCGGACTTAGCCACCCGACACATTTTATTTTTTCACCGAACAAACGCTTGAAATTACTCACATTTCCCAAAAAGGAGGTAAAGGCCTCCCCTAGCAGCTAAAATTGCATTTTCCGTAAAGGATGTGCCTGCAAATTTACTCAAATCAGCGCAAAATTCCTCAAGAATACAGTCAAATCTGCTCATAATCGGTCAGGGAGCGGCAAATTTGAGTAGGAAGAATAAGTGGCACCGGCGAAAATATATAGAAGAGGATTTTGAGGCCTTGCGGAAACGATAAATTATCCTAAGGAGAACAAAGACATGAAAATTTCCATTCAGAAATTATCCGTCGGCGCGTTCAGTAAATTCGGCGCCTATGGCAGCCTGCTGTCAATTGAGGAAAAGGCGCTGGCGGGCGGCGGCGCGATCTGGTTCTGGCCCGATGTCGGCGGCGTGCTGAACCTGGGGCCGGACTGTGCCTCTCAAGCGGCCTTCGGGATCTGCCGGGTGGCCTGGCGGCCCCTTAAAATCGAGGTCTGCGAATTTCACACCAGCGCGGGAGAAGGAATTTTGCCCCTGGACGGTGATGTATATATCCATGTGGGCCCTCCGACCGGCGATGATGTTGTGCCCTTGAAAGCGCTGGAGGTCTTTCGCGTGCCGAAGGGCACCATGGTGGTGCTCAAGCCGGGAGTGTGGCATCATGCGCCCTTTGCCGTCCGCAAAAACGACACCGTCAGCAGCCTGATAGTCTTGCCCCAGCGCACCTATGCCAACGATTGCGTGGTCAAAAAGCTGGCAAAGCCCCTGGTGTTTGGATAGGAGCAATCCTAATGAAAGCGCGCCGGGTTGAATGCAGTAGTTTTGGCTAATCAACCTTTGGAGCGCCAACGCAGCGACCTAAACGGAAGCTTCATAAGTTCCACCAGGCCGGCGCCGGCCAGCAGAAAGGGTAGGCCTATTGCCAGGAGGAGCAACAGCAAGGCCACGCCTCCCAGCACCAGGGCAACGAATAGGCCGACCATAGGCAATACCAGGAATACCACGCCGCCTATAACTACGGCGGCGATCAGGATTCCAAGGAATGCCGCGATAAATCTAGCCAGTGGATTTTGAATTTCGTGTCCGCAGAGTTGTATTGAGCAGGCAGAATACCGGGAGCGATGCTGCTTTGCCCAGCCCTCCGGTGGTTGCAGGGAGTGAATTTGAGCGGATTGTTGAGCAGGCGCTTCCCCTACATAGTTTTGGGCGGCAACTTGCGCGGAGGGGTCAATTTCCAGGGTTTCGCTATAATCCACACTTGCTATTTGGCATTGCGGCCCGATTTTTATCCGTCTTCCGCGCACTACTTTGGCGTGTGTGTTTTCCAGATATATGTCGTCCCCTTCGATACTTTCAGCTTCGAGAATGGGAGATTTGATGGTCAATGTAATGGAGAATAAGCCGGAGTTTTCGGAACCATGAACTATGGTGATCTCCCCGCCGCCGATTTCGCGGATCCGCGCGGTCTTGCCCAAGGCAAGCTCGACTTTATCCGCGTTGAGCAGGCCGGCAATAGAAAGCGCGCCGCGGCAGCGAAAGGACTCAGCCTGGACGTCCTCTCCGAAATTGCCCGCACCGGAGATTTCAACTTCGTTTGCGGTAATGTTGCCGCTGACCTTAAGCGCGCCGGAGGCCTTAAGGATATGGGTTTTGATTTTGCCGCCAATTTTGCCCGCGCCGGAGCATTTAATATCTTTGACCTCCAAATCACCCTCAATCTTGAAAGCGCCGGAAGCGGACAAGGAATCAGCCTGGACATTGCCTTGAATCTTTCCCGCGCCGGAGATCTTGATCTGCGTGGCGCGCACATCTCCGGTAATTTTGCCGCTGCCGGAGATAGAAATATTCTCATATTCTCCGCCGCCGGCGATCCCTGCACCTCTGATATTCACACTGCCCTTTTTATCGGCTTGCATAGCGCCTCCTCTTTTCAGTCCTTCGCCTTTTGTATCCGAACCTTCACTTCCTCGACCAGCAAATTAAGATTGATGGTTTCCACAATTACAGTCCCCTCATCGAATACGCAATTTCCGGAATGCAGCAGGATTATGTTAGCGCCGTGCTTTTCCAACACCACCAGAGAACGCTCCGGCGCGGCTTCCGGCAGCTCGTGAAAGTTTCTTAAAAATGTCCGCACGGTTTCTTTGATCAGCTCATCGGTCAGGCCGCGCTCAAGCAGCTTGCCGATCAATGCCAGGCATAACAGGTCAGGAAAATGGATCTCATCTGGATCCATGCTTGCAGGAAACAGCCTCCAAACCTGTGGGGAGAACCAGGGCAACTGCGCCAACTCACTCCTGGCAAAGATTTTGGAACTCGCGTCCGGAGACAGCATGAGGGCGATCTCCTCAAGCGAGTAGCGATCTTTTAATTCCTGAATCTGGCGGAGGCGCTCAAGGACTTTTTGGCGGGGGAGAAAGGTCTCGTGCCCGGTAAAGGTGGAGCGCCGCCGAAACCAGGCCTCCGGAATCAATCCCATGCGCTTCCAACGGTAGAATTGGCCGTAAGAGAGGGCCGTCTCTTGCAGGAGATCTTTCTTTGAGATCTCCTCTGATTCATCAGGAGACCCCAATGCAGCATTCTGGCCTACTTCGCCATCCATTCGCTCAAGCTCCTGAGGGCAGTTTTTAGCCTAATTCACGCTCAAAGCCTGCCTACCAACCTAGCGTAACATAACATTGTTACGCTGTCAAGTGCTTTTTTGCGACAAAGAATAGAAGCTAATTCAAAACTCCTTTTGGAGGAGTTTTGAATATAGCTGACTGTAAATTCGAGCCAGTTTCGTGCGCATTTCAAAACCAAGTCTTTCAATTATAATGAAAAAAATGACTTTTGAAATGCGCTCTAGATTTTCCAAAATCTCGCTAATCTGATATATCTTTGCTATCACAATTTAACCAGACCGAATGGTTTTGGGTTGGACCGGAGGAAAACATGCCAGTTTTTGAGATGCCGTTGGAGCAACTGAAAGAATATCAGGGCCGCAATCCCAGGCCGGAGGATTTCGATGGGTATTGGGAAAAGGCGGTTTCGGAAATGAAGGCGATTGAATCCACGGTGGAGTTGATTCCAACCCGGGAGGTGAATCCGCCCTTTGCAGAATGTTTCGATCTCTATTTCACGGGTGTAGGCGGGGCGAGGATACACGCCAAGTATCTGCGCCCGAAGCACGCGACCAAGCCGCATCCGGCGGTGGTGCTGTTCCACGGCTATTCGGGAAGCAGCGGCGACTGGGTGGATAAACTGAATTATGTGGGGATGGGATTCTCGGTGGCGGCGCCGGTCTATCCATTTCTATGTGATTACCAGCGGGTATGGGAGATGGATTTGGCGACGGCCGCCTATCATGAGTTGCAACAGTATTTTCGGATGTTCGACCCGCGGCATGAGCGGGAAAGAGAGATATTTACGACCCTGGGCTATATTGATGTGCAGCATCTGACGCCTCGTATCAGAGGCAAGGTGCTGATGTTTACGGGATTGATGGATACCGTTTGCCCGCCGTCAACGCAGTTCGCCGCCTATAACAAGATCACCGCGGAGCGGGATATGGTTATCTACCCGGATTATGGGCATGAGGGGCTGCCCGGCGCTTCGGACAGGGTATTCAGCTTTATGAGCGAACTGTAGGGGTATGGACGCCTTCTTTTGAGGGAGGAAAAATTCCTGGCAGGGACTATTGTCAAGTTAAGGCTATAATGATAATATTTGTTAGCCAAGCGGTAATAGTTAAGCAAGCCTAATCGTCGCTGGATGTAATAATCGCCTGTTCTGTGTGGTTTTACTCGGCGCCTCTAAGGAATCACAGTCCAACGCTAACGGGTATATCTTTGTGCGGATGCAGGGCTGGCCGCGCGAACAGTAGGCAGGCGCTTTTGCGCCTGTTGAAGCGCGGCTAGTGCAGTTTAATCCATTCTGCAGGTAGCAAACGCGGCGAGCAGGCAAGCATTAACATTAACACATAAAACACAGTGAAAAGGAGTTTTCGCATGAGTGAAAAGAAACAGCCTTCGTCAATGACTTCCTTGATGACCGAGACCAGGAGGTTTCCTCCGCCGGAAGAGTTGGCAAAAAAGGCGCATATCAGCTCGTTCGAGCAATATCAGGAAATGTACGACCGTTCCATCAAAGATCCGGAAGGTTTTTGGCTGGAGCAGGCCGGCACGTTGGACTGGTTCAAAAAACCTACCAAGGCCCGAGAATACACCTGGGATACAGAGAAGCGAATTATTGACCATAAGTGGTTTGCCGACGGCGAGCTTAATGTTTCCTATAACTGCCTGGACCGGCATTTATCCACGCCTCTGCGCAACAAAGTCGCCCTCCTCTGGCAGGGCGAACCGGAAGATGATGTGCGCACCTATACTTATGCCCAGCTCCATGAGGAAGTCTGCAAATTCGCCAATGTGCTCAAAGCCAAGGGCATCGTCCGGGGAGACCGGGTGTGCATCTATCTGCCCATGATTCCCGAATTGGCCATCGCCATGCTGGCGTGCACGCGCATCGGCGCCATCCACTCCATAGTTTTCGGTGGATTCAGCGCGGAAGCTTTGCGGGATCGCATCATAGATTCCGATACCAAGCTCCTGATCACCAGCGACGGCTCGTTGCGAAGCGGCAAAACCATTCCGCTTAAAAGTGCCGCCGACCAAGCCCTCGCATCTTGCCCGGGCGTCAAGCATTTAATCGTGGTTAAGCGCGTCGGCACCGAGACGCCCATGACCGCAGGCCGGGACAGTTGGTGGCATGAGGATATGGCGACGGTGACGGCGGACTGCCCGCCGGAGAAGATGAAATCCAATGATCCGCTCTTTATCCTCTACACTTCCGGGTCCACCGGCAAGCCCAAGGGAGTCCTGCACGCGACCGGCGGCTATTTACTGCATTGCGCCTTGTCGCACAAGGTAATATTCGATGTTCACGATGACGACATTTACTGGTGCACTGCGGACATCGGCTGGGTAACGGGACACAGCTATATTGTTTATGGGCCGCTGGCCAACGGCGCCACCACGATAATGTTCGAAGGCGTCCCCACCTATCCCGATGCGGGACGTTTCTGGCACATGGTGGATAAGTTCAAGGTTACGATTTTCTATACTGCGCCCACCGCGATTCGGGCGCTGGCCCGCTATGGGGATGAGTTTCCGGCGAAGTATGCACTGAAGAGCCTGCGCGTGCTGGGCACGGTAGGCGAACCCATCAATCCCGAGGCCTGGATGTGGTATTACGACAACATCGGCCGCAAACGCTGCCCGGTGGTGGATACCTGGTGGCAGACGGAAACCGGCGGCATTCTAATTACTCCCTTGCCCGGTGCGCACATCCTCAAGCCCGGCAGCGCCGCGCGGCCCTTCTTCGGAGTCGAGCCCATCGTGCTTAGGGACGACGGCACTGAGTGTGACCGCAATGAAGGCGGCAAGCTGTGCATCAAGAAACCTTGGCCGGGCTTTATGCAAACGGTTTACAAAGCCCATGAACGTTTCATTGACACCTATTTCGTTTTATTCCCCGATGTATATTTCACCGGCGACGGCTGCCGGATAGATGAGGACGGCGATTACTGGCTGATGGGACGGATTGACGATGTCGTCAATATTTCAGGGCATCGCATCGGCACCGCGGAAGTGGAAAGCGCTTTGGTCAGCCATCCTTCAGTGGCGGAGGCCGCGGTAGTGGCTATGCCGCATGAGATTAAAGGACAAGGGCTCTATGCCTATGTTACCCCGTCCGCGGGAGTAGTCGGCGACGACGAACTGCGCAAGGCCCTGCTGGCCCAGGTCTCGAAGGAGATTGGGCCTATTGCCAAGCCGGATAAGATTCAGTTTGCGGATGCTTTGCCCAAGACGCGCAGCGGCAAGATTATGCGCCGCATCCTGCGCAAGATTGCCGAAGGTGAAGTGGACAATCTGGGCGATACCACAACGTTGGCCGATCCATCGGTAGTAAAAGATCTTGTGGCCGGCTCCCAACTCTAGCAAGTTTTTCGCGTGCGCATTTCACGGTTGGAGCCGGCGATGCAGCCGGCAACGACCTTTGAAATGCGCGCGAGGTTGGCGTGAAGTCGAGGGAGGTTTCCCTCGACTTCAATTCATATTGAGAAAGGATTTGTAATGCAGACTGATACTGCCGCGGCGCAAAGCGCGCCGGAAGCCCGTAATTTGGGTTGGATGGTTACTTTTGCCGCCATGGGGATAAACCTGGCGCTTGGAGTACTCTATAGCTGGAGCGTGATCAGCAAAGCCATCCCCGCGGCATGGGGATGGAGCGAGGCGCAGAAATCCCTGCCTTACTCCATTGCCATCCTGGTCTTCGCTTTCATGATGGTACCTGCGGGCCGGCTGCAGGACCGTATCGGTCCTCGCTTTGTCGCTGCTTTGGGTGGGCTATTTACAGGAGCCGGCCTCATCCTGGCGAGCCGCACCACTTCTGTTGCCGGTTACATTCTGGGCTTTGGTGTGCTCACCGGTATGGGAATAGGGCTGGGCTATGCTTCCGCAACTCCGCCCGCGCTCAAGTGGTTCTCCGCCCGGCGCACCGGTCTGATTGCCGGCCTTGTGGTTTCCGGATTCGGTCTGGCCTCAGTCTATGTTGCGCCGCTTGCCAACTGGCTGATTAAAACTCACAGCATTCAGTTTATGCTGGTTACTCTGGGTATCGGATTTGTTGTCGTAGTTTCGATTTTGTCTCAGCTATTGATTAATCCCAAGCCCGGATATCGCCCGGCGGAACCGGCGGGCGCCTCTGCAAGCAAAACGGCAGTTGCGCCGGCCGCGGACTATAGCCCGAAAGCAATGCTGGCGACTCCCCAGTTTTATGTGATGTGGATACTCTATGCTTTCGCCGCGGGCGCCGGGCTGATGATCATCGGCAAACTTGCCAAGATCGTCCTAGTGCAGGGCGGTTGGCAAAACGGATTCTTCTTTGTGGCTGTCATGGCGGTTGGTAATGCCATCGGGCGTATTGTCGCGGGCATGATGTCTGATAAACTGGGACGCATCAATACTGCGCGCATTGTTTTCCTGTTTCAGGCTATTCTAATGGTTTTATTGACCTACGCCACGGAGGGCTCGGCCTTGGGATCAAAGGTGGCCTTAGCCGCTTTCTCGGCGCTTTTGGGATTCAACTATGGCGCGAACCTTTCCATCTTCCCCTCGCTAACCAAAGACTATTTCGGGTTGAAAAACTTCGGCGTCAATTATGGATTTGTGTTTACCGCCTGGGGAGTCGGCGGCTTTGTGATGCCTTATATCTGCGGGCGGGTATATGACACTACTCAGTCCTTCGTGCTCAGCTACTATATCGCCGCCGGCTTGCTGATGGTGGCCCTGGCGTTTAGCTTTGCGCTAAAAGCGCCTGCAACTAAGGCTGAAACAGAAGTAGATGAACAGGGTAAAGTGAAGATACAATTACCGACTTCGGAAATGGATTAAAACAGCGGCAATGGCGGGGGCAAATGGGCCATCGCCTCAGCAGCCTTGAGATAAAGTCATTTGGCTGTGGCAGTTATTTAAGTTGCCGGACAGGGATTTTATCTCTTCCCTGTTTGCATTTAATCCCTATTATACTTGCAGAGTAGCGCTCAGGGCCTGCCCTCTCCAGCTCTGAGAGGTTAGGCACTAGAAGCTATATTCAAAACTCACACAATAGCATCATTCACCTCGACTTATCTCAGCTCGTGTGACCTTGCCTTGATATTTCAGGAAAAGACCCCCGGTAAAAAGTGGACAAAACAGGATTGCCGGTCCCTATTTCTGAAACATTGACGGATAAAGCCCGCGCCCAATAGACTATTGTGGACGACGCCTGACCGCGCTTGATACAATATATTTATCACGAGAGAAGGATAGGGACGGAAAAGCCTTGCAAGCAAAAGAGAATCTTTTGAGAGTCATCAAGCATGATTCCCCGGAGTGGGTTCCGAATGGGATGGAAAGTGTTATCACGATAGCGCCTCCCATTGTTGCCCGTCCCGGCAGCGCCGGCTTCGACAGTTGGGGCGTCAAATGGGAGTGGGATGAAGGCGGGACCTTTCCGGCCGGCGACCATCACGTGTGCACCGATATCCGGGAATGGCGCAAGCAAATTCGTTTCCCGAATCTCGATGCCTGCGACTGGGCCAAGTTCGCCTCCGACTGGGGCGGACGGGAAGACATAGATCGCGCGGCCCACCTGATTTGCGGCTTTATTGAACTCAGCCTGTTTGAACGTTCCTACCTGCTCCTGGGGATGGAACAAGCGTTGATGGCTTATATGACTGAAAGAGAAAGCATGGAGCAGTTGCTGGCGGCGATCACCGACTTCAATATCGAGTTGATCGAGCGCTTCCACGCGGCGATAGGGCTGGACATGATCTGGTATGGGGATGATTGGGGCACGCAAGACCGGCTTTTTATGCGACCGGATATCTGGCGAAGCAGTGTGGGGAAGCATACCCGCCGCGTCTATGAGTGCATGAAGCAGAAGGGCATTATTATCAATCAGCACTCCTGCGGCAAGATTGAGGAGATCGTCGGCGACCTCGTAGAGATGGGCGTGGACATCTGGAATCCGTGTCAACCGTGCAATGACCTTGCCGCGTTGAAGAAAAGATTTCCTGGCCGCCTCACTTTTTGCGGCGGCATAGACAGTCAGTTTGTGCTCGATCGTCCGGGAGTAACGCTTGAGGAAGTGCGGGCCGAGGTGCGAAAAAGGATTGACGAATTGGCCGAAAAGGGCGGCTATATCGCGGCCCCCAGTCATAGCGTGCGCTACGACCCGAAGATTATTGACGCCATGAATGAAGAAATTGGGCTTTACGGAAGAGAGTATTATCGCCGATAGGGCTTCCGCGTTCAATTCGTGCACTTTACCTTACTCTCAAGTTTTGAGTAGAAGCTATTTCATAACCTCTCGGAGAAGGAGAGGTTATGAAATAGCGCGGGGAAATCCGGCTTTCTGCAGGCGCATTTCATTTGTAGATTAGTGGAAAATACCTTAAAATGAGGTTATGAAATACGCTCTAATATAGAAATGCTTGCGGTGCGCCGGCCGTTGCGTCAAGCCGATGGGGCCAAATTGTTAAATACAAAGGAGGTTGGTATAAAACGCAGGGAATTCATCAAGACGATGGGTGCAGCGGCTCTGATGATGGCGCAGCCTGATTTGCTGCGCGCGGCCGCGGTCGCTGGGCGCAGGCCCCACATTATCATTCTGATGCCGGACCAGATGCGGTCGGACTGCATAAGCGGGGCAGGGCATCCGCAGATCAGGACGCCCAACTTTGATCGGCTAGCCGCCGAAGGGGTAAGGTTCGCGGAGGCGCACACGGTGAGCCCGGTCTGCATGCCGGCGCGGGCGTCGTTCATCAATGGGCTTTACCCCCACAACCATCATATGTGGGAAAACCGGGGCCGGATGCCACCCGATGACGAAACCTTTTTCCACCACTTGCAGGCCGCGGGATACTATACGGGGCACATCGGAAAAGCGCACTATTACCCCCCTGACGGCCGGCACCTGCGCGAGTCCGAAGATTACATGCGCGCCCGCGGACTGCGCTACGTCCATGAGACCACCGGCCCTTGGGCCACGCTAAACACGGACTCATACCTGACCGATCATTGGCAGTCCCTGGGCCTGGTGGAGGTGTTCCGCGACGACTACCGCGCGCGCCAGAAGGCTGGGCCGCTGCTGGTGCGGCCTAGCCCGCTGCCGGCCGAGGAGTTCCCCGACTCATATGTGGGTCGCCGCGCGATGGAATTCATCGAGGGCTACGAGCGCGACGAGCCGATGGCGCTTTTCGTGGGTTTCGGCGGCCCGCACGAGCCCTGGGATGCCCCCGGCGCCTATGCCACCATGTACGATCCCGCGGAGACGCCCCCGCCGATTCCCGCCGGAGAGGCCGGCGACTGGCTGCCCGTCGCAGTTCGCGATCGCGCGCGCCACGGCCTAGTCGCCGGGATGACGCTGGATCACGTCGCCGCCATCCGCGCCAATTATTACGGCAAGATCAGCATCGTTGATCACTGGGTCGGCGAAATCCTCGGCGCGCTGGAGCGCCGCGGCTGGATGGACGATACCATCATCGTGGTCTGGTCCGACCACGGCGAGATGGCGGGCGACCATGGGCGCCTGCATAAGAACATCTTTTTCCGGTCGGCCGTGAACGTGCCGCTGATCGTGCGGTGGCCGGGGCGCGTGCCTGCCGGGCGCATGTCGAATGCACTGGTCGAAATCATTGACGTATTCCCGACGCTCCTGGAGGGGCTGGGGTTGCCGCCGTCCAAGCGCTGCCTGGGCCGGTCGCTCTGGCCGGTGCTGACGGATCCCGAGCGCCCTCATCGAGAGGCCGTGTTCAGCGAGGTTGATACCCAGGGCACACACGGCACGATGGTGCGCACGGAGCGCTTCAAATATGCCGTGGACCAGGACGGCCTGGGTTACCAGTTGTTCGACCTCGAGACTGACCCCCAGGAGCAGCGGAACCTTATCGGGCACCCCGACTACAGCACCGCCGAGGCCGAGCTGCGCGATCGGCTGGCACGGTTCCACCTCAAGGCGCAGGTGTGGCATTGAACGGGCGCGCCTGGTAAGCGCCGTGCGATCAAATGAAGGGACACGTATTGAAATGCCCCGCAAACCTCACATAATTATCTTTAATCCCGACCAATGGCGGGGGGATGTTTTGGGCCATGTAGGAAATCCGGCCGCGGTGACGCCGAACCTGGACCGACTGGTGCAAAAAGACGCGGTCTCGTTCTCCGCGGCGTTCTGTCAGAACCCGGTCTGCACGCCCAGCCGGTGCAGTTTTATGACCGGCTGGTATCCCCATGTGCGCGGGCACCGGACCATGCATCACATGCTGCATCCGGAACTGGGCGAGCCGAACCTGCTGAAGACGTTGAAGGACAATGGTTATTTCGTGTGGTGGGGCGGCAAGAACGATTTGACTCCGGGTCAGCAAGGGGTTGAGCAGTATTGTGATATTCGTTTTCACCCGACGGCGGAAGATTACGCGCGGTGGCAGTGCACGCCGCGGGAGGGCAGCCATGGCGGCGATCTGGCCTGGCGGGGGCTCGCGGAAGGAGATAATTTTTACAGTTTCTTCAAGGGGAAGCTGGACAAGGGGGAGGAACCCTACTACTGCGATGGGGATTGGGCGAGGGTGCTGGGCGCGCTGGATTTCATTCGCAGTTACAAAGGGGACAAGCCGCTCTGCATCTATCTGCCCATCGGCTACCCGCATCCGCCCTACTGTGTGGAGGAGCCGTGGTATAGCGGGACGGACCGGGACAAGCTTCCCCGTCGGGCGCGACCGCCGAAAGACTGGCAAGGCAAACCTTCCATTTTAAGGGGGATTTGCGAAAATCAAAACTTGCAGGGCTGGACCGAGGAGCGGTGGACCGAACTCCGGGCAACCTATTATGGCATGTGCTCGCGCGTGGATTATCAATTTGGAATGCTCCGGGAGACGTTGCATGATGCCAACATGTTTGACGATGCCGCGCTATTCCTCTTCTCTGATCATGGCGATTATACCGGCGACTACGGCATCGCGGAGAAGACGCAGAACACCTTTGAGGATTGCCTAACCCGGGTGCCGTTTATCGTCAAGCCGCCGATACAGATTGCCGTCAAGCCGCGGGTGTGTGATGCGTTGGTGGAACTGGTGGATTTTTCGGCCACGGTCTATGCCCTGACCGGCATTGACCCCGGTTATGATCATTTTGGAAAGAGTCTGCTGCCCGTCTTGTTCGGCGAAACGGAGGCGCATCGGGATGCGGTCTTCTGCGAAGGAGGCCGCAGATATGGCGAGACGCAAGCGATGGAACGGGAAAGCATTTCCGCCAAGGACGGTGCGGATGCCATCGGACTTTATTCGCCCCGCATAAGGCTCCAAATCACCGATGGCGGCCCTTATCACACCAAGGCCGCCATGTGTCGAACGAGCACTCATAAGTATATAATGCGGCTCTATGAACAGGATGAACTCTATGACCTCGTGGTGGATCCCCTGGAGGAGAACAATATCGTGGATGACCCGGCCGCTCGGGATGTTTTGATGGGATTGAAGGAGCGTTTGCTAAGGTGGTATATGGAAACCTGCGATGTGGTTCCCCGCACAGCAGACAAACGTTAAGAACGTCATGGACCGCTGGACTGTTACGTTATAGCAGAAGTTAAAGTTGAAATATAAGGAAACGTTATGAGTAAGAGTGCAGGCCTGACCAGGTATTCCGGGAATCCGGTTTTATCCGCCGCGCGGATACCCTATCCCGCGACCCTGATCTTCAACGCGGGCGTGGCCAAATACCAGGGCAAGTATGTCATGGTTTTCAGGAACGACTATGGCGGCGAGCCCGGCAGCGGCCGCTTCGCCGGCACCAATATCGGGGTGGCGTTTTCAGACGATGGCCTCAATTGGGAGCCCAGGCCGAAGCCCTGGATTGCATGGCAGACCGATGAAATCTACCGCGCCTACGATCCCCGCATCACGGTGATTGACGGCCGCTGCTATCTCTGTTTCGCGCTTGACACGAGGCACGGAATTCGGGGAGGCATTGCTATCACGGAAGACTTCGACCACTGGGAAATTCTGAGCCTCTCCGCCCCGGATAATCGGAACATGGTACTCTTTCCGGATAAATTGAATGGGAAATTTCTCCGGCTGGAGCGGCCCTTTCCTGTTTACGGCCGGGGAGGGGGAGAGCATTTCGATGTGTGGTTTTCCGACTCGCCGGATTGCGCCTACTGGGGGAATACCCAACTGGTGCTGGGGTCGGAGCAGGTGCCGTGGGCCAACTCCAAGATTGGCCCGGGGGCGCCGCCGGTCCGGACGGGCGCGGGCTGGCTTACTACTTTTCATGCCGTAAACAGCGACCAGAGCAAGGAACTGCCAGCCTGGCATAAAGGATGGCACAAGACCTACACCATCGGTCTCATGCTGCTCGATCTCGACTGCCCCTGGAAAATTATTGGGATGTGCCGCGAACCATTGATGGTGCCGACGGCCGACTATGAACTTAAGGGTTTTCGCGGGCATGTGCTCTTCCCCGGAGGCATGATTCTCGAACCGAACGGGGAAGTGAAGCTATATTACGGCGCGGCCGATACAACGGAATGTCTGGCAACGGGTCAGGTTGATGACTTGATTGCCCTCTGCCGCGGTAACAAGAATGGAGAGGTATAATGAAGCGACGGGATTTTCTGAAGATGGCGGGAGTCGGGGTGATGGCGACGGCCTTGCCCCGTTTGGTGGAGGCGGCGGAAGCCAAAGCAAAGCTTCCCAATATTGTCTATATCCTTTTTGATGATCTGGGATACGGGGATGTAAAATGCCTGAACCCGGAAGGCAAGATTGCCACCCCGCACATGGACAAGCTGGCGTCAGAAGGAATGATCTTCACGGATATGCACAGCGGCTCATCGGTGTGCTCGCCCAGCCGCTACGGCTTGCTGACCGGCCGCTATTGCTGGCGGACGCGCTTGCAGCAAAGCGTATTGTTTGGATATGACAAGCCTCTGATTGATCCGCAAAGAATGACCGTGGCCTCGCTGTTGAAGAAAAAGGGGTATGCCACCGCCTGTATGGGCAAGTGGCACCTGGGCATGGATATTCACGTTGACGAGGATCCCGCCAATATCAAGGTCGAGCGGGGACCCACGACGGTCGGGTTTGATTATTACTTTGGCATTTCGGCCTCGCTCGATATGCCGCCGTTTGCCTTCATCGAGAACGATCATTTCACGCAGGCGCCTACGGCCAAGAAGACCTGGGTGCGGGAGGGCGCGGCGGCGCCGGACTTTGAAGCGATAGATGTGCTGCCGGAAATTATCCGCAAGGCGGTGGCATATATTGACGCCCGAGGAAGTGAAGCCAAAGGCGGCGCTCCGTTTTTTCTCTATCTGCCATTCAGTTCGCCGCATACGCCGATCCTGCCGACGCCGCAATGGCAAGGGAAAAGCGGCCTCAATCCATATGCTGATTTTGTCATGCAGACCGATGCCGGTGTCGGTGAGGTGATGGCCGCGTTGGAGAGGAACGGGCTGGCGGAGAATACTCTGGTCATTGTTACGAGTGATAATGGATGCTCGCCGGAGGCGGACTTCGAGACCTTGAAAAAGCACGGACATAATCCCAGCTACATTTTCCGCGGCTACAAGGCGGATATCTGGGACGGCGGGCATAGGATTCCGTTTATTGCCCGGTGGCCGGGCAAGATCAAGGCCGGGACAAAGAGCGATCAACTGACCTGTTTGACGGACTTAATGGCGACCTGCGCAGAGATGGTCGGCGAGAAGCTGCCGGGTAATGCCGGCGAGGACAGTGTCAGTATATTGCCGGCGCTGCTGGGGAGCGCCAAGGGGCCATTGCGCGAGGCGGTGGTGAGTCACTCCATACAAGGCAAATTTTCCATACGCCAGGGCAAGTGGAAGCTGGAGTTGTGTCCGGGTTCCGGCGGCTGGAGCGCGCCCTCGGATACTAAAGCCATCGAGGAGGGCTTGGCGTCAATACAACTCTATGACATGTCGGCCGACATTGGTGAGCGGCAGAACCTGCAGGCGGAACAGACGGAAGTGGCGGCGAAATTGGTGAAGCTGCTGGAAAAGTATGTGACCGACGGCAGAAGCACGTCGGGGACGCCGCAGAAAAATGACGTGGAGATTGATATATGGAAGGGCAGTGGTATCAGTTTTCATCGCGCTTGAAGGACAGTCCGGCCAGGATTGAGCCTTCAAATGCAGCTGCGCAGGTGAAGATTGAGCGCCGCTGGGAAGGCGACACCTGTCACACGCGGATCACCAACCTGGGCGCGTCGCCGGTGCGAGTCGGCGAAGTGGTGCTGTTCGACCTTGCCCATGGACTGCCGGGCGATACGCCGGTGTATGCCGAGGCTTTCCAGATGCTGGGCCAGAATGGCGGGACGCTGGCCCATCCCGCGGATATCGGCAGCCTGCCCGACCGCACCCATTACCGGATACCGGAGCCGCCGGGCTTCCGCGCAGCCGCGGGCTTCATGCTGTTATCGCCCGCGGGCGCGCCGAATATCCTGCTGGGTTTCACCTCGTGCCGGAAATTCAACGGGCGTTTTTATTACAATGCCACGCGGCTGCAGGTCGCGTGCGACACCGAAAACCTCGAACTGCAGCCGGGCGCGTCCTGGGACATGGAAGCCCTTATGGCCATCAGCGGCGCGGAGCGCGACGCCCTGCTGGACGCACTTGGCGACGCGATCCAGATAAATCATCCGCGGCTCAAGCATGATCCGCCGCCGGTGGGCTGGTGTTCTTGGTATTGTTTCGGTCCCGGCGTGACCGCGGCGAACATTAAGGACAACTTGAACTGGGCCGCCAGGAACTTCCCCGCCCTGCGCTATATCCAGATAGACGACGGCTACCAGCCGCACATGGGCGACTGGCTGGATACGGGCCCGTCGTTCGGCGGCGGCATCCAGCAGGTGCTGAAGGACATCGCCGCGGCTGGATTCGAGCCGGCCTTGTGGGTTGCGCCATTCATTGCAGGCGGCGATTCGCGATTGTTCAAAGAACATCCCGACTGGTTCGTGAAAGGATTGGACGGCGCGCCGCTGCGGTCCGATACGGTCGGCTTTGGCGGCTGGCGGATGGGGCCGTGGTATGCCCTCGATGGCACGCATCCGGAGGCACAGCAGTTTCTTGAAGACCTCTTCCGCACCCTGCGTCGGGAATGGGGCTGCACCTATTTCAAACTCGATGCAAACTACTGGGGCGCCCTCCATGGGGGCCTTCATTATGACCCTGCGGCCACGCGCATCGAGGCCTACCGGCGAGGGATGCAGGCCATTTTGCGCGGCGCCGGCGACGCCTTTGTGCTGGGATGTAATGCCCCCATGTGGCCGTCCCTCGGCCTTATCCACGGTCAGCGGGAGAGCGGGGATGTTGATCGGTCATGGGGAGCATTCAAGCAGATTGCGCGGGAAAACTTTTACCGCGCCTGGCAGAACGGGCGGCTGTGGTGGAACGATCCCGACTGCGTCCTTCTGACAGGCGATCTCAAGGAGGAGGAATTTGTGTTCCATGCGACCGCGATCTATGCCACCGGCGGCCTGCTGTTGAGCGGCGACAATCTGCCGAGTCTGTCGGCGGCGCGGCTGGAGATGTTACACAAAATGACGCCGCCGACGGGGGTGCCGGCGCGCTTTGCGGACAATTCGTTCACGGTTGGGCGCATGCCGCTCGCCGGCCGGGAAATGGTGGCGCTGTTCAACTGGGGCGAAGAAACGGCGGCCCGGTCGGTGTCGCTGCAGACGAAGTCGCGAATAAAGGACTATTGGACCGGCGCGGACCTGGGCGTGCATGAGCGGGAATACAGCGTGAAAAATATGCCGCCCCATTCCGCCCGGCTGCTGGAAATTATGCCGACGAACCGATAAACAGAAAGGAAATGAAATCATGAACCCACAGATGCCTTATAGAACAACGATTTTTCTGCTTATATTTATATTTGCTGGTGCTGCTTTATCAGCAATTTCTGCCGGCAAGGTTCCTGCGGCAAATGCAAAGATTGCAAATAAAGCCGCGGCTGTCGAGCAATGGAAAATTTACGAAATAACCTTCACGGCCTCCAAAACCTATGCCAATCCCTATAAAGATATTTATGCGGATGTTAAATTCACCAAGGGCGCGACCGGCATAACCATGCCCATGTTTTGGGATGGCAATAACATTTGGAAGGCAAGGTTTGCGCCCCCCCTAACCGGCGACTGGACGTGGGAAATTGTCAATGCCAATGCCGCCGCGCTCTCGGATGCAGGACTGACCGGCGCGCAGGCCGGTGATAAAGGCAGAACTTTCAAATGCCGGCCTCCAGCAAAAACAGAAAAACGCAAATTATATAAACATGGCTTCGTAAATGTCGCTAAAAATTCGGGCAATCCCTCAGCCAATGGCACCTACATGGCTTATGCCGACGGCACGGCTTTTTTCTGGTCCAGCTACATCCCCGCGGGGACGGATTACAAAATTGATTTTTGGCATAACGATATGCCCAAGGCCGATCCCGATAAGGGACAGTTTCAGATGAACATTGATCGAGCCGCTTCCGCAAAATATAATGTCGTAAAATTCCTGTTTCTCGACTGGTTTTCCGGCTTTAACAAACCGGACAAAGCTGACCCTTTCCCGCATTATCCCGCCATATTCCCCGGTCCCGATCCAAGCCGCTTTAACCGTCTGTCTCAAGATGCCATTGATATAATGCAAAAAGAAGTTGATCCCAGAATGGACTACATGGCCGGTAAGGATATGACCATTGAACTGGAAAGCTGTTATGCCAACCATATTTATGCGGATAGCAATAAAGATGGAGTGTGTGAAGATAATCTTCAGGGTTTTAAGGATTGGTATAGATATTTATATGGCCGCTATGGCGCCTATCCCATCACCTTGAGTTGTGGTTATGAACTGCCGTGGTATTATGACGGGCTAAAAACCGAGGGCGTTAATGACCGGGATATTAGGCTGGAAAAATATAATCAACTGTATAATTATTGCGATTCGATTGTGCAAAAAAACCGCCCCTTGACCGGTGTGTTCATTGCCGGCAGTCCGGTCAGTCATACCTGGGACGCCGGCGATGCCAATAATAGTTATTGCATGAGCCTGGTGGATGGCAATGCACTCAGCGTCATACAGCCCATGCAGCACGTGTGCTTTTCCAATGTGAAAGAACCGGTCATCGCTAATAACCGGACCCGGGATTTTTATGCGGTGTATGAGGCCTATTATGCGCGCCTGGACATGAACCGGAAAAACCATCCCGACTACATAGTAAAACCCATCATTGGCGATGAGACCGGCTGGGAGGGCGCAATAAATCCGGAATACGTCTTAAACCCGCCCGCCGATATAACCGGCACCGCCTTCATGTCGCTGAACATGTGGAAGACCGCTATGTTGACGGCCGGCACCAGTTATGGAGCGGATGCGCAAAAATTGCCCTGGTATAAGGTCTTGTATGATTATCCGGGTCAAGCAATCGGCGCAAAAATTATGGATTTATTCAATAATCCCAAACTGCCCTGGTGGAAGATGCCCCCCGTGCTAAATGAAGAGGGCAACCACCTGGCGAAATGGACCAATCCCAATATCGCGGCCCAGCCCTGGCAAAAACCGGATATAAGGACCGATTATAAACGGGATTTTCCCGATGCAAATCAAACCAATAGTAACTTCTTAATCTACTTTCCCAGTTACCCAAAAGGCGAATTTGACAAAATAAAAGAAGGCGATTTATTTAACATCTTGCAGCCCGTGGGCACTAGCTATAAAGTGAAATGGTATAATCCAACCAAAGGCGGCTATACCTCCGCCCGCGCCATAAAGACTTACGACGGCGGCGCAAATGGCGCCAGTCTGCAATTACCCCCAAAGCCGGATGATAACGACTGGATCCTGTGGCTTTATGTGGACGGCGCCACCAGGAAATAGAAGGAAGGAAAGGTAGGGATTTCTAAGATGCAGAAAGTTGAAGGATTGCGATGGACGGCAGCAGACGCTGCCAAATGGTATGAGAAAATCGGAGTGATTCGGGGCTGCAACTACCTGCCGCGCAGCGCGGTCAACATGACCGAGATGTGGCAGGCGGAGACCTTTGATCCCAAGACTATAGACGAGGAATTGGGATGGGCCGGCAAGGCCGGCTACAACAGCCTCCGGGTCTTTGTGCAGTATCTGGTTTGGAAGCATGATGGGGAAGGGCTTAAGCAGCGCATCAAACAGTTTCTCACGCTTGCCAATAAGCATGGCATAAGTATGATGCCGACGCTATTCTGCGATTGCGCCTTTGCCGGCAAGGAGCCCTATCTCGGCAAACAGGATGAGCCTGTGCCCGGGGTTCACAACAGCGGCTGGGTGCCCAGCCCGGGGCTTAAGCTGGTAACGGACCGCTCCGCCTGGCCTGACCTTGAGAGCTATGTGAAAGACGTTGTGGGCGCTTTTGGCGCGGATGAACGGGTGCTGATTTGGGACCTTTATAATGAACCCGGGAACAGCGGGATGGGCGAGAAGAGCCTGCCCCTGGTGGAGGCGGCCTTTGCCTGGGCGCGGGAGGTGCATCCCAGCCAGCCGCTCACCGTGGGGGCCTGGATTGACTTTGCCGGCAGCATGTCCCAGCGGTTTATGGAGCTGTCCGACATCGTTTCCTTTCACTCCTATGACAATGCAGAAGGAGTGGAGAACAAAATCAAGCTGTGCCAGGCCTACGACCGGCCGATTATCTGCACGGAATGGCTGTGCCGCCAGGGCGGCAATACCTTCGAGAATATCCTGCCCTGGTTCTCAAAATACAAGGTCGGCTGGTATCACTGGGGACTGGTGGCGGGCCGCACGCAGACTTATATGCCCTGGGGATCGAAGTCCGGAGATCCAATACCCGCGGTCTGGCAACACGATACGTTCCATGCTGATGGAACTCCGTATGACGAAAAGGAAATAGATCTCCTGCGGGCTTTTAAGTTTGAGAAATGAGGCCACAGAAAATGTCCATGACGATTAAGCAACGCATTGCTGCAGCGCTCCGGAGCGAGCCCGTAGATCAGATACCATTCACTATTTATCCAGGGATGCTTCCGCCTGGCGAAGATACTGATCTTCTTCGCTCGTTGGGATTAGGCTTGTCTGTACGCGTAGCAGTTGCGAAGCACACTACTCCACATGTCAAAGTTGACTCCACCGAATTTGAGGATAAAGGAACGCGGTACATACGCACTACTATAGAGACACCGGTAGGAGCAGCCTATGCGACACTACGAATAGGCGACGCTTATCAGACCCGGTGGTATGTTGATCACTATGTAAAGGGCCCGGATGACTATCGCGTGATGGAATACATGATCCGGGACACTCACTATGAACCAGACTATGATGCTTATTATAGAGCAGTCAAAAAGGTCGGGGAAAATGGCTATGTAATCGGCAATTTTAGCTATTCTCCGCTTATGGAGATGCGAGTGAATCTGCTGGGAATTGAGCGATTTTCAATAGATTTATATGACCGCCCGGATCTCTTCTTTTCACTTTATGAAGTATTACGCGCTAAACAGCGAGAGGTTTATCCAATTTTAGCGAATTCGCCTGCTGATTTCGTAATCTATTGTGGGAATTGCAGTCCTGAGATCCTTGGACATCGCTTTGAAGAGTATGTTTTGCCATGCTATAACGACCTGGGTATGCAATTGCATGATAAAGGGAAACTACTCGGATGCCATCTGGATGCGAATAATAAGTTTTGGGCGGCATCAGTAGCTACTTCCGCGCTGGATGTGATCGAGGCTTTTACTCCTTCACCTGATACAGACCTGTCGGTAAGTGATGCTCGTCGAATCTGGCCTGATAAAGTGCTGTGGATTAACTTTCCATCTTCCCTGCACCTGGCCTCAGCGGAAAGAATTCGTGAAGCCACCAGGGGAATATTAGCGGAAGCCGCACCGGGAAAGGGTTTTATTATTGGGATAACAGAGAATATCCCTGAACATGCCTGGAGAACCAGCTTGCGGGTAATTGCCGAAGAGTTGATAAAAAAGTCGTAGCTGGTGCATGGCGTTTTCTGAAAGACAAGTAATCTTACAAATACGACTCTTGAAGCGCGCTTGCTCTGCTGCTAACATTATGAAATATAAATTGTGGAAGCGCAGGTAGTCCTCCATCGCCCGGGAAATGGAACTCCTGCGCGCTTTCAAGTTTGAGAAATGACGCCGCATTCGCGTGATAGGAAATAGTGAACGCGAAACCTATTGATCGAAGGAAAAAATAGGTTACTGTTCCGAATTCTATATTCCAATTATTTTAGAGGGGAGTAATCCTATGATAAAGTTTGGCATTCAATACTACCCGGAACACTGGCCGCAGGAACGGTGGCCGGTTGACGCCGCGATGATGCAGCGCGCCGGCGTGAATGTCGTGCGCATGGGCGAATTCGCCTGGAGCGCCTATGAGCCGCGCGAGGGGGCCCTTGATTTCTCCTGGATGGAGCGAGCCATCGAACTCCTCGGCAAACATGCTATCCGCACCATCTTGTGCACCTGTTCCCGCACCCCGCCGCCGTGGATCTACCGCAAATACCCCGGCGTGCTGCCTGTCGGGCAAGACGGCCTCCCCGGCCCGACGGATCACCGTTACCAAATCGGGCTGGCGCATGATGAATTCGTGGAGCAAGCGCAACGCATTGACGGAGCGATAATCCGACATTTCCGCGGCTGCGACAATATCATTGCCTGGCAGGTTGACAACGAGATCGGCAGCGGCAACGACTGCTATTGCCCGCGGTGCAGGAAGCTGTTTCAAGCTTATCTGGCGGAGAAGTATGGCACGCCGGGAGCGCTCAATGCGGCGTGGGGCGCTCATTTCTGGTCCTTCGCTTTCAGTGATTTCGGCGAGGTTCCGATCCCGAGTTCCCAGCCCCAGTTGTGGATTGAGTACCGGCGCTTCATGTCCCGCTTGAACATCGAATTCACACGCTGGCGCGCGCAACTCATCCACAAGCTTGATCCCGGCAAGCCGGTAACCACGAATTTTCAGAATGTCTATTCATCTCACACAGACAACAACGAACTGGCCAGGACAATTGATATCCGCGGCATGAACCATTACCCGAGCCGCACGCCGGAGTTGACGCTTGACTATTACCGCGGCTCACGCGGAACCGTTTGGGTGTTGGAACAGCACACCCGGCTGCAATCGGTGGATACGCCCGAGGGATGGATGCGGCTATGGGCCTGGATGGCCGTGGCGCACGGCGCAAACGCGGTGGTACACTTCCGCTGGCGGCAGTGCCGTTGGGGCCAAGAGCAGTTTGCCGACGGCCTGCTTCCCCATTCAGGTCAGGAAAACCGGTTCTACAAAGAGCTCTCGCGAATGGGCGCGGAACTCAAGCCGGTTGCCGATATGATTGAACACACCGAGCCCCGCTCGCCGGCTGCCATCGTGTATAGTTACGAATCGCGTTGGGGCGTAAATGCCAGATTCTCCAGAGACCTCGATCCCGCCACAGAGGCGATTGACTACCACAAAGCGCTGGCTCGGCGGGTTACGGCGATAGATGCCATGGATCCGCGCGAAGACCTGGCGCGCTACCGGCTGGTTATTGCGCCGCGTCTCTGGATGGTTGACGAGCAAACCGCAGCGAACCTGCGACAATACGTGGAGGCTGGAGGCACGCTCTGCCTTACATTTGGCAGCGGCGTTGTTGATGAATATGGAAAAAGTTTTGATCAACCTCGGCCGGGTCCCCTGCGCGACCTGGCCGGCATAACGGTCAGCGACCTTGCTTACGATGCGGGGCTGCATTTCAAGCTGGAAAGCAACGCGGTTCCGGCACTGAACGGCGCGCCGGGGTATTTGGCCGCCGATGAAATCCATCCGGAAGGCGCCGAGGTCATTGCCACTCATGGCATCGGCTGGCGGCGCGGGCAACCTGCAATCACCGCGCACAAAGCCGGCAAGGGCCGCGTCATATACGTGGGAGTGCGATTGGAAGCGACGGCCCTTCCTGCCCTCGTGCACTGGCTGGGGGAAATCAGCGGGATTTCGCAACGATTCGAGCGCCCGGAAAAGGTGAGTGTTTATGAGCGCGCCTGTGACGAATATCGCCTGCTGTTTCTCATCAATTGGAGTGATGTCGGCCAAATCCTGGAGGTCGGAAAAGGCTGGCGGGACGCATTCTCAGGGGAGCCGATTCCGGCCGTCACGATTCCACCAAATGATCTCCGGATTCTGCGCCGCGACGGCGGCTGATAAATCGTGCTTTTTAAGTTCCGTGCAATATTGGTAGACCGCCGCGCACACCGTTTCGCGGAGACCAAACTTTTGCAAAAACTGGAGAGTACAATGAAACAATCCTATCAGCCTTCATGGAATTCTTTGAAGAGCCTGCCCACGCCGCAGTGGCTGCGGGACGGCAAGTTCGGCATCTACACTCACTGGGGTGTGTATTCCGTTCATGCGCAAGGTCCGAACTCTACCTGGTATTCCCATAACCTCTACAAGAATCCGGAGGGGCAGGAACGAAAACATCAGGAAGCCACCTACGGCCCTCTGGAGAAATTCGGCTACAAGGATTTCATTCCCATGTTCACCGCGGAGAAGTTCGACGCGGAGGAGTGGGCCGAGCTATTCCAAAAATCGGGGGCGCGCTTTGCCGGCCCGGTGGCGGAGCATCACGATGGCTTCTCCATGTGGGATACCAAATATTCGGAGTGGAACGCGGCGAAGATGGGCCCCAAGCGGGACATCGTGGGCGAACTCGCCAAGGCGATCAAGCAGCAGGACATGAAATTTGTAACCGCGTTTCATCATGCCGAGAACTGGTTCTTCTTTCCCACCTGGGACAAACGTTACGATTGCAGCGACCCGCGCTACTCCGGCCTCTATGGCCCCATTCACGAGCCGGGCGCCCAGCCGGACAAGGCCTTTCTCGACCAGTGGAAGGGTAAGATCCTCGAGGTTATTGATAACTATGACCCGGATTTTATCTGGTTCGACTTCGGGCTGAACGGGGTCACCGACTGTTACAAGCAGGAGATGCTGGCCTATTATTTCAATAAGGCGGCGGCGAATGGGAAAGAAGTAGTGGTCTCCTACAAAGGGCATCACCTGCCGCCGGGCGCCGGCCTGATAGATTGGGAACTGGGTCAGGAAGCAAATCTGGCCTATTATGAATGGATCACCGATTCCACCGTGGACAATGGGGGCAACTGGGGATATGTCATCGGCCAGACCTACAAGTCCCTGGACAATCTCATTGACAACCTGGTGGACCGGGTGAGCAAGAACGGTTATCTGCTGCTCAATGTCGGACCCAAGGCGGACGGCACCATCCCGGAGGAGGCCAAGGCCTTGCTGCTGGGCATGGGGGAATGGCTGAAGATCAATGGGGAAGCGATTTATGGCACCACCCCGTGGAGCGTTGCCGGCGAAGGCCCCACCCAACTGGGCACAACCAGTGAGTTTGGATTCAACGAGAAGAACGACCTGTGCTACACGGGCCAGGACTTCCGCTTCACGGTCAAAGACAACAACCTCTATGCCACGGCGCTCGACTGGCCCGGCGAAAAGGCGGTCATCAAGAGTCTGGCGCCCCAGTTCAACTGGCCCGGCCTGTATCCATCGGAAATCGCCTCCATCACCATGCTCGGAGACGGCAAAGAGCTGAAGTGGGAGATGACGAAGGAAGGGTTGAGCATTGAAACCCCGAAGACGAAGCCGTGTGATTGCGCGTTCGTTTTCAAGATCGTGCGCCGAAGACCGATGTGAACATAAGAAGGATTTGATGTTGAATAAGGAGGAACAATCCAAAAAAAAGAAATGGAAACCATGAAAAAAATCCTGATATTGGCCAGTATGCTTGCCGTGAATGCCGCCATTGCGGATAACACTAACCGGTTGCCCGGGCTGATCTATTGGCCCGAGGGTGACGCCATCGTTATCCGCAACGGCACGGTATGGGACAACCGGCCGCTGTACTGCAATGGCCGCCAGGCATTTGTCTGGGCCGGCGAACTGCCGTCCCTGAACGGGTCAGCGGGCAGACTCTATGTCGGCATCGGCCGCGGCAAGACACGCCTAATGCTCCATCAATTCGCCGAACAAGTTGCGCGCTACCGGCCCGGGCGGATGGAATGGGAGATGACTGACCAGCGTCTGCCGGGATTGACAGTGCGCCTCACAGGCACAACTCCCACCGATGCCAGCGGGTATACTGCCCAGCTTGTGGTCGAAGGCGCGCAGCCAGGCGACGCAGCGGCCTGGTGCGTGCTTCCGCCGACGCCCGAGAAATGGACTCGGCAAGAAAACGGATTCAAGTCCGACCACGTGCTGGGCCGGTTCTCGGCTCCGGTCGGCACCTGGGAGCAGTTTGCCGCCGAAGGCCGGGACGATTTGGGGAAGGCCGGGCCAAATGCAGCCGGTGACGGGCTCGTGGCCTGGATTCCCCTGGAGGCCGGCCAGCCGCAATGCCTCGCGGTGGTTGCGGACGAGAACGATGCGTATTTCCAACGACCGCTGAATCCGGCCACGGTTGCCGACGCGGCCCAGGCCTTTGCCGACGGTATGGCCCGGGCCAAATCGGTGGGACGGCAGGTGGTCGTCGAGACGCCGGATCCGTATTTCAACGCCGGTGTAGCAGCATCTTGCGCGGCATTTGACGGCTTGTACGTTGCACCGGCCTATGTCCACGGCGGGTCGGCCTGGCGAATCAGATTCCCCGGCTGGCGCATCATGGATGGCGCAACGGCCTACGGCTGGCATGACCGCGTGGCAACGGCGCTGGAGCATTTCGACAAGCTCCAGGTCAAGCAGGACGACACAAAGACCAACGCCGCGCCCTCCACTACGGGCTGCGAGCAGGCCGAGACCTCGCGCTTCTACGGCGCGGGCTTTGTCAATTATGAAGGGGGCGGATCGAGATCTCCTTACGAATTCCAAACGCAGTTCTTCGACCAATGCGTCCGCGACTGGCGCGCCACGGCCGATCCGGCGTTCGAGAAGCGGTTGTTGCCCATGCTTGAACTCCAGCTTGACCGGTGCAAGGCGTGTTTCGATCCCGACGACGACGGCCTGTACGAAAGCTTCAACAACACCTGGCCCAGCGACTCGGTCTGGTTCAACGGTGGCGCAACGCCGGAGGAATCGGCATACGTCTATTACGCCCGGCGCGCCGCCGCCGACATGCGCAGACGCGCGGGCGACAAGGATGCGGCGGACAGGCACGATGCCGAGGCCGACAAGATTCGCGCGGCGATGAACCGCGTCTTATGGTTGAAAGGCAAGGGACAGTTTGCATCGCACATCGAACAAGGTGGGCACAACAGGATACACGACGACGCGTGGGTATACGCTCAGCATGTCCCCATCGAGGCTGGCCTCACCACGCCGGAGCAGGCGTGGCAAGCGATGTACTACACGGAATGGGCAATGGAGCGGTTCAAGCTGCCGTATGGCGGAGAGATGCGCCAAACATCAAACTGGGTGCCGGGCAAGTGGTCGGCCCGCGAACTGTATCACGGCGACAACTTCGCAATGGCGCTCGGCTATTTCCTGGGCGGCCAGGGCGACGACGGCTGGGAACTTCTGCGCGGCGCAATGCTGCAATCCATGTACGGCGATCCTGAACCGAAGTCTGGATTCTCCCACGGGGACGGTCTCCGTGCCGGCGCGGTGAATTTCCGGTCGCCGGGTGGTCTCAGTCATCCGAACTGCTCCATTGATTTCAACGACATCGCCTCAATGTTTTGCCGGTCGGTTGTCGAGGGGCTCTTTGGCTACCGGCCCGATTACCCGAATGGCGTCGTGCGGGTTGCGCCGGCTTTTCCCTCCGCATGGAAGCACGCTTCCATCCGCACGCCGGACTTCTCTCTGTCATACCGGCAGGAGAGCGAACGCGACATTTATGACCTTTCGCTGACGCGTCCGGTCAACACCGAATTCCGTGTGCCGGTGCGAGCCGACAAGGTCAAGCGCGTTACCGTCAATAGCCGCGAGGCCAAGTGGAAGATCGAGCCCTGGGCAGGATGCGGAATGATGACGGTGAACACGCCTGCCGGCGGCAAGGTCGAGCTGGTCGTAGAACTGGCGGGCCGGACTGGACAAATGCCCTATCTCTCTGCCGAGCAGAAGAAGGGAAAGCCCGGCTATCATCTTGTCCTGAAAGAGATCAAGGGTGCTGTTCCGCGCTATCAAATTACCAAGGTGCATGTGCCCGAGCCGCCCGGGCCAACGACACTGCGGGAAGCGCCGGCCGATGCGAAGTGGAAGAAGCTCGACCTCGCAGGCGTGTTGAACGGCGATGTGCGGACAATCTACCAGCAGGACTACCGTTCGCCGCGACCGAATACCGTCTCGATGCGCATCAGCTATGACGGCTATAGCGCCTGGACGTTCATGCATTGGAACATCAAGCCGCCCGAGATCAAGCTCGCAGGTGTTGGCAAGCCGGTGGAGACACCCCAGCGCGTGCCGTTTGCCGCGATTGGAGCGGAGAAGAACATCGCCTTCACCTCGCTGTGGGACAACTGGCCAAGGTCAGTGACAGTGCCGGTAAATGCGAGTGGGGAAGCGATCTGGCTGCTCATATGCGGCTCGACCAATCCGATGCAGGGCCGGATTCCGAATGCCGTGCTGCGGTTCCGGTATGCTGACGGCAAGGAGGAGACGCTCGAACTTGTGCCGCCGCTAAACTTCTGGTCGCTATGCCATTTCGGCGGCGTGGACTACAGCTACGCGCGAGACGGTTTTTCGTTGGGGAAGGAACCCCCGCCGCAGGTGCAACTTGGAGAGAATTGCCGGGCAATGGTCTGCGGCTGGAAGCTGCGTCCGGGCATCGAGCTCAAGGACATGACGTTGGAAACGCTCTCGCAGGAAGTTGTGATAGGCCTGATGGGAGCAAGCGTGATGAATCCGAAGAAGCAATCTAGCGCTCTATGCCTTCGTCTTTAAGATCGTGCGCCGAAGACTATTTTGACCTGAATCCGAGGAGCCGACGTGAAGGGTTTTTTGCTGTGCTGTATTACATTAGTTATAACGACGATAGGATTGACAACTATGGCAACTGCTAATGACAAAACACCGCCTGCTGCCAGCCGCATCCTCAAGATTCTCCATGCCTGGCCGGACAGTGAGGCCGGCCGCAATGCGAAGGTGGCGGAACTGCAAAGCGGAGGCTTTGGTGGATTTGTCACCAACGTCAACTTTGGCGAGGGTTACGTTACCAATCCAAAGAATTGGGAGGCGCTGCGCGCAGGTATTGCGGCGATGCGCAAAGCCGGGCTGGAGCTATGGCTGTATGACGAGGCGGGTTATCCGTCCGGCCGGGCCGGCGGCCTGGTACTAAAAGACCATCCTGAACGGGAAGCGCGGGCGCTGCTGGCGACGAAAAGCGGGATTGTCGGTCCCGGTCCGGTGGCCATTCCCTGTCCTCCGGGGAAGCTGGTGCTGGCGCGCGCCTACCCCGCCAACGCCGCTGGTGAGATCACCTTGACCGGCGCGGTCGAGCTGCCGCCGGCCGGCAATGGGAAATTCACCTGGACGGCTCCCGCGGGACGATGGCAATTGCTGGCGGTGAGCGAAGACCGCCTGTTTGACGGCTCGCAAGTGGATTTCAGCGGCGTGCCCGAACACGCTCACTACATCAGCCTGCTTGATCCTGAGGTGGTGTCCGCGTTCCTCCAAATCACGCACGAGCGCTATGCCAAAGAACTGGGGAATGACCTGGGGAAAATCTTCGTCTCCACTTTCACGGATGAGCCTTCGTTACTCGCGGATTACTACGCAGGCGGCATGCCGTGGAGTCCCATCGCCTGGCATCCGAGCCTCGCGGCGGAATTCGCCAAGCGCACGGGCCGGCAGCTTTCGGCGGAACTGCCGTGGCTTTTTTTGGACGGCCCCGGCGCCGCCCGCACCCGCTATGATTTCTGGCTGACCGTGGCGGAACAGTTTCGGACGAATTATTTTGTGCGGATTCGCGCCTGGTGCCGGGCGCATCATATCCCTTCCGGCGGCCATTTGCTGTTGGAAGAAGACCTTCGCCACCACGTCCCGTTGTATGGGGACTTCTTTGCCTGTGAACGCGAATTGGATGTGCCAGGCATAGATGTTTTGGCGATGAATCCCGTGGAGGCGCCCTGGTATACCGCGCGCCTGGCCAGCAGCGCCGGCGAACTTGAAGGCGCCACGCTCGTTATGAGCGAGACTACAGATTTCGTTGAAATGTGGGCAAAACCGCCCAAGCCCGTGAGCCTTGCACAGTTCCGCGGGACCATTAATCGCCTGATGCTTGGCGGCATCAACCGGTTCAACACTTACAGCCATTTCCGCGATTTCTCCGAAGCCGATCTCAAGGCGCTCAATCTCTGGACCGGGCGCGGTTGTCAGGCGCTCACCGGCGGCCTCCGCAATGCCCGCATTGCCGTGCTCTATCCCATTCATACGGCGTGGACCCGCTTCAAGCCTTCCCATCAGGGAGTTAGTGATGCGGGTCTGTTGATGGACCGGCTGGCCGGCATTTTTTCTCAGGTCAACAACCTGCTCTATATCAACCGGCGCGAATTTTCCCAGATTGACGCCCGCACGCTCGTTGAAGCCAAGGCCGCCCGCGCCGAACTGCGTTTCAAAAACCTTGCCTTCTCCGTGATCGTTTTGCCCGACACCGATACTTTGCCCGCCGCCGCGTGGGAGAAGCTTAAGCGCTTCTGGGAAAATGGCGGCGTGGTCATCGCCGCCGGTTCACGGCCGCTCAACACCGAAGGCGAATTTCCATCGGCCGCCGCTCGAGCTTGCGGCGACCTGCTGTTCGGCAAGAGCAAAGATTCCGCCGCGCCCTCATGGGCTGGGAATGCCCAGGGAGGACTTGGCATCTACCTGCCGCCCAACCGGGTGCAGGAATTACCGGCTATCCTCGACCAGGTGCTTGAACCGGACATCAGGGTCAGCGACGCGCGGTCGCCGGTGCGCATCACGCGGCGCAGCATTGCGGGGCGGGACATATTTCTAATCATCAATGACAGTCCGCATCCGTGGCGGGGCACGATAACTTTTGACCTACCGGCGCGCGCCGGGGAGCTGCTCGATCTTGCGACCGGAGACACCACGCCGCTGCCGAATCCCGCCAGTGTGGACCTGGTTTTGGAGGACTGGGGAGCGGCTATTCTGCGGTTGGATCCGTCCGCGCACGTAACCAGGTTGAAACCGACAACCATTGCGTTCGCCAATCCTGAACCGCCGCAGAAGGCCCTGCCGTTGCCCGGAGAAGTCTTTCTTGTGCAGGGCCGGACGGCCTTCGTCATTCTCCCGCAAACCAAGCCTGCGCCCGGCCCGATCCCCTGGGTCTGGTATGCTCCAACACTTCCGGGCCTGCCCGGTGAAGAGGAGAAATGGATGTTCCAACATTTCACCGAGGCGGGATGCGCCATCGCCGGCATAGATGTGGGAGAATCTTACGGGAGTCCGGAGGGGCGGGCGCTTTACTCGGCCTTTTATGACGAACTCACCAGGCAGCGGGGTTTCGCGCCCAAAGCCGTAATGCTGGGTCGCAGCCGCGGGGGGCTGATGACCCTGGGATGGGCGACGGAGAATGCGGACAAGGTGGCCGGCTTTGCGGGTATCTATCCGGTCTGCAACCTCGCGAGTTATCCGGGCCTGGAAGCCGCCTGTGGCGCCTATCATCTGAGCAAAGAGGAGCTTTCGGAGCGGCTGGCGGAATACAATCCGATTGACCGGCTGGCCTCTCTGGCCAAAGCGGGCGTGCCGCTCTTCGCGATTCAGGGTGATAGCGACACGGTGGTCCCGCTCGAGGCGAACTCCGGGGAAATGTGCCGGCGCTATGAGGCGCTCGGCGGCAAGATGCAGCTCATTGTCCCGCCCGGCCAGGGACACAACATGTGGCCGGGCTTTTTCCAGTGTCAGGAACTGGTGGACTTTGTGCTTGCCCGGGAAAAACGCTCAGCATTGCCTCCTGATAAATAGCGCAGCGTCAGATGAAATGACACGATGCTGCTTGCCGCGCCTGCATGCAAAGTGGTGGATTTTCCGAAGATGCGCCACAGCCGCGGTCGTTGACTCCCTGGTAACAGTTCACTTTTCATGAGAATACGGTCATTCTGAGCAAGTGATTAGGCGCAGCCTGAATCACGCCGCGAAGAATCTGCACGTAATTATGGTAGAGATTCTTCGCGTCATCCGCCACCTATGGTGGCGAACTCGCTCAGAATGACATTCTACTCACTATTCGTGAACTGTTACGTCTCCCTGCATCGCATTGACTCTGCCCTCCAGTCTTGCTAATGTATGAACGTTCGCCGGCCGTGGGAACATGCTGGGGAATGAAGCTATCAAGTAAAGGAAATGTAATGAAGCAAGCGGTTATCGGCGGGAAAGAGGGGGCAGGTGTGGTGGAGGTCAAGGACCCTCAGATTGCTGACAACTACGCAAAGGTGAAGGTCTTTTCGGCTCCACTTTGTACTGAGTTCAAGGGACGGGGAAGCGAGAACCGAGCGGGATTAGGGCACGAAGCCGCCGGCGAGGTGGTGGAGATCGGACCTAATGTGCGCTCCGTGGCGGTCGGCGACCGGGTGGTGGTCATGCCGCAAAATTCCTGCGGAATCTGTGCCCTCTGTACATCAGGCGAGCATATCTACTGTCAGTCAGGACGTAACGCGCTGGAGATTTGCGGCTCCGAAACGGGCCTCTACCGGGTCGCGCAATATACCATACAACAGGACTGGCTGCTGGTGAAAATCCCGGATGGCATGGCCTATGACCATGCGGTCATGGCCTGCTGCGGATTCGGTCCCGCGTTCAATGCGATGCAGTCTATGGAAGTAACGGCCGGCGAGACGGTGCTCGTATCCGGACTCGGCCCGGTCGGACTTGGCGCGGTAACAATTGCCTTGTATCGCGGAGCCCGCGTCCTGGGGTTGGACACCAATGCCTACCGGCGCAATCTGGCGAAGCAACTCGGCGCGGAGCAGGTCTTCAATCCTGCTGACGAAGACGTCAAGCAACAAGTGCTGGCGGCAACCGAGGGGATTGGTCCCCATAAGTCGGTTGATAGCAGCGGCGCCAAGTCCGCGGCGGAGTTCCTTGTAGGGATGACGCGGCGCCGCGGCCGAGTGGCCTTTATCGCGGGCGGCGACACGATTAATGTCGGGAGCATGGTTTGGAAAGGTCTGCGTCTCTACGGGTGCTGGCACTGGAACCATTTGAACGATACCGAACGCATGATGCATACGATTGCCGGTTCAGGGAAACGGATTGAGCAAATGATCACGCATCGTTTCCCTATGGACAGGATCGCCGAGGCAATCGAGGTTCAGGCCGGCGGTCAATGTGGCAAAGTGATCATCCAGCCGTGGCAAGGCTAAGCCGGCAGGAACGATCCAGGTTGATGAAGACAAAGGACGGAGCAAATGAAGACAGTCGCGATTACCGGTAAGCAGGCTTGCGCGATCGTTGAGAAGCCGAGGCCCAAGGCAAAAGCTGATTACGTCGTTGTGAAGATCCACGTGGCGCCCTTGTGCACGGAATACACAGATTACCGCGACGGTTGTACGCGCGCGGAGTTCCAACGGGGGGACGAGTCTCCGGATTGCCTGGGCCACGAAGCGGCGGGCGAAGTGGTCGAAGTCGCGCAGCCCGGCAAGGTAAAGGTTGGCGAGCGCGTGGTGGTGATGCCCGGCTTCTGGTGCGGCCAGTGCCGCTTCTGCTTGTCGGGCGAATACATCCATTGCCAGCATCCGCCGGATGCCTTGGCGCTATGCGGGTGTGAGGCCGGCGCGGCGGCCTACGCGGAGTATTGTCTCAAGCAGGATTGGCTGTTGCTGCCGATTCCGGAGGAGATGTCCTACGACCATGCGGCCATGGCTTGCTGTGGTCTGGGGCCGGCCTTCAATGCCATGCAAACCATGGCGGTGTGCGGGCACGATACGGTGCTGATTGCGGGCACGGGCCCGGTGGGCCTGGGCGCGATCATCTGCGCCACCTACCGGGGGGCGCGGGTGATCAGTTTGGGTCGCAACCCCTATCGCACCAAGCTGGCGCTTAAGCTCGGAGCCGAGGCCGTGCTGGATCCGGAGGAGGCGCAGGTGCACAAGAAGATCCTCGACCTGACCGACGGTTTGGGTGCCTCCAAGTCTGTGGAAACAACCGGTTATCATCTCTACATGAACGTGGTGATGAAGGCGACGCGGCGCATGGGACACGTCGCCATCGTCGGCGAAGGCGGCGAGTATCCCTTGCCCATCAGTGACGGCATGATTCGTACGGGTCTGACGCTGCACGGTATCTGGCATTGGAATCTTGGGGATGCCCCGGACATGATGCGCATGATTGGCCGGGTAAGCGACAAACTCGATACGCTGATCACGCACCACTTTTCGCTGGATCAAATCGAAGAGGCTTGGAAATTACAGATGACGGGACAATGCGGGAAGGTAATCATTAATCCATTCAAAGGAGGGCGGTCATGAGTCAGGACAAACTATGGGTTACGATTGAAGGAACCGAGGGGCCGGGCAAAGGCAAGCACATCGTCTTTATCAGCGGTGATGAGGAGTATCGTTCCGAAGAAGCGCTGCCAATGCTGGCGCAGGTCATGGCAAAACATCACGGGTTCAAGGGCACGGTGTTGTTTGCGATTGATCCGAAAACCGGGTTCGTAACGCCCAACGAACAGACGAATATTCCGGGTATGCAGCATATTGAAACCGCGGACATGATCGTAATGTTGGTCCGCTTTCGGGAGTTGCCGGACGAAGATATGAAACGTTTCATTGACTACACGTTTTCCGGCAAACCCATCCTGGCGCTGCGCACCGCGACGCACGCCTTCGCCTATACCCGGAATCCGAACAATCCGTATGCCAAATACACCTGGGATAACAAAGCCTACGACGGCGGCTTCGGGCGCCAGGTGCTGGGGGAAACCTGGGTGGCGCATCATGGGCATCATGCCTTTGAGAGCACCCGGGCGATTCCCAATGCGGCGCTCGCGGGGCATCCGATACTCCAGGGCGTCGGGCCGATCTGGGGGCCCACCGATGTCTATGAGGCGCATCCGCCGAAAGACGTAGAGGTGCTTTTGAACGGGCATGTCTTGACGGGAATGGATCCGAACGATCCTGAGAAGGCGGATATGCCCACCATGCCGGTGGCCTGGATACGACAACCCAATCCGAAAACGGGAACGGGGCGGATCCTGTGTTCGACCATCGGCGCCGCGGTTGATCTAAAGGATGCGTCGTTGCGGCGCATGCTGGTCAATGGCATCTACTGGTGCATGGGCCTGGAGGCCGATATTTCCCTCGAGCGCAGCGTTGATCCGCCCGGTACATACAACCCGTCATACTACGGATTCAACGACAAATCAACCGGCCGACGCCCGCAGGATTTCTTTGCCGCGTAAAGCTCCCTCGGTCGGCGCACCGGCAGCAAGATGCAGCGCATCATTCCGCCCGGCCCGGGACCCAACCTGGGGCCGGGCTTTTCCCCGTATCAGGAACTGGTGGACTTTGTGCTTGCCGTCACCTCGGCCCGGCGGAAACTAACCCGAATAATTCGTGAAATAAGCGAGAGATGCAGTTGGGGGCGGGCTTTGTAAAGCCCGCCGGCGGGGTTCACGAACCCCGCCCCCAAAACACTCTGTCGATATTTTGATCTCATTATGAATTAAGCGGGCTAAACTGATACTACTACTTAACAGAGAAGAGAAAATGTCAGAAACCAACACCGCGCTAGACCTGGCGACACTCGATCAGTGGTCGGCGCCGTATCGCAATTGGCACTACTGGCCGGAGCATGTGCTGCCCGCCGAGCCACACATTCCCAGGCACGAGGATTTCAAGAATACCGATGTGCCGTGTGTATATCAATTGCCCGGTCAGCCAAACCTGTGGTATATGAGCTTTATCGCCTTCAACGGCCAGGGCTACAACTCGTTCGTGGCGCAAAGCACGGACCTGGTGCGCTGGCATCATCCCCGCCTGGCGATGGGATTCGGCAAGGAAGGCGAATTCGACTTTGGCGGCTGTGTAATCGGCGCGTTCCTCTACGAGTCCTATGACATCAAGGCCCCGCGGCTGCTCAAGCAGCGCGATGGAAAGTTTTGGACCTTGTATGGGTGCTATGCTAAACAAGGCGGTTATGAGATTGACCCCGGATATGAGGGCATTGCCGGCAGCAAGGATGGGTTGGTCTGGAAACGGGCGCAGGACTCCTACATCCTTTCCGTGCACGAACCCGAGGTCGGCGATTGGGAGAAGCATTGCATCTATCAGCCCTGGCTGGTGGAGCACGCGGGCACGTTCTACAACTTTTACAATGCCAAGCACATGCCTGATTGGATCGAGCAGATGGGCCTGGCCACTTCCAAAGACCTGTTGACCTGGCAGCGGTATGAGCACAATCTGATTATCCGCGTGCGCCCGGGCGGCTATGATGAGAAATTCTGTTCCGACGGCAAGGTATTCCGCGACGGCGACCACTGGGTGATGTTCTACTTCGGCGTGGGCAAAAGCGGAGCCCATATCCTGGCCGCATTCTCGCGCGACCTGCTGCATTGGACGGCCCATCCGGAGCCGCTGTATATAGCCGGCGGGCATCCCGGCGGCTTGGACGAGCAATATGCCCACAAGATTTCCCTGGTGTATAACCCGGAGAATGATACCTTCTATCTTTACTACTGCGCCTGTGGCAGCAAAGGCCGCGGGATTGGATTGATCACCAGCAAGCCTCTGACATAGCAAGAATGATAAGGAATCCAAATATGAAAAAAAGCAAAGCCCTCTCGCCGGAGACGCAGATGATGGGATTTGGCTACAACCCATGGTGGTCGGAAGGCTCGGTGAAGCCCCCGCTTTTTCTCACCAGCACATTCATGTTTCATAACGCCGAGGACGGAGAAGAGTTCTTTAAAGTGGCAATGGGCAAGAAGCACTCGTTGAAAGCCCAGGGCCTCATCTACAGCCGGCTGAATAATCCGGAATTGGAAATTCTGGAGGGCCGCCTGGCGCTCTGGGAAAACGCGGAAGCTGGCGCGGCTTTTGCCTCCGGCATGGCGGCCATCGCCACCACTGTGCTGGCCCTGTGCCGGCCGGGCGATGTGATTGCCTACAATCTGCCCATCTACGGCGGGACTTCTCATTTCTTCACCGAAATACTGCCCCAGTTCAAAATCCGCGCCCTGCCGGTCTTTATCAATGGGAATCCGGCGCAACAAATTGCCGCCATGGAGGAACCGAAGTTAAAAATGATCTTCATCGAGACGCCGTCGAATCCCACCATGGAGATGATAGACCTCGAAAAAATCACCCGGGCGCGCGGGCACCTGGAGAAAAAGTGCGGCAGTAAAATACATCTGGCTGTGGACAACACGATGTTCGGGCCGGTCTTTCAAAAGCCGCTGCTGAAAGGCGCCGACCTTTCCCTGTATTCCGCCACAAAATTCATCGGCGGGCACAGCGATCTTATTGCCGGCGCGGTGCTGGGCTCCAGGAAACTGATGAAGGATATTGTTACCTACCGGAGTTTTCTCGGCACTATGAGCGATCCTTTCACCTGTTGGCAGATGCTGCGCAGCCTGGAGACTCTCAAAATAAGGATGGAGACCCAGGCGCGCAATGCTTTCGTGATAGCCCAATATCTCGCGAAGCACAAGAAGATTGGGAAAATCTACTATCCCGGCCTGTTTGCGAAGCATTCGGAACAATACAAGATTATGAAGAAGCAATGCGAAGGCCACGGCTCGATGATTTCGTTTGAAGTCAAAGGCGGAAAGCGCGCCGCCTTCAGGATGTTGAACCGGGTTTCATTGTGTCATCTGGCGGTAAGTCTGGGGGGCACGGAAACCTTGATAGAGCACCCCAAGACCATGACCCATTCCGAGTTGGAGCCGGCTCTGATGAAGCGCTCCGGTATTACGGACGGACTCATCCGCCTGTCCGTTGGGCTGGAAAATCCCGCCGACCTGATCACCGACCTTGGCAGGGCGCTGGAGTAGCGTCTTGCAGGCAGGGGCAGTGGGTCTGAAGAGAGGGATGGGATTTGGACAAGGAATAGGCCCACACGATCTCATTGGTATTCAGCCAGAGGAACGAAACCTTACGGCTGCATCTCCGACGTTGCCTGCTACTCACGCGGCAGATTCGGGAGTTCACCGGTTGCCGGATCATACAGGCCATATTTCTTTACGGTCTCAACCATCGTAAAGATATTTTCCTCCGGCGTGTCGCGCGGGCATTGGTCGCCGGTGCTGAGAATAAAGCCGCCGCCCGGGCCGGCCGCGCGCATCGCCTGGATACACGCCTTTTCCACCTCCGCGGGCGTGCCGCGCAACATCACCTCGGTGGTATGCAGATTGCCCATCAAGGCGATTTGTTTTCCCCTCGCTTGCTTCACTTCCGCCAGGTCAATGTCTCCCATCGGCGCCGGCTCCAGGGGATTGATGCAGGAAATATGGGTGTGTTCCACCAGCATGTCCACCAGGATACGGTTTTTTCCGCAACTGTGGAGCAGGGAGGGAATACCGGCCCTATGACACATCCCGGACCACTGCTTCAGCGCCGGTATCGCATACTTCATCGCCAGGTCCGGTGAGGCCAAGGTAATCGTGCCCGAGCCTCCGAAAAACATATATTCCGGTTTTGCGGACAGGATCAGTTCCATCTGCCGGGTGCCGCGCGCCATATCCAGCTCAAACCACTCCTCCAGGATTTGCGGCGCATCCATTTCCGCATAAGCGAGCGGCTGGATGCCGCCTTCGGTATTGACCATCCAGGATTGGAATCCCGGAAATCCAATGTAGAGTCCAAAGGCATGACCCCGACGATGACATTCCTGTCGTTGCTTTTCCACGACGGCGAGATCAATGGAAGTCGGCAGGTTCAGCAGGGCCCAACGGAATTTCTTCCAGTCCTTATCAAAACTTTTTATGAGCTTTTCCGTGGGGGAGGGCGGATCGTAGCGATAGCAGGTTTGCTCGCCGGTCAGGTCGCCGTCGGGCGTGTGGAGAACGGTGCGTCGGATCATGGCGTCGCGTTGTGAGTCAAACCGGTCCTCGCTCCGGTATTCCACGCGGGAGGATTCCCATTTGATGCTGTCCCACATATGCCCTGCCGTCCAGCAATCCAGGCCGAAATAATCCGAGGTGTCAAGGAAGGCTTTTTGGAAGTCGGCCTTGCCATAAAAATAGATGTCCCAGAAAGGCAGGCCGGTCCGCTTGACCGGAATCATGTTGGAGATGTCGGGAGTTACCGGCACACGGTCCGGAACCTGGTTCTTCAAGGCCGCCAAAAAACGTTCGCGCGATGTCATGACCTGCCTCCGGGAATTACCGCGCCGGCTCAATGTCGGCTTAAAAGATGGCTTGCCGTCCGGCTCGACCAAAGAAATCATCGTAGTGTTTACTACGGCAGGAGCAAATGCTCCGGCGCACACGTAACCGGCGCGGGCGGAAACCAGCCCGCGCTTAACGTTACCCCCTCCGGTCTGTACAATATAACTTGGTCTCGCGCTTCGGCGCACGGGAAATTGAATTGTAACCGGAGAATACAAGCGTGAAGTGTTACTTATTCAGGCCTTGCCCGTTTGTGAAGGCTTCGATCTCTGTACCGCCTTTTCCTTTTCGAGGAATGAAACTCCCTTTGTCATCCAATCGGGAGCGGGCGCGCCCATCAGGTAATGGCCGAAGAATTGCAGCATGCGCCGGGTTAGATCTATCCTGTTCACAAGTTTCTCCACGGAATGTTCCTCGTCAGGATAGGAGAGCATAATGATCCGCTTGCCGTTGAAACGCATCGCATTATACATGCTCACCGCTTCTATCCACGCGACGATGGGATCCGCTTCCCCCTGCATCAGCAGGAGCGGCGTCGTCATCCCCTTGACGTGGGTGAGCGGTGATTGGCTGCGATAGAGAGCATGATCGTCATGCGGATTGGTGCCCATCCTGCCCTGGCCGTAAATCTCGTAGTCGTGGGCGCTCGCGCCGCTCCCCGCCTTCTTATCAACGGAGTATCCCCACAGGTGATTGAAGTCGCTGCCCAATTCCATAACGCCCGCGCCCGCGCAAACCGCGGCTAACTTCCTCGACCGCGTCACGATATAGGATGCGCCGTAGCCGCTGAAGCTGTGACCGCACAGCCCCACGCGGGCGGGATCGGCGTAGCCCAGTTCGACCGCCTTGTCCACCGCCGCCTCAATACATTCGAGCATGTCGTCGCCCGTGGCGCCGACCCTGAAATGCACATCCGGCGCCAGGAGCAAGCACCCCCTGCTGACCATTTCCATCAGGTAACTCCCCGCCGAGTAGGCATACCTGGGAGGCACGTACCGATGCAGGCCCTGGGACACTTTCTCATAGAAGCTCACCAGCATCGGCAGACGCTCATTCCCCTTGCGCGAGTCCGGGATTGCAAGCGATGCCTGCAGGCGGACGCCGTCCCGATTCGTATATTCGATGAGGACGGTGTGCCCCCAGACATAGTCAGCCTGCTGGGGATTGGCGTTGGTGATCCGTTGCGGATTGCTGAACGTGCCATCGCTCACGTAGTAGTCCGGGCACTGGACGAACGATTCCATGCTGAACATATAGCGATCGGCGTGTTTCGCCTTGACCGGTGTGCCGAAAGACTTGTCCACAAAGATCAGCGCTTTGGCCTTCCTCGTTCCACGTGCGCCGGCGCCCAGCCTGTAGAAACCGGCCTTCTTCGTCCACTGGCCGTAGGCGGACAGAATCAACGGTTTGGACAGGTCAATGGTTTCCTCCTCCGGATCAAATTTAATGTAGCGCAGACAAATCTCATGTGCGGCGCCCACGCCGCCGGTCAGGTTGACGGTCTTCCCGCCGGCCGGCGGCAGCAGCCACAAATCGTATCTATGATTCAGGACGAGGTGCTTCCCATCCCGGCTCCAACCGGCCAGGCCGTAGGACGGCTTCTCGCCAAAAAGGTCGTATTCCTGGTTGACGAAGCTGACCGGCGCGGTTCGAGTAAGGTTGCGAACTGTTCCGGCATCGAGATCGTAAACCCACACATGGCCGTCTTCCCAATATGCGAAGTACTTGCTATCGGGCGACAAGCCGAGGGACCGCTGCAAGGCCTTCATCATAGGCCGGCGTTCGCCCGTGTCGGTGTTAACGCGATAGTAGTCCGCCTTCAGCGGCTGCCAATCGTGAATGTAGGCCCGCTCATCGCTGCCCACGCCCCATTTCCCGTGACGCGTCAGAATGATCTTCCTCATGCTCTCGTCCGTCAGCCGGACAAACCGCGCGGCCGCGATATTGAAGACGGCCCGGTAGGTGAATTCCTTCTCTTTCTGCGCGCGGGCGCGCTGAACCGACTGGATGCGGACATCCTTCCAGTGCCAGATATCAACCTCCGACACCGCAGGCTTCGGCTTCACGTCCTCACCGGGCTTGTCTTTGCCGGCAGGGGCGGTTTCCTGCTCTTTGATCCCGAAGAAGACTTTTGTCGCCTTGCTGTTCCAGGACACCTCGCCCTTCTCGCTGATGACCGTGTTGCCGGGGAAATCCGGATTCGACGCCGGATCCAGCTCGTGGCGCACGCGCGCAACACCGCCCACTTTCGTAAAGGCGATCAGCCGGTTTTCCCGGTGCAGGAAGCCCTCCTTTTCGCTGCCCTTCAGCGCAGCCAGCGCGGTACCTTTCTCATCCCAGGCCGGCCGGCTGTAGATTGCCAGGCCCTGGTCAAGCGGCGTGCAAAGTCCCGACGCCAGATTCATGAAATACAGGCCGTTTCCGGCCTTGTCGGCCGCATCTATTGTGTACGCCAGCAGTGTTCCCGGCTTGTTGAATGCATAATTCGACACGCTCCCGATGAGGCGGGCCTGATTGGACCTGAGATCGTAAACTATCAAGTCTTTGCCGCCGTGTTTCGCATCTTTCGTTCCGGCCTTCCAGACGGCCAGCGCCGCCGAGTTTCCCGAGAACGCAAACGCCGTGGTGTTGTCCCATGTCGTCGTCGCGCCCGTCTCAAGGTTCAGCAGAGAGACTTTCTCCGGGACGGGTTCCTTCTTATCCTGCAGTTTCTTTGCCTCCCGGCGCTCCAGCTCGATTTTGCAGGCGATCCATTTCGAGTCATCCGAAAACTCCGGAGAGACGGCAAGCGGGATTTCATGCTTCCGCCCCGAGGACAGATGCTCGACCTGCAGCTTCCGTTCATCCGGAGCGTCTTCATCGGCATCCGGCTGCAGGTAGTCGTAACTGACCCACTGGCCGTCGCCGCTTAGTTTTGTGGAGGCAACAGTGCGCCACAGCCCATAATCGTCCATGGTCAGTACTTTCTTCCCCATGTCCCCCGATCTCCGTCGCACAGAGGCGCCCTTTCCCGCCGATGACAGTTTCTTTTTCATTTGTTCCCTACCTTCCCGTGTCGTCCCCGCAGACGGCAGAAGTTGCAGAATCCAATGCATCCTGCGCCTCCCCGTCGTCTGCCCACACGCCGATGGTAACACAAGGCGGCCGGAAAGTTAAGAGCATTGGGCGCAAAGCATTACCCACTTTGCAGATACCGGAGCCGTGCGATCTTTCTCGCAAGGTCTTAACCCTCGGCGCGGGCGGACATCAGCCTGCGCTTGACTTTGTTACACAGGTATTGTGCAATATAGGCATGGTCGCCGCGCGCCGGCCATCGCGGCGGTTCGCGGGAGACTAAACTGTTACGTTCAAAGAGAAGGGATGAAATGATGAGAGGATTCGCCGCTTTCGTATGCCTGTTGTGCCTCGGATTTGTCGGCCGCGCGCAGGGAGCGGAAACGGGGCCGACCCAGAACGCGACGATGCCTGTTGAGAACGTCGTTCAGCTTGACAACCTGCCGGGGATTGATGCGGTTGTCGTCCAGAGCAAGTTCTACGGGTATCAGTCGGCGGTGGACCGGGGTTCTACAGGCAATCAGCCGGCCTACAACTACAGCGTTGACCTCATGTGGGACCGGGAGCAGAAGAAGTACCGCTTGTATGCGGGGGGCCGCTGGCGGCGGCCGGGGATTCCTTACGGGGACGGCGATCACATCCTGCAGTATTTTTCCAGCACCGGACAGGGAGGGACCTGGGCGCCTCGGGGCCGTCCGGAATTCTGGACAGGTTATGAAGAGGGGCATCCGGGGAAATGGTGGTCAAACAACTATCTCGAACCGGAAGTGCTCAAGATGAAGGGCCTCTACCACATGTTCTGGCAAGTGCAGGTCAACCCGGGGACCACGCTGGATAACGGCCAGACGGCTGCGGCCGGGGCGGACCGCATAGGCCTTTCGACATCCCGGGACGGCCTTAATTGGAAACGAAAGACGGACCGTGGCATCGTCGTGAATATTGATCGTCCGGCGAATACCGCCCTGACGCATGAAGAAGTCATCTACGTGCCGGACGATCCGGAGCGGAAGCCCTGGTGGCTTTACCTGCACTATCTGGTTGATGGGCAGATGAGGGGGCATGTTCGGATACGCTCGCAGGACCCGACGACCTTTGACTGGCGCGAACGGGAGCGGTGCCGGGGCATGTCGCAGCTCGGCAATCAGATGGCCTATGCAAACCGCACTTCCGCGGGCAGGATCTTTGTGCGCATCACTTTTACGACGAATACCGCGTTGAAGCGCGAGGTTCCCTGCCTGCAGTTTTCCCGGGACGGCCTTTCCTGGTGGGGCAGTGTCATGCTGGAAGGAAGCAAGGACACTGCCAAGAACAGAAACTGCTACTTCCTCGGCATCTCAACACTGGATGGCACCGGGGAACTGGAGCGCATAGGCAAAAATACTTATCGCGCGCTTTACGGCGCCACTACCTGCAATTCCCCCGTTACCATGGAGATATTTGATTCCAAAATCGGCGTCGGGGAGGTGGTCATCCGTTTTGCTGAACGCAGGCCGGCGGAGAGCAGCAAACCCGGCGCGTCATCGGATGCAAACTAGCCGCGCGCGGATTGTCGCCTCGGCTCACTAAAACGCGCGAACCGGCGCGCGGGAGATTAAACTGTAACTGGAGAATACAAACATGAAACTTTTTGAACCCACGGTTGATTCTTTGCTGAACTATGAATGTCCCGCGTGGTTCAGGGAAGCCAAATTTGGCATCTATATCCATTGGGGCGTTTACTCCGTCGCCGAGGCGGGCGAGTGGCTGCCCCGGGAGATGTATGAACAGAACCACAAAGGCGGAACCTATAAGCTGATGTGCGAGAAGTATGGGCATCCCTCGAAATTCGGATACAAGGACCTGGTGCCGCTGTGGAAGGCCGAGAAGTTCGATCCGGAGGCGATGCTGAGCCTGTGCAAGCGCGCGGGTGCCAGGTATTTCGCGCCCTGCGCCGTGCATCACGACAACTTCGACCTCTGGAACTCGAAGCATACCCGCTGGAATGCCGTAAACATGGGGCCGAAGAAGGACCTCATCGGGATGTTGCGCAAAGCCACCCTGGAGGCGGGCCTGCGGTTTGGTGTAACCACGCATCTGGAACGGACCTGGAGCTGGTTCCAGACGAACAAGGGCGCGGACCGGTCGGGCCCGCTCAAAGGGGTGCCCTATGACGGCAACGACCCGGCCTATCAGGATTTGTATCTTCCGCCGGACCGCGACACCAATTATTGTCATCCGCTGAACGCGCCCAAAGCCTGGCGTGAGCATTGGGCGCTGCGCATCAAAGACCTGATAGATAACTATCATCCTAATCATCTATATTTCGACGGCGCCGTGCCCTTTCAGGGGGAGGACCGCGCCCGCACCGGATTGGACGTCATCAGCCATTACTACAATCACAACATGAGCGTCCACAACGGTCGACAGGAAGGCGTAATGTGCATCAAGAACATTCGCATGCACGGCTTCTACTTCGACGGCATTGCCACCTTGGATTTCGAGTGGGGCCACTCCGGGAGCGTGCTGAAAGACTACTGGCAAAACGACGCGTCCATCGCCTCCTGCTGGGGATACAATGCCGACCGCACTTACTTCAGTCTGGAGCATTTGATCCACAAACTGGTGGATGTGGTGAGCAAGAACGGCAACCTAATGTTGAACCTTCCGCCCCGCGCCAGCGGCGCGCTGGATGATGAGGTGGTAACTTTGCTGGAAGGCATAGGCGATTGGCTGACCGTGAACGGCGAGGCGATTTATGGGACAGAGCCGTGGTGGCCGGCCTATCTTTCGATTCCGGAAGATGTGCGTTTCACCCATAAAGGCGATACGTTGTATGCCATCATCCTGAAATGGCCTGAGAATGGGACATTGTCGCTGCCGGTGCTCGGTCTGGAAGATAAAGGCTCGCCGATCAAGCGCATCGAGCTGCTTGGACAGAGCGCGCCCCTGAAATATACCCAGGACGCAGAGGCGCTGACGGTTACCTTGCCGCCGGAGAAGCCGGAGCGTGTCGCGTGGACGCTGCGCCTCGATATGCCCGAGAAACGGAAGTAAAAGAGAATAAATGAAGGCTTCCCTGTGCGGCGAAAAGGCGGACCGCGTTTGGAAACAGTTCGCGCTTGATGGGAAACCGTCATTCTTATGAGAGAAGAAGTATTGAGCAAAGCAGCTTTTCTTAGTAGCAGAAGTTAGAGTTCGATAGGGAGAGGCCAAAAATGGCAAACGAGGAAAGTAACCGATTGCCGATTGCCGCAGAGGTCGAAGTCCTGGTAATCGGCGGCGGACCCGCGGGTGTCGGGGCCGCCCTCGCCTCAGCCAGAAATGGCGCAAAGACTTTAGTTGTTGAGCAGTTCAACTGTCTCGGCGGAGTCGCAACGGCCGGCGGCCATGGACATATCTCCACATATGCCGAGCACGGGACCGGCCGGCGGATAGTGGGCGGGATTGCCGATGAGATCGGCAACCGGGTTGTCGCGGGTGGCTTTGGCATCCGCAAGGTGCACGGGATCTGGTTTGAAATCGAACCAATGAAACTTCTACTTGACCAAATGGCCGAAGATGCAGGCGTTGCGCTGCTCTACCACACCTTCTTCTGCGACACGGTCGTTGAGAACCAAAGCGCCGTTGGCGCGGTTATTCAGAACAAGGATGGACGGCAAGTCATCCGCGCTAAACGTATCGTTGACTGCACGGGGGACGGCGACGCGGCATTTCATGCTGGCTGCCCTTACGAAATAGGCCGTCCCTCCGATCACAAGTGTCAACCCGTCACCCTGATGTTCACGATCGGCGGCGTTGACTGGGACAGGGTAAGTCAGTGGCGAACCGACTTCCAGATGAAACACATATGGGAAGAGGCCCAACGCAAAGGCGACATGCAGCCCTTCCAGAAGACCATCATGGGCTGGTGGTGGACGCCAACGAGACCGGATCAGGTCGGCATCAATTTTACCCATGTGATTCACGTGGATTCAACCAAGGCGGCGGATCTGACCGGCGCGACCCTACAGGCGCGCAAGCAGGCATTTCATACGATTGAGGTATATCGAAAATATGTGCCGGGGATGAAAAAGTGCTATATGGTCTCGACGCCCAACACCATCGGCATTCGTGAATCACGACGGATCATGGGCGACTACGTGCTCACCGAAGAGGACCTCAAAAGTCAGCGCCAGTTCGATGACAACATCTGCTACGGTTCGTTCTTTGTGGACATCCACTGTATTGACGGGCCTGGTATGGATGCAACGGCGTGGCGCCCGCCGAACGGTTTCAAATATCATATTCCCTATCGAATTCTCCTCCCTCAACTGGTCGAGAACCTGCTGACGGCAGGCCGCTGTGTCAGTTGCACGCATCTTGCCCTTGGATCAATCCGCGTCATGGTGCCGTGCATTGGCATGGGTGAAGCCGCAGGCACCGCCGCGGCGCTTTCGTTGAAGCGCCGCACGACGCCGCGCCAACTTCCCATTGGAGTGCTTCAGGACCAGCTGCGCCGGCAAGGAGGTATCCTGTCGGAGGAGGACATTCAAAACGCAACGGAACATGATAAAATATTGAACCAACGCGCCGGCGAATAAACTATTACCCATAAAGGAGTTCAGTATGAAACGCAGAGATTTCATCAAAACGATGGGCGCCGCGGCGCTGACGATTGCGCAGCCTGATTTGCTGCGCGCGGCAATAGAGCAGAGCCCAGCCGCGGCCCGGCCCAACATCATGTTCTTTCTCGTTGACGATATGGGTTGGCAGGACACCAGCGTTCCTTTCCATACCGCGCCCACGCCGTTCAACCGGCATTATCGCACCCCCAACATGGAGCGGCTGGCCCGGCAGGGCATTAAGTTCACCCAGGCCTATGCGGCCTCGGTCTGCTCGCCGACCCGGACTTCCATTATGACCGGACTCAATGCCGCGCGGCATCATGTAACCAACTGGACGCTGTTTCCCGACAAGGAAAATTCGGGCGAGACGGCCCGCCTGAAAGCGCCGCATTGGAAAAGGGAGGGCCTCCAGCCCGGCGCAACGACCCTGCCCCTGCTGTTGAAACAGGCCGGCTACCACACCATCCATGTCGGCAAGGCGCATTGGGGCGCCAAAGGGACGCCGGGCGAGAATCCCTGCGCCCTGGGCTTCGATGTCAATATCGCGGGCCATGCCGCGGGCCGCCAGGGCAGCTATCTGGCGGAGGAGGGTTTTGGCATCAATAACGGCGTCTGGGCGGTTCCCGGGCTTGAACAATATCACGGCACCCATACCCATCTCACCGACGCGCTCACCATCGAGGCGGGCAAAGAGCTGGAGAAGGCGGTGGCCGCAGGCGGCCCGTTCTTTCTCTATATGGCTCATTATGCCGTGCATGTGCCCTTTGCGCCCCATGATCCCTATTATGCGCCCTACAAGGAGCGGGGGATTGACGAAACCGAAGCGCGCTATGCCTCGCTGATCGAAGGCATGGACGCCAGCCTGGGCGCATTGCTGGACAAGTTGGAGAAGCTGGGTGTCGCGGAGAACACCTTGGTGGTCTTCGTGTCGGACAATGGCGGGCTGTCCGCGCACGGCCGGGGCACGACTCCCATGGGCACCGGCAGGAACACCCATAATGTTCCGCTGCGCGAGGGCAAGGCTTCCGCCTATGAGGGCGGCGTTCGCGTGCCTCTGCTAATAAGCTGGGCGAAGCCCGCGGCGGACAATCCCGTGCAGCAGCGTCTGGCCATCAAATCCGGCGCGGTCTGCAATACGCCGGTTATCTGTGAGGATTATTTGCCCACCCTGTGCCACTTGGCGGGCGTATCCGATGTGTCAAAAGCCATTCCCGCGCTTGACGGCCAGGACATCACCGGCCTCATCGTTGGTGACAAGGCGGGGACGCGGCGCGGCCCGTTGGTCTTTCATTATCCGCATAAATGGGGAGGAAAGGATGAGGGCTGGGGCTACCAGCCCAACAGCGTTCTCCGTAGCGGCGACTGGAAAGTCATCTATTTCTATGACCCGCGCGCCTGGGAACTGTATAATCTCAAAGACGACCTGAGCGAAGAGCACGACCTGGCCGCGGAACAGCCCGCGAAACTCGCTGAGATGGCGGGGCTGCTCATGGGCGAACTCAAGCGCCTGGGCGCGCAATATCCTATTGACAAAAGCACCGGGAAAGAAGAGCCGCCAGTCCTGCCGGCGCAGAAAACGTAATTGCTGCGCAGACAGGGAGCAGGATTATTCCTGGTATGGATTGGAGATTCCACCATCATGACAACAGTATTTGAGAGCTTTGGCGTTTTACTCGTAACGCTAGTGGTCACGTGTGCGGCTGCCGCTACACCAGGTGAAAACTGGGAACGAGATGCGCGTCCGCTGCTGACGAATTTCAACAACATGTATAATCCCTGCGTGGTTGAGACCAGGGGAGAATACCGCTACAAGATGTGGTTTTTCGGCTGGGCTGAAGCGCTCGGAAATCCCGGAATTCCGGGCTGTGACGCCATCTTTCATGCCCGCTCCAAGGACCTGCGGAACTGGGAAGTCTACAGCAAAGACGGCGCGTGGGATGCAACCATGACGCCCGCAAAGTGGACTCCCGTAATTCACGCGAGTGATCGTTGGTACGAGGCGTGGCATGTCGGCGATCCGTCCGTGGTGCTGCATGATAGAAGGTTCTATATGGTATATAGCGCGACCTCGAAGCCTTTTCCTCAGAGGGTGCCGGGATATCCGGCTGATATGGTGCAATGCCTGACGGGCGCGGTTTCCGAGGACGGCATTCATTGGAGGAAGACGGAGACGCCCATTTTGATTCGCGACGACGACGCGCCGGAGCCGAAGCCGGAGCCGGGACGAATAGGGGATTTCCACCGGCCCTGCCTGCGGTTGGAGAACGGGAAGTGGCGCCTGTGGTTCGACTATTGGCTGCCGGGCAAGGGCATATGCATGGGCTACGCGGAAAATCCGGGCAACTTTATGGCCTCGGGAGGGTTCACCATCCGACACGACCTGCGAAAGCCCCTGCTGGAGAACTGGCCCAATCCCGAAGTTATCCGGGTCGGCAAGCACTACCATGCTTTCTCCGATCCGAGTGGCTGGCCGGTTCCCGAAGGCACGCCGCCGGAAGCGAAGGGGTGGATGAGCCGCCAACTGCGCGAGGCGGTTTCCGAAGACGGCATCAACTGGCAGAAACTGGACTTTATTCCCCCGGACAAAGACGCCGAAGCGTGTCATGTTCCCCAAGCCCTTATCACAAAGTGCGATGGCAAGGAATGGCTCTATCTGTTTTATGCCACGCAAATCGGATTCAGGAAGGACGACGGAAAGTACCACTACCAATACGACCGCATCCGCGCCATGCGACGTCCCACAGGAGACTAAACTCTAATATAGGGGACGCGAACCATATTTCCAGATGACAAATGCGGTTACTGTCCCCATATTTATATCTCCTGCGCGAGTGACTTGCAGAGGGCTACTCGGAACGGTCGCCGCCAGGTGTGGGCCCTGTCGGCGTTCCGGGACTAACCAATCTGAACCACCTTATTGCGCATTCCCGGGTTTTTCCGGCCGAGATTCGGAGGGTTTGTGTGCCCTGATTCAAAGTTATCTCGGTTGCCGGAGTTGTTTCCCATAGCCCTGTCGTGTTGGGAAGAGCGATGACCGCAAGCGGGTTTGTATTGCCTATAACCTCCACTGCGCCTTCGCTGTATGGGGTTGCTATTCTCAGCTCAATGCCATACACTCCCGTGGCCGGCACATCTATCGTGTAGTCCATCCAATCACCGGTTTTGATGTTTGCCTGTTGTCCCCCGGTTGCGCAGTTCAGGAATCGGACGCCGCGGTTCGCTACACAGGATTCAACTTCATAGTGCAGAACGCCGGGTAGGGCGGCCATGGGCGCTTCCGGTATCTGTGCCGGAGGAGGTAAGGGCGCAGGCGCCGGCATTTGCGATAGCGCCGGCGGCGCATTCGGCGCCGGCTTCGGCGGCGGCAAAGGAGTCGCGCTATACTTGAATACCTGTATTTCCGAAGCCGTGGCCCATCCTCCTTCGCCTGATACTGCTTCAAGCTTTACGCACAGGGCGTTCGTATGTGGAAACGTAATGGGCTTTCCCGATGCGTCCGGCTTCCACGCGCCGGAAGCAACTTTATGAAACTCTTTTCCGTCATTGCTCAAGTAAAGATTATAGGCCGTTATGTTTCCGTTGCCGCCGCCGGTCCTGGGCCAATAGACAACCTTGTTTATATCATAGATCTTGTCGAAAGTTATGGTAACGGATTGTGGAAGCGGCTGGCTGAGATCGTACTTGGTACTCCATAGCCACTCCATTACGCCATCTACGGTGTTGGCTCCTGTTTCATCGCCTTCGTGGCTCGTATCCGTTGCGGTCAATTGTGACGGCAGTAAAAGATCAATTTCAATGTCCATCGCTGGTTCCAAGACATAATACATTCGCCAGAGGGGCACGAGGTTTGAGACATGCGCCCCATCGGAGATGTCCATTACCAGGTTCTGTGCGAATTGTGCGAGTATGGTCTTGTCTATCTGGCCAAGGATGGCGGTGTCCTTGATGGCATCGAGCATATCAGCCAACTGATCCGGATAGTTGTAAAATGCTGTTGCTTGATCCGCAAATAGACTCGTCCACTCGGCGTTGGTGGTCCCGGCATCGCTCTTCATGCGGGCAACCAGTTCCTGCCAAAGCGAGAAATCAAGAGGATTGATTTTCAGGGCTGTTTTCAGGACCGACTTGGCCTGATCTGCCGAGGCCAGCGTGTCTGCAAGCCATTTCAAATGCTGAACCCGCGAGAAGTTGGCTTGATTTGACCGGGCGTCTGCTTCAAGACGGAAATACGACATCGGGATTCCGCCACCTTCAGACCGATCCCACCCGGAGATATCATGGGCAATGTTCCAGATCCCAGGCGCAGTCTCATAGGCAAACGCACAATGGCCGGGTTGGCCCATTATCACGGCCGGCATTCCAAAGGCCTGACAGGCCATTGCTCCGGTAAATGAAATCGCGCCGCACATGCCTCCGTCTCTCACCAGCTCCCGGTAATTATGCGACCCCACGGGGTCCTTGTAGGCAAGCAGTCCACTTACCTGATGAATCTGGTCCTGTCTTCTTAAGTCCGGACGAAATGTGGCAACCATTTCCCTCATCCAGGTCAGTTCGTTATCTGACGCCCAGGCGGTTACCACCCGCTGATACTCCCAGACTGAAAGACCTTTGAAAATAGGCAAGAGCTCATGGTGCAGGTATGCGGATTTGAAATGTTCATAGCGCTTGACCGGGTCAATTCTCTCCGAACTGTTCCAAATACCCCCAGGCTGTGCGAGAGCAGTTGCAATGGCGAGCTTAAGGTAGATTCCCTTTTTTGAACCCCGGTCCCGATTGAATATCTTTTCCCAAATAGCCACTGAATCAATATGCGCGTCTATTTTCTGCGCCTTCGGGCCGGAGCTTCTACCTTCCAAATATAACTCCATGGCCGGCGTGTTGCCCAGAAGCCATTTCAAGAAGGCCCGGTTCTCTTGGGAAGCTTTAGCGAAGTGTCCCATACTCTCAACACCGGTCTGAGACAGGAATTGTCTTTGAGCCAAAGTTTTTGCAAATACAGGGTCACTCAATGTGTCTTTGAGCGTATTGAGTGAGATTTTCGCTGTATCAGACGGCACTTGCCGACTTAGCCACAGAGAAAGGTTGGTGAAATAGGCGTTGAAGTCGCCCGCACTGATTGCCGCATCCACAGCATGGGTATTTGGTGAAAAGGCGGAGGCGCTCGCCGAAAGCGACATCGGCAGGACACAGACAACAAGTAGTCGTGCAATTTCTTTGCTGAAGTCTAATAGTTTCATGACACCTTCTCTTTTTTCCATCCTTGTGCGTTTGCTCATTCCGCCAAAAAACAAGTCGCGATTTGGGGGAGGAAATCCCTACAAGCCGCCTCCGGTTAATGTCCAGAACATCTTACAATTATTATGCTGAAAGGACAAGTTTTGCTTGCGCTGGTAACAGTTCACGAATAGTGAGTAGAATGTCATTCTGAGCGCCTCTGCCAAATAATTTTGGCGGAGGCCGCGAAGAATCTGATTGCAATTAGGTAGAGATTCTTCGCGGCGTGATTCAGGCTGCGCCTAATCACTTGCTCAGAATGACCGTATTCTCATCTAGTGTGAATTGTTACCTGCGCCGGTCACGATCCGCGTTTGACTTTGTCCCCTCCGGTCTGCACAATATAGGTATGGTCGCCGCGCGCCGGCCCGCGGGAGACTAAACTGTTACACAAAGGCAATTGAAATGAAACTCAGAGCGTTCATGAAGACGCTAGGCGCCGCAGCGCTGGCGCCGTTGCTTTGTACGGCTGCCGCCGCAGGCCCGGAAAAACAGACGCTTGAGCTGACTAATCCGGCCGGTCTGCGCTGGGAATTTTCGCGCACCCCGGCCGGCTGGGCCCTGGGGACGATTTCGCTCCGACAGAAGCCGCTGGAACAGCCGGCAACTGAAGGCCTGCTGGCCCTGCGCAACATAAAGCGCGGAGAGGTCCGTTGGCTGGCGGCCGCGCAAGGCGAGAAGATTAACCCGCGAACGGCCCGGTTGTCCGGTGTGCAGGAGATTGATGGCGTGAAGTTCTCCTGGGCGGTGGAGGTGGCGTTGCACGATGACCTGCCCGCGGCAAGCTTCACTGCAAAATGGTCGGTGGACAAGGAGCTCAATGGCTGGGAAGTCTGTCTGGCATACCATGATGGCTTCACGAACGACTGGCGCGTGCAGAGCTACCCATGGGCCGGCAACAGCGACACGGTCGCCATTTCGCCGATGCGCTATTGCGGTATACCCGGCGCGCTGGTATATCGCCCGGACCTCTCGATGGTTGTGCTGTTTGCTATGGATGTCAAGTCGGATTATCTGAACCCGACCACCTGGACGGGAAAGACCGATTTTCACTTCGCCAATCGCGCGATGGCTCCGCAGTTTCGCGTCGGCGGCGGACAATTGACCGCGGGCACCCAATATGAGATGCCGCTGCAACTTATCGTGAGCGATGCCGGCGAATTTGCCGGCGCGATAACCGGCCTCATGCAGACCTGGATAAAGCTCAACGACTACCGGGTGGACGATACCCTCAAGGTGCGCACGCCGCAAGCGGCCTTCGTCCTCGCGCTCGAGGGCCGCCGCGGGATGGAGAGTTGGAAACCGGGCATCGGTTACGAGCACCACCGGGGCACCCCCTTCGTTTACGTTGGGAACAATCCGTATATTGCCTACTACGAATACCGGCTTTATGAAATCACGGGCGAGCAGCTCTGGCGGGACCGGGCGTTCGAACAGATTGACTTCGCGCTCAAGGGGCAGCAGCCCGGCGGCGTATTTCACACAAGCTGGTATTTCCGGAAATCCGAGCGCCCCGGCGGCGAAACCGCGGAAGGCTTTAGCAGTTGGGATTGGGGCCATAATGGTTACAAAGTTGACCTCAATGTCTGGATGGCCCGCTATATTTTGCAGACCTGGCAGCGGATAAAGGAAAAGGAGGGCGTGGACCGCCAGGACTGGTATAAAGCCGCCATCGCCGCACTTGACTGGGTGCGCTCCCAACAGAACCCGGACGGCGGATTGCCCCAGTGCGTGGATGTCAAGACCGGGGAGAAATCCTTTTCCGTAGTTTGCGGCCGGGCGCTGGTGGGGTTGCCGATGATTGCCAAAATCACGGGAGACGAACGTTATCTAAAGCTCAGCGCCGATATGGAGCGATTCCTGCGACAGCATGTCGAGGAGCGCTTCTGGTATTCCGGCATGCATCCGGATTTACCGCCGGGTGATTTTGAACAGGACAGCATTTTCGCCGTGGTCGAATACTGGCTGAACAAGCACGACCGGACGGGGGACCAGGAAAGTCTCGACCGCGCCGTGGCCAACGCCTACTACGCCCTGCTCTATTGGTGCCCGAAACAGTTAAGCTGGGTCAAAGCTCCCACCCAATGCGCGCACAGCGAGCAGCAGCATTTCAACCAGTATTCGGTTTATTGCTACGGCAATCGGAAGATTCAATGCCTTGACCGCTTGTTCAAAAAGACCGGCAATTCGTTGTTTGAACAACTCAAGAACCGTGTATTACAGTTGAACTTCTATACTCAAGTTACGGAGGGCCCCTACAGGGGCGCCATGACCGAGGCGATTGCCGATCCCTGGGTGGAGCGGGGCCAGGGGTTTGAGTGGCGCGGCGGTCCCTACACCAGCGAATTGGTCGCGGATTTGATGCTGCAACTAATCGAAATGGAGCTAATAACAAAACCATGAAAGAAACCAATCCGAATGATCGGCAACCAGCCGAAACGAAGCCGCGAATGTCTCAGTTTACTTACGGAGCTGTATATTTCCGCAAGTCCAATCCGCCCCGTTCCGACTGGGAACGGGACACGGCGCAGGCCGCGCGGGAAGGCATGAACGCCTTCCGGCACTGGTTTATCTGGGGCGCCATCGAGGTCAAGCCGGGGGTGTTCGATTGGGAAGATTATGACCGCCACATGGATCTGGCGGCGCGCCACGGCATTCGCGTGATCATCGCGGAAATCACCTCGCTGGTGCCGCTCTGGTTGTTTCGTCGCCGGCCGGAACTCTTCGCCCGACATTCCCGTCATGAAGTATTGACGACCGGCATAAGCGGAAGCTGCGCGGCCGGCAATACCGCCTGGATCTGCCTGGATAATCCCGAGGGTTTGGAATATGTCAACAATTTCCTGCGAACTCTGGCGGCGCGCTACCGCGGGCATGAGGCGCTCTTGGGCTACGATGTCTTTAACGAAGGCTTCTATGAATCCTATCCGCCCTTTCATCCTGACACCTTTCGTGTCTTTCGAGACTGGCTGCAGGCGAAATACGGGTCCTTGGACGCGGTCAACGAGGCCTGGCAGCGCTACAGCATGGCCGACTGGGAAGATGTGGAACCTCCCGACGGGACGCCGGGGCCGTTGCCGGAGTCGCTCGACCTGTGGCGGTTTAAGCGGGAACGCTACTATCAACATGTGCAATGGCGGGTGGACCTGATCCGCGAAAACGATCCGGATCATCTGATTGTGGCGCATGGCTGCCCGGGCTTGAATGGCTGTGACGACTGGCTCTTCGCGCGGCCGGTGGAGGTGTATGGTTTGACGTGGGTCGCCTCGCGACAAGGCAACGCGCCCTGGAAGCAATGGCAAGCGGTGGATTGGACGCGGGCGGCGGCGCGGGGCAAACCCTTCTGGCATGCCGAGGCGCAGGGCGGCCCGCTTTGGCTTCAGCCGCAGGGCCCGGGGCGGCCCCGTGAGGATGGACGCGTCAGCACGGCGGAAAATGTGCGCCTTTGGAACCTGGTCTCCATGGCCGCCGGCGCGCGAGGCCTCTTTTACACCCGTTGGCGCGGGCTGCTGGATCCGCCGCTCTGGGATGCCTTCGGGCTGCATTCGCTCGATGGCTCGACTAATCCGCGCAGTGAAATGGCGGCGAAAATCGCCCACTGGGCGAACGCTCCGGCGCAAGCGGAGTTGATGGCCGCCGCGCCGCAACGCGGAGAGCTCGGTATTCTGCATCTCCCCGAATCCATCGCCTATCACCGCATGCTTTTTAAGGCAATTCCGGGGCGAGAGGTCATTGACCAGACTATGCTCGGCGCCTATCGAGCCTTCTTTGATATGAACCTCCAGCCCGATTGGGTGGAGATCGAGAACCTTGATGAATACGCGGTCATCTACGCGCCCCATGCCCTTCAGATGAATGAGCAACAGGCCGCGCGCTTGAAGGCCTGGGTGGCCGACGGAGGCGTCCTGATCTCCGAGGCCTGCCCCGGCTATTTTGATGCCGCCGGCAAAGCAGGCCCCCATCAACCGGCCTTCGCATTGGACAAGCTTTTCGGCGCCACGGAGGCGAGTGTCGAATTCATGCCGGATTTGGGCGACGCGATCACTTTCACCTATGCCGGTCAAGCCACGAGAGGCGGGATGTACCGGCAATGCTACACGCCCGCGGGCGGCGCGGCGCGGGGCGTATTTGAGGATGGCGCGTGCGCGGTCATCGAGCATGCCTTTGGCAAAGGACGCACTTTACTGATTGGCACTTATCCTTCAGTGGGATATTTCCGCAGCGACGGCGAGGCGAACCAGAGGTTTTATCGCGACCTCCTCGCCTGGATTGGGATCGAGCCGCGGATAACCGTTACAAATCCGGCGGTCGTGGCGCGCTTGGCGCGGGGCGAAAAGTCCTGCTGGCTTTGGGCGCTGAACATGTCCCCGCATGACCAGGAGGTCTCTATCCGTATCTCGCCCTCGCAAGGCACTTTCACCTCGGCGCACGCGCATTGGGGCGCTTTCGATGGCGCGCTCACAGACAACGCGTTTAAGGTTACCCTCCCGGGGCAAGACGGATTAGTGTTGCGGCTCGAAGGGAGCCTTCCATGAGCGCCCGGCGCAAGGTCGTGCTCACCGGCGCGGCGGGACGCATAGGTTCACTGCTCGTCCCGGCGTTTCGCGAACGCTACGAGGCGGTTCAGTTGGATGCGCGCCCGACCAAAGATGTAAAAGAAGTGAATCTGGAGGCCGGACGAGACACCTATCGCCACTACTTCGAGGGCGCGGATGCCGTGGTGCACTGCGCCTTCCGGTTCGAATCGTCCGGTCTGACCGCGGACGATCAATTCCAGACCCAACTCGCCAACCTGACGCTGGCGCATAACATCTACCGCGTGGCTTTGGAGGCCGGCGTGCGCCGCGTGGTGATGTGCAGCACCAACCATGTGGCGGGATATTACGAGCCCTTCGCGCTTGACGGGCGACTGGAGCGGATAGATTCGGCACAACGGCCCTTCGCGGTCGGGCTTTACGGGTGGACCCAGGAGGCGAGCGAGCACCTGGGTTTTCTTTTCGCGCTGGGCCAAATGAATGAAGGGCGAGTCCTGGAAAATATTCAAATACGTATCGGCTGTCCGTGCGCTATTTGGCCTGCGCCGCGGCCCGAACAGGAGGATTTCCAACGCCGCCGCCAGCGTTGGATCGCCGCCTGTGTCAGCAGCCGGGACCTGGTGCAACTCTTTGTGAAATCTATCGAAGCGCCGGATATTCGCGACGCCGAGGGCGTGCCCTTCCAGGTGTTCTATGGCATCAGTAATAATCAAGGCGCGTATTGGAGCATCGAAAACGCCCGGGAGCGCGTGGGCTACGCGCCGGAAGACCGAGGAGAAGACTTATTCGCGCAGGCGGCACGCGCCCGCGACCCGGGTGGAGACCGCGTATGACCCCTCCCTGTCTCTATGTTTCACTGCAAGGGGAGGACCGCATCGCCATTTTTCGCATCACTCCGGCCTCCGGGGAACTCACGCACGCGGGCGAGTTAGCTATCCCCGGAGGTCCGGCGCCACTGACGTGGGAGGTTACTCGGCAACAGATTTTTGTCGGGTTGCGCGGCTCCCGTCAGATCGCGAGATTACGCGTTGAATCAGACGGCGCGCTGACGTGTATTCAGACGGTCGCGCTTGACGCCGATCCCTGCTATCTGTCCCTGGACCGAAGCCGCCGTTTTCTCCTGGCGGCCTATTACGGTGCGGGAAAGGTCTCGTCGCAGGCCATTGAATCCGACGGCAGCCTGCGGGAAACGCCGGTCGGCATTTACCCTACCGCGGAACACGCACATTGTATTCAAACCGATGCGGCCAACCAGTTCGCCTGGGTTCCACACACCCTGCCGGCAAACGTCGTATATATTTTTCGCTTTGACGCCGAAAGCGGCCGGCTGGAGGCGAGCAACCCGCCGGTCATCCAGGGGGAATCGGGCGCGGGGCCGCGGCACTACACCTTTCATCCCAAACTCGATCTTCTGTATATGTGCGGAGAGGATGGTTCGGTGGTTACCGTGTATCGGTTCGAGCGTTCTTCGGGAGCGCTGACGCCGTTGCAGACCGTGTCCACATTGCCTCCGGAATTCCGGGGCGAGAATACCGCGGCAAAGATACATCTCCATCCTTCCGGCCGTTTCCTGTATGTATCCAACCGCGGACACGACAGTGTGGTATGGTTTGACGTAAACGCCGCCGACGGTTTGCTGGGCGCGGGGGGATGGGAGCATACGGAACCCGTGCCGCGGGCCTTCGCGCTCCATCCTTCGGGCCATTTTCTTTATGTCGCGGGTTTGGGTTCGGGCCGGCTCGCCGGCTATCATATTGACTCGGCCACCGGCGCACTGAAAAATTTCGCCACCTATGTTGTCGGCCGGCAGCCAATGGGGGTGTTGTGCCCTCTACTTTGAGCGCGGAAAGCAGATCCCTTGGGCGCCATGGCCGCGACGAAGCGATGTCTCGAATGCCCCAGTTTACCTACGGAGCGGTATATTTCCGCAAATCCAATAACCCATTGACGCGCTTCAAAATGTGCTCTTCTGGAATGTAATCCGACAGCCTCCCGGGGATAAAACCCGTTTGGGCGGGCTGCAACTGCTTTCTGAGATACATGCTGGCTCCACAAAATAGGGGATGATGACTTGCTTATTAGTTCCAAACTATTCCTGCCGACGAAGGGGATTTTTCAACACCTCCGCTGTCCCTAATTTCTCACAAATCATTCCAATCAACAATCTCTTCCGGCTTTATGCTATGCAAGCAGCGCTCTTCCACTTTGATTTGCCAGCCCTCCAGCCCGGCCCATTCCCGCAGGCCGCGGGCGATTTCCCAGACATGCAGGCTTTGATTATCGCAGATGCAGCGATACATCCTTGCCTCCAGGCCGCCGATGAGCACCTCCGGAGGACGCTTGTCGTTTTTCCAGACGCCCAGGCTGGACAGCATGGCGGCGGAAGCGGCAGCATGGGAAGATAGGAGGATGCGGTAATTGGGCAGGCCCTTGAGTGCAACGCTTTCTTCAGCCTCCGCGCCGGCAAACGTTATGGAGGCGCAGACGGTAATGACAAAGACTAGATAGAGAGGTAATGATGGAAATAGGCGGAAACGGCTATGCTTCATTTCACATAAATAATGAGGTCTCAAGAGAATTCAGCAGTTTAATTTTGCCCTTCGCCCTTTTACTTTTTACCTGATTTCCAACCCGCTCGCCATCGAAATAGTTAGCAGCAATCGCATTTTTTCATCTGGAAATGTTGTTCGCGTCCGATATTTTTCTATTTTCCCCACGCGTCCCATATTCTATAATTCCTCTATTCTTCTCCGACATTCCTCTAGAATCTCATATAATTTGCCTGATAATTCCTCATTACTCAATTCTATATCCTGAAAATCAGTCAGCAGGTCTTTGCAATACTCCCATTTCCTCAGTCCTAACCAATTGCGCCTTGACTTGCGATAGCCGCTGAAGCTGAAATAATTACGAGAGCTGTAGTATA
>Ga0315288_10000119_pt1 | contig 85344 bp, 70 predicted proteins | sample YL17G11_20_MG_FD_203454 | JGI IMG/M metagenome (GOLD analysis project Ga0315288, IMG submission 203454) | Sediment microbial communities from Yellowstone Lake, YNP, Wyoming, USA - YL17G11_20 | ecosystem: Environmental > Aquatic > Freshwater > Lake > Sediment | place: USA: Wyoming | collected... | reverse complement strand
ATTCCGCACTGAACGTGCGTCGATTCTTCGCCATACCAGACCTCGTTTCTGGATCCGCATTCTACCCTCGCGGGCCGTGTCCAGTTTTCGGGGTCCAGTACACCCCCACCCCTAACCCCTCCCCCTCAAGCGGGAGGGCAAGCAAATGCGAAAAAAGAGAATACGCTGGGAAGTGCGCCCACCATATTCTCTTTTTTCGGGAGACCTCGCAAGTTCATGGGTCCCGACACCTCGGGTCATACCTATACGGATTGGGCTTCGGAAAAGGAATATGCGGCGGGGGGTGGGGGTCGTACGCTCGCAATGAGACTGCGACGCAGCCCCCGCGCCCTCCCATGTTATGATTTGAATCTCACGCCCGCTTCCGCCAACTGCCAACCATCCACGACAATCTGACATGCCCAGCGAAGAGGTTTACCAGAAAGCGCTGAACGAGGGCCATTCCGCAGCCTGGGACCAGGACTGGGGCAAGGCCGTGGAGTGCTATCGCCGCGCGCTGCTGGAACGGCCCGATCAGCCCAAGGCGCTCAACAGCCTCGGCCTAGCCCTCTACCAACAGGGGCGGTTCGAGGAAGCTCTTGAGACCTACCAGCGCGTGTCGCGGCTCTCGCCCGAGGACGCGCTGTCCCTGGAGAAGGTGGCGCAGCTCTCCGAGCGCATCGGCGACCTGCGAGTCGCCGTGGATGCCTCGATGCGTGCAGCCGAAGCGTTCCTGCGGCAGCAGGAGATCGACAAGGCCATCGAGAACTGGAGCCGCGTCACCTCACTGCAGCCGGACCAGGCGCTGGCGCACGGTCGCCTTGCCACGGCACACGAAAGGCTCGGCCGCAGGGAGCAGGCAGTCACCGAATATCTGGCGGTGGCGAGCCTGTTGCAGCGCGCCGGCACCGCGGACAAGGCGCAGGAGATCGTCAACAAGGCCGCCGCCTTGATGCCGGAAAGCCGCGAGGTCCGGCAGGCGCAGTCGCTGCTCAAGACCGGCCAATTGCTGCCGGTGCCCGTACGCACGACGGGCGGCCCTGCGACGCTGCGCATGGTCAAGGTCAAGGAGCTGCAGGAGCCCAAGGGGAATGCCACGCCTCAGCTCGACCCGGTGGCCGAGGCCACGCAGAAGGCGCTGACCCAGCTGGCCGAGATCTTGTTCGACTACAGCCCGGATGTCTCCGCGGGCCAGGAGCGGCATGGATTTGCCGCGATCATTAAGGGCACCGCGCAGCTCTCGATGCAGAATGCAGAGCAGAACAAAGTCGTGCTGCACCTGGGCCAGGCGATCGATGCGCAGACGAAGGGCCAGGACGCGACCGCCGCCGACGAGCTGGAGGGCGCGCTGGAGGCGGGCTTCGATCACCCTGCGCTGCATTTCAGCGCGGGAGCCTTGCGGCTCAAGGGCGACCGGCAGGAGAGCGCCATTCGGCACCTGGCGCGCGCGGTGAAGCACCGAGACTACGGTTTGGGCGCGCGTCTGCTGCTGGGCGATATCCTTTTCAAGAAGGGCCTATATAAGGACGCCTCCCTGGAGTACATCGAGGCGCTCAAGCTGGCCGACGCGTCCACGGTGCCGGAGAGCCGGGCGGAGGAGGTTCGCGAATCCTACGAGCCGTTCCTCGAAGCGCAGCAGGGGCAGAAAGATCAGGACGTGTGCCGGCAATTGTGCGAGAACGTCCGCGGCCTGCTGATGCGGCTGGACTGGCGCGACCAGGTCCAGAATTCGCGCCAGCAAAGCAGCCGGGGCGAAGCCGCGTTCGCGCCGCTGGCGGAGGTGATGCTGGCGGCAGAGAGTCTGGGCGTGGTTGAGTCCATCAATCGCGTGCACGAACTGGCACGGGCGGGCAGCCTGCGCTCGGCAATGGACGAGGCCTACGACGCGGTGCAGCGTGCGCCGAATTATCTGCCACTGCACAGCCTTATGGCCGAGCTGTTGATCGAGGACAAGCGCGTGCCCGAGGCGATCGCAAAGCTCTCCGTCGTGGCGCGCGCCTACGGCGTGCGCGGCGAGGTGACCCAGGCGACCAAGCTCTGGCGGCGCATCATCGAGCAGGCGCCCATGGACATGTCGGCGCGGTCGCAACTGATCGACCTGCTGGCGGAGCGCGGCCAGGTGGACGATGCCATTCACGAGTACCTGGAATTGGCGCAAGTCTACTATCGGCTGGCGGAGCTGGACATGGCGCGCCGCACATACACCACAGCGCTGCACTTCGTGCAGCAGGCGAACGCTGACCGGACCTGGAACGTGAGCATCCTGCAGCGGATGGCAGACATCGACATGCAGCGCCTGGACTGGAAACAGGCAGTGCGCGTGTACGAGCAGATCCGCACGCTGAACCCGGAAGACCAGGCGGTGCGCCGGCAGTTGGTGGAGATCTACACCCGCATGGCCCAGCCACAGCAGGCGACGGCCGAGCTGGACGCCTTTCTTACGTACCTGGAGACCGTTGGGCGGGCCGCCGAGGCGATACCCTTCCTCGAAGACCTCATCCGCGAGCACGCGGATCAGCCCGTTTTCAGGAAGGCTCTGGCAGCGCAATTGCACCGGATGGGGCGCTCGAGAGAGGCCGTCGAGCAGTTGGACGCCCTGGGCGAGCTGCTGTTGCAGGGCGGCAAAAAGGCAGAGGCAGTGGAGGTCATCACCCAGATCGTTGCGATGAATCCAGCCAACGCGGCCGACTACCGCCAACTACTGGCGCAGATAACCGGGCAGGCGGCCTGAAAGCCCGGGAAGCCGGAGTCTGCCCTAGGGGGGACCTCGGAGAGCGGGCGGATTCTGGGTTATAATGCCGGGGAAAGTCCGGATAGCTGGCAGGAAGGCAGGACGTTCGCAGGCCGGTAGCAAACGGCTATACGCCGTCCAGGCTTCCCGCCCGGCACGGATGGACTTGCTACGTGTTGAAGGACACGTATGCGAGCTTCGGCTTTCGGAGAAGGTAGACAGGATTCGGCACGGTACGTCTGGACGATCCACGCGGTCTATTTGCATCTTAGAGAACCAGATTCGATTTGAGAGCGGGTAGGAAATCGACGAACGAATCGGATTGCGCCTAAGAAGAGAATAGCCAAGTGCCCTCATCAAGCTCCAAGTCCTCCACACAGCTTGCAGCGCAGGCAGATTCTGAGTCGCCGGGCGATTCCAAGGCCGGGCGCGGCAAGCCGAGCAAGGACTCTGCCCAAGCCGGCAACAACGTCCACTTTGAGCCGTTTGAGAAGCGTGCATACGACATGTCGTATGCATGCCTGCTGATTCCACGCAATCCGCAGCACCTGCTGACCGGCAAAGTTTCCGACTTCATTCACAAGACCATCAAGGACACTTGCGGAACCTTTGGGTGGCGCCTGGCGCTGGTGCAGGTGCGACCCGAATACTTCCAGTGGGTCGTCAGCGCGACCGTCGGCACTCCGCCGTCGAAGTGTATTCACACCATACGCGAGCAGACCTCCAGAGGTATCCTGGACAAGTTCAACCAATTCCGGGACAAGACCCCTTACAAGGATTTCTGGGCGCCCGGCTACCTAGTTCTGGTCAGCGCAGAGGCGCATCCCCCCGGGATCATTGAAGAATTCATAGTCCTGACGCGGCAGCAACAAGGGTTGCCGCGGCAGGGAATATAGAGGGGCCGTCTGGCAGATGGCCGTCACGGAGAAGCCTGAGTTGTTCGCTGCCCCGTTCTCTACGGATTTGAGCAATCCCTTGCCGGCGCCCGGGCGCATGCGGCGATGCATCGTGAGGGCGGCCTAGGTGGCAGAGGTAACGCTTGGCCGGATCGGCGAGCTGCTGCGCAGCGTGCTCGAGCTGCTCTGGAACAAACCGGAGGGCATGCCGGCCAAGGAGCTGATGGCGTACCTGCCGCAAGTGGCAAACCTCACCGAGCACGAGAAAGGTTACGCCGCTCCCAGCAACATTCCGCGCTACGAGAAGATCGTCCGGCTGTCCACCATTCCGCTGGTACATGCGGGATGGCTGGTGAAGAACAACAAGGGCCGCTGGTATGTCACCGAAGCGGGCCGCGAGGCCTGCCGGAAGTTCCCCAATGCCCAGGAGCTGTATAAGGAAGCGCTGCGCCTCTTCGAAGAGGTGAAGCAGGGCGCGCCCGCGGCAGCGATGGTGGTCGAGGAGGCGGAGGAGAAAGCCTGGGAGCAGGTGCAGAAGTACCTGCTGGAGACCCGGCGTCTCGAGTTCCGCACGCTGATCGCCGAGCTGCTGCAAGCCATGGGCTACCACGTGGCCTGGATCGCGCCGCCCGAGAAAGAACATGGCAACATCGACATGGTGGCATACACCGATCCGCTTGGGGTCAAGGGGCCGCGCATCCTGGTGCAGATCAAGCATAAGGGGCAGCCCACGACCATGGAAGGCATGAAGTCCTTCCTTTCCACGCTGAATCAGAAGGACTACGGCCTGCTGGTCTCTTCCGGGGGCTTCACCTGGGAGGTGACCGAGGAGATCGGCACCGAGACTTTCCAAAAGACGACGCTGCTGGACCTGGAGAATTTCTTTGACTTGTGGGTGAAGTACTACGACAAGCTAAGTGACGAGGCCAAGGCGCGCTTCCCGCTGAAGAAGATCTACTTCCTGTGCTGGCTGGAATGAGCTCAGCGCTCATCGCAACGCGACCGACGAGCCGCCTTGAATCCGCCAGATCGAATGAGATGCCTGAAACCAGCGTCCAGCACGGAAGAGCATTTGACGACAACATAGATATCCTGGTCGACGAGATCTCCCTGGCAGAGCAATGGGGGCGGCCGAGCCTTCTGCTGGCGGTACACAAGTCCAAGATCGGTCAAGACAAGGCTGAGAAAGCGCTCGAAGCGCGCCTGGACGAGCTGGACTTCCGCGTAGAGCGCATCGTGATCAACGACGCCCGGGCCGACATCGCGCAAACGATGCGCGGGAATACGAGGCGCGCCAAGACGGTGTTCTTCATATCGAATATCGACTGGGGCGGCGGGGAGGACGGCAGGCAGGCCTACCGTGCGCTGAACCTGCACCGCGAGCTCTTCGTTGAGGAAGCGATCAAGGCTGTGTTTTGGCTGACGGTGAACGAGGCTGCCAACCTGCCGCGTTTCGCGCCGGACTTCTGGGCGTTCCGACACCGCGTGGTGGAGTTCGTAAGTCAGCGCGCGGCGGGGAAAGTGCAATTGCCGTCAGGCATCCTGGCATGGGATATCCAGCGATCACCGGATCCGTTTGAGAGTCCGGAGGATGGCATCCGGGCACGCGAGGAACTACTGCTCCGGCTGCCGGACAACCTCGAGGCGCTCTCCATCCGGGTCGAGCTCCGCGCCAGCATTGGGTATCTGCATTGGATCCTCGGAGACGCGGAGCAGGCCGCAGGGAACTTCGAAACGGGGCTGGCCCTGGCGAAGGACTACGAGCTGCCCGAGCTCAAAGCAAGCCTGCTGAACGGCCTGGGCATCATCAGCTACGAGGGGGGCGACCACGCGGCGGCGTTGGAGAGGTTCAACCAAGGACTCCACTACCGCTCCTCCAGCCGGACTCTGCTCATAAATATCAGCGCCGCAAACTGCGTGCTGGGACGCATTCAGGAGGCGCTTACGGTAGCAAAAAAAGCCGTGCGCGTGAATGCATCTGAGGCCGACAGCTGGATGCGGCTGGGCTACATCCAGAACTCCGCCGGAAGGCCGGATGAGGCGATCAGCTCCCTTGCCAAGGCGGCGGAATTGGCACCGCGCGCGGCCGCCCATCATATCTCGTTGGCGGTGATGTACAGCCTGATCGACCGGCCCGAGGAGACAAAGATCCAACTCACACGGGCCCAGGAGCTAGGGGCCGGGGAAGCGGCGGCGTACCGTGAGATCCTGCGAGAGGCCGCTATTGGGGACATGGGCAAGGCACACGGCCTGCTGAAAGCTGCCGTGGATGCGGGGGAGATCGCGAGACACGACATCCGGCGTGATCTGAATCTCGGTCTACTTTTCGATGCCGCGCAACTTGAGGATGTGCTGGCACGAAGCGGAGGGGGCATGCGCGCCAAGCAGACAGACAAGGCGCCGCCATGATCAGTTTTCAGACTTTGGCCCTGTTGATCAACATCGGGATCGTCCTAGCGGTGGGCGTCGGCGCCTTCCGGCGACGTGGCACGGCGGGGACCGCGGCGCTGATCACCCTGTGCCTGCTGGTGGCGGTTTGGACGGCCAGCTACATAATACATGATGCGACCAGCCTGCCTTCGATGCGATCCAACGCGGCTGCGGTCGCCTACGTCACTGCGGTGCTGGCGGCCTCGGCATCGTTCTGGATCATCCTAGTGCGGACGAATCGACGACGTTGGATCAATGTGCGCAGCGTGGCGTTGTTCGCGGTCATGCCGGTGATCACGCTGGCGCTGTTCGGCCTGGCCTCCAGCCGGGGCGCGTTGTTCGAGATCGAGACGTCCACAGGGCTCGGGCAGCTTTTCACCGCGGGCACCTGGGAGCGGATCATTTCGCTCTACATCTTCGCCGTCGTGCTGGCCGGCGGGCTGCTGCTTTTCGACGCCCTGTTGGATCGACGGCGGCCGCTCATCAGCTCACTTGGGCTCGCGTTCCTGGGCTCGGTGCTGCCGCTGGCGGTCCTGATCGTGGAATTCGCTGGCCGTAGTCCATTCGCGGACCTGGAGATGCTGCCCTTCGCGTTTGGGCTGTGCGCCGCGGGATTCCTGGACGGGTTGTTCGACAAGCGGCCCGAGGAGATCGGCGCCATCGACCGGCATGCCGCAGTGGAAGGCATGGACGAGGGGTGGATTGTGTTGGATGTGAACGACACGGTTGTGGACATGAACCCGGCCGCCGAGCGCATGACCGGCTTTGCGCGTGAGCAGGTCTACGGCCAACCCATCTCGTCGCTGTTGGGCGATCTCTCCAATCTGGGACTGACGCTGAACACCAGCCAGGAAGTTGAGATGAAGCGCAGCATCCGGCTGGAGGAGGGCTGGCGCTACCTGAACATCCGGATTTCGACATTGATGGACCGGGAGCGCACTCCGTTCGGCCGCCTGACCCTGTGGCGCGACATGACGGACCGCAAGCTGACGGAGGACTCGCGGCAGCGGGCCCGGGATGAGATGTTCGTTCTGCTGAATGCGATCTCGAGTGCTGCCAGCAACACGTTGAGCACCGAGGATTTCCTGCTGGAATCCATCTACCACATCATCTATCCCTTCCGCAGCCAGGTGGTGGGCATCTTCCTGATGGACGAGAAGGCCAAGGGACAGGGCGAGGGGAGGCTGCAGCTGTCTTCGCACCTGGGGCTGCCCGCCGAAGCTCTTGAAGACCTGGCCTTTGTGCAGGCCAGTTCGCCGCTGTTCCACTGGGTGATGAACAATCGCGAGTCCATGCAGGTGCTGGATGCGGCGAACGACGACCGCGTTCCGGGGGCCATCCGGCGCATCCCAGTTGCGAGCGTCCTGATGCTGCCCCTGATCGCACAGGCTGAGGAAAACGGCAAGTTCCTGGGCTGCATGGTGCTGGCACGGAAAGAGAAGCCGGCCTTCAGCCAGGACGAGATCGTCCGCCTGACGACGCTGTCGGATCACATGGCGAGCCTGATCGACAGCGACCGGCGGCGGAAGCTGGCGATCGCCATGACCGAGCGCGAACGCCTGATGCGCGACCTGCATGACTCGGTGAGCCAGAAGCTATACGGCCTGGTGACCACGACCGAGGCGGCACAGGCTGCGATGGAGGCCGGCTCGAGCGTCGATCCGCGGCAGGAGTTCGCGCGCATTGGCGAGAACGCCCGGCAGGCGGTGAAGGAGATGCGCCTGTTCCTGTACCAGATGCAGCAGGTCGACGTGGAGAAGGATGGCCTGGTCTCGGTCCTGCACCATCGGCTTTCGGCGGTGGAAGGGCGAGCGGACATCAAGGCGCGGCTCCTGAGCGAAGAGGAGGAAATCCCGCTCTCCAGCGACAAGCAGATGACGCTGTACTACATCGCCCAGGAGGCGCTCAACAATGTGCTGCGCCACGCCCGCGCCAAGTCGGTGTTGGTTACACTAAGGAAGGGGCGCAAGAACGTGACGCTCGAGATCCTGGATGACGGCGTGGGCTTTGACACCAGGAAGGTGGACCGGACAGGCCTGGGGCTTCGGAACATGCGGGAACGGGCGGCGCAACTGAGGGGCAAGCTGCAGATCGTCTCCAGGCCGGACCAGGGCACCAAGATCGTGGTGACAGTGCCCGGGGAGCCCGACACAAAACCACGGAAACGCGGACGGCGCGCATGAAGAAGATACGCATCCTTGTCGTAGATGACGAGAACGTGATCCGGGATGGGATCGTCCTGATGCTGCGCCTGCAGCCGGACATGCAGGTGGTGGGTGAAGGCCTGGATGGTCTGCAGGCGGTGACGCTGGCACGCAAGACCAAGCCCGACGTTGTGCTGCTGGACCTGCAGATGCCCAAGCAGGATGGCCTGACGACCATCCCGAAGCTTGTCGAGCTGCTGCCCGAGTGCCGCATCCTGGTGCTCACGGGCTATGCCGACCACGAGAAGGTGTACCAGGCGGTCAAGTCCGGTGCGCTGGGCTACCTGCTGAAGGACGCCACGCGTGCCCAGCTGCTTCAGGCGATCCGGGACGTGGCCGAGGGGATACCCTCCATTCCGCCCTCCATTGCGGTGAAGGTGATCCAGGAGATCGACCATCCTACGCACGCGCTCCCGACGGTCGACCCCCTGGCGCCACGGGAGCTGGACACGCTGCAATTGATTGCCCGAGGGATGAGCAACAACGAAATCGCCAAGGAGCTGGGGGTCCATCCCAGGACCGTGGCCAAGTATGTGAGCGGCATCCTGAGGAAGCTGCAGCTGGCCAGCCGAACGCAAGCGGCGCTATACGCCGTGCGGGAGGGGCTGACCGAGCCACGCACAAAGAAGTAGAGCTCTCCGACAGAGGAGACCGCCTGCGCCAGTTGGTCGCGGGCGGTCTTTTTGTTGTTCGCAGGCCAGCACGGATCGGCACGCCGCAGCGGCAGTTGATGATGGTCACAAATGACCATGGGTACTGCGCGGCGTGCATACTAGATGCCCCAAAGGTTCATTCGCAAGGGCGCATTTTGCGGTTTTCAACGGAAGGCCCGATTCCTATAATGAGCGCATCTTGGTGAGCAGCCGGCGATGAGATCGGGAGCCAGAATTGTTTCTAGGAAAATTCGCTCGAACGTTGGATCCAAGGAACCGCATCACGGTTCCATCTGCCTTCAAAGCTGAGCTCACGAGCGGCGCATACATGACGCAAGGGTTTGATCGCAATCTGCAGGTCCTCACGGCGGGCGCCTTCCAGCAGCTCTACCGGCAGGCGGTGTCGCTCAACGTTGCCGATCCGCTTGCCCGCCTGCTGCTCCGGCTGGTCTTGGGCAACGCCGTTGAATTCCCGCAGGCGAGGACCGGCCTCGCCATACCAGACAGCCTGAAAGAGTACGCCGGATTGAACGAGAACGTACTGCTCATCGGCCAGGGCGACTACTTCGAGATCTGGGCGCCCGACGTTTGGAGCGAGCAGGAAGCCGAGCTGAGGGATGTCAAGGCGAACGCTTCACGCTTCGCGGCGCTGAGGCTCGGCAGCGGGCGAAATCCCAGCGCATGAGTCGATGGAACCATTGCGAGGACGAATCCGGATCTTCTTCAGGCAACCAAACAGGGTGTAGACATGAAAAAGATACGCATTCTCGTTGTGGAAGACCAGAACGTGGTTCGCGAAGGCCTGATCGCCATCCTGAAGTACCAGGCGGATATGGAGGTCGTGGGCGAGGCGGAGGATGGGATCCGCGCGGTGGATGTGGCCCGGAAGGTGAGGCCGGCCGTAATCCTGCTCGACATGGTGATGCCGCGGCAGGACGGCCTGTTGACGATCCCGAAGCTGAAGTTGGCCGTGCCCGAAGCGCGGATCCTGGTACTCTCCAGCTTCGCCGAGAGCGATCGCGTTTTCCAGGCGATCAAGGCCGGTGCGATGGGCTACATGTTGAAGGACGCCACGCGGGTGCAGCTGCTGGAGGCCATTCGGGAAATTGCCTCGGGCCAGGCCCAGCTGCAGCCATCCATGGCCATGAAGATATTCCATGAATTCGACCGGCCTTCTGAAGGCGCGGTGATGAACCAGTCGCTGACCCGGCGCGAGCTTGAGGCTCTGCAACTGATCGCACGCGGCTACAGCAACCAGGAAATCGCCAACAGCCTGGTGGTGCACGAGCGCACGATCGCCAAGTACGTGAGCAACATCCTAAACAAACTGCATGTTTCCAACCGTACGCAGGCCGCGCTGTATGCGATCCGCGAAGGCCTGGCGGCTGCAGCAGACTGAGCCGCACAGTGGAGTCCGGAGCGGATCCACAGGGAAGCCGTCCCAGAGGGAAGCATGAACAGCTTTGATTACCTGGTCGCGAATGACTTTGACAGAGCCTGGCTGAACTTCGAGCTGGATCTACCTTTGAAGCCCGGGAAGAACGGGCAGCCCAATCCGTTCTATATCGACCGCCCGGGCAATCCAATCGCGGAGCTGACCGACGCGCTGCTGGCGCCGTTCTACCGCCCGCCGAAGTTCTTCTTCTCCGGACACCGCGGCTGCGGCAAGTCGACCGAACTGCTGCACCTGTTGGGCAACCCCGAGATCTCGCGGAAATACTGGCCGATCAACTTCAGCATCCGCGAAGAAGCCGACATCATCGACATCGACTACCGCGACGTGCTGCTGGCCATCGGCGGCCGGCTCTTCCGGGAGTACCGCAAGAAGGGCGGGGAACTGCCCGAGCAGCTGCTGAAGGAACTGGACGGCTGGAAGGGCAAGGTGGAGAAGCAGATCTCCACCGTTCTGGAAGGGCGCAACTCCAGGATGGAAGTCGGCGCGGGCATCGATGCCTTCTTCGTCAACGCGGGCATGAAGATGAAACTCGAGCCGGCCACGCGTGTGGAACTGAGGCAGGTGGTTGAAACCGACATCACCGGCCTGATCTCGCTGATCAACCACATTGCCACGGCAATCTACAGCCGGGAGCGCCGAATCCCCCTGGTGCTGATCGACGACCTGGACAAGCCCGACATTGAGAAGGCCTGCGAGATCTTCCACGACCGGCGCGAGATCATGATGCAGCCCAACTGCGCCATCGTGTACACGGTTTCGAGCGCGCTGTTCTATAGCAAGGAATTCGAATCGATTCGGGACCAGGCCGTGTTCCTGCAGAACATCTATCTGCATCCGCCGATGCAGCCCGAGGCGCATCACAAGAACGGGTACGAGACTCTGAGCAAGTTCGTGCATGTGCGAATGGCCCCTGAGCTGGTCGACCCGGCGGCCCTGGAGACCGCGATCACGTACAGCGGCGGGGTGTTCCGAGAGATGGCGCGCATCATGCGCACCGCCATCGGGCGGGCGCGGCGACGCGGCGCGGGCAAGCTGGACAGCTCGGACGTGGAATGGGCGGCGACTGAGATCCGGAATGAATACCGCCGCATCCTTGACAAAGACGATCTCAAGCTCTTGAAGAAGGTCTCCGAGAACAACCGCATGGAGTACAACGAGCGGCTGCGTCCGCTGCTGCAACTGCTGGCGCTGCTGGAGTACCGGGACGGCGACAACTGGTGCGACGTGCATCCGGTGCTGAGAAGGCTGCTTAATGACTAGTCCCGGACCTCAAGCTCCCGAGTCCAAGGCCAGCTTCGACGAACGGCTCGAGATCCTCATGGAGGAACTCGAACTGGCGGTCAAGTGGCAGCGGCCGTGCATGGTGCTGGTGGTGTACAGCTCCGAGTACGTACGCGCGGACGTCGAGGCAGCTTTGGAGAACCAGCTAAGCGACCTGGGCCAGAAGAGCATCCACCTGAGTGTCAGGAATCGCGACCCCCTGGACCTCGTCCCGTTCTTCAAGGAGTTCAAAGATCCGGCCCATTCGGTCTTCATGATCGACGGGTTCCGCTGGGGCGGAGGCGAGGAGGCGAAAGTCTATGCCACGGTCAGCCTGCAGCGAGAGTACTTTGTCGAGAGGCGGATCCGCGCGGTGTTCTGGCTGACGCCGAACGAAATCGTGAAGCTGACGCACGCGATGCCGGATTTCTGGACGTATCGGCACCGGGTGATCGAATTCGTGGAGTCCCCAAGGGCCGAGCAGGTACTGAAGGAGGCAATGGACTCAGCCTGGCAGGGGACGGGCGAGTACGCGGCGGAAGATGGCGACACGGATGCCAAGATCTCGATGCGTGAGTCGATGTTGACCGAGCTGCCCAGGGGTGAAGAAGCCCTGTCGATCCGCGGCAACCTACTGCTGACCCTGGGAGTGCTGAACTGGCGCAAGGGCGACTACGAGAAGGCGGATGAGCAGCTACAGCAAGCCCTGCAGATCGCAACCAAGATCCAGGACAACTGGTTCGAGGCGGAGTGCTTCAACGCGGTGGCGCTGATCAAGAGCAGCACAGAACAGATCGATGAGGCCATCGACGCGTACAAGCAGGCGATCCAGCTGGCGCCCGATCAGATCTTCGTATGGAACAACCTGGGCAACCTGTGCGCCAAGGTCGGGCGCAATGATGAGGCGATGATCGCCTTCCGCAAGGCGCTGCAGGGCCACCCGCGCGACCCAATTGCGTGGAACGGCCTGGCGAACGTACATTTCAAGCTCGGCTACGTCGATGATGCGATTGCCGCCTATCGCAAGTCGCTGCAGTACACACCGACATTCGCCCAGCCGTGGTGCGGATTGGGAGATGTGTACGCCAGCATTGGCCGTGCGGACGAGGCGCTGAAGTGCTACCACAAGGCAATTGAGCTGAATAGGAAGTACGTCGCGCCGTGGATGCGTCTGGGCGTTCTGTTCTCCAGGCAGGAGAGGTACCGGGACGCAGTGAAGGCCTTCCAGAAAGCGCTGGAACTCGACGACAAGGACAGCCATGTCTGGAACGAGCTGGGAACGATCCATATGAAGTCGGAATCGTTCGAAGAGGCGGCCGCGGCCTTCACGAAGGCCATTGAACTGGACCGCGGCAATGGCTGGGCGTACAGCAATCTGGCGTACGCGTACATGCAGCAGGGCAAGCACAAGGAAGGTGTTTCATTGCTGCTGCGCAGCATCGATCTGATGGAAAGCGACGCCGACAGGGCGGTCTCATGGAATCGCCTGGCGAGCGTGTACCGCCAGTTGAACGACTACGACAACGCGGTGGCCGCCTACCAGATGGCGGACAAACTGGCTGCCGGAGACGCTGCACCGAGCGTGCCGCCAGCCTCAGACGACAACGAAGCCGCGATGAAATCGCATCCCAATGCGGAGCAGATCTCGTGGGCAATGGCAATGCCTGTCGCGACAAACCCGGTTCAGCCGAAGCCCGGTGAGGCCAAGTCCACGGTCGCGTCGGATCTGCCAGCGGATCAGCACGAGGCGGAGGCGACCCCGCGCAGCAATTCCGAGGCACCGGCGTGGATCTTCGAGAGCGCGAGCGAGGTAAAGACGCCTGGCACCAAGAAGGCGTCGTCGGAGCAGCCAGCGCCGGGGCATCAGGTCAAAGAGGCAGCCGTGAAGGGAACCGCAGCGTCAGACAAGAACGGAACCAACCAGACAGCCAGTTCGGGTGGCACGGTCGCCGAGCCTCGCAAGAGGGTGCACGCCGATGAGGCTCTGAAGTGGACCGCCAAGGGCAATGCGCACTTCAACCAGGGAGCCCTGGAGGGCGCGATAGCGGCCTACAACAAGGCGATCCAGATCGATCCGGTGTACGGCGTGCCATACAGCAACCTGGCCCTGAGCTACGTGACCCAGGGGCAGTTCGCGGAGGCGATCCTGCTGTACCAGAAGAGCATCGAGCTCCTGGAATCCGATCGGGACAAGGCCCTCTCATGGAACGGGCTGGGGAACGCATACCGGTGCGTCGACGATTACGGCAACGCGGTTGCCGCGTATCAGCGGGCGGCAGAGCTTGATCCGGAAACCAGCGGCATCCGGGACGGCGCGGATGACTTCCAGCCGAGGGCAACGCAGAGGAGCGCCAAGGCCTGGAACGATCTGGGTGAGCTGCTGCTCAAGACAGGGGCGCTTGAGAAGGCGGCCGAGGCCTTCCAGAAGGCAATCGAACTGGAGCCAAAGTCCGGCCGGGCCTACAGGAATCTGGCGCGTACCAGGGCTGCACAGGGTCAGTACAGCGAGGCGGTGCCGTTCTACAAGAAGAGCATTGCCCTATTGGACAATGACAAGGAGAAGGCGGATGCCTGGAACGGCCTGGGGAACGCGTATCGGAAATTGAACGACTACGACAGCGCGATCAGCGCGTATAAGAAGGCCGTGGTGCTGGCGGACGAGGGCGTGGACCTGCTTACCCGAACCCGTTTCAGCCTATTGAGCAATGTATTCGGCAATCAGTAAGCAGAGCCAGTCGTATCCACACGGAGGTAGACATGAGCAGCTATGAATTCTGGGATGAGCTAGGCAAGATCTTCAATGCAGTGGTGGCCTACCAGGAGAAGAACGTCGAGTTCAACAAGCGCTTTATCAGCCCCTGGATCCGGCTCGGCAACGTGTTCGAGAAGCAGGACCGGAACAAGGAAGCGATGAGCGCGTACGAGAGGGCCATCGAGATCGACGGCGACAACCCGCAGAATTGGTTCGAACTCGGAAACATCCATTTCAAGATGGAGAATCACGCGGAGGCGATCAGCGCCTTCAACCGGGCGATAGAACTGGATGCGGGCTTCGGCTGGGCTTACAGCAACCTGGCGCTGACGCTGGTCGCAACGGGCGAAACCGAGCGGGCCGTTTCCCTGTATCAGAAGGGCATCGAACTGCTGCAGGAAGCGAAGGACAGGGCCGTCGCGTGGAACCGGCTGGGCAACGCCTACCGCAAGCTAAACCAGTATGAGCAGGCACTGGAAGCCTTCCACAAGGCGGATGAGCTTGACCGCGACAACGCGGGCTTCCGCGACAGCCTGGATGAGGTGGCCGAAGGGCCAACACTGGTGCAGGCAGGGCAGGACGAGTCGGGCGGGACGGCACATGCGGTGAGCGTCAGCCCGATCGAGCTGATCGTGGCGGAGAGCCGCGCCGCCGAGGCCAGTGCCAGCGCACGCGCGAGCAAAGACAGCGCGCCAGAGACAGAGGTGGCAGGCCCAGAGCCAGCGGCCGTGGAAGAGCCGACTGTGCAGGTGGAGGCGACCACGGAAGGAAATGCGGAGGAGGTCGCCCAAGTTGAAGTTGAGCCCACTTCTGCACAAGCGGAAGAGGCCGAGGCCGTTGCGGAGATGCCGGCTGCCGCCGAGGTCGCCGCGGACGGGCCTGCAGAGGCCATCGAAGCGGCCGCGCCGATGGAAGAAACGGTAACGGTCGTGGTCCAGGACAGCACCGAGACTTTCACCGAGACACTGCCCCTGGTGCAGGCGGCCACGGAGACAACCGACCCAAGGTTGACCCCGGACGTGAAGGATGAGCATCCGGCCGAAGAAGGGGCACAGGTGACGGATGTGATCACGTCGGAGGACGTTGAACCCGCTCCAACGGAGAGCGAAGTCGCGGCGGCCGAATTGGAGGAGACGCAGCCCATAGTAGCCGCCAAGCTCCCGAAGGAAGCCGAGTTGGCAGCGGTCGCGGTTGAAGTCCAAGCGACGCCCGATCCGGCCCCCAACAGCCTGGCCGATCAGCTGCTCAAGGCAGAGCCGGCTGTGCTCGACATCGCCCAGCAGGTTGCCTATGATGAGTATCTGAAGGACACCAGTGGACCCATGAATGGGTTTGAGGCAGAGGATGGCGGCGAAGCGGAAACGCCCGGCAGTCCCGAGCCCGTGGCAACGATCGATGCTTCCGGCGACCTGCAGATCGAGATGGATACCAAGAATGCGCACGTCTGGAACGAGTTGGGAAACGTGTATTTCAATACCAGCGCGTTCGACGATGCGATCGTGGCCTACAGCAAGGCGATCGAGCTGGACCGCTGGTTCGCGTGGCCCTACAGCAATCTGGCGCTGGCCTACGTCCAAAAGCGCCGCTTTGTGGAGGCGATCCTGCTATATCAGCGCAGCATCGAGCTCTTCAGCGGCGACAAGGACAAGGCGATCTCATGGAATCGACTCGGAAACGTGTATCGCCGGCTGAACGACTACGAGAACGCGATCGCCGCCTATCAGCGGGCCGATGCGCTCGACCCTGACAACTCCACGTTGTCGCTGCAGTCGCGTTTCAGCCTGCTGGGCAACTATGCGATGGAGCAGAAGCCCAGCTACGTTTCCTAGCGGAGGAGCCGATGAGCGAGCATGAGCTGTGGAATGAGTTGGGGAACCTGTATTTCCTTTCGGGCCAGTACCAACAGGCGGTGCACGCCTACCGGCGTTCCATCCAGTTGGACGAGGGTTTTGGAAGACCGTACAGCAACCTGGCGCTGACATACGTGCAACAGGGCAAGTACGAGCAGGCCATCGATCTGTACCGCCGGAGCATCGAGCTGCTCAGCGAGGACAATGAGAAGGCGCTCTCCTGGAACCGGCTGGGCAATGTCCTCCGGCATCTCAAGGACTATAAGCAAGCGGTGCTGGCCTATCGCAATGCAGATGAACTCGATTCGGACAGCGGCGATGGCAGCGAGAAACCGGGCTGGCTGACGGAACCCGCCCAGAACGCAGGGGTGGAGCGGACGGCGGCCGCGGAGATGCCGATGGCTATTGGAGATCCATTCCCGTACGCGGCGGCGACAGCAGAAGCCCGGCCGGCGACCGAGGCGGAGGAAGATCCCTCCGCGACGTGGGCGCCGCTCGATCCGAGCCTGTTCCAACAGAACACCTTCGAGGCACTCGAGCCAGGGGCATTGACAACCTGGGGCGATCCCAACCTGGAAACGGACGATCCGGATGCGAACTGGCCGCCGGATGGCGGGGCCGAGATCATCTTTCCGGACATCGACAGCGATGATCTTTCACGGTGGCTTCCAGTCCCCGAGGAGGAAGCAGTAGATCTGCTTGAGTATTCGCTGGAGGCCGTGGACCTGGCCGCGGAGCTCGATGAGCCGCCAGGGGCGCCCGAGGAAGCGGGCCGAATTGATATTTTCGCCGACCTGCAGCCTGAACCGCCGGATCCTAGGCCGGCACGCATCGACGCGGTGCAGCCCACCCCCGTCGTGGGCGGCCTGCTGTCCGCGGCGAGCGAAACCCGTACTGACGTTGAATCGCCTGAGCGCAGCAGCGTCACGACCACAGAAGTCGATATCATCGTGCAGGAGCGCTCCACGATGGAGTTCGTCGCAACAGCGGAACTGGACAAGACACCTACTGTCGAGCCGCAGCGGGCCGAGGTCGAGGCGGAGGCGCCGCAAGTGCCGGCAAACGTCGAGTCCGCAGGTGGCACCGCGGCCAGCGGCCTCTCAGCAGCACCGCAGCGGGACGCGGAGGAGCTGCGCGAGATCGAGGCCGGATTGACCAAGTACCAACGGGTCGTGCAGCTGAATCCAAAGAACGCCCGGGCGTGGGATACGCTGGGAAACCTGTACAAGTCCGCGGGTCATTACAAGGAGGCGCTGCTGGCCTACCAGCAGGCGATCAAGAACGATCCTTCCAAGGCGCTGTTCCATCATCACGTAGGCCTGGTGTATGCCTGCGAAGGGCGCATGGACGATGCCATCGATGCATTTCAGCGGGTGATCGAGATGGATCCTGATCACGCCCTGGCGCACGCCACTCTCGGAGGTTACTACCGGAAGAAGGGGCTGGAGGAACTGGCCCAGAAACACGTAGGCATAGCTATGAAAAGCATATTCGACAGCGAAAACGAATACAACCGGGCATGCCTTGCAGCGATTTGCGGCAACACGGACCAGGCCGTGGATCTGCTTCGGGTTGCATTGAAGAACAAGCAGACCTACGTGGATTGGATCCTGCGCGACCCCGATCTGGATTTCATCCGCCAGGATCCGCGCTTCAAGCAGTTGATCTCCGACTACGCGCGCTAGTGAGCGGGATACACAAACGGCAAAGCGGACAACGCGGCGTTGTCCGCTTTGTGATTCCGGGGAAGGGCGATCCAAGATCCGGGGGCCGACCGGGGAGGCGGGTCAGGCACGGATCATGGTCAGCAGCATCTTGAAGCGAGCTGGCGCCCTGACAGCATGCGGCACGCGGGCGGGCATGACGATGGCGTCGCCGGCCTGCAGCAGAAACGGCGCGCCTCCGATGCGGACTTCGGCCTGCCCCTCCAGCACATGAACGAGCGTGTCGAATGGCGCGGTGTGCTCGCTCAGTTCCTGCGCGGCGTCAAAAGCGAAGAGCGTCACGTTGCCCGCGTCGGCCTTGGTAATCTGCCGGCTGACGACCGAGCCTTCCTGGTAGGCGACCAGGTCCAGCATGTGGAGCACGTTGGCCATTGCAGCAGTCGACATCTAACCTCCGATTGCGCGCCTTCCCCGGGGAAGCGAGATCATTTCACGTCAATCGAATAGGATGCCGGCAGCCGCGTGAAGCGCTGGGTGCCGGTCACCACCAGGACGGCCCGTTGGCCCGACCCCAGCGAGATCGGAATTGTCGCCGTCTGATCGTCACGGACCGAGAGGTATTCTACGCTGGTACCGTCGTCCGCCGTGACGATGAGAGCGAGGCGGAAAGTCTGGGGGAGCACATTCTCAATCCGTGCGAAGCCTGCAGATTCCCAGCCGCCGTCTCCGGCCTCGAAGTCCTCGGTATAGCTGACCGCCTCGACGCTCAGGTCGTCCAGCAGCAAGCCTTCGCCGTTAAGCGCGGCGTCGGTGACATACTCGAAGCGGAGCTGAACTTTCTTTCCGGCGTAGTCCGAGAGGTCCACGGACTCACTGGTCCAGGCCGCCTGGCTGCCCCCACCGCTCTTATCAGTATAGCCGCAGCCGTAGGCGTTGCCGGAAAGATCGTTGTCGCTGCAAGAGGGGGTCTTGAGGATCGTCCAGGTCTCCCCATCCGAGGAGGCCTCAAGGTAGAGGTAGTCCCATCCCTGCTCCAGGTCGTACCAGGTCCAGTACGAGAACTCAATGGGACCGGAGACGCCGCTGAAGTCGAACTCTCGGGTGAGTGTCATGTCCGACTCGTCACCCTTGTTCGACCAGAAGGCGTAGCGGCCAGAGTGCGCGTCGGCGGGCAGAACACGGGCGGCGCTGGAGCCCGTGAACTCCAGATTGTGATCGCCGGCGCAGGTGATCTCGATGTATTCCGGCCCAAACTGGCTGACCGAGCCAGCGAGCGGAGCTCGCGGGCACTCGCGGATCTCTTGCGTGGCGGAAGCCCTCGGTGCGTCCGGGTAGTTGTGGAACGCGTAGCGTCCATCGCCAACCGAGCCATCCCCAACGTACATTGCCAGCATCCAGTCCAGAACCACATCTTCGGCCGTGAGGAGCCTGCCTGTTTGCGGATCGGTGAGCTTGAGGTCCCGCATAACCCTGTCGATGCCGATCAGGCCGTTCTCCTCATGCCTGACCAGCGCCTGAGTCGCCTCGTCACCGAAGCGATCGAGGAAATAGGTCATGAAGAGGAAGGCCTGGCCGTAGTGCCGGGAGGTGATCTCGGGACTATCGGAGAGGCTGGTCCAGTCATTGAGCGAGAGATCGGGGTCGCGGGCATAGGCCGAATCGGCGCCGCCGACGGTGTAGCCGTTGATGAAGGCGGCCAGCTCAGAAAAGCCCTCGTTGACCCAGTAGGCTTCATTGCGATCAAGATACCAGTGGATCATGTGCTGGAACTCGTGGGCGAGAGTACCGTAGGTGTACTCATTGTCGAGGCTCATGCCATCGGCGTTGAAGACGAACAATTCAGCCGCGTTGGAGTACTCACGCACCAGCGGATTGAATTCATCGGGGGTGGAGTAGTAGCCGCCGGTGGAGGCGCCCAAGCCGCGCGCGAAAAGGACATAGACATGCGGATCGCTGTCCACGCCAGGCGTCCATTCGCTGCCGAAGAAGCGCCGATCGGTCGGATAGATCTCTGCTTCAAACGCGGTCATGAGGGCAGCGATCTCACTGTCCGCTGCATCGACGCCGTCCTCCACCCAAAAATAGGAGTGAGGCGTGATGTAGCGCAAGGTTGTATCGATCTGGAAGTTCTCTATGGTGTCTGAGTTCATGATCCAGAACTTGCGCGTAGCGCCGATGGCGTACGGCCGCCCGGGAGGGGGCAGGGTGAGGTCCACACCGCACACAGCCTGCAGGCGGCAGGCCAGTTCATAGGGATCACTTTCCGGGACGACAATCGCGGAAAGCGCGTCGGCCGTGTCGTTGGAGATCGAGTTGGCCGGGGGGCGGCTGACTGGAGCCGGCGGCTCGTCTGTCGTCGCGATGGAGGACAGGTCGATCGCCGTGCTGATGTCGCCGGCCAAGAAGTAGACGGCGACGCCTGCCACGACCAGCACGAGCACGCACAGGCACACCAAGACTGCCGCGGCGCCCACCCAGATCATCCAGTTCGAGGATTTCGTCCGGGGAGTTTCCATAGTTGCTTTCCTTGTCAGAATTGTCCGATGGTACGCGAAGTTGGACAGTTGTGTCTTGATAGCCGGTGAGAGCTGCCGCGAACAAAAAGCTGGGACAGCACGGCAGCTGTCCCAGCCTGTGCAAACCGGTCAGGCAGTAGCCGGTTGCTTCGCCTTCTTCACGGCCTCACCGGCATGGAAGATGATCTGGTTCTTCTTCTCGTCGACGTCGACCAACACGCTCGCGCCGTTCTTGTACTTGCCTGCCAGGAGGTCGACCGCCAGGGGGCTTTCTACGTGCTTCTGAATGGCCCGGCGTAGAGGCCGCGCACCGAAGGCCGGATCGTACCCTTCGCGGGCCAACCAGGTACGGGCGGCGGGGGTCAACTCGACCTGGATATCGTATTCATTCAGGCGGTCGTGCACTTCCTTCAGCTGCAGATCGACGATTCGCTCCATGTGTTCGATGCTGAGCGGGGAGAACATGATAATCTCGTCGACCCGATTGAGGAACTCGGGCCGGAACGTGCCCTTGAGGGCCTTCTCGATCTTGTCGTGCGACTCGCGCTCTTCGTCATCCGCTTTCTGCTGCAGGAAGCCGAGGGTGCCGCCGCGCGTGACGTACTCCGTGCCGAGGTTCGAGGTCATGATGAGGATCGTGTTGCGGAAGTCGACCACATTCCCCTGCCCATCGGTCATGCGGCCGTCGTCCAGGATCTGCAGCAGCGCGTTCCAGACCTCGGGGTGTGCCTTCTCGATCTCATCGAAGAGGACGACGCGGTAGGGTCTGCGTCGAACCGCCTCGGTGAGCTGGCCGCCCTCCTCATAGCCGACGTAGCCAGGCGGCGCGCCGAATAGACGGCTGACGGTGTGCTGCTCGCGATACTCAGACATGTCCACGCGGACGAGGGCATCCTCATCATCGAACATGAACCAAGCCAGGGCCTTGGCGAGCTCGGTCTTGCCCACGCCCGAGGGGCCGATGAAGATGAAGGAACCAATGGGCCGGGATGGATCCTTCAGACCCGAGCGTGCGCGGCGGATGGCATCGGATATGGCGTGTATGGCCTCTTCCTGGCCGATGATGCGCTCCTGCAGCCGCTGTTCCATGTGCAGGAGCTTGGTGGCCTCAGTCTCCATCATCTGACTGACCGGAATTCCGGTCCACTGATGCACGACTTCGGCGATGTCATTGACATCGACGACCTCGTCAAGCTGGTGCTCGGCCTCCCACTTGTCGCGCACGGCGCGGTATTCTTCCTCCCGGCGAAGTCGTTCGACCTTGATCTCGGCTGCGCGCTGATAGTCGCGCGAGTTCGAGGCCGCGTCCTCCTCCGCCTGCAGACGGTCGAGCTCGGCCTTCATCTCCTTGAGGTCGGCGGGCATGGAGTAGAGGGCCACGCGCAGTTTGGCTGCAGCCTCATCCATCAAGTCGATGGCCTTATCAGGGAGGTGCCGGTCGGTGACGTAGCGGTCTGCGAGGCGGGCGGCCGCCACCAAGGCTTCGTCCGCGAAGCGGACCTTGTGATGGGCTTCGTAGCGATCACGCAGACCCTGCAGCATCTTGATGGTGTCGTCCACGCCTGGCTCTTCGACGTAGATCGGGGAAAAGCGGCGTTCGAGGGCAGCGTCCTTCTCGATGTGTTTATGGAATTCGTCCAGCGTGGTGGCGCCGATAGCCTGAAGTTCGCCGCGGGCCAGAGCGGGCTTGAGCATATTGCTGGCATCCATGGCACCCTGAGCGGCGCCGGCGCCGACGACGGTATGCAGCTCATCGATCATCATTATGATCTCGCCCTGGGAACGCTGGACCTCCTCGATCACCGCCTTGAGGCGTTCTTCGAACTCACCGCGGAAGCGGGAGCCGGCGATCATGGCACCCAGATCCAACGCCACGACGCGCCTGCCGGAGAGAATCTCCGGCACATCGTTTGAGGCGATCTTCTGGGCGAGGCCTTCGACGATAGCGGTCTTGCCGACGCCGGCCTCGCCGATCAGCACAGGATTGTTCTTGGTGCGGCGGGAGAGAATCTGGATGAGGCGCAGGATCTCGTTGTCGCGGCCGATAACCGGATCGAGCTTGCCTTCGCGGGCCAATTGCGTAAGGTCGCGCGAGTACTTTTCGAGCGTGCGGTAGCGGCTTTCGGCCTGCGGGTCGGTGACGCGCTGACCGCCGCGCAAGTCCTGGATAGCGTCGTAGACGCGGTCGCGGGTGAGGCCGGCTGCCTCCAGGATACGCGCGGCCGGCGTGTTGCGTTCTGTAAGAATTGCGAGGAAGATATGCTCAGTCGAAATGTATTCGTCTTTGAGCCGATTGGCCTCCTCATTGGCCAAGTCGACTATGCGCTTGACCCTGGGCGTGATGAAGATCTGTCCAGCGCCGCCGCCGAAGATATTGGCCTTGGGGCTGGCGCGCAGGGTTGTGTCGATACGCTCGACCAGCGTATCGGGGCCGATGTTCAACTTTTCCAGGATCTGCGGAATCACCCCCCCCGGCTGTTCAATAAGAGCCAGCAGGATGTGTTCGGTATCGATCTGGTTGTGGCCGTAGCGCTGTATGATCTCAGCGGCCCGCTGGGCCGCCTCCTGCGCTCGCTCCGTGAATCGGTCAAATCGCATCATAAGAGCAGGACCTCCGCCAGAGCACAACCCGCGGCCCCAGCCAGTGAATACGGGCATTATAACAAAGGAGCCGTTTCGGAATATTGGAGCGGCGTAAGAGGTACGTTAATGCGCAGCGGCGGGGGCGCGTCCCTGGATGGGACTATAATGCCGGGATGGCCTCGATCACGCTGCGGGTCACAGCTGAAGCTCCCGCACCCCTGCGCCCGCTGAACATCCTGCACGATCTTCCCCAGGTGGCCGATCTGATAGAACTGTGCTTCGAGGCGACGATGGACGACGAGGGGCAGTCGTACGTGCAGCAGATGCGCAAGGCGAGCAAAGACCGGGACTTTCTGAGCTGGGCCGGACGGGTCATGGAGAGCACGGCCATGCCGTTGGCAGGCTACGTTTGGGAGGAGAACGGCAAGATCATCGGGAACACCAGCCTGGTCTTCCAGACATACGGGGGACGGAAACTAGCCATGATCGCGAACGTCGCCACGCTTCCCAATCACCGGCGCCGCGGCATCGGGCGAGCGCTCACTGAGCGCGCCCTGTTGGGCGCCCGGCAGAAGGGGGTCGGGGAGATCTGGCTCCAAGTCCGGCACGACAACCAAACAGCCATCAAGATGTACGCCGACCTAGGCTTCGTGGAGCGGGCCCGCCGGACGACGTACCAGTCAGGCAACGGCGCGTCCTGGAGTGCGACAGGAGCGAAGGAGGCGGTTTCCGTTGCGCAGCCGGAAAGCGCAGGGGCAATTTCGATCACGCGACCAAACGGGAGGCACTGGCAACGGCAGAGGGAGTGGCTGCAGCGGGCGCACCCGGACGAGATCGGCTGGTACGCGCATTGGGACTGGAACAGACTTGGACCCGGGCTGCGCAACAGCATGTACCGCTGGTTCGTGCAATACGAAGCGCGGCAGTGGGCGGCGACCGGCCAGCACCAGCTGTTGGCATCGGTGACCTGGGTGCCCACCTACCGCCTGCCCCATGCTTTGTGGCTGGCGGGCGTGCCGGAAAGCGGCGCGGCGGTCACGAAGGTGTTGGAGGCGGCGCGACACGAGCTGGCGCACCACCACAGGCTGACGGTGGACTACCCCACCGGGGAATTGACACCCGAGATCGAGGCAGCGGGGTTTGAGCAATTCCGCACGCTTCTATGGATGCGCGCAACCGACGCCAGGAATCTCCGTATAGATGACAAGAAGGAGACCTAGAAAATGACGAAATTCATCCTGCGGTGGCTAATCAACGCCGTCGCCCTGTATCTGGCGATCCGCTTCGTACCAGGGATCACCTTCGGAGGCGGCTGGCTCGGACTGCTGTGGCTGGCATTGATCTTCGGGCTGGTCAACGCCTTCCTGCGACCGCTGCTCCAACTGCTGACGTGCCCGCTGATCATTCTCACGCTGGGCCTGTTCACGTTGATAATCAACATGATCCTGCTCAAAGTCACAGAATGGCTTGGCAACGCCTTCGGCCTGGGCATTACAATCGCTGGATGGGGGCCGCTGTTCCTGGGCAGCCTGATCATCAGCATTGTGAGCATCGTCTTGAGCCTGATCTTCAAGGACGAACTCAAGGGCAGGCGCCGAGCATAAACACAAGCGGCTGCGCGATCGGACCGCATGGCGACACAACAAAAGTGGACGGACTGCAAGGGCAGTCCGGCCACTTCTTTCTCCCGGGTGGACAGCTATCAGGCGCGTCCGATGAGGCGCAGGCTGGCAAGACCAGGCAAACCACCTGCGGAGGCGGCGAGCCTTACCGCACGCAGAACAGCCTGGGTCACAGCCTCGGCCGCAAAGGCGCCCACGCTGGTCACATCGGCACGGATGCGTCCAGTAGAAAGCGCGAAGATGGTATCGCCGTCCAACATGGTGTGCACGGGACGAATTGCCCTGGCCAATCCGTCATGCGCCATCTGCGCGACCTTGGTCGCCTCGGCCTTGTTCAGGGAGACGTTGGTGACGACGACACCAATGGCCGTGTTGGCATGCTGAGCAAGGCCCAGGGCCGTCCTGCCCTGCAGGGTCTTCATGGCTTTCAACGTATCGGCGAGGTACGCCTGGGCGCCAACGCGGAGCGGACCGAGCCTGCCGGAGCGCAGCCCGGCAACAAGCGCACCCGTCGCAGGATCGACCACATCGCCGAACGAATTCACGACCACAATGGCGCCTACAACCATAGCCCCAACCTTGATGCTTGCCGTTCCCAGTCCCGATTTCATCCCCAAGGCGGTGCCAAAGAGCTTGCCAACCGAGGCGCCCGTTCCAGCGCCCACATTGCCCTCCGATATGCGTGAAGCGGAAGCAGCGAGGCACGCATCGTAGCCCATGGCCGCATCGGGACGGATGTGCGGGTGGCCGAGATTGAGATCATAGATGATTGCGGCCGGGACGATAGGAATGGCGGCCGCCGCAGTCTTGAAACCGATCTTACGCTCCTCGAGGTAGCGCATAACACCGGAGGCGGCATCAAGACCAAAGGCGGAGCCACCTGAGAGCAGGATCGCGTGGACGCGTTGCACAAGAGTTGTGGGGTCAAGGAGGTCGGTCTCGCGCGTGCCAGGCGCGCCTCCGCGGACGTCCACCCCGGCGGTTGCACCCTTGCGGCACAGTATCACGGTGCACCCGGTGAGAGCGTCGGGATTCTGGGCGTGGCCGACCTGCACGCCCGGCACGTCTGTGAGGCACCCCCCGTCCGCGGGTGAAGGCGCCGGCGAACGGCCAGGGCTCACTTCAGTATGCGCGCGAGCTCCAGGAATTCCTCCCACTCCTCGCGGAAGAAGTGCACGGTCACATTATTGAGCTCGACGTGAAAGGTGGTCTCACCGTCGGGTTCATCGGCCTTCCAGACGACGTAGTTCTCGGTCTCGGCCAGGGTCTCGGTCTCAGGCTCGCGGTGGTCATTGGACATGGGAGGCTCCTTTCGGCAGCTGCAGCACTCTGCCGCCTTTGCCGGTGCGACAGGCTACGAACGAGGCTTTCGCCCGCCTCGCAGCAATCTCCGCAGGCGGACAAGCAGATGCGAGGCACGTGGCGTTGAGGGCGTGAATTCCCCCTCAGGCCATGGATCGAGGTCGAGCATCTTGCGCATGAGATAGCGCCAGAACAGGGCCACGGTGGCCAGGATCGGTGCGGCGACGACGACGCCCAACAACCCCAGCAGGTTGGCGAAAACCAGGGCGGCGATGAGGACAGCGGCGGGATGCACCCGCAACGCCTGGGCGATGATCCTGGGCGTGACGAAGTTATCAAAGACCTGGTCGATGAGCAGCGCAACTCCCACGCAAAGGATGGCATAGTGCAGCGGGCTGAGACCGAGGAAATTCGGCGGCTGAAAATACGCCACGAGCGCAAGAGTGGTCCAGGAAACCAGGTTTCCCACGTATGGAACGAACCTTGCCAGCCCCGCCAAGAACGCAATGCCCAAGGCATAGCGGACGCCCAACAGGCTGAGAACCATAATGTAGGTGACGGTCGCCAGCAGGAAGACGATGACCTGGCCCCGCAGGAAGGCGTTCCAAATGCGACTCAGCGCTTCTCCGAGGCGGCGAATGTCATCCGCGTAGCCGGGGATACTCACCGGAACGAGGGCGCCGCGGACATCTCCACTTTCCGCCAGGACAAAGTATGAGATCAGGAGAACGAACAGGGCCCAGCCCAGGAATTGAGCAGCGCCCGCGGCCATGGTCGTTACCAGCGTTCCGGTGCTGCCGAGCAAGGGTCGAATTATGCCCAAGAGCTGGCTGCTGAGCTGACTGAGGTCAAGCCGGCGGAAATCGAGCTGGAATGGGCCAATTTGAAAGGCCTGTCCGGAGAGGTTGTCGATGAAATCGGGCAGGGAGGAGAGGCTGGCTCGGACAATCTTGATCAGGCTTTCGATCTGCTGGACCAAGCCCAGCCCGCCGAGAGTAAGGATGCCCAGCAATATCAGGAGCAGCAGCAGGTAGATCAAGCCCACGGAGAGGAGCCAGGACAACCGCAAGGTCCGTTGCAGGAAGCCTGCGATTGGATTGAGCAGATATGCCAGGACAAGGGCCATGAGCAAGGGGGCAATGATGCCGTGAAACTGGATCACGAGCCCGGCGGCGACAGCCACAATGGTCAGCGCGACAACCAACCTGGTGGTTGGACCCCAAGACGGAGAAGAAGAGGCAGGCGGCTGGGTCATGAATGGCCTATCAGGATAGCTCGATTGTAGTCAATGCGAGGTGGATTTACAACTGAGACGAGCACGCCTGCAGGGCGGCGCCAGCCGCAGGCCGAGTCACGAAAAATCCCCGGAAGGACCGGGGGGAAGTGCCCGGGCAGAAAAAAAACCCCCGCCAAAGGCCGGCGGGGGCAGCTTCACGTGACGAACTATCCGCAGCCGGACAGGAAGGGCAAGAAGGTGCACCACATGTAATTGGAGTCGATGAACCACAAGGCGCCAGCGCAGATGCAGATGAATGCCAGGACGCCGACGGCAATGAAGATCGGCAGGTTGTTGGCCGGACGGGCGCCTGAAGCTGCGGCGGGGGCCGGGGGCGCGTAGTACGGCTGCGCAGGTGCAGCCGCGGGTGCCGTCGCTGGAGCGGGCCGCGCCGCCTTGCGTCCGATCATCGTGGCACCGGCGTCGGACGACAGGCCTTCGTACACAAGCACGATCTGCTCGCCCAGCGAGACCACGTCGCCCGGCTTGAGCACCGTGGAGCTGACCAGACGCTGGCCGTTTACGAAGGTCCCGTTGGTAGAGCCCAAGTCTTCAATAACGTACTTGCCACCCTGGAACGTCAGCCTGCTATGCTTGCGCGAGACCTCGGCATCGTTGATGGCGACGGCGTTGACTGCATCCCGGCCGATGATCAATTGATCGCCCTCCAACGGAAAGATCACGCCCGGCGTAGGGCCTGAACGCATCACGAATTGGAACAGGGCTGCCATGGATTCTCCTCTTCAAGTACGATGAATGATCGGCTCAAGTGTACAGGCTTCAAGCGAAAAAGTCAATTGACTGTCGCGGAAGGCGGCTTTCCCGATCCCAATGAGGAAAGCCGATCAGGAAAGCCTGAGCCGATCTGGTAGCCGAAAACCTCGCCGAAGGCTGCAGAGACGGCGTCCTTTGCCTCGGCCATTCCGGGGACCTCGCTCATCAGGTCCGCGAGGCTGACGAGCGGGTACTGCGCAAGTCCGCAGGGGATGATGCCATCCCAATATGCCATGTCGGGCTGAACATTGAGGGCAAACCCATGGCGGGACACGCCACGCGAATCCACCTTGACACCGATGGCTGCGATCTTGGCCGGCTTCTGCCGGTCCACCGGTCGGCAGCGGGCGCAGCGCGAATACACGTCGGGCTGGACCCAGACCCCCGTGAGGCGCGGGATCTGCGCGGCCGGAATACCGAGGCGCGCCAAGGCCCGAATCAGCGTCTGCTCCAACTTCCGCACATACCCCACATGGTCGGCACGCGGCACCTGAATGGGATGCGCTCCGGCGGTTTCGTTGGCCGAGTTGGAAGCAGTGACTCTTCCCAAGGGAATCAGCGGATAACCCACCAACTGGCCCGGGCCATGATAGGTGACATCTCCGCCTCGATCTACCCAGCGCACGGACACGCCGCGAGCCTTGAGCTGTTCCTCATTCCAAAGTAGATTCTCGGCTTTGGCCCTGGCGCCAAAGGTGTAGACGTGAGGATGTTCCAGGAGGAGGAGAGTTGGCGGCCGGATGCCCTGGGCGATCTCGGCCGCGAACGCATCCTGCAGGCTCCAGGCCGCGTCGTATTCGGTCAATCCGAGATCAAGGACATCACAGCGCATCGAAGACCACGAGGGGGCCGGCGGGCGAGAATGAACTTAGCACAGCTGCGCACTGCCTGAGGCGGGCGCACTCGCGGCGGCGGTCGACGGAGGAATAGAGTGAACCCTGCCCGGGTCCGAGTGCATATCAGGCAAAGAGGCGACGGTACAGGTTTGACTCCAGCAAACTGTTTGGATCACAGCGGCGCTTGAGGCGTCTGAACTCGGCGACGGTACCGGGGCCGAGGAAGCGAGCTGCCGTCTCCGCCAGGGTCTCACTGTTCTTGGCAAAGTAGAACCGCCCGCCGGCGGAAATGACGATGCGATCGAACTCCTGCAGCATGCGGCCCAAGGCGAGGCGATTTCCAGACGTGACCTTGAAATCCAGGGCCGCCGAGAAGCCGTCGACGGCGTGGCTTAGCAGGAACCTGTCCGGCCGATGGCGCTTCGTGACGCCGAGATAGGATGGCAGGCCGCGGTCATGCGAGAGCCTAAGCATCTCAGTCCAGGCGGCCTCGGCGTTCTGCTTCGGAAGGAAGGATTGGTGCTGGATCAATCCACCGCGTCCGTAGGCACGTTCCCATTTGGGCAGGTAGTCGAGCAGGAAATGAAAGGCCGCGTGCGGCTGCCTGAAGGTGTGGCGAGGGAGGCTGACGGCGTACTTGCCTGCATTTAAGGCGCGTGTTCCCAAGTTGGTCATAAACGGGCCCATGAACAGGTGCAGCATGGACTTGGGAAAGACGCCAAAGATACGAGACGGCAACACCTGATTCTTGAGCAGCATGGTTCGGGCGGGATCGGGATCCTCGCCTTCGTGAAGATAGCGGGCGGCATGGATCTGCCCGCGGCCGAGCGAAGAACCGCCGGCGACGGCATCCATCCAGCCCACAATGTAGTCGGAGTCCGGTGCGTTCTCGAGCAGGTCGGCGAGATGCTCGCGGAGGTTGCGGACAGGCCGAGCGGAGACCTCCAGCAAACCGGAGTGGATGCGTTTCATGCGCAGCCGAATGGAGGTGAAGACGCCCAACAGCCCAAGGCCACCGATCATGGAATAGAAAAGATCCGCGTTCCTCTTCGGCGTGCAGATCACCCGGGCGCCGGTTGGCAGGAGGGCGGTGAACTCCAGAACATGTTCACCGATGGGCCCCATCTTGAAATTGTTCTTGCCGTGTATGTTCGCGGCGAGACAACCGCCCAAGGTCGTGAACATGGTGCCGGAGACGACCGGCGGCCACCAGCCGTCGGGCTCGACTTGCTGCCAGAGCTGCTGCAGCGTCACGCCGGGCTCGGCAACGAGCTCTCCGGAGGAGGGATCCCATTTCAGGAGGCGATTCATGCCGGAGAGGTCAAGAACGATCCCACCGCCATTGAGTGCGGCATCGTTGTAGCTACGACCGGCGCCCCGGGCTGTCACGGTAAGGCCGTGCTGGCGGGCGAGGTGAAACGCGGTGGCGATCTCTTCCGGGCGCGTGGGGCGAAGGACATACGATTGGATGCGCAGAGAATGGCCAAAGTTGTCAAGGGAGGAGAAGCTGGAGGCAAGAGAGACAGTGGTCACGACGGGATCCTAATGCAGAGAAAGTAGTGGAGACCAGCGCTCGGGCGCGGCGACCAGTGCTGGCTCGGAGCTCGCTCCGGGCCGCGGTCCCGCGGCGAGCAGTGATCTAGAAAGACATGCGACGGAAGACAAAAGAAGGAATGTTGCGCACGACCAGCATGATCCAGGACCAGAACCACGGCGTGTAGAGTTGCTGCCTGCGTTTCGCGATGGCGCGGAAGATGTCATCGGCAGCCTTCTCCGCGGTGATGGGGAACATGACCTTCTGAGCCGCCTTGAGCATCTCCGTCTGGACAAAGCCGGCCTTGACGGTGAGGACGGTGACACCGCGGCGCGTCAGCCGGTTGCGGAGCGATTCCAGGTATGACGTGAAGCCAGCCTTGGAGGCATTGTAGCCCGGGTTGCCGACGCGGCCCCGGTCGCCGGCGACGGAGGAGAGGCCAACGATATGGCCGGTGCCGGCTGCCTGAAACATGGCGGCAACAGGATTCAGCCATGCGAAGGCGCCGATGAGGTTGACCTCCAGCATTTCACGGTCGCCGTCGAAGTTGTAGGACCGAAGACCGGGAGGGAAATTGACGCCCGAGGCGTAGATAATCAAGTCAAGGCCGCCCAATTCGGAGACGATCTTGCGCAGCAGGTCCGGGACGTCGTCAAGGTCGTGTACATCGTGAACGTAGGAGAGAGCACGGGTGGACCCGGCTGATTTGTTAATCTCGGCGCACAGTGCGGACAGCAGGTCCTTGCGGCGCGCAACCAAGGCGAGGACATAACCCTCTCGCGCCAGGAGCCTGGCCAGGGCCGCCCCCATGCCGCTGGAGGCGCCGATTATGAGGGCGCGCGAGGCTGGATGCAACGGGGTGGACAAAGGTATTGAGGGTTTCTTTGAAGGCACTCTGAGGCTCCGATATTGAGCGTCTGGTTGGAGGCGCGGCGGCCATCCCCCGGTGCCCGGCGGCTACGGCGCCACACGACTCATCCACTGCAGACTGTGGACCAAGGATCGGGAGGTCCTGGCGGCCAGGTCATTACAGACGGTACAGGCGGGGTGAACTCAATGGAATTATAGTCGAAAGACGACCAACGGAGACTCAGGCTGGATCATATCCATTCCGCCGCAGTCGTGCGCTCATTCTGAACATCCCCTGTATTGAGGGTGCTCTTGGGTTCGATCAGCACGACGTGAACTTCCTGGGCGGCCACGGGCAGGTGCTCGACGCCCCTGGGAATGACCACAAGCTGACCTTCCCCCACGACAATGTCGCGGTCGCGCAGCTTTACCACCAGAGAGCCCTTGATCACGAGGAAGAGCTCATCCTCGCGTTCATGCCGATGCCAAACGAACTCACCCTTGAGCCTGGCGAGCTTGACAAAGCTGTCATTGAGCTCCCCCACGATCTTGGGCCGCCAGCACTCGGAGAAGAGGGCGAATTTCTGGTGAAGGTCAATAACCTCGAACATTGGAACTCCTGTCGGCCAAGGTCGTCTCGAGCACATCCATGAGCAGTCGAGCAATCCTTTCGCGGCTGAAGTTCTGCTGCAGGTACCCCTTTCCATCGAGACCCATACGCCGGGCGAGATCACGATCAGCTGCGAGCAGGCGTATCGCATCAGCAAGGGCCCGCGGATCTCCCGGCCTCACAAACAACCCGCAGTGCGCGTCCTCAACGACCTCCCGAATCACGCCATCAATTGCCAGCAGGACGGGCCGCGCGGCCGCCATGTAGTCGAAAACCTTGTTGGGATAGGTGGTCTTATAGGCCTCAATTGGTTTGAGGATGGCGATGCCAGCATCGGCAGCGGCCAAGATCTCCGGCATCTGGCGCTTCGGGACCGACGGCAGGAAGGACACATTCCGCAGCCCGACAGCGCGGGAAATGAGGGCGGGCTTCTCCTTGCCGTCGCCGACCAGGACAACCTGGACGCCCGAGTCCTGCAGCAGGCGCGCGGCCTCGATCACGACTTGCAGATCATTCGACATGCCGTGCGCGCCGGCGTACAACGCCACGAAGCGATCACCGAAACCGTGCCGTCGTCGAAAGTCGCCACCATCAACGGAAGCATCGAACATGGAGGGATCGGCGCCGTTCGGGACGAGCTCGATGCGCCGCGCCCCGCGCAGGCGTACGTGTTCCACGAAGCCAGGGCTATTCACGACGACACAGTCTGCGCCGCGATAGAGCATCCGCTCCAACCACTCCGAGAGGCGGATCAGCGTGTGATTCTTGAGGACGCCGACGGCAACGGCAAACTCCGGCCAGAGATCGCGGACCTCGAACAGGAAGCGCAGGCGTTTCAGTTTTGCCAGCAGCCACGCCGTGACGCCCTGGAAGATGGGCGGCGAGGTGCCCCAAACCAAGTCAACACCGCGGACGCCGAGCCCGAGCCAGAACGAGGAGAGCATGAACGAGAAGAACGCAAGCATGCGGTGCAAGAACGATCTGTGGTGCGCCTCATAGACGCCGGCGCGCAGGACCGTCAGGTCTGGAGGAGCCGGCTGTGCGGAGGGTGCCGCGGGCTGCGGGACCCGGGCGCCGGTGATATAGCTGACCGGGCTCGCAATGACCGTCACGCGATGCCCGCCGGCGACCAGCAGGCGCGCCAACTCGTAGTGGCGGGTCCCGCCCGGTTCTTCCAGCGATGCAAACGCCTGATGAATGATGAGGATGTGCATGGTGAGATCTGGCCGGCGGCTGGTGCCGGCGCGCGGGGCTCGTCTTCCCGGCGGCCTGCTGCTACGCGGGCAGGATGAACTCCGTGGTGAACGAACAGGTGTTGGAGGCTTTGGCTTCCAAGGCCAATGATAACGCGGGCTCCTTCCGCCCGTAGGATGGTGAAATCCAGCCCTCATACGGAAGCACGGTTCCATCGCCGTACAGAATTTTTCCAGCGCGGATGAGCGTGACATGCGATGTGGAAGCGTCAAAGCCGGATGCAGTGATCACAATCCTGAACCACCCGCCGGGGACGCGCAGGCGCAGGCGCGTCTCAGGTCCTGTGTGCTGAAGGTGCCATTCGCCGTCGAGCAACAGCCAGTGCAATCGAACCAAGTGCGCCTTGCGCCTTGTGAAGAGCACGTCGTCCATGACGTTCCAGCGTCCTCCCTCAAGCAGACTGAGAGTGCGTTCATGGCGGACGCCGAGAGGCTCATAGCCGCGGTGGTGTGCCGTGATCTGGCCGAGAACCGGCGGGGCGGCGGACAAGACATGCTCGGTGTAGGCGGGAAACCAATCCAGCGTGAGGAAGCGACCGCCGCGGGTCATCTGCTCGCGTCCATCGATCGCAACGCAGTTGTGGAGGCGCGATGAAACGAGGGGGTTGTCCCATGGAGCCGGCGCATTGTAGAGGTAAGTGCCAGCATCAGCGACGACATTGTGTCCGCGCCACCACAGGTCAAGGTGGAGTTGATCCATATGCGAAAGCCGGGATCGGAACGAGGATGCCCGCAGGTACGCCCACGAGTCATTGCTGCGCAGGTGTTCGGCCGTGTATGCAGCGGAATCGGCCGTGTGGCCGGTCTCCGGCAGGCCAAGCCAAAGGGAAAGCTCGTCCCAGTCGCCCGCCGGAAGTCCAGTGCGCAGGAAGGCCCGGGCCGCGGCTTGCACAGTGGGGCGGAAATCTCCGAAGGGTGCGGAGCTCAACGGCAGGATGAGGGCGCCGTCATTGGCGCCGAGGTTCGGTGTCCGGCCGGATGCAGGATCGAGCATGGAAAAGAGCCAGTGCGAGGCCCTGGAAAGGGCCTCGAGGGTCTGCGCCGGCCAAGGCTCCCCGCGGAGGCGGCGGACGGCGTCAGCCAGCAGCACGGACTGGAGCATCAAGCGGTGATAGTTGGTGCTGTGCTGGATGTATTCGCCGTAGGAACCGATCTGCATCTGCAGGCCGCGATTCAGCCAATGCCAACCCATGTCGCGCCACGGCCGCTGATCGAGAGTGGACCCTGCCAGGTACAAGGCGGTCGACTCCGTGATGAGGTGATTATTGTTTTGGGAACGGGCGTAGACGAGGGTGGGTGGAATTCGGGCCGCGTGCTGGGCAATGGAGCGCGCCAGCCGTGACAGGCGCCTGGAGGTAGAGGCACGAGCGGAGGCAAAGACCTGTGCGCTCCAAATGAGGGCCATGAGTCGGATGGCCACCTCCTGGCCACTCATCCAGTGGGGTCCCATGTATGCGGGATTGCTCTTGTCGAAGCGCTCGAAGTGACTCCAGAATGCCCGCGCATACCACTCACGGCGGCTCAAATGGAAGGCACGCCCCAAGGTGAAGGCCCAGCCAAAACGCGCGGGTTCCCATGCGAACTTGGGGTCCGAGGCGGCGTGGGGATTGGCAACCTGGGACTTGGGGACTTGAAGCGTGCCGGACTCGTACTCGGTCCAGTGGCGGAGAGGCACTCTGAAGGCGAGATGGAGCGGGACGAGCGTGCCACCGAACAAGCGGAGCTTGCCAGCCGCCACGGCATTGGCCTCCCGCAACAAAGCGGCTTTGGCCTGGCGGCTGAGGCTCCCAGCCAGGAGGTTCGGTTCAGGCAACGCGAAGACGGGAAGAAGCGGGCCGGCAGCGCGTTGTGCAGCCCGCAGCATGCGGGCATCCAGGCGACGGTAGTGCCCGATACGAATGCCGAACCGGTAGAGTCCGTACAGGGCAAGCGGCCCGACTCCAAGCTGGCTCAGCGTCTTGAGAGCGAGCTGGAGTCGATCCATTGGAGGCCTCAAGGGGTGCGTCGTGGAGCTCAGGCGAGGTGATCCGCGCCAGGGGCTATGGCCAATCGAGTCCCGGCGAGTGGCTAGATCGGGACCAGCTGCCGGCTGCGGATGGACTGTACCGCGGCGAGCATGGCCTTCGTTACGCCGATCATCTGCTCGTATGGAATGGGCGGATCGTCGCCGTCCCGAATGGCCCTGGCGAAAGCCTGCCACTCTTGCATCCAGCCCTTATCTTGCGCGGCCTTGATCAGCTTGCGGCTACCGCCGGTTCGCATCTCCAAAGAGCGGAAATCATCCAGCACGGCGACCTTACCGGCACAGAAGACCTCCAGCCTCTCCTTGGGAATCGAAGGGTCGCCATTGGCAAGGTAGTCGACCACGCCAACCGAGCCATCGGCGAAGGTGAAGGTCATCGAGACATTGTCTTCGCGGTACTTGCCGCCGTCCGGCAGGGCGTGGGCGTTGACCGCGATGGGGGGAGCGCCGACGAGAAAAGTAATCAAGTCCACGAAATGACAGGCTTCGCCGATGATGCGCCCGCCAAGAGCCGGATCCTGGACCCAATGATCGAGCGGCAGATAGCCCGCATTGACGCGATAGTGGGCATGCAACGACTCAAGCCGGCCGGCGAAAAACTCCGCCATTATCCGAGCGAGAGGTGAGAAACGCCGATTGAAGCCCACCATCACCAGGCGGTCGGTGGGCCTGCGCAGGACTCGCTCCAAGCGGGTCACCTGATCGGCGCTGATGGCGAAGGGTTTCTCCACGAATACGTGCTTGCCGGCCTTCAGGGCCTCGATGACGAGATCGGCGTGCGAGTCATGGCGGGTGAGGATGGCCACCGTGTTGAGGCGGCGGTCCTTCAAGATTTCCTGATTGGAGGAGGTAGCGAACGCGAAGCCGAACTTGCGGGCCGCGTGGCCCGCGTGCAGCCCCGCAGAAGAGGAAATGCCCACGAGATCCACCGCGCCTGCCCTCTTGATGGCGGGCAGGAGCGTAGCGTGCGCGAACTTTCCTGCGCCCAGGACACCGAGACGCACATCGGCGGCCGCGGACTTGCGACGGGGAAACTCGATCCTAGCGGCCTTCGAGGCGCGGCGCGCATCGTATGTCAGCAGCACGCCGAGGAACGGCTCGCGGCTCTTTCCCGCAATCAATCGGTAGGCGCCGGCGGCACGCTGGATGGGGAAGCGATGGGTAATGAGCGGCCGGGCTTGCAGGGCGCCGCTGACCATCAAGTGGATGACCGCTTCGAGGTTTCGACCCTCGGTCCAGCGGACATGCCCGATGGGGTAATCATTGCCACGCACCTCGTAGGAGGGATCGTAGCGACCGGGGCCATAGGAACGCGAATTGATGAAGGAGAGCTCCTTCTCGTAGTACAGCCGGCGCGGGATATTCTGCCCGACTGCCCCGATGGCGACGACCCTGGCGCGGTCGCGGGCAATGCCGGCGGCAAGCTCAACCGGATCATTGGAAGTGGTGTCTGCACATATGAGGACGACATCGAAGCCGCGGTCACTCGTGAAGGCCAGCGCCGCCTGGGCTGCCCTGACTCGAGCGACGGCCTGAACTCCGAGCCTGGAGGCAAGGCGGACGCGACTCGTGTCCACATCAACGCCGAAGGTCCGGCACCCGGCGGCGGCAGCAATCTGAACGGTGAGCAGCCCCAAGAGGCCGAGGCCTATCACGGCGACGCTCTCTCCAAGTTGCGGCCGCGCAAGGCGAAAGCCGTGCATGCCGATGGCAGCAACCGTGGCAAAGGCCGCCGATTCGAATTCCAGCGACGAGGGTAAAGGGGCGAGCAGATGGCGCGGGACGGCCGCGTAGTCTGCGTGGACGGCATAGCCTGCGCCGGCGCAGGCGACGCGCTGGCCGACCTTAAAGCCAGACATGCCGGATCCAAGCTCAACGATGGTGCCGGCGGACGAATACCCGAGCGCCAAGGGCTGGTCCAGACGGCTGAAGGCAGCTTGCGCCGCGCCCACGAAGCCCTCGCGGCGCGCCTTCTGGAGGACTTGCTTCACCAAGTCAGGCCGCCGGCGAGCCTTGCCCAGCAGGCTTTGCTGCGCGAAATCCACCAGCATGCGCTCGGTGCCGGCGGAAACGAGGCTGGCATGGGTGCGCACCAGTGCCATGCCGGGGCGCACAGCGGGCATGGGAACCTCTTCGACCACCGTTCTTCCGTTGCGCAGATACTGAAGCAGCTGCTTCATTGGGATCTCACCTGTGTTGTCCCGCACCAGTCGAGGCAGAGGTGCAGCGTGACTACTCCGCCACTCCCCCATCTACAGGTCGCGATGGACTTTGGGAGTATACACCACGTCAGCATGTTATAATCCGGGCCGCAGTTCGCAGGACAATCCGAGAAAAGCCGCGTGCGGGAGGCCATGTTGTCCGATCTTCGCGTTCAGAAGCACGCCAAGATACTGGTTGAGCACTCGGCGCGCGTGGCGCCGGGCGACCGCATCCTGATCGAGGCGACGACGGCGGCCGAACCCCTGGTGCGCGAGCTCTTCACGCAGGTCCTCGAAAGAGGAGGCATCCCGCACCCGATGGTCTACATACCCGGGATGATGCCGTTCAGCCAAGACGACCTGTATCTGACCTACGCCAGGGACACACAGCTGGACTTCGTGCCAACCTTCCTGAAGCTTGCTTACGACCAGTTCGAGGGCAGGATCCGCGTGCATTCTTCCACCAACACGCGCGGGGGCACGAACATCGATGCCACGAAGGTGCAGCGAAGGAACAAGGCGCTCAGTTCGATCACCGAAGCCCAGATGCGGCGCGGTGCCGAAGGGAAATTCAAGTGGGTAACGACCCTCTACCCCACGTATGGCTACGCGCAGGACGCAGGCATGAGCCTGGAGGAATATGAGGACTTCGTCTTCGGCGCGGTGCATGCCCAGGAGGACGACCCCATCGCCTACTGGCGGGGCAGCGGCGCCGAGCAGCAGAAGGCAATCAATTTCCTAGCCAGCAAGCAACAAGTGGTCTTGCGCGGCCCGAATGTTGATCTCACGCTCTCGATCAAGGGCAGGACGTTCGTGAACTCGATTGGGCGGTTCAACATGCCGGATGGCGAGATCTTCACAGGACCGGTTGAAGACTCTGTGAACGGCTGGGTGAAGTTCACGTATCCGGCCATCACCGGCGGTGTGGCTGTAGAAGGCGCGGAGCTTACGTTCAGCAAGGGACGAGTGGAGACGGCAAAGGCCGAGAAGCACCAGGACTTTCTGCTTAGGATGCTTGAGACCGACCAAGGGTCCCGGTACCTGGGTGAATTCGCGATCGGCACGAACAAGGACATCACCCGCTTCACCGGCAACATCCTGTTCGACGAGAAGATCGGGGGATCGTTCCATATGGCCCTGGGCGCCGGCTATCCGGAGACGGGGTCGAAGAACAAGTCGGCCATCCACTGGGACTTGATCTGCGATATGCGCCAAGATTCGGAGATCCAGGTCGACGGCCAGCTTTTCTACAAGGACGGGAAGTTCGTTTTCAAGAAGTAGACAACTCCGGGCGGCAACAGCCGCCCGGGAGCTTGTCAGTAACTGCCGACGGAGGGATCGATCCTCCGGGCATAGGCATCAATTCCCCCCGAAACAGTAAAGGCGCGAGTCCAACCGCTGGAGGAAAGCCAGGCGGTCACCTGTGCACTGCGAACGCCATGTTGGCAGAGGACCAGGACCTCCGCCCCACGGGGCTGCGCGGCCTGCGGCAGCCCGTCAAGGCCAAGTTTGGTGAGGGAGCTCATCGGTGCCAGGGCCACCCGGGCATCCACGATGTGGGCGCGGTCCAGCTCCCACGGCTCACGGACGTCGAGCAGCACGAACTGCCCATCTGATCGCAGCTTTTCCGCGAGCGCTTCAACCGTAATCTCCGGAACCTCAGCCATGGTGTGTATGCCTCCGGCTGCCGAGGGTCAGGCGCGCCAAAAACCGCGGCGCACGGGCCGCACATCCTCGGAGGTGATGAACGCATCCTCGTCCACCTTGTGGACGATCTGGCGCGCCCCGGCCGCGTCCTTTCGATGCACGCTGGCCGTTAGCAGCCTGACGGTGCCATCCCTGCCGCGAGCCGAGATCTCGGTCACACCATATCCACTGAGCCGCAGGGCCTTGGCCACCGCGGCACCGCGACGGCGGCTGACGATCTGGAGCTGAATGTGGCCGATGGCCAGCCGCTCCTCCACGATGATGCCGAGGACATTTCCGGTGGCGAAGCCGGCAGCGTAGCCCAGGACCACAAGCGGATTATTCAGGTCGGCCAGGACACGCGTGATGGCGATCACGAAAACCGCCGACTGGCACAGCCCCAGCACCCAGGCGACCTTCTTCTGCCCGCGCACGACGAAGAGCACGCGCAGCGTGTCGAGGGACATGTCGGTGATGCGCAGGCCAAAGATGAGGGCGGCGTTCAGCCAGGCCGTAGGGGAGAGCAGGAAGTCAAACATGATCACTTCAACGCAGGGACATACAGGCGGTCCACATATTCCTTGACCATACGGCGAGTGCTGAAACGCGGGATGATGGTCTTCATTGATTCCCTGACTCGGGCAATCCAGTAGTGCGAGATCTCCTTTGGATCGCGCTCATAGTAGAGCGGGATAATCTCGTCCTCCAGTGTATTGTACAGGCTGGCGGCGTCGGCTGAGTCCTGCGTGTCGGAGGGGTCAACGTCGGCATCGCGTCCAATGGCCCAGCCGTTCCGGCCATTGAAAGCCTCCCGCCACCAGCCGTCCAGGACGGAGAAATTCAGCACACCGTTCAGGGCAGCCTTCATGCCGGACGTGCCACTGGCCTCCATGGGGCGGCGCGGCGTGTTGAGCCAGACGTCGACGCCCTGAACCAGGTAGCGAGCGAGATTGATGTCGTAGTCCTCCAGGAAGACCAAACGCCCACTGGCTTCAGCGCGCTTCACATGACGGTATACCTTTTGCAGCAGGCGCTTGCCGGCCTCATCGGCGGGATGCGCCTTTCCGGCGAGGATGAGCTGGACCGGCCGATTGGCACGGTTCACGATATCCAGAAGCCTTTCGACATCTGAGAAGATCAGATCGGCCCGCTTGTAGGTGGCAAACCGGCGGGCGAAACCAATGGTCAGGGCGTAGGGATTGATCAGAACACCTGACGACACGACCTGCACCGGATGGTATCCGCCCTCGGTCCAGCGGCCGCGGACGCGCTCGCGCATGTAGAAAGCCAACTTGCGTTTGAGATGGGTGCGAAGGGCCCAGAGCTGATCGTCAGGAATGGCATCCAGCCCCGACCAGAGGCCGGGGTCGTCGAGGCGGTCCTGCCAATCTCGTCCCAGACGGGTGTCCAACAGCAGTTGCAGACGGCGGGCCATCCAGTTTGCCGTGTGCACGCCGTTGGTAACGTGCATGATCGGTACCTGGTCAGCGGGGCGATCCGGCCAGAGGAAGCCCCACATGCGGCGCGAAACGCGTCCATGCAACTCCGAAACCGCGTTCCGCCCCAGGGAATGGCGAAGGGCGAGCACGCCCATACTGAAGGTCTCGCCCTCCGGCACCTTCCTGCGCGCCAGATCAAAGAACTGCTGGCGGTCGAGCTTGAGCTGCGGCCAGAAGGCGGCCAGGTACTTTTCCGTCAGCCAAAGCGGGAATTCGTCGTTGCCCGCAGGAACAGGAGTGTGCGTGGTGAAGACGTTGTGGCGGCTGGTGCTCCGAACAGCCTCAGTCCACGTGCTCCCGCCCTGCACGAGTTCACGCGCGCGCTCGAGAGTGAGAAAGGCCGCGTGGCCCTCGTTCATGTGCCATACCGAGGGGTTGTAACCCAGGAGGCGCAAGGCACGCACGCCACCGATGCCGAGCAGCATCTCCTGCATGATGCGGTGGTCCAGGTCCGCCCAGTAGAGGCGCGCCGTAAGGCTGCGATCCGGAGGTGAGTTCGAAGGGACATTCGAGTCGAGTAGATACAGAGGCACGCGACCGACCCGCACTTCCCACATCTGCACGGAGACGAGACGGTCCGGGAACTCGACTTCCACGGTTAGCGGCTGCCCATCTTCGGCGAACACGGGCATTACCGGAAGGTCGCGGAACTCCAGCGGCCGATTGAGCGAGGTCTGCCAACCATCTTCACCGACGCGCTGCGAGAAGTAGCCTTCAGCGTACATCAGGCCCATCCCGACCAGAGGCAGACCGAGGTCGCTGGCTTCCTTGAGATGGTCGCCAGCCAGCACGCCCAAGCCACCGGAGTAGATGGGAAGCATTTCGTGCAGACCGTACTCCATCGAGAAGTAGGCAATCGGGCGATTGGTCAACTCGGGGTGAGAGCGATCTGCCCAGAGCTCGCTCCCGCCGACGTACGAATCGAAGTCCGCGCAGACCGCGTCGTAGAGGGCCAAGTATTCCGGGTCCTGGGCGGCCTGATTCAGACGCTGCGGATCGATCTGGCGCAGAAAGAGAATCGGGTTGTGCCCTAGGCGTTCCCAAAGATCGTAGTCCGGGCGCCCAAGGGCGCGGGCGGCTTCAGGGTGCCAGGTCCACCAAAGGTTGTAGGCCAGTTCGCCGAGCCGATTCAGCCGCGGTGGAAGCGAGAAAGACGGCCTCAACTGGGCACGAAAAAGGTCCATGGCGGCGGAATAATACCATAGGCATCTGCGGGCGATCGCACGGCAGGACCTTGCATTGTGAGGCGCGGCTGGCATTGATATACAATGAACGCATGCGGACAGCGCAGCTCTTTGTCACATGCCTGGTCGACACGTTCTTCCCGGAGGTCGGAGAGGCGGCGGTCACCTTGCTGCGGCGCCACGGTGTTAGGGTGGAATTCCCGCGTGAGCAGACATGCTGCGGGCAGCCGATGTTCAATGCGGGCCTGAGAGATGAAGCGCGGCGAATCGCCGAACACACCGTGCGCGTATTCGAGGCCGCGGGCGGCGACGTGGTCCTGCCATCCGGCTCATGCGCGCACATGATCCGGCACAACTACGCAGAGCTTTTTGGAGACGATCCCGGATGGAAACGCCGGGCGGAGGCGCTGGCAGCTCGGACCTACGAACTGACTGAGTACCTGGTGGACGTGCTTGGGGTGACCGACTGCCAGGCAAGCTGGGACGGTCCGATCACATACCATCCCACGTGCCACCTGCACCGCGGCCTGGGCGTGGATCGCCAGCCGCGGAGGCTGCTGGAGAACGTGCACGGTGCCGAGCTGCGCGAGCTGCCCGAGGCCGAAGACTGCTGCGGATTCGGCGGAGTGTTCTCCGTGGAGCATCCGGAGCTTTCGGCCGAAATGCTCAAGCGCAAGATACGGAATCTCGAGGCGACAGAATCCCCCACGCTGGTGGTCTGTGATACGGGCTGCCTGATGCACATCTTGGGGGGTCTGCGGCGAGCGAGGCGGACCCAGCAGGTGGTGCACATTGCCGAGGTGCTGGCGCATGAATAGGTACGCGCGGGAGCAGAAAGTCCCAGGGCGCGGAAATCGGGCGAGGATGAAATGAGCGCCGGGGAATTCCGCAGCCGTATCCGGGCGGCCATCAGCAATGAACAGCTGCAGTCAGCGCTGGACGCGAATGCGCAGCGGCGCCTCACGGGGCGGGCGGAGGCGTTTGCCTCGCTGGACGACTGGCCCGAGCGGCGCAGGCGTGCACACGCCGTGCGTGCCCAGGTCATGGAGCGCCTCGACGAGCTGCTCGCATCCTTCACGGAGCAGGCAACCAGACACGGAATGCGCGTGCGGCACGCCGCCGACGCGGCGCAGGCCATCAGGCTGGTGCTCGAGATCGCAGAGGGCTCGCGGCCGGCGGCGACCAAAGGTGTGCAGCGGCTGTTGTTCGCGAAATCCAAGTCGATGGTGTCTGAGGAGATCGAGCTCAACGCGGCGCTTGAAAGCAGGGGGCAGCGCGTCGTAGAAACCGACCTGGGCGAGTACATCGTGCAGTTGCGCGGTGAGAAGCCAGCGCACATCATCACGCCCGCTGTGCATCTGCTGCGCAGCCAGGTGGGCGAGCTCTTCCAGGAGAAACTCGGTTTGCCGTATACAGACGACATCCCGAGCCTGACGGCCGCGGCGCGCGGCGTGCTGCGGGAGGTGTTCCTCACGGCGGACGTCGGCGTATCCGGCGTCAATTTCGGCGTGGCAGAGACTGGCGGGATCTGCATAGTGACCAACGAAGGCAATGGCCGGATGGTGACCACTGTGCCGCGCGTGCACATCGCGCTGATGGGCATGGAGAGACTGGTGCCGACGCTCGACGACCTGGCATTGATGCTGTCGCTGCTACCGCGCTCGGCGACCGGCCAGAAGCTGAGCGCATATACCCAACTGATCCACTCGCCGAGGCGCGAGGGGGAGCTTGACGGGGCCGAGGAACGACACGTGATCATCATCGACAACGGGCGCTCGCGTCTTTGGGAATCCGGACTCAGGGAAGCCCTATACTGCATCCGCTGCGGCGCATGCCTGAATGCATGTCCTGTATTTCGGGAGATCGGCGGACATGCATACGTTGCCGATGATGGAGCGCCGGCGCCATATCCGGGACCCATTGGGTCAGTGGTTTCGCCGGGACTGGGCGGACTGCCTCAGTTCGGACACCTAGCGCAAGCCTCTTCTCTGTGCGGCGCGTGCAAGGATGCCTGCCCGGTGGATATTGACCTGCCGAGTCTACTCACCAAAGTTCGCGCAGGCGCCCCCAAAGCCGACCCACGCGACCAGGGGATCGGTCTTTCTACGGGCACACGCCTCGCATTGCAGGGTTACACGGTCGTGGCTGCTTCACCAAGGCTGTTCGGATTCATGCAGAAGGTGAGTGCACTCGGGGCACGGATGCTCTCGCCGAAGTCGGACTGGATGCGGCTGCCGGCTTTCACCGGCTGGGGACAGAGCAAGGACCTGCGCCGGCCGGTCGCGAGGCCGTTCCGCGATCGTTGGCGAGGCAGCCTGACCTCAGTCGGGGAAGCAGAGCTGGGCGAAGGGCGACCTTCAGTGGTGCAGGGCGGCCTTGGAGAAGCTCAGAATGAAAGAGGAAAGAAGAAAGAGGACCGGATGGATGCGGTGCAACGGATCGCGGCGGAGTTGGAGGCGTTGGGTGCCGTGGTTCAGCAGGTCCGCCGATCCGAATTGCAGGCGCGATTGGTAGACTTACTGGAGAGTCGTTCCATTGGCAGTGTGCTCGCGTGGGAGGAGATCGACGGATTGGACTCGACCAAACTGAGCGAAAGCGGCGTGCAAATGGTTCGAAAGCCGGATCCGAACCTGAAAGCGGGGATCACGGGCTGCCAGTGCGCGATCGCCGAGACCGGTACGCTGGTGCTTACAAGTTCGAAGGGGCAGCCGCTGAGCGCTTCCCTTCTACCCGAGGTCCACATTGCCGTTGTGCACAGGTCGCAAGTGGTATGGTCCCTGGAGGAGGCGCTGCTGATGCCTCAGGTGCGCGAAGCGGCAGCAACGGTTCTCATAACAGGCCCATCACGGACGGCGGATATCGAAATGACATTGACGATAGGTGTGCATGGCCCCAAGGAGCTGTTGGTCTACATAGTAGAATAGCGAGATGTGGAGAAGGCGCCTGAATCGGAGGGCGCGGGTCCGAGCCCGAGGCTCTCCGAGGCCCCAGTTTGACGGCTCCTGCGCCCGATGATACAATGTCGGCCGCGCGTCAAACGGCGCACGAGCCCCCATCGTCTAGGGGCCCAGGACGAAGCCCTCTCAAGGCTTAAACTGGAGTTCGAATCTCCATGGGGGCACCTGCCCAAAGCCCTGCAGTCGCAGGGCTTTGTTGTTGAGGATGGATGATGGTCGTAGTGAGGAGCACATCGCGCGGATACATGATCGGGGTGGCGGCGACAGTTGCCCTGTCGTTCACGGGAATCCTCATCAGCCACCTGAGCAGGTCATATCAGCTGCCGTCGCTGGTGCTGGCATTCTGGAGAGATTGCTTCGTGGTACTCGGCCTGGCGGCGGCGTTTGTCGTGTTCAGCCCCCGACGGTTCCGGCTTGGGCGAGGATTGAGGGGGTTCTTCGTCCTATACGGTTTGAGCCTGGCCCTATTCAACTCCATGTGGACGTTCTCCGTGGAGTTCAATGGGGCGGCTGTTGCGACCGTGCTGGCCTTCAGCTCGCCGGCGATGACCGCAATCCTGGCCCACTACCTGCTCGGCGAAAACATAAACGGGGTCAAGATGGCCTCGATCGCCTTGAGCCTCATCGGAACAGTGCTTGTCTCCGGCGCGGCGGATCCGGCGGCGTGGAAAGTCAACGCAGCCGGCATCGCGTTCGGCCTGCTGACAGGCTTCTTCTTCGCTTGCTACAATATGCTTGGCAAGACCTCGGCCAACAGGTCCATCGATCCGTGGACTACGATGCTGTACGGCTTTGGCGGCGCGGTCGTCTTCCTGTTCCTTTTCAACGTGGCGAGGAACGCATGGGCGGCTCAGGCACCTCTGGCCAACTTCCTGTGGCTGGGTGATTCGGTCAGCGGCTGGACGATCCTATTGCTGCTCGGGATCGGCCCGACCATCGGCGGCTTCGGGCTGTACCTGGTAAGTCTGGGATATCTCCCGGCAACGGTCGCGAATCTGATCGGCGCGCTGGAGCCAGTCTTCACCTCCATCTGGGCCTATCTGTTGTTCTCGGAGCAGCTGACAGAAGTGGAGCTTTTGGGAAGCCTGATTGTCCTTGCAAGTGTTGTACTGCTGCGGTTGGGCGAGGGCGGCAGAGCGCCCGCGGTGACGGCGGAGACATGAGGGTGGTCGGGCGAGCGCAGGAGACCAAAGCAGAAGTGAACCCAAGCTATTCGGGCATAAACAGGACTCGTCCATTGCTGGAGAAGACCCAGGGCCGACCGAGAGGCGCGGGCGTTGGGGCGTTGGCTGCCTTTGGAGCGATGGTGCTGGTATCCGTGGCATGCGCGGCGGCCGAGCCGGTAATGAGGGACCTGGCTGGAAGCACGCCAACGCCGGATCCGGCGCAGTCCTGGTCGGTGGTTGAGATTTCCAAACCAAGTCAAGAACCTACATTGACGGCACCAACGCCCTTGCCGACAGCAGAGGCCGCGGAAAGCGAGTCCGCGCCCACGGCGACACCCGAGGAAGTGCCAGTAATCTCGATGGTCATCGTGGAGGATGACTCGCAGCCGTTCCAAGCGGATGAAGCTGCAGGCGCAACGAATCCGAGCGGTAAGTACGTGCTCGTAAGCATCAGCGGACAGCACCTGTACGCGTATGAGAACGACCAGCTGGTCTACAGTTTTGTCGCCTCGACGGGGATGGGGAATTCCACGCGCGTCGGATCCTTCCGAATCCTAGACAAGATCCCCAGTGCCTACGGCGCCAACTGGGGCATCTGGATGCCAAACTGGATGGGCATCTACTGGTCTGGAACGCTGGAGAACGGCATCCACGCGCTGCCAATCCTGCCCGGCGGCGGGCGCCTGTGGGCAGGCTACCTGGGAAGACCCATCTCGTACGGATGCGTGGTGCTCGGAGTGGATGAAGCGCTGCAGCTCTACGATTGGGCCGAGATCGGGACGCCCGTGGATATCCAGTGGTAGGGCTGGCGTGGATCGGTGACAGGCGCATCAGGCATGGAGGCGAACGTGAGGGCGGAGAAGCCCCAACGGTATTTTGACCTGATCATGGCGGTCTTTGTCAGCGTGCTGATCGTCAGCAATGTGGCATCTTCGGCGAAGATCGTGGACCTGCGATTCAGCATCCTGGGCGTGAAGATGGCCTTCGATGCGGGGACCATCCTGTTCCCGGTGAGCTATATCTTCGGTGACATTCTCACGGAGGTGTACGGGTATCGCCGTTCCCGCCGGGCGATATGGACAGGCTTTTTCTGCCTGGGAATGTCATCGCTTGTGTTCTTCGCAGTGAGCCGGCTGCCGGGCGAAGTCACGTGGCAGGAATATGCGGGAGACGCCGCGTATGTGGCGATCCTAGGAGGCATGAGTACCGGCGGAATCGTCCTGGGGAGCCTGGCGGGCTATTGGAGCGGAGAGTTCACGAATTCGTTCCTGCTCGCCAAAATGAAGCTGATGACCGAGGGCCGCTGGCTGTGGACGCGAACGATAGGCAGCACGATCGTGGGCCAGTTGGTGGACACGGCAGTCTTCGTCACCGTGGCGTCGGTGTTTGGCGTCTTCCCCTGGAGCCTTTTCGTGACGTTGACCCTTACCAACTACCTGTTCAAGGTCGCGATCGAAGCAGGCATGACTCCCCTAACGTATGCCGCCGTAGACGGACTGAAGAAGGCGGAGGCTGAGGACCACTTCGACCGGAACACCGACTTCAATCCATTTGCGGCGTGACAATGGACCCGTGTCGGGGCGTCAATCCCAATACGTGATGCAATCGTACGAGGCGCCCCGCGGGGTGAGGATGCGGGAGAACGGCTCCTCCTGAACAAGCCTGTAGCCTTCCAGGCCGGAACGAACGGCATTCAAGGCAATCTCCGCCTGCCATCTTGAAACAGTGAAGGAGCGCCAATCGTGGGGCGCAGGCGATGACGGCAGCTTGAGGCGACAGGCGAGGGCGGCCCCGAGGGCATCCTTCGTCTCCGGCCGCGTGGAGGCGGACCGGAAAAGGGCGGCCAGCGCAGGTATTGAGTCTGTGGAAAGTGAGGCCAGATGTGGGACGTCCAGGTCATGCCCGCGCATTGTGCGGCCCACATTCTGCCGCACAATGAAGGCATCCACGTTGAGCACACTCAGGGTCAGGGCGAATCCGAGCGCTGCGATGAGCGCGGCGGTGGCGAACAGAGGCTCGCGGCGCAGGAATTCCAGTACGACCACGACGCCGAGCAGCAGACCCAGCCAGATCAACGAGACATGGACATAAGCGCGCAGGCGCGTGAAGCCGTAGGCCGCCTCGTAGAGCCCGAGACGCATGTACGCGGATACGAGCATGACACCGACGAGGACGACGACCAGTACGCTCAGGATCGAGAACAGCCGCTGGTGGGGGATGGAATCCCGCCGGGTGAAAGCGCCGAGGGCGAGGAGCATGAGCAGACTCAGGATGGCAACCGTCATCAGTTCACCATAGCCGCGGCGAGCGTACTCCGAGTAGCTGTAGGCCTCCAAGCCGATGTTTTCCGTGCCCCCAAAGAAGTACTTGAACTGGATCATGACAAAGGCGGAGAACAGCAGCACCACGCCGCCCAGAACGATGGAAGACTCTACGATGCCCAGAAAGCGTGCGCCACCCGGCAACCCGGCCGCCAATAGCCGTTCGTCTCCGCTGTGCGAGGACGCGTGGAGGTACACACCCAGCAGGGCGTAGGCCGCAAGCATGATGTAGACGAGCCGGAAAACGTACTGCGGAATATCCTCCAGCCTGAGAAGCCTGGCAAGGGCATCCAACCGGCTGTTGAAGACGAGATCCGCCGACGCAAGCAAGGCACCAAACACCAGCAGTACAGGCAGCGCGATGAGAGTACCGCGCATCACGGGCCATACGCTCAGAGTCGAGGGCGGATTGCGTGTCCCGGTGTGGTCCCGTGCCAGCCTGGACTGAAAGGCGAACGGGCGCGTGATCACGCTTCCGGCAAGGCGCAGGAATCCCCAGGTATAGTCGGCGAGGCCGTATTCAGGCCAGCGGCCTCCAAGAAACGTCACGGCCAGGAGAGCCATCAGGAAGAGAGTTACGAGGACCGCAAGGGAGGACGTGAGGGGCTCGGCCCGCAGGAAGGTCACCACCGCAAAGAACAGGATGGGCGCAACCAGCCAGAGGGCGCGGGCGGCCGCCCGCTTGCCTTCCATGCCGAGGAGCAGGAAGCCCGCGAGCAGGCACAGAGCGGCATAGATGGCGAAGTTGACGCCTGGCGCCTGCTTCCAGAACAGGAAGTCCAGGAGCCAGCCGAGGGCGAGCACGGCGAACAAGGTCAATCGAGGATGTCGTTTCATGTCTCACCTCCGCAGAGTCGTCGCAGGATAGCAGGCCCGCGCTTGCGAAGACTATCAAAGGCTATCATCAGGTCCGGGAGCGCCGTCTGCGTTCGGCGTCGTATTTCAACCATTGACATCCAATTCAACGTATGTGATACTCCAAGCACTTCGTGGGGGATCACAATCTGCCGCCATCCTATTGAAAGGAGGAGGTGATGTCCATTATGGATAGTAGCATGAAACGCAGCGCTGTGGCATCCCTCCTCAAGTAATCGGGAAGCCACAGCGCCCACGAATGCCGTCGAGATCGACGGCATTCTGGTTTAACGAGGTCCCTGCGCAGCTTCATTTGCGATCGAGATGGCGTGCATGCGTGCAACTGGATCCGCTTCCGGTCGTAGAGATGAGCAGAGGTGTTCTTGCGCATCCTGGATAAGAACCATATAATGCCTTCCACGATGCATGAGGCGCCTGGATCGCGGGTACGAGGGCTGACGCGCTGGTCCGTGCTGATCGCGGTGACAATCGGCCTCGGGGCGTGGATGTACATCGCGCCACGCGGCTTGATGGGCAAGCTGGATGCCATCGGCTATGCGGTGTGCCACCGGCTGGATTCGCATTCCTTGCACATCGGCAGTCTGCAGATGCCGCTGTGTGCGCGCTGCACGGGCGAGTTCAATGCGGCGGCGATCGCCCTGATTTTCCAGGTTGGCGTGAGTCCCAAGAGCAGCCGACTGCCGGGGCGCGGCGTGGCCGTGGTGCTAATTGGGCTGTTCCTGGCCTTCGCGATCGATGGATCGAATTCCTACCTGGCGCTGATCAGGACGATGGCGCCCGGGGCGCTTGCGGGGATCCCGACATTCTACGACACCAATAGCGTCACGAGAGTATTCACCGGGAGCGGGATGGGCCTGGTGTTGGCGTCCGTGCTGTACCCGATGTTCAACCAGAGCGTGTGGCGGGAACCGCTCGCGGAGCGGGCCCTGGAGTGGCGGAAGTTCGCCGCGCTGGCAGCAATCCTCTTGCTGGTGGACCTTGGGATCATCACCGAGAGCCCCATCGTGCTGTATCCTGTGGCGGTGCTGGGCACGCTGGGCGTACTGGCACTGCTAACCATCGTGTTCAGCATTGTGTGGATCATGATGATGCGGCAGGACAACGGCTTCTCGAGCGCCCGCCAGCTGTGGCTACCAGCCGCCGCCGGGGTAACCCTGGCGCTCGTGATGATCCTGAGCATAGATCTTGTTCGATTGAATCTGACGCATACCTGGGGAGGATTCCCGGGATTGCAGGGATAGGAGAGTGCTCATGGAAGCATTGTTCGCGATCTTCTCGGCATTCGGCCTTTCGGCCAGCGCCGGGCTGAACGCTTACATCCCACTATTGGTGGTCGGCGTGCTGGCGCATTACACAGATCTGATCGAATTGGCGCCGCCGTTCGATACGCTGGCCAATCCGTGGATCCTGATCATGCTCGGGCTCCTGCTCATCGTTGAGATGCTGGCGGACAAGGTGCCGGCGGTCAATCACCTTAATGATCTGGTGCAGACCTTCGTTCGGCCCGTAGCTGGAGCCATTGCCTTCGCGGCCGGCACGAACGTCATTCAGGGCATCAGTCCGGTTGTGGCGCTGGCATGCGGCCTGCTGGTGGCCGGGGGAGTTCACCTGGCCAAGTCAGCAGCCGTGCGCCCACTGGTGACGGTGACCACAGGCGGCGCGGGCAATACGCCCGTAAGCCTGGCGGAGGACGTCGCCTCAACCGCAGTCTCGCTGGCGTCGGTGCTGATGCCGATCCTGGTGGCGGTCCTTGTTGGTGTTCTGATCCTGGTGTTGCTGTGGTGGTGGGCGCGCCCGGCGAGCAATAGGGGCCCGGCGTGATGCCATCCTGAAATCAGTATCCACGGGGCGCCGGTTTCGGAGGCGCCAATCCAGCCGACCGCATTCCGGAGCGGCTGGCAATGCAGTTGCGGAGCTCATAATCATGCGCGAGGAGACAAGAAGATGAATCAGGACATGTCGAACATACCCCCGCTTACACCAGAGAAGCCCAAGCGCAATACCCTGGTGATCGTGATCATCGTGGTGCTGGTCCTGTGCTGTCTGTGCGCCATTGCAGGCGGGGCAGCCTGGCAGTTCGGTGATGCGTTCATGCAGATGCTGGGAATCACGTAGTAGACCGATCCGCCAAACGACCTCCACTCATGGGGGAGGCCGTTTGCTTCGAAAGCGCTGCTCGAGTTCGAGCACAGCGCTCTTCACGTGCTCTTGCTCAGCCGGGTCCAGCACGAGGGCATCGAACTCGTCCTGGTCCAATAAGGTCGTGCGCCCATCGGGCCAGACCCACAGATCAAGCGCCAGGTCCACCCAAGAGACCGTATCCGGCGTTAGTCGCGCGGGACGGCTGAGGTTGCAGTACCATCCCTTGAACTGAAGGCCGTCGCGGTCGTGGATCTCGAGGATATTGTAGCGGCGGTCGTCATAGTATGTTTCGACGAACCGATCCCCTTGCTTCAGGACCAGGTCCAGAAGCGGCATATCTTCCCTATCAAAGAACGCTTCCAGAACGAGGGAGTGCGCGGTGCGCTGCAACAGGCGGCCTGTGTACCTCCAGGTGACCTGGCCAGATAGATCAAGCTTCAGCACAGACATGCCTGGCATAGGTGCGGCTCGAGCGGCGTGCTCAGCCTCGCGAGTCCCGTCCAAGGCATTCCAGCTGCAGGCGGACCGAGAGGCGTTCGCGCTTCTTGGGTGGCTTGGCAGCATCGAAATACAGTCCGTTCGCCAAGACAACCCTGTAGCCCACCTGCTGGAAAACGACGTCGCGGACGGTGCTCGTCACCAGAGCACCGCGAGGCGCAGGCGTTGGGCGCACCAAGACGTGCACCGGCTCCCCCGCGCGGTGATCATGAGAGCAGCCCAGTGAGAAGACGCCAAGATCGGTCTTGATCCGCCGCTTGCCCGCGACGATCCGGCCGGCAAGTACATTCCCCAAGCCAAGGAATTCAGCAGCCCAGGGCGAACCAGGCCGAGCCCAGATCTCTGTGGGCGCTCCTTCCCGCACGATGCGACCGTCGTGCAGGAGGGCGACACGATCCCCAATCTTGAAAGCCTCAGCCTGATCATGAGTGACGTACAGCGATGGAATGCGGGTCCGACTGAGAACCGCCCTCAATTCGTCGAGAAGCTGCTCACGGAGAGCACGATCCAGGGCCCCCAGAGGCTCGTCAAACATCAGCAGCCTCGGCCGCGGGGCCAGTGCGCGCGCCAGCGCGACGCGCTGCTGTTCGCCGCCGGATAGATCAGTGACGGCCCGACGTTCAAAGCCCTCCAGGTTGACGAGATCCAGCACCTCTGCCACGCGGGCATCCACATCGCGGCGAGACCAGCCCCTGATCTGGGGCCCGAAAGCCACATTGCCGAACACATCCAGATGCGGAAAGAGGGCATAGTCCTGAAACACGAGCCCGAAGTCGCGAAGGTGAGGCGGCGTGTCAGCCAGATCCCTACCGTCCCACAGGACTTGACCAGCCTCCGGCGAATCCAGTCCTGCGATGAGCTGCAGGACGGTGGACTTTCCACTGCCGGAGGGTCCAAGCAGGCACAGGGTTTGGTCGCGAGCCACAGTGAAGGAAATGCCGCGCAACAGCGGTTGATGCTCGTAGCTCTTATGAATGCCGCGAAGCTCAAGCATCAGAATTCCGCCGCGCCGGGCAGGCGCAATTTCTCGATCAGGAGGATGCACGCGGTGGTGAGCGCCATGAGAAGGGTTGCCATGGCCATCGCCTGACCGTAGTTCAATCCCCCCGGCTGAGACAGGAAGCGATAGATGGCAACTGGAATGGTGGGGTATTCCGGGCGGGAGAGGAGCGATGTAGCGCCGAACTCACCCAAAGAAATGGTGAATGCAAAGCCCGCTGCGGACAGCGTAGCTCGCCGCAGGATGGGCCAGTCAACCACCTGCCAGGAACGGAAGGGCGAGGCGCCAAGCGAGGCCGCCGCCTGGCGGAGTCGCTGCGGGAGGGTAGCCAGAGCAGGCTGCAGGGTTCGGATGACAAACGGCAGCGCCACAAGGGTGTGCGCCAGTGGCACCATCCAAGGAGAGGCGAGCCAACGACCGAAAGCAAGGATGAAACCCAAGCCGAGCGTTACCGCGGACGCACCGAGCGGCAGGATCAGGATGGGGTCCAGAATGCGCTCGAGGCGCCCTGGCCTGGCAAGGGCGGATGCGGCAGGGAAGCCCATGAGGAGAGAGAGCGCGACCGTGGCCGATGCATAGACCAGAGAGTTGGCGGCAGCGGTGACGGGCGGCACATAGAAGACCGAGCCCTGGCGATTTACGAAGAGCTCGGCGTAGTAATCGGTCGTGAGGCCGACGCCAATGGCCGCGCGCTGGCCGCGGTCGGCCTCGAGACGCGAGACAGACCGAAGCGGAAGGGCGAGCAGCGGGAGAACAAAGAGCAAGGATAGGAGCAGCGCCATAGGACCCGCAAATAGGCGCTCCCCCACCGATGACGGCATGCGCAGATTCACTGCCATGGACCGCGGAGCCGTCTGAATACGGCTGCGGGAGGCTATGCGAGTATACAGGATCGAGAATCCGATGGTGCACAGGAGCTGGATAAGGGACAAAAGCGCGGCGAGCGGCAGATCCAGCAATTGCAGAGCCTGGATATAGATCTGCACCTCCAACGTGGAAAACGAGGGCCCACCCAACAACAGGATCACGCCGAAGCTGGTGAAATCGAAGAGGAAAACGAGCAGCACGGCGGCCATCAGCGACGGCCGCAGGAGCGGCAGCACAACGCGCCACCATACCTGACGAGTATCGGCGCCCAGGCAAGCGGCGGTCTGACCCAACCTAGGATCAAGGCTGGAAAGCGCGCCGCCCACAAGCCGGATCACGATGGTGGTGTTGTAGAAGACGTGCGCAACGAGGATGGCCCCCAAGGTGCCGGTGAAGGCGATGGGCGGACCGGCCAGATCGAACAGGCGGATGAGCGCGAGATTGAGCCAGCCGCGCGGGCCCAGAAGCGCGCTGAAGCCCGCGGCAACAACGACCGCAGGCAGCATGAACGGAACGGCGGTAAGGGCGCGCAGCAGCGCCTTGCCGGGGAAACTGTAGTGCGCGAACAATATCGCTGCCGGGATGCCCAGCGCAAGCGTAAGCAGGGTCGAGAGGACGGCCTGAAAGAACGTGAAACCCAGTGTCCCAAGAGCGACCTGGAGATTCGAAACAGAGAGGGTCTCGAGATCGAGCGTGAACGCCAGGATGCGTGCCAAGGGTAGGAAGAAGAAGATGGCCAAGAAAGATAGCGGCAGGATCCACAGGCCTACTTTTCTGATCGAACCAGGCAGATGCCCGGGCGTCCTCCGTGGGCCTTGGGAGACGAAACCCGAGACAGCCGGCAGTGTCAATGCAGGACCACGTCCGTCCAGGCGCGGATCCAGGCGTCGCGGTTCATGGCGATGTCTTCGGGCGCGAGGCTGGCAGGCTTGGCCGGCACTTGCGCGTACCGCGTGAAGGCTTCTGGCAGTGGGACTTCTGGCAAGACCGGATACACAAACATCTGCAGGGGGACATCAGCCTGGAACTCCGCGCTCAGCATGAAATCCACGAATCGCCGGGCAAGAGCCGGCTGGCTGGAACCCTTGAGGATGCCGACGAACTCGATTTGGCGAAAGCAGGCGTCAGGACCCGTAATCGATGCAGTGGGTGCGTCCGTCAAAGGCGGCTGCGCGAAGATCACCTCCGCCGCTGGGCTGGTCGCGTACGAAACGACCATGGGCTGAGGACCCTGGCCCGAAGAGGCGCTGAAATTCGTGTAATAGGCGGTCTCCCAACCGTCCACTATGGTGATGCCGTTCAGCCGCAGGTTTCTCCAGAACTCGAGGTAGCCAGGATCGCCGAAGTGCGTCACCGTGGCAAGCAGGAAAGCCAGACCGGGGGAGGAGCTTGCCGGATTTTCCGCTACCAACAGGCCCTCGTATTCCGGCCGGACGAGGTCTTCCAGACTTTGAGGAACTGCCATGCTACGGGAGGCGAAGTAGGACTTGTCATAGTTCACGCAGACGTCGCCATAGTCCACGGGGGCGGCACGGTAACCGGGGTCCAGCTTGAATTCGGCCGGAACATTCGCAAGGTAGGGGGACTGATACGGTTCAAAGATGTCTGCGTCGAGGGCGCGGGCGAGAAAGGTGTTGTCCAAGCCGTAGAACACATCGGCCAACGGAGAACTCCGGGAGAGAACGGCTTTGTTCAGCGCTGCACCGGCGTCGCCACTCTTGATGAAGGCCACGCTTGCATTGTTCGCCGCCTCAAAGGTCTGGACCACGCGTTCAGAGACCGAGAATGAGTCGTGCGTCATCACCGTCAGGGTGAGGGGGCCCGTGGGGGCGGGCGCGCACCCGGCTGAAAGAAGAAGGGTGAAGACCAACAAGAGCTTCATGCGGACCTCTCTAGTCCGACGCGGCAGGTTGCGTGACACGCCGGTGCACAACCAGCAATATTCCGGTCCTGATCCGCACGTGGGCGGTGTCGCTGAGCATCTCGTTGCTGATGCCGCGCGACCGTTCGGGGAGGAGAGTCTCACCGTTCAGGGGCCACCGAAGTCCTTCGGTGAGGACGCCTGCAGCGGGGCCATCCCATGGAATGAGCGAGACAAGGTCGGCGGGTGCGCCGCGGATCTCGACGTGGTCGCGGCAGAGAAGGACCCGTTCAATGCCGTCGTCGAGGCAGCAGTTGCGGCCAGCCAACCGAGCATCGGCAAGCAGCGAGATATTGCCGAGCGTGTGGTCAAGGCGGGCGCCCAGGGCACCCACAACAACGATGGCTGCAGATTCGTGTTCCAAGGCGCAATTGAGCGCCAACTCAAGGTCGGTCTGATCTTTGTCCTGCGGATACTGCCTGACCTCGACATGCGCGGCAAGCATGCCTGCCCGCTCGACATCCTCCAAGGAGTCAAGATCACCGATCAGCGTGTCGGGGGTGAGACCGAGGGCAACCGCATGGCGGGCGCCACCATCCGCGCAGATGATAAGGTCGCGCGGTTGGATCAGGCGTCGCGCCGCGTCCAGATCAGGCAGTATGCCATTGGCAAAAATCAGGATGCGCGGCGCGGTCACGATGCGCACCTCAGGGTGCGTGCGGCAGATCGCGACGGGGGCGACGGCAGCAGGCCGGGGGCGGCGAGATCTTCGGGGTAGCCTTCCGGGTGCAAAAAGAAATCCTCCGTGGCGGAGGATGACATGGTGCAAGTGATTTTCCCTCCGCCGGTATGATCCGGATCAGGTGATGCGGGTCGAGCGTGATACGCTCCTCTCAGCCTATGGCACAGGCTCCCCGTTCGGTCCAGCAGGGACTACTATACCCCAAAGGCGTCGAGTGTCAAGCGTTAGCGGACGCGGCGACGCCACTCCTCCCTTGGCTCGAGGCCGCGCGGGCTGGCGCCCGTCTCGAACGCCAGAAAGTCGATCAGCAGCCGATGAAAGGCAGCGGCCGCATCAAGCATCGGAAAGTGAGCGCTCTCGGCGAGGACGACCTGATGCACGTTGGGGCCGAAGGTCAGTGTGTGCTCCGGCGAAGGCGGCGGAAGCGACGGGTCGTTCGCGCCGTAGACAAGCAGAAGGGGAGTCTCGGCTTCACGCAGACCAGCCAAGGCGCCATGAATCTGCGAGGCATCCAGCGCGACTGCCAGGGCGCGCGGATCGATCGCAGTGGCGCTGGGGAGCACATCGGCGACGCCGGGCAGGCGGCCGCCGAGCAGGTCGAGCAATTCTGCAGGGCCGGTGGAGGTGAGCCTGCCGTCAACCGAAATGGGATCCAGCGGCAGGGCTACGGCCATGATGCGGGCGACGCGCGACGGCCGCAGGCCGGCAAACAACAATCCAACCAGCGCGCCCAATCCGTGCCCGACGAGCGCGATCCGATCGATGCCCATCTCATCCAGGAAACCCTCGAGAAGCGCGGCCTGTCGCTCAAGGGAGTACGCGAGGGGATCGCGCGCCGTGTCGCCGAATCCAGAGAGATCGAGAGCATAGGCGCTGTGGGAGGCAGCCGCGGCCTGCAGGCTGGGAACCCAATAGCGCCACGAGCCCACCCAGGTGTGCAGGAACACGACGGGGCGGCCGCGTCCGAGTGATTCGTAATGGATTGCGGACTGATTCAGAAATATGATGCTCATGCCGCCTCGGCTCCCACGGAGCCCTGCCCGTCCTGCCGGGGGACCTCGAGGGGCAGAGGCGAGTGAAGTGTCCGCGCCGCCGAGTTCAGTTCATTTGCCGTGCCGGGATAAGATCCCCCGGACGCGATTGGTCAATTCGGCAGGCGAGAACGGTTTGAGCAGATACTCCTCGGCGCCGGCGTCCAACCCCGACTGGATCTCCGATTCCTGACCCTTCGCAGAGAGAAAGACCACCGGGACATCGCGGAGGTCAGGATTGGCCTTCATCAGGCGGCAGGCATCGTAGCCTGTCATGCGCGGCATGCGCACGTCCATGAGCACCAGATCCGGAAGCTCACGAGAGGCGGTTTGCACAGCGTCCTCCCCATTGGAGGCAGCGACAACTTCAAAGCCCGCAAATCGCAGCAGGAAGATCACGAGTTCGCGGATGTCGGGTTCGTCTTCTGCGATGAGTATCTTCGCCATGGAGTCCCTATTTTGGACCCGCGTCGATAGGGGCCTTGCGCTTGCCCGCAGCCTTCCTTGAGGCAGGCGCGGCAGGCTGCTTTTCCGTTTTCTCCCGCTCAGCGGGGCTTACGGGAAGCGTGAAGGAGAACGTGCTGCCGCGGCCTTCCACTCCATCGCTCTGGACGAAGATCCGGCCGCGATGCATTTCAACCAGCTGTCTGGCGATAGAAAGTCCCAGACCCGTGCCGGGCGTTGCCAGGACGAACGGATTCTCTCCGCGGAAGAAGCGTTCGAAGACCCGGACCTGCTCCGCGGCCGAGATCCCAATCCCGTTGTCCGCGACGTCCACCTGGACTTCGGAGCGTCGGGGCAGCGATCGCAGGCTGACCACGACCGTGCCATTCTCGGCGGTGTAGTGATAAGCATTGTCCAGCAGGGTGCGCAGGATCTGGCGCACGCGATCCGGATCACCCAACGCGGTGGGGACGGCCTTGGGGGAACGCAGCGAGAACGACATGGGCTTCTTGTCCTGCTCCGCCTTCTGGCGCATCTCTGCCAAGATATCCTCGGTCACCTTGCGCAGGTCCAGCTCCTGCGGCGCAAGGGTCACCTTGCCAGACTCGATGCGCGACACGTCCAACAGGTCGCCGACGAGGGCGTTCAGCCGGTCGATGTTGTTCCGAACGATCTCGAGGAAATGCGCCTGGTTCTCATTGACAGCGCCGACCGCCCCCATTGTGAGCATTTCGATATAACCTTTGATGGCTGTCATGGGGGTACGGAGCTCATGACTTACCGTGGCAACAAACTCCGACTTCAGGCGGTCGACCTCGACTTCATGTGTAATATCCCGAAGGATCGATACCGTGCCCAGGAAATCGTCCTCGAGAATGACGGGCGCAAGGTGGATCAGGGCAATGCGTTCGTTGGCGAGCTCAACCCGCTCGGCATACGTATCGCCGGCCGCGAACAGGGCCGGGGAATCAGACCAACGACGGATGGCCAAGGCCCACGCCTGACCGGGGTCGCCGAATAGGGCGCTGAACGACTCGAGCGCTTGTCCCACCAGTGTTTCCGCTTGCGGGCCGAGGAGGTGTTGAATCGACGTGTTCACGAAGGAGATGCGATTGTCTGCGCTGGTGACAAGCACGCCGTCAGCCACCGATTCGAGGATGGCCTGCGAACGGCTGGCCTCTTCCTGCTGCTTTCGAAGCATGAGGCCCAGGCGCTCAGCTTGATCCCGGATGAGCTCATACAGGCGCGCATTGTTGATGGCCACCGCCACCTGGTTTGCAATGGCCTTGACCAGCATAAGGCTTTCCCCGGTAAAGTAGGCTTCGAGGCGCGAAAACACCATGAGGACGCCAATCACATCGTCGGCGACCATTAGAGGCGCAACTACGGCGCTACGGTGCTCTCGTGAGGCGGAGCGTGACGACAGCCAACGCGGATCCTGGCGCAAGTCATCCACCAGAGCGGCCTCGCGGTTCTGGACGACCCAGCCCGCGAGACCCTCACCGACGTGGAGCGTGAGGCCGCGATCCTGTCCGCTGGTCCGATCGGACGCATAGCCGAAGCCGGCGCGATAGTGCAACGAGTCGTCATCGGCATTCAACAGCATGATCGTGCCCTGCTCCGCGCGCACGGCCTCATTGAGCAGCGCAAGCGTGCGGTTGAGTGCCCGGTCGAGATCGAGGCTGGCCGAGACCTCCGTGAGGATGCGCAGGACTGTCTCGGTGTTCTTCTGTTCACGCCGCAGCTCGGCAGTGCGTTCGACGACGCGCTGTTCGAACTCCTGCGCCAACCGCTGGGTCTCGGCAAAGAGGCGGCCGTTTTGGATTGTGACCACGGCCTGGTTGGCAAGCGTCGCCAGCAGCCGCAGGTCCTCATTGGTGTAGGCGTTCGCCTGGTGGCTGCGCGCGGAGAGCATGCCAACTACGTGGCCACCAACCGCCATCGGCACGGCTATGCCCGATAGGGCGGCCGGTCCATCCGCAAGGGAGCCGCCATCCAACTCGATCAGGGCCTGGGGGTCATTGAGAAGCAGCGGGCTGCCCGACATGATCACGCGACTACCCAATCCACGGCCGAGAGCGACTCGTCGTCCCGGCAGGCGGCGCTGGCGATCCATCAGATAGACGGCATCAACCTCTTGTCGCTCGGGATCCAGCAGTGTGATCAGGAATGAGTCCACGGGCATGAGGCGCCCGGCGGCCTGTCGGGTGGCTTCGTAGATCTCCTCCGGGTCCAAGCTCATTCCGAGCTCGGCGCTGGACTGATTCAGGAGAGTAAGCTGCTCGGCAGTCCGGACTGTGGACTGATACAGGCGGGCGTTCTGAAGGGCGATGGAGGCCTGGTTGGCGATGGTACGGGCCAGTTCCACTTCTGCAGAGGCAAACCCGCCCGAGCCAGGATTGCTAACGAACAGCAGGGCGAGCAGTTCCTGGCCAATTGCCAGCGGCAAGGCCAGCAGACCCCGTGCACCCTGGCCGATGACCTGCCGCAGCGGCGCCAGCTCGGCCTCGGATTCGGCGTCCTCAGTGGCGAAGACGCCCAGGGACTCTCGCAGTCGGCCGAACAACGGCACGTTGGGAAGGACCTGCGGAAGCTGTTGTTTGGAGGGCGGGGCTGCCACCACCCACGCCGGCTGTGAACCGTCGAAGGACACGACGGCAACGTGGGCGGAGTTCAACGCCAAGCGCATCTCCTCCGCAGTCAGAGCAAGGACCTGGTTTGTGTCCAAAAGCCCGCCGAGCGCCGACGAAAAGCGATTGAGGAGCGCCAAGCGCTGCGAACGCTCGTCAAGTTCCGCGGCGTGCCTGAGGCTGCTCTCGTACAGGCTGGCATTCTCCAGGGCCACGGCGGCCTGACTGGCGAGGGTTGCTCCGAGCTGGATCTGCTCGCTGCCGTAGAAGGATGCCTGCCACTTCTCGAGTGCTACAAGGCCAGTCAGCTGGCCTTTGGCGAACATTGGAATCCCGAGCCACGAAAGGCGCGGAGCTTCCACGCGCGGGAAGCGCGGGTCATCGCGCACGTCGCCCACGAAGAGAGGCTGCCCGCTGGCGACGATCTCCTGAAAGAGGGCGCTCTCAGAGACAGCCACGGACAAACCGAGGCGCCGCTCTGCGTCGGGGAAGCCGCGGTCTGCGGCCACCGTGAGCCTCTCGGCATCACGCATCCAGAGTGTGGCTGTGTCAAATGGAAGAACGCGGCCCACCTGATCCAGCAAGGCCGCAACAAGCTGGTCGGAACGGAGGCTCGAAGCCACTGCCGTGGCAACCTCATTGAGGCCCTGCAGTTGGCCTGCGCGTTCCGTCAGGGCTTGCAGAAGGCGTACGTTTTCAAGCGAGAGGGCCGCCTGCTGTGACAGGGAGAGGATCAGGGCTTCGTCTTCGGGCCGGAAGGCGGCCACGGTGTTGAAGTTGTCAAGGACCATGAGGCCTACGCCTTTGTCCTCGACAAAGATCGGCAGCAGCAGGCTTGAGACCGGCAGGCGGCCGCCCGTGCCCCGGCGGTACAGGCCCAGGTCGGCAGGCTGCAAAGCGTAGTCCCGGGCGAAATCGATCTCATCCACGCGGCGCGGTTTGCCAGAGGCAAAGACGGTCCCGGGCAGCGCCTCGCCGCTCTGATATGTGATCCGGAGCATGCTTTCGTCATCAGCGTAGCCGGAGGCGGCCCGAGGTTCAAGGAGGCGGGCGTGCTCGTTCCACAGCAGCACGGAGCCGGCATGCGCCGCGGCGAGTGCGTGGCGCGCGCTCTGGAGCAGGGCCTCCACGATCTGGCCAGGATCCAGGCCGCCGAGCTGTCGGCTGAACTCCAGCAGAATATTGACCTCATGCAGGCGGCGTCGCGTCTCATTCAAGAGCGAGATGTTCTGGAGCACGACGGACGCCTGGCGCGAGATCTGGAGGTACACCTGCCGATCCTCCTCGGTTAGCACAGGCAGGGGGTCAGTGCTCAGCGCCATCATGGCCGCAACGGGGCGATTCTCGATGAGTACAGGAAGACTGACGATGCCCTTTGCACGCAGCTGGCCCAGCAGGGGCGTGTCGCGCCATTCCTCATTGTCCTCGAGGTTCGGGACCAGGATCGGGGCGCCGGTTTGCAGGGAGGAGCGGAGCGGGTTCCGTTGACCGAAGAGAGCCTCGATATTGATGGCTGAAGGAACAGTGCCGAGCACATGCATGAGCCGCGGGCCCTCGGCGGTGTTCTCCGCCACCAAGGCCATCGACATGCGGAACTGGGTCAAGGTCTCGCGGCCGAGGGCCAGCAGGGCCGAGGTTGCGTCCAGCTGGCGGCTTACCGATTCGATGATGGTCAGGCCGGCGCGCACGCGCTGGGCGCGTCGATCAAGCGCATGCAGCGCGATGGTCTGCTCGAGGTCCTTGCGCAGCAGGACCGGGAGATCGTTCTGCGTGACGTTAAGGAGCCGCTGCTGCCGGCTGATGCCTGAACTCAGGGTCTCGATGCGGCCGTTCAGATCGCCGATGCGGCGACCATTCATGATCACCTGCACAGCCTGCGCCGCGAAGAGCTCCACGGACTCGATGGTGGCGCGATCCGGCCTCAGGCCGTTCGAGGGATCGTCCAGGCTGATGACGCCAAGCGGATCTCCTTCCGGGTCATCAAGTGGCACAAGCAGGAAATCGTCGGGGTCCCAGGCGTTCTGCTTCACCTCCGCCTCGGAGTATTGGTTGGCGTAGACGTAGTGAATATCGGCGGGCAGGACGGGGGTTTGATCCGCAGGGATATAGTAAGAGTGGCTGATCCTGAATTCGGGCTTGGTCAGCTGCCTGAGGCTGGAAAGCTGCTGCTTGCGTGCCTTTAGTTCGGCGAGCGTCTCAGGCTCGATTCCGACGCCAGCGACCCGCCTCAGCAGTCCCGTCTCGGGTTCGTAGACGCTGATGAGCACCACGCGGAAGGGAGTGGACTCTTGGATTCCCTGCGCGACGAAAGTGAGGGACTCCTCAAGGGGCATCTCCGGATTCAATGCGTAGCTGGCCGTGGAAAACCTCTCGAGGGTGGCGGCGCGCCGCTGCAGGAGCTCGGATTGACGATGCTCCTCCTGGAGCTGGCGCGCGTTGGTGAGGGCGACGCCAGCCTGGATCGCGAGGGTCTGCGCTGTCTCGAGGGAGGTCCCATCGAAGGCTCCGCCCTCTGAAGCATGCAATTGGATCAGCCCGATGGCCCGCCCGGCATGTATGACGGGCACAAACAGCGCCGATCGCACCCCAACATGGGGGGGAGAGTATTCGGGATCCGACTGGAAGTCCGAGATCGAGAGAGGCTGGCCGTCCTCCAGGGAACGTTGTTCCAGGCCTGAGAGCTCCGCGCCGACGAGGCAACCCACGAACTGCAGACGGCGAGGGTCCGCTTCGGTTCGTTCCGAATCAGTCAGAAGAACTGACCCACAGTCTGCGCCCGTTGCCTGGATGGTCTCGTCGTGGATGACCTTGAGCAGATCATCGATGGAATGCGCAGCCCCAAACTCGCGACTGATACGCGCGATGGCTGTCAGGTTGTCGACGCGGCGCCGCAGCGCGTCATCCGTCTGCGATGCAAGGCGAAGACTGTCCATGCCCGCGGCCAATGAGGCGCCCGCGGCGCCGAGCAACTGCAAGTCGTGCTGGCTATAGAAGTCGGCGGTATGACTGCCAAGAATCAACTCTCCAATGGAGTGGCCGCGGGCGACCAACGGGACCGCAAGGACGGATTCGACACGCAATCCGGTGAAAAGGGAGCGATAGAACGGGTGCGGCTGCGTGTCAACACTCAGATGTGCCGAACTCAATGACTGTCTGGATCCCGAAGCAGTATGCACGTACGCCGGATCGTCCACACCCAGGCTCGGGGGGGAGGCCGCAAGTTCGGGGGAAAGTCCGAGCGCCGAGCCCGTATGCAGACGCAATTCGCCGCGGGACTCATCCAAGAGGTACACTGCTGCGGCATCCGACCCAAACAGAGATAACAACTCCCTGATCCCAGGGGCAAGCACGTCATCGATGCTGCCTGCAGAGGCCACGAGACCAGAAATGCGTTCGAGGGCTTGCGACCGGGCGATGCGCTCCTGACTCCGTCGAACGATCAAGGCGTTATCAATAATCGCGGCGACCTGATCAGCAACGATCTGAACGAGGCGCAGCTCGGACCCGGTCAGCGCTCCGGCTGCGGCCGGTCCGTGCGACAGTTGCAGGTAGCCTTTCATATGGCCAGAGGCCACCAGTGGGATCAAGGCCGACTCGCGAAGGCTCGCGGCGATGGCAAAATCCGTAAGACCCAGGATGCGCCAGCTTTCGTCCTCCGCTGCATTGGCCGCCAGGATGGGGCTGCGTGCCTGCAGGAGTTTATCGGCCGGGCTGCCGGGCGCGATATGCACCCGATACATGCGCACGATATGGGGAGGCAGGCCCTGAAATGGCACCTGTCCCTCAAGGAGCTGACGGTTCTCATCGTAGAGGAGGAAGCCTATGATCTGCGTATCGAGCAGAGGCGCAACAGCGTTCACGAGTCGCGCGAAGAGCTGCTCGGGTTCGCGTATGACGCTGACTGCCTGGGCGAGGCTGGCGAGACCGGAATACTCCACGGTGCGGCGTCGCTCCTGCTCGTAGAGCAGTGCGTTCCGAAGCGCGGCTGCAATCTGCGGTGCGACCAGGCGAAGGAGATCGAATTCCTGGGGGGTGAAGGCACGGGTGGTGGTTTGGGCCGCCTCCAGAAGGCCGAGTAGCTCCTCTCCGGCTACAAGCGGAATTCCCAGATACGACAGCACTGCCGGCGATTCGCTGTCACCGGCCCGGGCGATCACGGCAGCCGCGTCGGGCAACAGGATGGGAATGCGGGACTCTATTGTCCTGCTTGTCAGGGCGCCGAATTGGCTCTCAGCCGAGCGAACCAGTTTTGGCATCGTGCCGTTGGTATCCAGGAAGCGGTAGGTCGCGAGTGTGCGCGTCTCCTGATCCCAGGTCTTAAGCTCGAGCAGGTCGGCTGGGACGAGGCGAAGCGTGCTATCCAGGATAGAGCGTACGACCGACTCAAGCTCCAGGCTGGAGGTGATCGCACCGCTGAAATCGCTGATGATCTTGAGGAGCGAAGAGGAAGCCTGCGCACTGCCCGCGGAAACTGCAGTCGCGAACTCCAAGCTGCGAAGCGACAGGAGCATCTGAGGATGGGAACCGGGAACTTGATACGAGGTGACTTCGATGGGACGGCCGTTGACGTGCAGTCTTTTTTGTCCGGGCGAGGCGCAGACCTCAAGGAAGTCATCCGAAGGACGGACACAGCGAAGCATCCGATCCAGGTCGGCGGGATCGCCCTCCCGAACATCGAACCAGTGTCGCGCCTGGGCGTTGAGGTAGTCGACCCGTCCGCCGGGCTGTATGACCAAGACGCCATCATCGGCCGCGTCTGCATCAAGTGGTGGCGCCGGCGAGCCAGCCGCAGCCGGGATCGAAAGGCGTGGCAACAGCCTGAGAACCGACCAGACCAGGATCACGAATACCAGTCCGGTGACGACCAGTGCCACCCCCAGATTCAGGCCGGCAATCATTGCGCGCTTTCCCCCCAGGCAGCGGCGAGCGAATCCTGCCGCTGAGCCTCGGCGGCAGCCTCGGAGATCTCACGGATATCCGAGAAGGATTGTTGCCCGGCCGAGATGACGCCAACCGACAGTGTCATGAACGGCACACGTTGGCTTCCACCCTGCTCCTGCGGCGCCTCAATGAAACCACGGCCGCGGTCCATGAAGTTGTAATGCGCAGGGATCTCCGCAGCGAAGCGCTTCTTTATGCGCTGCCGGATGAGCGGGGCTGCCCTGGCATTGGTCGTGATAACAAGGTCGTCACTGCCGGCCTGACCGATGAAGTCGTCGCTCGAGCCGAGCTCAGTGATGGCATCCTTCAGCAGCATGGCGGCAAAACGGAGCACGTTGTCACCGGCAACGAAGCCATACACATCCCGAAAGGCGTCCAGGTGGATGATGCGCACGTCGAGCAAAGCCCAATCGTCGCGGCGGATGATGCGCCGGAGCTGCTCTTCGATCAGCCGGCCCGCGGGCAGGCCTGAGCGGGGATCGGTGAGACTCTCGCGTGCGGCGCGGCGGATAGCGCCCAGGATGCGCAATTTCAGCTCTTCGATATCGAAGGGCTTGGTAATGTAGTCATCAGCACCGAGCTCCAGTCCCTGCAGCCGGTCGCCGCGCTCATCTTTCTGGGTCAGGAAGATGACTGGTATCTGGCTCGTGCGGGTACTCTTGCGAAGCGAGCGACAGACCTCGTAGCCATCGATGTCCGGCAGGAGAATATCGAGAACGATCAAGTCCGGCAGGGCGTGCCGGGTCATTTCCAAGGCTTCCGCGCCTCGATACGCAACGTCGACGTCGAAATCCATGCCCGAGAAATAGGTCTTGAGCATGTTGGTGATGTCGACGTCGTCTTCAACGATCAAGAGTCTGGACCTATTCATGGCGCCTCCTGCGCACAGCCGCACCAGCTCTCGCCGCGCAGCAAGACAGGCCGCCCCAGATCGGGCAGATGTTAAACGCCAAGGCCACGGGACCAGGAACAATCACCTATCCGCCGTCAGTTCCAAATATAACATCTCCAACGGCGGCGACCATTGCAGGTGCGTCGCGGGGGCGCGGAAAGGGCATCGGAGCCGTCCATCCCGGTTCGGGCTGGGTGGGCGGCATACGCTCGCTACCAGGAGCCGCGGCCGGTCCCGGCGTCCGGATGATAGAGGGAATGATGGAGACGACCAGCCGCCAGCTTGTGATGATCGCTATCTGCGAAGAGCACGTCTCGGTCGATCACGCGGGGGCCTACGATCACCACATCCGATTCTATGGTGCGCGAGGGATAGACGACCAATCCGGATCCCAGCCGGCAATTGTGCCCAATGGCACTCCCCATGACCGGGCGATTCGATGGGGTGAGTCCGCCTCCCCCGTCCCGCGCTCGGAGCGGAGTGGGCACCACGTTGTAGTCGGTGAAGGTCGAGCCGGCGCCGACGAAGGTGTTGCGTCCGACAACACTCAACTGCATGCACGTGTTCTGGGCGATCATGCTATTTTCCATGACCGTGGTCATGAACAGACCCGCACGGAATGGAAGAAAGGCGCCGTCACCCACAACGCTGAGCATGAGCTGCACGCCCTGCGAGACATTGACATTGCTGCCGATGATGCAGTTTTCAATCACCGCAGCAGCATTGATGGTTACGTTGTCCCCGATCGTTGTGGGTCCATGGATAATCGCCCGGGGATCGATGACGCAGTTCCTGCCCACCCTGACGAGTTCCGAGCAGTCGAGCAGCTGCGTGCCTTCATAGAGGGAACGCAATAGGATGCCCAGCTTGAAGGCATGGTCGTGGTGCAGGCGGTGCTCGAATCGGGCGCCGCGGGCGAACAGGCCGAAGACAATATCCGCGATCACAACGTGCACCCACGAGTCGATGGCGATGAGGGCACGCATTGGCACCTGGAAAACGAGGTCGCCGCTCTGATCAGCCATGTAGGTCGGCACGTGGTAGTAGCCGATCTCGCGGGCCAGCAGGTCTATGACGAGAGGCTCTGCCTCCGGAACGGGTCCGTCAGGGTAGAACCACAAGTCGGCAAGATATGCATCGTCCGCGCGAGTGTAGGAGGTGGAAAGAGGCAGCGCGTGCTCCTGGAAGGCCGGGTCGGACGCCGAGAAGGCAGCGCGCACGGCGCGCCGGCGCGTCCGGGCCTCCCGCATGAATGCCTCAAGAAACGGCCCATCAAAGAACAGGTTGTCGCGGTAGACCAGCGTGGGCTCTCGCGTGGCTGGCAGCGGCGCGTCCGCCGACAGCTCCACTTGCCGGCTGGTGTACGGGGCAAGGAGATTGCGCTGCCACAGCCAGAGCGGCGCATTTTGAATTCTCAGGTCGCGCGCCGGTTCGCAGAAGGGCGGGATCACAGCCGGGGCCTTGAGGATGACTTTGAGCATTGTGGTGGGACCTCAGAGCCCAGTTACGCCGAGGATGTGGACATCACTCCTCCACGGGGGTGGGGTCGATCAGGAAGACGCAGTCGTCATCACCGCGCCCTCGACAAGCGATTTCCCGAACATCGAAGACCTTGCCGCCGCCCAGCCAAGCCAGGGCCGCCTTCATCATGCCCAGCATGAGGTAGCAGATCGGCTCTGATACCTGATGCCCGACACAGAGCGGGCAATCCTGAAGGCGCCAGAAGAGCCTGCCATCCTGGTCCTCGACGCGGACACCCTTGCCGGCGAACTCCGCAAGCAGTCCCCGAAAAGCCAGCAGCCCCTGCCGAAGCCGCAGCCTGAGCGGAAGCAGGCGAAAGGCCGGCTGAGTGAGACCAGCCAGGTCTCCGAATTGGCGGACAAACTGAGCGAAACAGGCGCCGCCTACACGAAGAGCGATGCCCCGGCCGGCCGACTGACCGAAGCGCGCCTCAAGCTCCCGGGCGAGATCGGGCATGCCCTGGAGGTTACCCAGCGAGGCAGCCGCATCGGATCCGATGATCTCCACAAGAGCTGCGTTCAAGACTCGGCCGATCTGACCATAATTCAGCCCTTGGCCTTCACCAGCAGGGGCAACGGCCTCGGCGCTGTATCCCATCGGCGTGGCGGCGTCAGGCGAGTGCGGGTTCATCGAGAAAATCCTTGAGCTGCTTCATGAAATTGGCAGGTTCGTCAAGCATAATGAAGTGTCCTGAAGAAGGAAAGTGCCGCGTGCGCGCCAGCCGAATCCCTTCCTGCAGCGGTCTCCACTGACCAGGATCAACCACATTGTCACGCCCGCCGTACATTCCCAACACGGGAATCTTCACCCGACCCAGGATCGGCCGTAGATCAATGGTGCGCAGGGAGGCGATGCTCGCGAAGAACGCCTCGAGCGTAGTGTGCGAGACGTCGCGATCCATCATACTGACCCAGTTCGGATCCCTGGAATAGCTGGGCGCAAGGAGCCGGTAGAACCAGCGATATAGCCAGAGATTCCGGTAGGTGAGCCACCCGAGGGGCCGTATACCGAAGATCCTGGGGAAGAAGCGCAGCGAGGAGCCAGCGATGGGTGCCGAGATGGCCACGGCTTTTTCGACGCGCTGCGGATGCCGGGCCGCGACCAGCAGACAAACCGTGCCTCCCATACTGTGGCCGACCAATGGCGCGCGGGCGATCCCCATCTGTTCCATGAATTGATGCACCAGGCTGACAAAATCATCCACGGCGTAGCTGCTGCGGCGGGCGCCGGATTCCCCGAAGCCCCAGAAATCGATGGCGTACGTGCGATACGAGGCGCCCAGGAACTCCATGGTTGCCTGCCACAGGCCCCAGGATCCCTGGTAGCCATGCAACAGGATAACAGGACGACCCTTCCCGAACACTTCATAGTGCAGGCTTCCCTGATTGGTGGAGATCGATGACACGGCCGTTTCTCACTGCGGCCGAGTACGTGGGCGGCAGAATGCAACCCGCGGCCTGATGGTTGGTTGTTTCGGCGGCAGACGGGTAACGCCGAACGGCGGCAGCGGGTGGCGGGGCCGCGAGGCATTTCCGTCAGCAGGGCCAGGCTGCCTACCCGCAGTCATTTCCTGGCACCCATCTCATCCAGAATGCCATAGAGCAGCTCCAGCAAGACAGTCTTCACATGCTTCTTGTCGGTGGCGATACAAGGCAGCATCTTGGTGCCGCCATCCAGGCGGAGCGCATGCCGCATGTCTTGAATGTCCCAGGCATCCTTGACGTCCTGCTTGTTGGCCGCCACGACGTACGGGGTCGGGGCATAAGCACGAAAGGTCTCGAGGATGGAACGGGCCTCGCGGAAGGTCTCGGGGCGAGTGGAATCGACCATCACGATGAAGCCAAGCATGCCTTCCGAAAGGATCTCCCACATGAAGTCAAAGCGCTTCTGGCCTGGCGTGCCGAAAAGGTAGAGGACCAGGTCTTCGTCGACGGTAATGCGGCCGAAGTCCATTGCAATGGTGGTGGTTTCCTTCACAGCCCGCTCCTGCGCATGCATGAGCCTGCGCTCGGTAGAGACGACCTCGATCTCGCTGACGGAGCGGATGAACTGCGTCTTTCCGGCGCTGAAGGGCCCCGTGATCACCATCTTGACATTCTGCATTAGGCCTCGTTTCCTCCCATCGGCAACTAGAGCTTCTGAATGCGTCCGATCAGCCTGCTGATGAGGCCTCTCTGTTCCTCCCGATCCGGGATCGGGAACATCCTGGCGTTCTGCGGGATCTCAGCCCCCGCCGGCCGGACCAATTGAACCAGGCCAGCCTGGAGCAGTCCGTACACAATGCGGCGCATCTCCATCTCGTTGAGCTTGGCGGCGGCGGCTATACGCTTCATCGAGTTCTTCGGATCGATGTACCTGACCACGCGCCACTCCTGCACGCTGAGGCTCAGGTTCGTCATCGGACGATCGGTGAACTTCAGGGCAAGATCAAGGCTGGGTATCTCCTCCTGGAGCCCCTCCAGCTCGCGCAGTTGACGCGATCCTTCAATGATCAGGTTTTCCAGATCCAACTTGACGTTGATGCGATCGTCCGGCGGCGGCATGCCGGGCTCAAATCGAAACAGGCCCTCCACCCATGTGAACAGCCTGCGAATCACGCCCGTGAAGTGTGTTTGAAGATCGTAGAGGATGTCTTCCTGGGTGACATAGCCCGCGTTGATGAGCAGCAGCCCCAGCTCCTTGTCGCTCATCGTCTCAGCGCGGGCACTAAGGGCCTGGTATTGATTTTGGTTGAGCTTATTGGCCTGGCGCAGGACGGATGCCAGACCGCCGTCTTCATTGCCGATGCGCGCGTGCGCCAGCTTCCCGCCACGGAAGGCCACGTACGCCTGGTCCGACGGGCCATCCAGGATGAGCGTACCCGTCTTCTGCGCCAGGTTGATCAGATTCAGCAACTGGGTGACTGAGAAATCACGCAGGTTCCCGCGTAATGCCATTCCACTCCCGCATTACATCCCAGGGCGAGCCGGGGTTCCCATGCGCAGGTCCGGCAAACCCGGATCAGGTCCAAGCTCGCGGCGTTCCCAGCCTTGCGCATCTCCGCCGGCTTCGAGCGCAAAAGATTATACATCAGGCACCCAGTCGACCCGGCTGAGCAGGCCGGAGGCCGCGGAAATAGCAAGAAAGCTGCAATGCGGGAACCCACTGGCAAGGCAAGCGAGGCGGGCAGGGCAGGACTGCGGCTTTTCACTCATGATATATTGAACGCCGCAGACGTCGACAGCAGACCCGGGCGTCAAGGCTCTGACCCCGAACACGCAGCCAAGATGCAACCACCTGTGCCAGGCCCAACGCACGCGTTGATCATCGGCTCGGTGCTGCCTGCGGCCGAGGCGCCACCCCTGTCGCTGACGCTGATGATGGGGTTGACGTGCTGCTCAATTGGCCTGGTGATGGGTATCCTGGCTCTGGGATTGCTAGTGCGGCGAGAGAAAGGTTCGACCGGAGACGCGAACTCGCGAGAGCGCAGGGATTGACGCCAGCGCGAACAGCGCTGGCGATTCCGACGCACAAAACGGGCGTGGCTCAGGGTCGGGCCTCTACGGTGAAATCGACTCGGGCGATACGTCCGGCGACGCTCGAGACCATGAGGTTGAATGGCAGGCTGGATCCTGCAGCCAGACCGCCCGTACTCTCCCAACGGCGCCAACCGACCACATTTCCGGAGCCATCATAGGCGATGGCTGCGAGCCAGATCGTGCTGGCGTTGGCGGATGAATCCGGCAGGAAGAGCTCGCCGCGGACGTTGGCGCTGCGGCCCGACCACGAGACGTTCGTCAGGGTGTTCTGCACGCCGGCTGGCAAATAGCGCTCGTCGGTCGGGATCAAGCGCATCGCTGTAAGGATCTGTAGCTGCGGTTTTGATCCAAGAGGCACCGGCGGAGGGAAAAGGACGCTGAGGGGAAGCGAGGCGCCGGGCGGTAATATGTCAAGTGGCAACAGGGCCGTCTTGCTGCCGAGCGTGACGCCGTTGGCGTCCAGCAGGGTAACCTGGGCCGTGACGTTTTCAATGATGTCCGCTGTGTCATTGTGGACCAGAGCAAAACACCAGACGGCGCCATTGGCGGTCTGATGACAGGCGATCTGCCGGACCGGAAATGCGGCGGGCGTGGGGGTCGCCTCGCCGGCGCGATCAGCAGGACTCGCCGGGATGCGCAACGATTCCCCCACACGCAGCGCGTTGGGATCAACGCCAGGGTTCTCCAGAAGCAAGGCATCGAGCGTAATGCGAAACCGCTCGGCAATCTGGCTAAGGGTGTCACCCGACTGGATCGTGTACCGGGAGGGCGTGGGGGACGGGAGCGGCGTCTCAGCCGAGACGACCAGGCCCGAAGGCTGCTCCGGAATCCCCGAAGGCGTGATGGTGGCGTAGGGGTGCAGAGCGGGCGCAGCGGGTGTTATGCCAGCCGCCACTGGTGTGCAGGCAGCCGCCAGAATGCAGGCTGCGAGGACGATGAGACGCACCAAATCATTATACTGGACGGGCGTTATAATGCCGCACGCGGTATCGAGCTCGAGCGGCATGCACAGGGCGTTTTTGACCGCATGAACCGAGTCAAGCTGCCCTAGGAAAAGGGAGGACGGATGGAATATCGCCATCTTGGTCGTGCAGGCATTCAGGTCAGCGAACTCTCGTACGGCACGTGGGTGACCTTCGGCCATCAGCTCGACATCCAGAGCGCGATCGACTGCCTTGGCGCGGCACACGACCTAGGCGTGAACTTCTTCGATTGCGCTGAGGTGTATGGCAGCGGAAAGGCGGAAACGGTGCTGGGCGCGGCGATCAAGAAGCTTGGCTGGCGTCGAGGCAGCTACCTAGTTTCCACGAAGTTCTTCTGGGGGATACATGATGGGATCAACGAGCGAAACACGTTGAACCGCAAACGATTGATTGAGGGCATTCACGGATCGCTGCAGCGGTTGCAGATGGACTACGTGGACTTGATCTTCTGCCACCGGCCGGACCCCACGACGCCCATTGAGGAGACGGTTTGGGCCATGCACGACATCATTGAAAGGGGACAGGCGCTGTATTGGGCCACGTCGGAGTGGCCGGCGTCAGACATTATGGCGGCGATCGAGATCGCGGAAAGGCACCATCTCCACAAACCAGTGACGGAACAACCAGAATACAACCTGTTCAATCGACAGCGGTTTGAGCGAGAATATGCCCGGCTGTTCAGGGATTACCATTATGGATCCACCACGTGGAGCCCGCTGGCGTCGGGGCTATTGACCGGCAAGTACGAGCAGGGAATCCCGAACGACAGTCGCGCGACCCTGAAGGGCTACGACTGGCTCGAGAAGCGGATGACAGACGTCGACAACCTGGGGAAGGTGCGGAAGCTAAAGACGGTCGCCAACAGCGTGGGCTGCACCCTTGCCCAATTGGCAATCGCGTGGCTACTCAAGAATCCCAACGTGAGTACGGTCATAACCGGGGCCAGTCGGGTGGAGCAGCTGCGAGAGAATATGGCAGCGGCTGACTTCGTTGCCAAATTGACGCCGGAAGTCCTAACGGAAATCGACGGGGTTTTTGGAAAGCCCCCCGACGATGAGGACTAGCACCGCCGAGACTCAGTGCATATCTTCGCCTGAGGCGAAATGGCGCTGCTCCACCTGGGCTGAGGTTTCCTCGGGGAGGCGCATGTACTGGGCCAGGAGAGGGTGAACGCGGCGCAATTCCTGCGCCACAAGCTGCGCGATCAGGCGGATTGAGAAGTGCGCGTTGGGCGCCGAGCGCAGCTCACAGAAGGCAAAGGCCTCCCGCAAATTGAACTGCGCCAGAACACGGCGGCGAAATCCGTTGGGCACGATGTACTGCGCCACGTGCGGATCGACTGCGGCCAGTTTCTCGTAGAGGTTTGACGCCGCGCGCATGGCGCCTTCGTACGCCGAGCCGCAGCCTGCCTCGAGCATGAGCCGCGGCGTGCTGTAGCCAAGCCGCGTGGTCAAGCGCTGAGGCGTCTGCGTCATCATGCGGTGGCGCTTGAATTCGGCATATGCACCCTGATCCATGATCAGGTCGAATGTGTATGTGCAGAACTCCAATTCACGAACAGGAACATCATGCTCCGAGAGCCCTCCCAGAAGGTCCTGCGCGAGCTTATGGCGTCCCTGGTCGTCAAGGGCGGCGACGAAGTCCAAGGCCCCCTCAAATCTCAGCCCCGCATGACGATACAGCGCCGCGGCCAGGATGCGCGCCTCACCGTCGCGATCGTAGTCCACGAGCGTGCACCAGCCAGAGAAGCCGTGCCCAGGGATCGGCGAACCACGACCGGCGGCGTGCTGGGCGGCTGAGGTGGGCTCTTCACGCCAGAGATCGGCTGTCCGCGCCATGACGTCCCGCGTCCCAGAGAGGTATGGGACCGCCTCGGCATACTTGACCAAGGTGGGCACCTCGAGCCGGGCGACGGTCTTCACCTGCTCGCCGATCTGGCGGACTTCCGCCAATTCGTGAGAGAGCAGCTTGCGGATGACGTTTTCCAGCACGCGAGCGTTAGCTGTCATACCGACGTTTGCCAGGGCTGCGGCCGGCAGAAGGAAGCGGCAGACATCGACGTACTGGGAACGCAGACGGCGATCCAGGGCATCGTCCGATTCGTTCTCCCGGCGGGCGGCCTGACCGAAGACGATCCTGCGGACCGGGTCAAGCGTCTCCGAATATGTCGAGAAAAGAAGCCTGCAGACTTCAAGGTATTCGTCAGCCAGGGAGTTCCCGTCCAACTCCGGCGGGACATAGTAATCGTCCGGCTGCCATTTCTGGTAGCGCGTGGATTTCTCGGTGTAGGAGGCCAGCCTGTTAGACTCGATGCTCTCAATCGCCAGGCGGGAGACGTTCTCGAAAGCCAAGTGCAGTACGGCATGCTCGGCGACCGAGGCATGGCCGTATCCCACGACCCACTTCTCGTGGAATTGAGCGGACTTCTCGTCGTTGAGACCTGCCGCGATCTCGGAAAAGGATTCCGGGGAACGCGAAGTCTTCGCGAAGGCGACGGCGATAGTTTCGGGGCTGAACTCCCTTGGGGAGAGTAGGTAGATGCGCCGTTCCGGCACGGCAGGGCCTCTGGGGTTTGCGGAATTATATCTGACAATACAGCGCCACCCTTGACGCGAGCGGGGGTTGTACAAGAGTAAGGGATAGAGCCGGGTCTGCAAGAAAGGCGAGAATCAGTGGGCATCTATACAACAAAAAACAGTTGGCAGAGGGCTCTTCAGCCGGCAGTGGACCTGTGTGTCAGGCGCCGCGTGCACCCAGACGTGTTCACTTACGCGGCGCTGACGCTTTCGCTGCTGGCGGCGGCCGCGCTGTACCTGGCCGGCCTGGACAAAGACTGGTTGTGGCTGGTGCCGCCCTGCGTCTTGCTCAGACTGGTGTTCAACTTGATGGACGGGCAGGTAGCAAGATCGCTGGGCATGGCAGACGATTGGGGTGAGGTCAAGAACGAATTTGGCGACCGCGTGGCCGATGCCACGCTCTTCGGCGCCCTCGGTCTCGGAGGATATGCCGATGCACGCCTGGCTCTGGTCGCGCTCGCAACGGTTCTTTGCGTCTCCTATTTGGGGCTGCTCGGCAAAGCGCTGGGAGGGCTTCGATACTACGGCGGCGTCTTTGGCAAAGGCGACCGCATGATCACGCTGGCAATCTTCACGCTGTATCCGGCGTTCACGGGAAGACTTGGATCGTACGACTACTTCCTAGGCCTGGCGGCGGGAGCCGCCCTAATCACCATCGCGCAGAGACTGAAGGTACTCCATGATCGCTCACAATCCCCTTGACAATCCCCTGTTCCTCCCCAGCCTGAGGATTGTCGGCTGGCTTTTTGTCCTCGGCTTTGCCATCGTCCTGTTCTTTGCCCGCAAGGATCTCAAGGCCGGTCTGAGGGGGGAATTGGGAAGGCGTTTCCTCGGATGGATGATCATTGCTCCAGTCTTTCTCATTGCCACTTTCATGCGGGGGTATGTCGCGGCTTTCATCCTCTTTGTGTTCTTCTACCGCGTGCTGTTCGAGTATATCCAGGTCGTGGGGGTGGCGCCTGCCTATGCGCTTTACCTGTACATGCTTGTTCCGATCACATTTCTCGTGGCTCAGTACTACCCCGATTTCTTCTTCGTGTTGCCCGCTGGCTCGATACTGCTGCTGACGTTGGTCCCACTGCTCAGCCGGCGTGTGGATGACTTGTATACACAGTTATCGTTCGCGGGTCGCGGGTATCTGTATCTTGTATGGTCAGTGGCCCATCTGCTGCTGCTGCAGCAGATGGGCGGCACAGGGCTGGTAATGGTCGTGGCAGTGGGCGTGGCGCTGAGCGACGTGCTGCAGTACACGATTGGCAAACTCATTGGCAGACACATCATCTCGCCGGAAGTGAATCCCCGAAAGGCGTGGGAGGGCTTGATCGGCGACCTGCTCGGAGGCGGTATCGCGGTTCTTCTATTTCGCTTCGCGCTGCCCGTCGAATTCACAGTGCCCTACCAGATCGCGTTGGCCGCCGCAATCGGTCTTGGGGCTGCATGGGGAGATCTTGTGAGTTCACTCATCAAGCGCGCCGCCGGGGCCAAGGATTGGGGAAACCTGATTCCCGGGCATGGGGGGCTGCTTGACCGGGCAAACAGCATGGTGATCGCCATTCCCGTCGTCTATTACTTGTCGTACCTGGCAATCAGGTACTGAGGGTATTCGAGCCAGTCCCCCGCCGGACGCGGCCGCTTTCCGGACTACCCAACCTTAAGGTAGTAGAGAAAGTAGATCAACATCCAGAGCGCCGCATGGCCGCCAAACACAACGGGGATGTGCTCGTGTACCAGCCTCCTGAAGCGTGTCCCCAAGCCAGCGGCGAGCAGCACGCCCGGCAGGATTCTGGAAAGGCGGGCAGGGATGGTCATCAGCAGGAATACGGGCAGCGACACAGCCAACTCGCCGGCCTTGGCGGCGTAGACCTTGAACGGGACACCCTGGAGTGGTTCATTGAGCATGCTGATCAGTCCGTCAAGGCGCATGCGTTCGCCTGTTGCTTGCAGCATGTCTTTGCGGATCAGAGGTATGCCGGCAAGGAAGGCGTCCATGCCGCGCGGATCCGCTCGCGCGATGGAGTAGATCAAAGCGCCTCCGACAACGGCGCCGGCAACCGCAGCTGCCGTGGCGGCCAATCCGCGACGCCAATGCAGGAGCGCCACAAGTACCAAGTAGACGTCGGGCACTACAAAGAAAGCCGTGGCCTCGAAAAAGCCCCAGAACAGGCCAAGCACAAGCGGCCAGCGGGATGCGGAATGCGCCAGGAAGGCGCGAGACAGGGCACCGGTTGTCATTTCATCCATGCCATAGAACACCTCCAATGCACCAGGGGGTGCGCTAGGCTGAAGTGAGAAGCCGGCGTGTCTGCTGGACGTCTCGCTGGATCTGCTCGATGAGATCGGGCACGGAGGGAAATCTCATCTCGTCCCTGAGGCGCTGCACGAACTCCAGGCGCAGATCCGCGCCGTATAACTGCCGGTCCAAGTCCAGGATATGCGCCTCGACAAGGGGCGTGCTGGCGTTCGGATGAAACTGCGGGCGGACGCCAACATTGACAGCGGAAAGATGGCGCCGCCCTTCGAGCCAGGCCCAACAGGCATAGATCCCGTTGGAGGGCAGGATCTTCGCGGCAGGATAGTCAATGTTCGCAGTGGGATACCCAAGATCGCGACCGCGCTGGTCCCCGGTCACGATGGGGCCGTGCAAACTGTAGGCGTGCCCAAGGAGGGCCGCGGCCGCGGCAACGTCTCCGGTGGCAACCAATTTGCGTATCTCGGTGGAGGAGACAACGCCGCTTTCATCGCCCAACGCCGGGACGATCTCGACCTCGTATCTGAGCACTTGCCCAATCTCGGCGAGACGCCCGGCATTTCCCTGGCGATCCTTGCCCAGGGCGAAATCGTATCCGATCAGAAGGTGACGGAACTCAAGCCGTTGGTGCAGGCGGGCAACAAAATCGTTGGCGGACGTATTGGCCGTGGCGGCATCGAACCGAAGTGTGACGACCGCGTCCACGCCCAGGGTCGAAAGAAGGGTCGCTCGTTCGTCGGCCGTGCTCAGGCAGCGCACTTTGCCGTCTCCGAGCACAGTGGCAGGATGCGGCCAAAAGGTCACGACCGCGGCGGGGGCACCGAGCGCATACGCGCCCGACGTCAGTCGGCGAATGATCTCCTGGTGGCCACGATGCACGCCGTCAAAGACGCCGATCGTCAGCCAGCTTTCCCGGAGGGAAATGTCTTCCAGTGAGCGGACGTGGATCATGGTCGGTCACAGCCAGGAGAGCCCACCAGTATTTTCAGCCACCTTGATTGCAGAGGCAAGTTGCCGTCGATGCTCGAATTCCCCTCGGATACAGCTTGCGCAAGCTACGAGAAGAAGACCTTCTTGGGTTGCCACTCCGGTTCACCGGTCTCGCCGGTGACCAGTTCCATCAGTGCCACGAGCTCCCCCTGGGTACTGACGCCGCGCACGGGCCCCGGGTTTGCAGCGGTACCAGCTTTGACGCGATGACCATGGCGAACGTTCTCGACATCATCGGGGCTGAGCTCGACCGCGGGCCACTCGGCCAGCGCCTCGGCGGCAGGGATGAGGTACTGATACCAGTTTCCGGCGTGGAACGCCTCTTGAAGTTTTCTGAGGGGCGTTGCCTCTCGCAATGAAAAACGTCCGCTTTTGGTGCGCCGCAAGCCAACCAGGTACGCACCGCATCCCAGGGTGGCACCCAGATCGTTCGCAAGCGAACGGACGTATGTTCCGGAGGAGCAGTGCACATCGATCACGACCTCGGGCGGCGCCCACTCCAGGACCTCGAGATGGTGAACCGTGATCTTGCGCGGTGCCAGTTCCACCTGCTCGCCTTCGCGTGCCATCTCGTAGGCCTTGCGTCCCTGGACCTTGACGGCGGAGTACGGGGGCGGGATCTGCTCGATCTCACCGACGAAAGTCGCCAGAGCCTTCTCGAACTGCTCCTCGGTAACACTGACCGGCTGCATCGACTGGGTCAGCTTGCCATCGGCGTCGAATGTGTCGGTCGTCGATCCAAGGCGAATGATGGCTTGATAGCGCTTGTCAGACGCGGAGACGAACTCGCTCAGGCGCACCGCGGGCCCCACCAGCACAACCAGCACGCCCGAAGCGCGCGGATCCAACGTGCCTGTGTGCCCGGCGCGCCGCAATCCGGTGCCGGTGCGGATCACCTGGACTACATCGTGCGACGTCATCCCCACGGGTTTGTCGACAACCAATACCCCGGAGATGGCGTTCTTGACATCCTGGCTTTCCATCCTGACTTTCCTCCTCTGGCGGTCCCAAGTTCCCGGCGAGACCGGTTCGACAACAACATTATAGAGGGAACGACTCCCTAGAGGCTTAGCATTTCCTTAGTGCTCTTGATGACGGATTTTGTGACATCTTCCAGGGAGCCCTCCACATCCGCGCCGGCCGCGGCGGCGTGTCCGCCACCGCCAAAGCGGAGGGCAACAGCGGCAACATCAATGCCTGGTTCGAGGGCGCGCCAGGATATCTTGACATGCTCTTTGGGCTGCTCCACGAAGATCATGGCGACTTTGAACCCGTCGATGGCCGATATGACGTTGATCAGGTCAGCATCGTCACCGCCCGAATACCCGGCGGCCTTGCGGTCCTCCAGCCTAAGGATGCCATAGACGAGGCCATCCCGGCGCTCGAGGTTGGAGAGGCCACGCGCCCAATATCGCGCCGCGGCGTAGGACCGGCGGATGAGTCCGCGCATATAGAGATCCGGCATATCCACGCCAGACTCCATCAGCGTGGCGACCTGACGCATGGCTTCCGGCGTCACATTGGATGTACGAAATCCGAGTGTGTCGGTGATGATGCCGGTAAGGAGGGCGGCGGCCATGGGCCTTGTGATCGGGAATCCCCAGGCGGGCAGATGGTTGGTGAGGATGGCCGAAGTCGCCACCTCCTCGCCCTCGATCAGGTTGAGGTCCCCAAACCGCTCGTTGGTGATGTGGTGATCAATATTGATGTCTGGGGCTCGAAGCGCGGCAAAGATCTTGCCAGTGCGTTTGTAGTCGGCGCAGTCCACGGTGATGAAGGTATCGAAGCCAGGCTCAAAGCTGGCCTTGACCTGATCTGCGCCCTCCAGATGCCTGAAAGCTGAGGATACGCCGTCGGCCAGAACCATCTGCACCCGCTTGCCGGCGCTCTGAAGGCCCAATCCCAGCCCCAACAAAGAGCCGATCGCATCGCCGTCCGGACGGACATGCGACGCAATCAGGAAGTTTTGACCCACATCGAGGCGCGACCTTATCGCACCGCTGATGTCATTGTCCATGTGTTGAGTGAATTCTCCTGTTGGCGGCAAGCCCCACTTCCTGGCGCCTATAGAGCTGCGGCAAGTCCGCGCCGGCTTCAATCCGCGCAGCCACCTGAAGCATGGCTTCCGGCGTCACATTGAATGTGCGGAATCCAAGGGTATCCGTGAGGACGCCAGTGAGCAGCGCGGCCGCGACGCTGGCGGTAATTCGGTGGCCCCACGAGGGCAGTCGGCTGGCGAGTATGGCGGAGGTCACCACCTCGTCCCCTTCGACGAGGTTAAGCTCACCGGACTTCTCGTTAGTGGTGTGATGGTCAATGTTGATATCCGGGGACCTGAGAGCGGCGAAGACCTTGCCGGTTCGGTTGTACTCGGGGCAATCCACGGTGATGAACGTATCGAACGCGGGCTCGATGCTTGCCTTGATCTGGTCCGCCCCGGCCAGATGCCGAAAAGCCGATGGCACACCATCGGCCAATACCATCTGCACATTCTTTCCGGCAGCATGCATGGCCAGGCCGAGGCCCAACAGTGAGCCGGCGGCATCCCCATCAGGACGCTCGTGGGAGGCTATGAGCAGGTTCTGACCTGCAGCGAGACGCGATCCGACCGCGCCGACAATATCGTTCTTCATGTGAAACTCATGCTCTCCCAGATGCTCTAAGCCCCACTTGCGAACCTGCCCCCAGCATGTTGCCCATCAGCCTTCGAATTGCGGCCGAGGAGCGCCGCTCCCCCTAGGTGTATGACGGGGTCGCCACGCGATTCATTACGAAGCGGAGCTTCCCTGGTTCCGAATTTCCGCCAACTTTCTCTCTATCCTGTCGGCGTTCTCTGGGGTGGGATCCCAGTGAAAGCGAAGGCGCGGGAACGAACGGAGTTCCAGACGGGCTGCGAGCTGACGCCGGATGAAACCGCGGGCCGATTCCAAGCCGCCCAAGATTTCCTTGGAGCGCGCGCTGCCCTCGAGAGCGGAGACGAATACGTCGGCGTAGGACATCTCCCGATCCACGGTCACGTCGGTTACGGAGATCTTCTGCAGGCGCGGATCATTGAGCTCTCGAAGCAGCATGTCCGAGACCTCCTGGCGGATGCGTTCCGCAATTCGTTGAAGTCGTGCCTGCGTGGGCATGGTCCAATTGCATCCTGAGTGCACGCGGGGGAAGGACCACCTGACGTCCTAGGATTTCTCCATCGTGTAGCAGACGAGCTGGTCGCCCACCTGAATATCCTGAAAATTCTTGAAACCGACGCCGCACTCGAATCCGGTGCGAATCTCGCGCACGTCTTCCTTTTCATGGCGCAGGGAGGCCATCTCGCCCTCGAACACCAGATCCGTGCCCCGGTAGAGCCGAACCCTGGCGTTGCGATGTAGCTCGCCTTCTGCGACGCGACAACCGGCCACGCGGCCGAGTTTGGAGGCTGGGAAGATGGCAAGCACGGCAGCGCGGCCGATGATCCTCTCGACCTCGACCGGTTCCAGCATGCCCTTGAGGGCCTTCTCAATGTCCTCCGTCATGCGATAGATGATCTCGTACAGGCGGATCGAGACGCCCTCGGAATCTGCCAGACGCCGGGCGGCCACCTCGGCCTGCACGTTGAAGCCCACGATGATGGCCTTGGAAGCCGAGGCGAGCATCACGTCGTTCTCGCCAATGTTGCCGGTCTCGGAGTGGAGGACCTTGAGGCCGATCTCACCTTGTCCGAGCTTCTCCAACTCGACCATGATGGGCTCGAGCGAACCCTGCACGTCCGCCTTGACAATGAGCTGTAGTTCGCGGGCCTCACCGGCCTGAATATTGGCGAAGAGCTCCTCCAGTGAGACTTTCTTGCGCGATCGGGCATGTGCCTTGTCCGCCTCGAGGCGCTGCCCGGCCAGCGTGCGAGCTTCGCGTTCGCTATCAACCACCTGGAAGACATCGCCGGCCGCGGGCACTTCGTTCAGCCCCATGACGGCCACTGGCATGGATGGGCCGGCCTTCTTTACTGCATTGCCTTTGAAGTCGGTGATGGCCTTCATGCGCCCATAGGCCCTGCCGGCCACAACCAGATCACCGGCCTCCAGGGTGCCGTTCTGGACGAGAAGTGTGGCAATTGTGCCGCGCGACTTGTCCACTTCGGCCTCGATGACCGTGCCGATGACCTGTCCGTCCGGGTTGGCGCGGATGTCGGTATTGTCGGCGACTAGCACAACGGCCTCGAGCAGATCATCAATGCCCTGCTTGAGCTTGGCGGACACCGGAACCACCATGGTGTTTCCGCCCCAGTCATCGGGCACGAGCTCCAGCTCGGCCAGTTGCTTCTTCACCCTGTCAATATTGGCATTGGGTTTGTCGATCTTGTTGAGAGCCACGATGATCGGAACGCGTGCGGCCTTGGCGTGCGCGATGGCCTCTCTGGTCTGCGGCATGACGCCATCATCCGCGGCCACCACCAGGATGACGACGTCGGCCCCCTGGGCGCCGCGGGCGCGCATGGCGGTAAAGGCGGAGTGACCAGGAGTATCCAGGAACGTGATGGTACGGCCCTTCTGTTCGATCTGATAGGCACCGATGTGCTGCGTGATCCCGCCGGCCTCGCCCCCAGCGACGTCTGTCTGGCGCACGGCGTCGAGCAGCGAGGTCTTACCGTGGTCCACATGCCCCAGGATGGTCACAACGGGCGGGCGAGCGCTCAGCTTGCCGGCCTCCTCGTCGGCTATCTTCCGCCTCCAAAGAGGTACCTCCCCTGTTTCCGCCTGCTGGACCTCTTCGCGGGCCTCGGGCACGGCTTCAAAGCCATACTCAGCGACGACGATAGCGGCGGTGTCGAAATCAACCGCCTGATTGATGGTCGCCATCACGCCGTTGGCCATCAGCTTCTTGATAATCTCGATCGGGCTCTTTTCGATCTTCTGCGCCAGGTCGCGAATGACAACGCTGGTCGGAAGTTGTATGCTGGTGCTCATAGGCCACCTCCACGATTCTGGTAGTGCGCTCAGCAACCCGGCGGCTACTGATGGCTCCCTGGCGGTGACCTGTGAGCGAGGCGCTAGTCGATCACATACACTATTCGCCAGGTTCGACGTCGGCGAGCGTTTGGGCATGGGCCTGCAGACGCTCACGATCTGCCGCGGTCAGTTCCATCTTTAGAGCGTGTGCCAGGCTGCCGCGCAACGCTACTTCCCAGCAGGAGCGTCGATCATGCAGGTAGGCGCCACGTCCGGCGCGCTTGCCCGAAGGATCGACCAGCACTCCCTGCTCGGTGCGGACGAGTCGCACCAGTTGCCGTTTGCCCATCACCATCCTGCAACCGACGCAGGTCCGCTGGGGAACATGTTTCACGCGCTGAGCGGATTTCCTCGCCACCTTACGAGGCGCCGCGCAAGCCGGCGCGTTGATACCACCTATTCATCGATGCCCAGTTCGTCGCCCTCGCCGCGCTTGTGCATCTTGCGGCCAACGACTTCGCCGAGCTCCTCATCGAGCACGAGCTCGACCCCCTTCTTTTTCTTCTTGCCCTTCTTCTTCTCAGCCTCTTCCTCTTCAGTGGTTGTCGAGCGGAAGATCTCCGGCTTCATCTGGAAGAGTTCTTCCAGCGAGACGCCATCCTTGGCGTTCTCTGCCTCGACCTCTTCGCCTTCGTCGCGGGCCCGCGCCGGGTGAGCTTTCTCGACAGTTTCCGCGGCGACTGCGCCCTCGGCCGCGGGCTGCACGGCATCCACGACCTGCACCTCCGCAAGTGCCGGCTGCTCGGGAGCGACGGCTTCCGGCTGGACTTCGACGGGCAGCTCCGGGAACTCCACAGCGGCGATCCGCTCATGCATATTTTGGATGGCCTTCGGTCCCACGCCAGCCAGTCCAAGCACTTTGTTTTCATCGAGATTGAGGGCAAGCATCAGGTCGCCGATGGTCTCGTAGCCGGCCTCAACCAGAATGTTGAAGACGTGCTCCTTCAGGCCTAGCGCCTCCAGTGGCATGGTAAACGCCGCAGGGTGCACCTCTGCGCGGGCAGCGGCCTGCCGCTCCTCATCCAGACGAATGGCCTCTTCCTTGATCTGAATGGTTCGTCGCTCGACCCGATCAACAAACTGTGCCACAAGGGAGTATTCCTCGGGCGTAACCGGCCGATTCTCGGCCTTCTTCTTGAGGACTTCCTCCACCTGGGGAATGGCTTCCATGGCCGCAGGCAAGGCGGCGGCCAACTCGGCATCACTCTGAAGCTTGTTCAGGGCATCGCCGGTAGCTTCGATGACCGACTTGATATCAATGCGCCAGCCGGTGAGCTTGGCGGCAAGGCGCGCGTTCTGCCCGTCGCGGCCGATGGCGAGACTCAGCTGGTCCTCCATCACAACGACCGTGGCCGTGTGACCGCCATCCGCATCCGTCAGGTAGACGCCGCTGACGCGGGCGGGGCTGATGGCCTTGGAGATGTATACAACGGGATCCCCATCCCATTGGATGATGTCGATCTTTTCGTCATGTAATTCCCTGACGATGGCCTGAATGCGCACGCCCTTGATGCCCACGCAGGCACCGACCGGATCGACGCCGGGCTGCGTGGCCATCACGGCAACCTTGGCGCGCGCACCGGGTTCGCGGGCAATGGCGCGGATCTCCACGATTCCGTGATAGATCTCGGGAACTTCGTTCTCCAGCAGGCGGCGCAGGAAGTTGCGATGTGCGCGGGAAAGGATGATCTGCGGGCCGCGTGAGCCGTCCTTTACCTCGAGGACAACGGCGCGAATGCGGTCGTGCAGCTTGAAACGCTCGCTGGGAATCTTCTGGTTGCCGGGAAGGATACCCTCGGCCTTCATGTCGAGGCCGACGGTGGTGGCCTGCATATTGGAGGCCTGCACGATTCCGGAGACGATCTCGCCGGCCTGCTTGGCGAAGTATTCCATTTGAGCCGAGCGCTCCGCCTCACGAATGCGCTGCTGGATGACCTGGCGGGCCGTCTGCGCGGCCACACGGCCGAAGTCGGCCGGCGTCGACTCGACGATGACCATGTCACCCAGCTGGGCCTCAGGGTTGACCTTGAGGGCGTCTTCGAGGGTGACCTCGGTGTTCGCTTCCTGGACGTCCTCGACGACCTCTTTTTCGGCAAAAATGGTAACCTTGCCGGTCTCGGTGTCCACTTTGGCCTCGACCTGCTGAGCCGTCGAGGCGTTCACCGCCTTGCGGTAGGCCGAAGCCATGGCCGATTCGATGGCGCCGAGGATGATTTCCCTGGAGAGCTGCTTTTCTTCCAGGACTTCGTTGAACGCCAGGGCGAATTCGTTCTTGGGCATACGTACTCTCCGTCAATTCCCGTACAAGCAGAGAAGTGGGGCTTGCCCACTTCTCGGAGTCAACAGCGTTGGTCCTACAGTGAGTGTTATTCTAGCACAATCAACAGGATCGCGCAAGATATCGAAGTATTTCACTTGGAAATGTCACACTGCATGAGTAACCGTGGAGATGCGACAAATGACCAAGATCATCCTGGCCCACGAACTGCTGGAACAGGGAATTCCCCAGGTGCGGGTGGCCGAGCGGCC
>Ga0315288_10000118_pt1 | contig 85437 bp, 72 predicted proteins | sample YL17G11_20_MG_FD_203454 | JGI IMG/M metagenome (GOLD analysis project Ga0315288, IMG submission 203454) | Sediment microbial communities from Yellowstone Lake, YNP, Wyoming, USA - YL17G11_20 | ecosystem: Environmental > Aquatic > Freshwater > Lake > Sediment | place: USA: Wyoming | collected... | reverse complement strand
GTGACGGCGACGATGATGCCAAACAGGGTGAGGAAGGAGCGGAGCTTGTGGGCCCGCAGGGTGTCCAGAGCCAGCCAGATTGACTCTCGTATGGGCATATTCAGGTGCCAGGTGTCAGGTGCCAGGTATCAGGTGTCAGGGCCGGGGACACTACGGGCACCGGCTTCCTGAAACCTGACACCTATCTGGTGCGTTCGTCCTTGGCGATTTTTCCGTCGCGGATGTGGATCACGCGGTGCGCGTACTGGGCGATATCGTGCTCATGCGTGACCAGCACGATGGTGTTGCCGCGTTCGTGCAGCCGGTCGAACAGCCCCATGATCTCCTGGCCGGTGGCCGAATCCAGGTTGCCGGTGGGCTCATCGGCCAGCAGGATGGAGGGATGGTTCACCAGGGCGCGGGCGATGGCCACCCGCTGGCGCTGCCCGCCCGACAACTCGTTGGGCTTGTGGTGCATGCGATCTTCCAGATCCACCATGCGCAGCGATTCCTTGGCAAGCTGGATGCGGGCGTCGGCCGGCGTGCCGTTGTAAATCAGCGGCAGCTCCACGTTGTGCAGCGCCGAGGCCCGCGGCAGTAGGTTGAAGGTCTGGAAGACGAAGCCGATTTCCTTGTTGCGGATATAGGCCAGCTCGTCGTCGCTCATGGTGCTGACCAGCCGCCGGTTGATCCAGTAGTCGCCGCTGCTGGGCGTATCCAGGCAGCCGACCAGGTTCATCAGCGTCGATTTGCCGGAGCCCGACGGGCCCATGATGGCCACGTACTCATTGCGCTGGATCTCCAGGTCCACGCCGCACACGGCGTGGATCTCGACCGAGCCCATGAGGTAGGTTTTCCACAGGTTCAGGGTCTTGATCAGCAGGCCGTCGGGAGGCACGGCTTTGTCCTCGATCCCGCCTTTGACTTGCGCACTGAGTGATGCCATTCCCCCTCCGCATTGCGGATTCCAGATTGTGGATTGCGGATTTTCTCATAACCAGGCCGCAAGGCACAACCCACAATCCAGGCTACTTCTTCTCGTCCTCGGTCTTCTTCGGCGCCTTGTTGTCGATCTCCACGTCGGCGTTGTTGCGGATGGTGCGCAGCACCTTGTAGCTGCCGGTGACGATTTCGTCGCCTTCCTTCAATCCGCTGGTCACCTCGATGTCGGTGGTCCCCGTGATGCCGGTTTCCACGGGAACAAAAAGGGCTTTCCTGGTCCGGATGGCAAAGACGCCCTGGATCTCCTTCTTGCCTTCCTTCTCCTTCTCCCGCTGCTTGGCGTCGGGAGCGGCGGCCAGCGCCGTGCCGCCCTTCTTGGGCTCCTCCAACTCCGCTTTCTGGCGGATGGTGAGGGCCTGGATGGGGATGGTCATAGCGTTGGTCTTGTTGGCGGTCTGAATCTTGGCGGTGCTGGAGAGGCCAGGCCGCAGGTTGTCGGGCGGATCCAGCAGCGTCACCACCACTTTGAAGTCCTTCGCTTCCTGGCTGGAGGTGGTGGACTGGGAACTGGCCAGGCCGGTGGAGCGGATGATGGCGCTGTTGCCGATCTCCGTTACCTTGCCCTTGAAGGTCTTGTTGGGGATGGCGTCGATAGTGACTTCGGCCGACTGCCCGATGCGCACGTTCACGATGTCGGTCTCGTCCACCTTTACTTCCGATGTGATCACCGACATGTCGGCGATGGTCATCAGCAGGCTGCCGGGCGAATTCTGGATGCCCATCACCATGTTTTCCCCGACGTGCACGGGCAGGTTGGTGACCATTCCGTCCAGGGGAGCGACGAAGCTGAACTTGTTCAGCACATCGTTCAGGCGGGTGAGCGTGGCGCCGTACTGCCCCAGGCGGGTGCGCGCCGTCTGCAGTTGCGATTTGGCCTGCTCCAGTTGGGCGCGCGTCTGTACCACCCGCGCCTCGGACTGCTCGACAACCGCTTTGGCCACCTCGTAGGCGGCCCTGGTGGTGTCGTACTGGGACTTGCTGATCAACTGGTCCTTAAAGAGACTTTCGGCCCGCTCGTATTCCAGCCCGGCCTTTTCCAGCTCCGCCTTGCTGCGGACCAGGTCGGCCTGGGCGGTGCGCAGGGCAGCCTCCGACGACCTGGCGGCGGCCTCGGCGGCGGCCGCTTCCGCCTCGCCGGCTTTCAGGTTGGCCTGCTGCGCCTCGACATCGGCGCCCGGCTGGATCGATTCCAGCTTGGCCAGCATCTGGCCCTTCCGCACCCGGTCGCCTTCCTTCACCAGGATGTCGGTAATCTTGCCGTAGGCCGTCGCCGAGACGTTCGTGTAGTTGAGCGGCTTGATTTCGCCCGACGCCGTGACCACCGAGGTCAGGTCCTGGCGAATCACTTTGCCCGTCTGCACGGTGACCGTGCCTTTCCGGGTCATTGTCACGCTGGCGTAAACGATGCCGGCGACGACGGCAACGCCGCCCAAGATCAGCAGCCCCTTCTTCCACTTCTTCATGTCGAAAAGCTCCTAAGGGTCCGGCCAACCGCTAATACGATAGCGCCGGGGAAAAGTTTCACAAAAACGGCCAGGCCCAGGGGCGCACTTCCCCCTCTCACCCCTGTTCCCATCAGGTAGGACGGACGGAGGGCACAGACGTCACGGGAGAATCTCAAGGTTTGCGACCCATCCGCCCTGCAGCGGCCCGCTCCTGAGCTGATCGTATACGTAAGTATACGGCCAAACGGTGTTCCACGGGCGCCGGATTATTTGGACACCGGCGGGCCGCCCAGGTTCCCGGTGGGCTGTGGGCTGGAGGCTGTAGGCTGTGGGCTGTGGCTGCGAGAGCGTTCCTGACGACCCAAGTTCTTTGAAACGCGGGTCGGCCGGGATACGTCCCCGCAGGGGGTGCACAAAGCGTGTCGCTTGTGTCTTGCTGGTTGGAGCCTACAGCCCACAGCCCGCAGCCCTTATTGGGCTTGACGAGGCGGGCGCCGCTACCTACAATAACGACAGAAGGGGAAGTTTGTGCAGACGCGGCATCGGTGTTTTCCGCCGCCGAGAGTCCACCAATCGTGCCAAGGGGGCGCGGTCATGAAGTTCAGGTTAACACCCTCTGCCTTAGTTGCTTCTCTTGTGGGGTTCCTGCTGGCGCTGTCCATGGCCGCCGACGACAGGGCCGCCGAGAAGGCCAAGGACAAGCCGCAAAAAGCCGCCGTCGACAAGAATGCGCCCAAACCATTGAGCGAAAAGGAAAGGAACCGGCGGCAAAAGAGCCTGGAGAAGGAGTTGAACAAGCCCTTCGAGCGCTGGCTGAACGAGGACGTCGCCTACATCATCACCGATGAAGAGCGGCAGGCCTTCAAGCGGCTGCAGAACGCCGAGGAGCGCGACCAGTTCATCGAGCAGTTCTGGCTGCGGCGCGATCCCACGTCGGACACCGTCGAGAACGAAATGAAGGAAGAGCACTACCGGCGCATCGCCTATGCCAACGAGCACTACGCCTCGGGCATCCCCGGCTGGAAGACCGACCGCGGCCGCATCTACATCACTTTCGGCCCGCCCGACGAGAATGAAGGTCATCCCTCGGGCGGCAGCTACGAGCGGCCCCCCGAGGAAGGCGGCGGCACCACCTCCACCTTCCCCTTCGAGAAATGGCGCTACCGCTACATCGAGGGCGTCGGACAGGACATCATCATCGAGTTCGTCGATCCGACGATGACCGGCGAGTACCGGATGACGATGGACCCGTCGGAGAAGGACGCCCTGCTGCACGTGCCCAACGCCGGCCTGACGCTGCTGGAATCGATGGGACTGGCCGACAAGGCCGACCGCTTCAACCGCACCGACGGCACCAACCTGGGCGAGGCCATCGGCGGCCAGCCCTCGCGCATGAACCAGTTCGAGCGTCTGGAGCAGTTCGCCAAGTTGCAGCGGCCCCCGGCGGTGAAGTTCAAGGACCTGGAAGAGGTGGTCAGCTCCAAGATCAGTTACAACCTGTTCCCCTTCCAGTACCGCATCGACTTCATCAAGATCACCTCCGAAACGGTGCTGGCCGCCCTGACCGTGCAGGTGGGCGTGCGGGACATGAGCTTCCAGAACAAGGAGCAGATCCAGCACGGCCTGGTCAATGTCTTCGGGCGCGTCAGCACCATGACCGGGCGCGTGGTGCAGACCTTTGAAGACGTGGTGCAGGTGGACGTGCCGGCCGAAGAGCTCCCCAAGTACCTGGACCAGCGCCGGGTATACTGGCAGGGCATCCCGCTGCGTCCCGGCATGTACCGCATCAACCTGGTGCTGAAGGACATCAACAGCGGCAACATGGGCACGCAGGTGTTCGCCATTCGCGTGCCCCGCTACGATGACGAGGCGCTGTCGGCTTCCTCGCTGATCCTGGCCGACGCCATCGAGCGCGTGGACACCAAGAACATCGGCAAGGGACAGTTCGTCATCGGCTCCACCAAGGTGCGGCCGAGCGTGGGCGAAAAATTCGACCGCGCTAATCGCCTGGGCATCTACCTGCAGGTTTACAACCTGGGCACCGACGAGAAGACCCATAAGCCTTCGGCCAGGGTGGAGTACGCGCTGTTGAAGGACAACAAGCAGGTGTTCCAGTTTGCCGAGAGCAGCGACCAGATCCAGGGCGCTGCCCAGCAGATGACGCTGGAGAAAGTTCTGCCGCTGAACAGCCTGGGTCCGGGCCGCTATACCTTGCAGGTGAAGGTGACGGACAACCTGAACAAGCAAACCATCACCCCCACCGCTTCTTTTACGATACAATAGAGCGGGTAGCGGCTTGGGGGCCGCCGGAAGCCGGTTGTCCGCGGCGCAACACGGCAGGTGGAGGCGAATCGGACACGGATACGATATGCGACGGGTACGGGTTGCCCTGACGGTTACGCTGGTCGCTTTGTTCTGGCTGCCTTCCTGCCCGGCGGCCGGCGAGGGGGTGTCGTCGTTCGGCCGCATGGCCGGCGTGGTCACCGGCGCCCACGGGGCCCCGCAGATGGGCGCGGCGGTGGCCCTGGTGGCCGTGGACGGCCGCATTCTTCGCCGCGTCTACACCAACGATCAAGGCGCCTTCCTGCTGGAGCACCTCCTGCCCGGCATCTATTCCCTGCGGGTCACCCTGGCCAGCTTCCTGCCGGCCATCAAGGAGAACATCCTGGTGGAGCCGGGGGTGAATTCCTTCCTGGCCATCAACCTGGAAACCTTGTTCACGACGGTAGACGTGCTGCGCGGCAAGCGCCGGGCGCCGGAACGCGAAGACGACTGGACCTGGGTGCTGCGCGGCGCCGCCGCCCACCGGCCGGTGTTGCGGTACACGTCGCCGGATGCCGCCGCGCCGGCGGCGCAGGGCGGAGTCGCCTACCCCTCCGTGGTGCAGTTCAGCGGCGGCGTGGGGCGCTCGTCCAGTCTCGGGAGCGAAGCGGATTTCAACACCTCCTTCACCGTCGCCAACCAGTTGTTTGACCGGACCCGGTTGCTGGTCAGCGGCAACGTGGGGTACGAGCGGCGGACGCCGGCTACGGCCTTCCGCGCCGCCATGCGCCGCGAGATGGACGACGGGTCCACCCCCGAGGTGGCGGTCACTCTTCGCCAGATCTTCCTTCCGGGGGCCTTCTGGGGCCGCAGCGTGGGGCGCAACGAGAACATGCAGGCGCTCAGCGTCTCGGCCGGCAACCGCCGCCAGTTGGCCGACGGTTTCCACCTGGAATACGGGTTCTTGTACGAATCGGTCAACTTCCTGAGCCGCCTGAACAGCTTCAGTCCCTACGGCCGGCTGGTGTTTGAATCCGGCCCCTCGACCCTGCAGTTTACCTATGCCGAGCGGGACCCGCGGGCGCACCTGGAAGGCAGCGATGCTTTCCATGACGTGGCCACCCAGTTGGCCGTGTTCCCGCGCCTGTCGCTGGCCGGCGGCGCCGCCGCCGTGCAGCGTGGCCGCCACGCCGAGATTGCGCTCCTCCAGAACCTGACGCCGCGCACCACGGCCCTCATCGCCGCCTACCACGACGAGATCCACAACCTGGCCCTCAACAGCATGGTGAACGGCGAGCCGATGCCGGATTTCTTCCCCGACGTCTTCACCCAGAACTACTCCTTCGACGCCGGCAATTATCAGGGCGGGGGGCTGCGCGCCGCCATCCGCCGCACCATCTCCGAGCGCCTGCAGGGCACGCTGGCTTACAGTTACTCGGGCGTCTTGATGCCCGAGCGCAACCGCTTGTTCACCGAGGACCCCAGCGAGTTGCGCAGCATCATGCGCATGCAGAAGCGGCATGCGCTGGCCGGCAAGCTGGCCGTCGAAGTGCCCGGCAGCAAGACCCGCGTCTATGCGGCCTACAAGTGGGTGCTGGGCGGCGCGGTGATGGCCGGCGATATTTACGACGAGAGCCTGGCGCAAACCGAACCCAACCTGAACCTGGTGGTCCGCCAGCCGCTGCCCTCCTTCGTGCTCCTGCCGGGGCGCGTCGAAGCGCTCGCCGACTTCCGCAACCTCCTGGCCCAGGGCTACGTGCCCGTCATCACCGCCGACGGAAGGCGGCTGCTGTTCATGCAGAACGTCCGCAGCTTCCGCGGCGGCTTTTCCTTCAGCTTCTGATCCTTCCCTCGTGGTCGCATGAAAAACGCCGCCCTTGTACCGCCGGCGTCTGGCCGGCCCCGGATTTTGAATTAACCTTTTGGCTTTTCGTTCGTCTTATCTGGAGAACGGAGAACGGGCGATGAGCGGCGCGAACCAGAAGAAATGGGAAGTGGCGGCCGGCGTGGTTTACGTGGCGTTGTTCGTTTACGTCTGCGTGCTGCGCCCGGCGCCGGAACAGCGGCTTTCGAACGCCGTCGCGGTGGAGGCCAACCCGGCCGCGGTCACCGCCTTGTTGAAGAACGAGGCGTCGCGCCCGCTTACCTCCTGTTCCGTCTCCGCCATGCCCTTGCAGATCATGCGCTGGGCGGCCGGCGAGAGCGTCTCGGTTGCCTCCTTTCTGACGGCCTGCGAGCAGGTGGACTTCTCGGTGGAGAGCGGCAAGGACGGAAATGCCCTGCTGAAGGGCGAAATGCGCTGGCAGGTCCGCGGCGGCCTGCTGGGAAGCATGCTGGACAACGTGCTGGCGCGCACCGCCCGGCAGGAACTGCTGTCGGATTGCCTGGGCCGCCTTCGCCTTCAGGCCGAGTTCACCACGAAGTCACAAAGGCACAAAGTCTCACAAAGGATCTCTTCGTGATCTTTGTGTTCTTCGTGGCTTTGTGGTGAGGGCCTACCTGCCGGCGGCCTTCTCTGCTTGTTCCATCACGCGCAGCAGGTTGGCGCCCAGAATCTTGATGATGTCGGGTTCCCTGTAGCCGCGGCGCAGCAACTCGGCGGTGATCAGCGGCAGCTTCGAGACGTCGTCCAGGCCGCGCGGCATCAGGGCGCCGTCGAAATCCGAGCCCAGCCCGACGTGATCCACGCCCGCCACTTTGACGGCGTGGTCGATGTGGTCCACGATGCGCTCGAAGCTGGGCCGCGGCAGGCGCGCGTCGTACTGGTTTTCCAGGCGGCGGCGCTCGCGCGACATCCGCGCCGGATCGTCCTTCCACTTCCCGATCAACTGCTTGTCTTCCGTCTCGTACTGGGCCTCCAGCTTCTTCTGCGCGGCGGCGTACCCGCCGTCGAGGAAACCGGAGTAGAAGTTGATCTGGGCCACGCCGCCGTTCTTGGCCAAGGCCCGCAGCATGTCGTCGGTCAGGTTGCGCGGGTGATCGCAGAGGGCGCGGCAGCAACTGTGGCTGGCGATCAGCGGCGCGCGCGTCACCTTCAAGGCGTCCCAGAAGGTTGGATCGGAGACGTGGGAGATGTCCACCATCATCCCCAGCCGGTTCATGCGGGCCACGACGTCGCGCCCCATGGCGCTGAGGCCGCGGTTGCGCCCGGAATCGCCGGAGGAGCCGGCCCAGTCGGTGGAGATGGCCCAGGTCAGCGTCATATAGCGGACGCCCATCCGGTACAGCACGTCGAGCACGCGCGGGTCGTTCTCGATGGTGTGCCCGCCTTCCACCCCCATCAACGCCGCGATCTTGCCGGCGGCGTGAATGCGCCGGATGTCGGCGGCGGTGCGCGCCAGCTCCAGCTCGCGCCCGTGCTTCTCGACCTGGTCGAGCACGGCGCCGATCTCGGCCATGCCCCGCGCCAGGAAGTGCGGCGCGAAGCGCGGCGCCACGTAGATGGAGAAGAACTCGGCGCCCAGGCCGCCTTCGCGCATGCGCGGCAGATCGAGGTGGCCTTCCTTCGACCGCGCGCCCAGGTCCAGGCCTTCATCCAGCAGCCGCAGCGGGGTGTCGGCATGCGTGTCGATGACGATGGCGCGCCGGTGGATTTCCTTCGCCCGCTTTAGTAACTCGTCCTCGGCATGCAACGGCAAGACCATCAACAATAGCACCAGAAATCGCATTGTTCTATTTCACCACAAAACAACAGAGCCGCGACCGTAAGGGAGCGGATTTGCCTGCAACATGCGCTCGCGTTGACACTGCCGCGTTCCGCTCCCTCACGGTCGCGGCTCTGTTGCGGCGGTAGCTGCTTTGTGCTCGTTGTGGTCTGCCGCGGCTCTCAGGCTGACGGCGTGACCGTCTTGGGCGGGGCGGCGGGGATGTTGCCGGGCGGCTGGCCCTGGCCCGGACCGTGCAGCTTCTGGCAGGCCTTCTTGCGGCGCGCCAGGCGCAGATAATCGAGCACCAGGCGGCGCTTCAGGTGTTGGATGGCCTTGGCCGGGTCCACGCCCTTGGGACAGGCGCGCGAGCACTCGCCCGCGTAGTGGCAGCGGAAGGCGCCGTGCGCGCTGCCGGTCACCTGGTTGCGCTGGGGCCGGCCATCGTCGCGCGTGTCCTGGTTATAGCGTTGCGCGGCGCTCAGCGGCATGGGGCCCAGGTACCGCGCGTCGGTGGCCAGCGTGGGGCAGGCGGCCATGCAGCAGCCGCACTTGATGCAGTAGGTGAACTGCAGGTAGGCCTCGAGCTGCTCCGGGGTCTGGTAGAACTCGCCCGCCGGGTCGTTCACCTCGGCTTCATCCGCGCGCACCACGTAGGGCTTCAGTGAGCGGTGTTTCTCGAACATGCTCATCAGGTCGGGAACCAGGTCGCGGATGATGTCGAAGTTCGGCAGCGGGCCGACGGTGAGCTGCGTTTCGGCGATGTGCAGGATCTGCGTGTTGCAGGCCAGCGTCGGCCGGCCGTTCAGCAGCATGCCGCACGACCCGCAGATGCCCATGCGGCAGGAAAACCGCCAGGCCAGCGAGCCATCCAGGTTTTCCTTGATGTAGTGCAGGCCGTCGAGCACGGTCATGCCTTCACGCACCGGCACGGTGTAGGTCTTCACGTAGGGCGCGGCGTCGGTCTCGGGGTTGTACCGGGTCACGTGGAACTTAACGTCACGCACGGTCTTGTTGCTATCCGCCACAGTATTCCTCCAGCCTCCAGTCTCCGGCCTCCAGCCTGAAGACGGCTACCCCCTGGCCGCCGCCGCCGCGGCGTGCACCACGATGGCCGCCCAGGTGCCCAGCCCGAACAGTCCCAGGCCGCCCACCAGAAGGATGAACGTAACGGCCTTTTCCGCCGCCGGCTTCAACGTCAGCTCGAACAGGATGGTGCGCAGACCATACAGACCGTGGTAAAGGGCCACGCCGAGCAGCAGGATGTAGGTCGCGGTGAAGAACAGCTTGCCGTCGCGGAACAGGCTGTTGTCCCTGGAGACGGCCTCGCCGCCGAAGGGGGCGAACAGGTGCGTCCACCCGCCCAGGTGCATGACCAGCATGTGCAGGCCGAGCAGGAGAAAGATCACCACTCCCGCCGCCATGTGCCACGTCCAGTATTTCGTTTCGCGCATCTCTCCTCCTAGCGGGCCAGCCCGATGGCCTCATAGCCGCCGACGGCCAGGAAAATGGCCGCCAGGATCATCATGACAATGAGCAGGGGCCGCTGAACGTCGAGCGACGTCTTGTAGGGATAGACGGGCTCGATCGGCGCGCCCACCGCGAACCCCAGCTCCACCAGCACCAGGCGGATGCCGTTGAAAGCGTGGTAGGCGAACGCGGCGTAGACCAGGAACTCGCCCACCCGGAAAATCGGCTGGTGGAAGACGCCGCCTTCGATCCACAGGTACACGCCAAAGGCGCGCAGGCTGGTCACCACGATGTGCATGAGGAAGTAGAACAGAACGCCCAGGCCGGTGAGGCGGTGCAGGATGTAGGCATAGCGCTCGATGCCCCACCGGCCCCCGCCCAGCCATCCCCACAGCCCGAGCCGATTATCGTGCCTGTTGATTTGGGCCATGTTGCTCCTTTGCGCTACGCAGCAGGCGAAATCCGCAATTGCCGCTCCTTACTGCCCACTGCCGTCAGTACTTGCGTTCCACCGGCTTCCAGTTGGTAATGGTCACCGGCTTATATTCCAGCCTCGGAGTGCCGCCGCTCGAGTACACCATCGAGTGGCGGAGGAACTTGTCGTCGTCGCGGCTGGGATAATCGGTGCGGGCATGGGCCCCCCGGGACTCCTGGCGCGCCAGCCCGGCGAACAGCAGCACCTCGGCCAGCTCCAGCATGTTCTCCGTCTCCAGCGCCTGCATGAGGTTGGAGTTGTAGATCCGGCTCTTGTCCTGGATCGAGATGCAGCGGAAGCGCCGCTTCAGCTCGGCGATCTTGTCCAGCCCCTGCTGCATGGACTGGCCGGTGCGGTAGACGCCGGCGTGCTTGTCCATGAGGGCGCGCAGCTCGCGGCGGATGTGCGCCGGGTTCTCGTCGCCGTTCCGCTGGAGCAGGCCGTCGAAAACGCGCTTCTCTTCTTCGCGCGCCTGGGCTTCCGGCATGTCGGTCAGCTTAAGCGCCTGGCCGAGATACTTCGCGATCTCGCCGCCGGTGATGCCGCCCCAGACCAGGCATTCGGCCGTCGAGTTGCACCCCAGGCGGTTGGCGCCGTGCATGGAGTGGCAGGCCACCTCGCCCGCCGCCCAGATGTTCTCCACCTGTGTGCGGCCGTCGATGTCGGCCTCGATGCCGCCCATCGAGTAGTGGGCCACGGGCCGGATGGGGATGGGCTGAGTGATGGGGTCGATCCCGACGAACTTCAGGCACACTTCGCGGATCAGCGGAAGGCGCTTGTTGATGCGCTCCGCTCCCAGGTGGGTCAGGTCCAGGTGCAGGAAGTCGAGCCCGTCGGGGCCCGGAAAGCCACGTCCCTCCAGGAGCTCCGTCATCTCGGCGCGGGAAATGATGTCGCGCGGGGCCAGCTCCATCATCTTCGGCGCGATCTTCTCCATGAAGCGCTGGCCCTTGTTGTTGCGCAGGTAGCCGCCCTCGCCGCGGCAGCCTTCCGTGATCAGGATGCCCGAGGGCACCAGGCCCGTGGGGTGGAACTGCAGGAACTCGGGATCCTCCAGCGGCAGGCCGGCGCGGTAGGCGATGGCCTGCCCGTCGCCGGTGACGGTTTGCGAATAGGTGGTAAAGCCGTAAAGGTTGCCCAGGCCTCCGGAGGCGATCAGCAGCGTCTTGCCGCGCAGCACGTAGAACTCGCCGGTGGGCAGGTCGTACAGCGTCAGGCCCGCGAACCGCCCGCCTTCCACGAGCAGCGCGGTGGCGAAGCACTCGTCGTAACGTTTGAAGTTGTTGTACTTGACCAGCGTGTCGTACAGCGCATGCATCTCGAAGAAGCCGGTCTTGTCCGCCGCCATGCAGGCCCGCGGAAAGGAGTGGCCGCCGAACGGGCGCTGCATGATGCGGCCGTCCTCGCGCCGCGACCACGGGCATCCCCAGTGCTCGAGCAGCCGGATTTCATCCGGCGACTGGTGCACGAAGCGATCCACCACATCCTGGTCGGCGAGGAAATCGGAGCCTTTCACCGTGTCCCAGGCGTGCAGCTCGAAGCTGTCGCCCTCCTCGGGCCGCATGACCGCCCCGGTGCCTCCCTCGGCACAGACGGAGTGGGAGCGCATGATCTGCACCTTGGAGACCATCCCGATGTCGGCCGTGCCCCGCGTCCGGATCGAGATTTCGACCGCGGCCCGCAACCCCGCGAGCCCGGTTCCCAGGATGATGACGTCATGGCTGATCTGCTGCATGCTTCATTTGCTCCTTGGCATGGCGGACCTGATGGCGGCGCAACGCCACCGCTCCATTCGCTGCCGGCCGGGCCAGGGGTGATCGACGGGATGAATTGATGATAGCAGAAACGCGCCGGCCCCTTCCCGCCCGTTCCGCGCCATCTTCAGCAGAGGCAGGAGTCTACACCGCCGCCTGGCCTGCTTCCAAGCACAAAGTTGGCCGCCGCCCGCCATCAGTCGGCAGGCGGAAGGCCGAAGGCGGAAGGCGGAAAGCGCAAGGCGGGGGAAACGGCCGTTTGCCGCCCTCCGCGTTCTGCTTTCCGCTTTCAGCTTCTTGAGTCCTACGACGAGCGCGAGATTCGCGTTTCGGCGGCCATCATGATCTAACCTTTTGCCCTCTACAGCGTCAAATACGGTTTTGGGGAGTGCGGGGCAGTGGTGATATAATTCAACCAGGGAAAGGCGAGTCTGGGAGAACGACGCGCGGCTGTGAGGGAGGCGGTCATTAGCGAGGCAGCGCGCGTAAGCGGTGTGGGCGAGGGCTTGGGCTGTTGTAGAACTCCGACATTTATGAGCTTAGGCCGGCGGCAATCCAGTGTGCGGCTTGTCTGACCGGCAACGGCCATTGCGATTCGGCTCGTGAGGAATGCGGCATCATCCTTGAAAAGGAGTCCGAACCATGCCTGAGTGCCTCAGAAAGTACACGTTCCTTCTGGTCGCGCTGCTCCTGGCCGCGTGTGCACTGCCGACGGCGGTTTGGGGGCAGGCGACGAGCGGGACGATCTCCGGAACAGTCACGGACCAGAGCGGCGCCGCGGTTGCCGGCGCCACCGTCTCGGTTCGCAACCTCGATACCAACGTCACCCGCTCGGCCACGACCGAGGCGGATGGCCGTTTCAGCTTCCCCGGCCTTCTGGTCGGCCGATATGAACTAACCGCCGACCTGAGGGGCTTCACCAAGTACGTTCGCGGGCCGATCAACCTGGTGCTCAACCAGGAAGCGGTCATCAACCCCGAACTGAAGCCGGCCGCGGTGCAGGAAACCATCACCATCACCGAGGACGCGCCGATGCTGAACACCAGCAGCGCCGAGATCGGCGTGCGCTTCGACGAGCGGCGCCTGGCGGAGTTGCCCATCAGCGGCCTGGCCATCGGCAGCAGTGGCTTCCGCGATGTGTATTCCACTGTGCTTTCCGCTCCGGGTGTCAGCCAGCTCAACAGCGGCAACAGCAGTTTCACCAGCAGCGTGAATTTTTCGGCCAACGGCATGCGCACCCGCGGCAACAACTTCATGATCGACGGCCAGGACTCGAACGACCCCAGCGTGGCCGGCGCGCAGCAGGTTCTGAACAATCCGGACATGGTCAAGGAAGTGCGGTTGATCACCAACCAGTTCCTGGCCGAATACGGGCGCTCGGCGGGGTCGGTGGTGAGCGTGGTTACCAGGAACGGCACCAACACCCTACACGGCTCGGCCTTCGAGTTCTACAACGGCAACCATCTGAACGCACCAAGCAACTTGGACAAGTCGGCGGGGTTTACCAGTGCGCCGTTCCGGATCGAGCACCAGTTCGGCGGGACGGCCGGCGGGCCGGTCCGCAAGGACAAAACCTTTTTCTTCGGTTCCATCCAGCGGTGGACCACGCGCCTGCTCGGTTCCGGCAGCACGATCCGCGGCGTGCCGACGGCCGACGGCAAGACCACGATCCAGAACCTGGCCGGCAGCCGGCCTCAAGTGCAGGCCCTGCTGAAGTTCTTGCCGGCGGCGCAGACCCCCATCGGGTCGAGCATCCCCTTGACGGTGGGCGGCCAGACGGTTCAGATACCGCAGGGAACGCTCACCAGTTCCACCGCCGCTTTTACCAACAACTGGCAATGGTCCGGCCGGATCGACCACCAGTTGACGAACAAGCACAGCCTGGGCGGTCGCTACCTTTATAACGATAACTTCTCCGGCGGAGGCGGCCAGGCGACGCCCCCAGGTCTCACGACCCAGGTGCCGCAGCGCCAGCAGGCGCTTTCCCTCTGGCTGACCAGCAACCTGACGCCGCGCACGCTGAATGAGATACGGCTGTCGTGGCAGCGCCTCGGTACTACGACAACGGCGTCGGATCCGGCCTCGGAAACCATCCCCTCGATCGAAATCCCGCAGCTCGGCCTCACGGGCTTCAACGCCGCCGCCGACCGCACCGCCATCGGCCTGGCCGTCAACCTGCCCCAGTACCGCTTCAACAACACCTATCAGATCCAGGACACTTATTCCTGGACGCAGGGCGCGCATGCCTGGAAGTTCGGCCTCGATTTGCGGCGCATCCAGGTGAAGAGCTACTTCGTCCCCCAAATCCGCGGCCGGCTGGTCTACGACACACTGCAGACGTTTGTCGATGACCTGGCCTCAACGGTCAACGTCAACAGGCCGCTGCCGGGCGGCCAGTTGCTGATGTACTACAACTGGGACGATTACTTTTTCTTCGCGCAGGACACCTGGCGGGTCAGGCGGGGCTTTACGCTCAGTTACGGCCTGCGCTATGAGACCCCCGGCAACTCATTCTCGGACCTTTACAAGTTGAACGACCGCATTCTGGCGGCCAGCAATAACCAACCGGTATTCAAGCTGACGCCCCGCCCGCCGCGCGACCGCAATAACTGGCAGCCGCGTGTGGGCTTCAGTTGGAACCCGCAGACCAAAAAAGAGGGCCTGCTGGGCAAGCTGACCGGCGGAGACAAACTGGTGGTGCGCGGCGGCTATGCCCGCGCCAACGATTACGGGTTCATCAACATCAACCTCAACATCTTCAGTTCGTTCCCGTTCATCTTGGCTGCCGGCGCCAGCAACATGGCCAGCGCCTGGACCCAACTGCCGAAAATGTTCCCGGACACCAGCGACCTGGCGGCGCTGAACCTGCTGAACCGCACCATCGTGGGCGGCGATTTCCGTTCGCCGATCTCCGAACAGTTCGCGCTTGAACTGCAGCGGGAAATCAGGACGGGCACGGTGTTCAAGGTCGGCTACGTGGGAACGAAGGGCACGGCCTTGTTCCAGTCGCTCGACGGCAACCCGCGCACCGAGTGCTCGCTGATCCCCACCAATGCCGCGGGCACCGTCCAGGGCTGCCCGCGCGTCAATCCCCTGGCGGGCATCGTGCGCCTGCGGGCCAACGCCGCTTCCTCCATCTACCACTCTCTGCAGGTGAGCTTCGAGCGGCGTCTCGCGAGGGGTTTCGCCGCCGGTGCGCACTACACCTGGAGCTCCTTCATCGACAACGCCTCGGAGATCTTCAACCCCTCGGCCCGCGGCGAAGTGGCCGTGTCGCAGGCCTCCTTCAACCGCAACATGGACCGCGGGCGCGCCACCTACGACCGGCCGCACCGCTTCGCCACCAACTTCGTCTACGCGATCCCGACCGGCAAGGTGAGCAACGCGGCTGCCAAGCGGCTCGTGGGCGGCTGGCAGGTGGGCTCGTTCATCACCCTCCAGAGCGGTTCCCCATTCAGCCCACTGAATGGAAGCGACCCGACGCTGGCCCTGGGCGGCATTGACGGCCTGATCGGCAGCTCCATCCGACCCAACCTCAACACCAACCTGGATCTGGCCCATATGTCGGTGGAGGAAATGCTGCGGGCCGGCGGCCGCTCGCTGTTCAGCACCCTGCCGGTCTGCCAGCGGATCACCGGTACGAATACCTGCACCCCCATCCAGCGCTACGGCAATGTGGGCCGCAACATTCTGCGCAGCGATGGCATTGCCCAGATCGACTTGAGCCTGATGAAGTCCACGAAGATCACCGAAACCCATCAGTTCCAGCTTCGCGCCGACTTCTTCAACTTCACCAACACGCGCAACTTCGGCATTCCCGAAGCCCGCGTCAGCAACGCCGGCTTCGCCAACCAGTGGGGGACGGACGGCGGCGCCCGCCGCATTTACGTCTCCCTGAGGTACGTCTTCTAGCCTGATTGCCAAACACCGGGCCACAAAGAGCGCTTCCCGCGCTCTTTGTGGCCCTTCGTGTTTTGGCCCCAAGGCTGGGCGCGAGGCCTCATGATCGCTGCGGTGGCCGCCGGCAACGCCTGCCGGGGCGTCCCGCCCCAGGCATGTAGCGCCGGCGTCCCGCCGGTAACGCCCGGTTCCCTTTTCCGCCCTACCGCTGTACAAGCCGCATCATGCTCGTCCGCCATCGCCGCCTGCCCCACTGGGAACTCGGTGCTGCCAGCTACTTTGTCACTCTGGCGAACAAGGTCTCGGGGACAACCGGGACATTTTGGCAACGCCAGTACTACGACCGGCTGATTCGCGATGCGGATGAATACCGGAGCCTTGTTAACGACACATTCGAAAACCCAGCACGCGCAGGAGTGAAAAACTGGAAATGGGTTTGGAGGGCCGAGATGGGCGTGAAGGGTTGGCGCGCCCTACCGGCGGGACGCCGGCGCTACATGATGGGCGGCGGGACGCCGGCGGCACAACTGCTCAGGCTTTAGTACTTGCGTCCCCCCCCCTCACCCGTTCGTAGGATTGCCAGTGGAGCGGGAATTGTGTACGCTTATATCCAGAATTCGGGACCGACCGCGCCGGCCCAAAAATACTTGTCGGGAGGGGAACCGTTATGTCAATTTCGAGAAAGTTTCTGTGGCTGTGCGTGGCTGTGTTGAGTATGGGGGCCGTGGCGCTGGCCGACCCGCCAGAACTTGCGGTACGCCCCGATTCGCTGTTTTTCCGGCAGATGGGCGCCAGCGCGCCGGCGGCGCAGCAGTTGGCGATCAGCGCCAGCGGCAACGCCACACTCGCGTCGTTCACCGCGGCCGCCAGCACCGCGTCCGGCGGCAACTGGCTGGGTGTAACGCCAGCCGCCGGCAGCGGCCCGGGCAAGCTGACCGTCAGCGTCAATACCAACGGCTTGGCCGCGGGCGAGTATTCGGGTACGGTCACCATCACCGCGGCCGGCTTCTCGAACGGCCCGCTGAAAGTGAAGGTGACACTGGAACTGCAGGGGCAGGGCCAGGGCGGCGGTGGTGGCCAGGGGAACCCGGGCGGCGGACCCAGCGGGCCGCCCGCGCTCATCGTGCGCCCCAATGAACTGGAGTTCAAAGCTGTCGAGGGCGGCGCGGCACCCAAGGGCCGCCAGGTGGAAATCAACAGCCCCGGCGGCGCCAATTTCAACTGGACGGCCACCGCGACCGTCAGCACCCCGGCCGGCGGCACGTGGCTGAAGGTCTCGCCAGCTTCCGGCTCCGGCAAGGGCGTGCTGCAGGTGGATGTGGACCCCACCAACCTGGCCAAGGGCAGCTACAAAGGACAGGTTACCGTTGCCAGCGGCAATAGCAAGGCGGCGGTGGATGTCGAACTGGACCTGGAGGCGGCCAAGGCGGCCAAGCTGGTGATCGACCCGCGGGCCTTCAATTTCATCGTCAACGATGCCAACCAGAAGCTCGCGCCGCGAACACTGAACGTGAGCAACGCCGGCAGCGGAACGCTGAACTGGACGGCGAGGGCCACCCTCAGTTCGCCGCCCAACGGCAAGTGGCTGTCAATCAGCCCCGCTTCGGGCAGCGGCAAAGGCCAGATCGCGATCAGGGTTGACCCCACAGGTCTGCAGCCCGGCATGTACGCCGGCAGCGTGGTGGTGACCGCGGGCAATGACAGCGCCGAAGCCAAGGTGTTTCTGCGCCTGCTCGGTCCCAGCAAGCCGCGCGTGACGGTGACACCGAAGTCGCTGAGCTTTACGGCGGTCGGCGGGGTTGTTTCGCCGGCCTCGCGCACCATCAAGATCGACAGCACGAGTACGGGCCTGTCGTTCACCGCCAGGGCCACCACCGCCCAGGGAGGCAACTGGCTGAGCGTGACGCCGGCCTCCGGCAGCGTGCCTGCTACCCTGACAGCTTCGGTCACGGTGGGCAGCCTGGCGCCGGGCGTCTACAGCGCGACGGTGGAAATCAAGGTGCCGGGCGCGGCGCAGGAAACCTATACCGTCTATGTAGCCCTCAAGGTCGCGGCGGCGGGCGCTACCGAAACGCCGCACCTGGAGCTGGAACCCGGCTCCCTGGCCTTCACCGGCGTAAGGGGCGGCGCCAACCCGGACCCGAAAACAGTGAAGTTGCAGGTCGAGGGCGCCAGCAGCGTGCCGTGGACCTCGGTGGCCACTACGGCCTCGGGCGGTAACTGGCTGAGCCTCACGCCCACCTCCGGCACGGCCACGGCTGCCGGGCCCAACAGCGTCAGCGTCTCGGCCTCCACGTCCGGGCTGCCGGCGGGAGTGTACGCGGGAACCGTGGTCTTCACGCCGGTCGCCTCGAGCGGCGCCGGGCACGTTTTACTCCACGTCAAACTCACCGTGACCGCCACAGCGGCCACGACGGGCAAGGACCAGGGGCCGGCCGTGTCGGCCGCGGCCGCGGGACAGGTCCTGGCGCTGGTCGAGAGCCCGGCCGGTGGCTTTATTACCCGGGCCGACCTGCCGCTCAACGTGGCGGTTCTGCTGGTCGATGCGGCGGGTGTCGCGGTCGAGGGGGCCAGCGTGCTGGTCAGCTTCTCGAACGGCGAGCCGGACCTGGCTCTGGACGAGTTGGGCGGCGGCCGCTACGCGGGCCTGTTCCGGCCGCTGTCGAGCGGGCCGCTGACACTGACCGGCTGGGCCGAGACCGAGGCGCTGGCCTCGGAGATGTTCGCGGTTTCCGGGGACGTCGAGTCGGCGGCGGTATCGCCCAGCCTGGTGTTCCAGGGCGGCGGAGTCAGCGCCGCGAGTTTCGCGCCCTCGCCGACGCCGCTGGCCCCCGGCTCCCTGATGTCGGTGTTTGGCCGCGGCATCGCCGGCGCGGGCGGCAGCGCCCGGAGCGTGCCGTTGCCCACCAGCCTTTCCGGCGTCTCAGTCACCATCGGCGGCGTGCCCGCGCCGCTGGTGGTCGCCATTCCGGCGGCTTCCTCCAGCGGCTACGACCAGATCAACGTGCAGGCGCCGTTCGAGCTGGCGGGCGTGATCCAGGCCGACATCGTCGTCAACAACAACGGCGTCATCTCAGTGCCCGAGACCATCTCCATCGGCACGGCGCCCGCGCTGTTCACCGCCAGCCAGACCGGCGACGGCCCCGGCGCATTCCTGCACGCCGACAACAGCCCCGTGGACGCTACCCGTCCGGTCACTGTGGGCGAGATTCTGCAGCTTTACGCCACCGGCCTTGGCCTGCTGAAGACGCCCATCAGCACAGGCGCTGCATCGCCGGGCACCGATGAAGTAGCCAGCAGCGTGACTGCCACGATCGGCGGCGTACCCGCGACCGTGCGCTATGCCGGCTCGGCGCCGGGATGGGTCGGCCTATACCAAATAAACGTGGTGGTGCCGGCCGGCGTGGCGGGCGACAACGTGCCGGTAGTCGTATCGGTGGATGGCTCGCCGGCCACCGGCCGCGCCGTCATTCCCATGATCCGTTAACCGTGTTTTGAACCACAAAGCCACGAAGGCCACAAAGAACACCAAGTCGGTTCTTTGTGGCCTTTCGTTTCTTTGCGCCTTTTTGGTGAACCGTCTCTGTGGTACAAGGAGGGAATGCGATTTGTTGGACCGCTCCTTCTTGTCCTGCTGGCGGCCGGGCCGCTGGCTGCTCAGAAAAAGCCATTCTCAATCGAGAAGCTGCTCTCGCTCGAACGGATCTCCGATCCGCAGGCGTCGCCGGACGGCACGAAGGTTCTGTTTGCCGTGACCTCGCCGGACGTGGCCCGCAACACGCGGCCGTCGCAGATCTGGCGGGCGCCGCTCGAAGGCGGAGCGCCACAGCAGGTGACGCGCGAGGGAACGCGCAACCAGCGCGCCCGCTGGTCGCCGGACGGCAAGCGCATCGCCTGGATCAGCAACCGCGGCGGCTCGCAGCAGGTCTGGCTGATGGACGCCGACGGCGGCAACGCCCGGCAACTCACCGACCTCCCCACGGAGGCCGACGGGCTGATGTGGTCGCCCGACGGCCGCCGTTTGCTGTTCACTTCCGACGTCGATCCCGAGTGCCGGGACATGACTTGCAACAAGCGGAAGCAGGAGGAGCGGGAGCGCGATGCGGTCAAGGCGGAAGAGTTCACGCGCCTGCTCTACCGCCACTGGTCGAGCTTCAAGCACGGGAAGCGAAGCCATCTGTTCATCGTGCCGGCGGACGGTGGCAGCCCAATCGATCTGACCCCCGGCGATCACGATGTGCCGCCGTTCTCGCTGGGCGGGCCCGACGATTACGCCTTCTCGCCCGACGGCCGCGAGGTGGCCTACGTCACCTGCCTGGACCCGGTCGAAGCTACCAGCACCAACTACGACATCTTCGTGGCGCCCGCCGGCGGCGGCCCGGCGAAGAAGATCACTGCCAATCCCGCCTGGGATGCCACCCCGGTCTATTCGCCCGACGGGCGGTACATCGCCTACCGGGCACAGAGCCGGCCCGGCTATGAGTCGGACCGGTTTCGCCTGATGCTGTACGACCGCCAGTCGGGCAGGCACACCAGCCTGACCGAGGACTGGGACCGCAGCGTCGAATACTTGTTGTGGTCGCCCGACAGCAGCCGGATCTACTTTGGCGCGGAGAACGAAGCGACGCGCCCGATCTGGGCCATCGGCGCCAACGGCGGGGAGCCGCGCCCCGTCGTGACGGGCGCCAACAACGATGACGCCGGCGTCACCCGCGATGGCGCCACGCTGGTTTTCACCCGCAACAGCCTCCGGGGGCCGAGCGAAATTTTCCGGGCGGCCACGGCGGCGACCACGGCCAACCCGCAGCCGGTGACGCGCATCAACGAGCCGCTGCTGGCCGGCACGCATGTCTCGGCGCCGGAACCCTTCAGCTACGCCGGCGCCGGCGGCGCCACGGCGCACGGCTGGCTGGTGAAGCCGCCCCGCTTCAACCCCCAGTCGCGCTATCCGGTGATCATCCTCATCCACGGCGGGCCGCAGGGCGCCTGGGAGGACGGCTGGACGTACCGCTGGAACGCACAGGTCTTTGCCGGCGCCGGCTACGTCATCGCCCTGCTGAATCCGCGCGGCTCGACCGGCTACGGCCAGAAATTCACCGACGAGATCAACGCCGATTGGGGCGGCAAGGTCTACGAGGACATCATGAACGGCGTGGCGCACGTGGAGCGGCTGCCCTACGTGGACAAGGAGCGCTTTTGCGCGGCCGGCGCCTCCTACGGCGGCTACATGATCGACTGGATCGCCGGCCACACCGACCGCTTCCGCTGCCTGGTCACCCACAGCGGCGTCTTCGACCTGCCCAGCATGTATGGCTCAACCGAGGAGCTGTGGTTTCCGGAGTGGGAGTTCCGCGGCACGCCCTGGGACAACCCGGAGATGTACCGGAGGTGGTCGCCCAGCAGCTACGTGAAAAACTTCAAGACGCCCACGCTCGTCGTTCACGGCCAACTCGATTACCGCGTGGATGTCTCGCAGGGGTTTCAGATGTTCACCGCGCTGCAGAAGATGAAGGTGCCCTCGAAAATGCTCTACTTCCCGGACGAGGGGCACTGGGTACTGAAGCCGGCCAACAGCGCCCGCTGGTACCGCGAGGTGCTGGAATGGTGGCGGCAGTGGCTGGCCAAGTGAGGCTGGAGGCTGGAGGCGGGATGCTGAGGAACCGCCGGCCTACAGCCTACACTTTCACGGACACCGCGGCGACGCCCTTCTTGCAGAGCGGGCAGGCTTCTTCGTTCTCCCAATAGGTGTACTGAACGCGCGCCAGCGAATAGACCGGCAGCGGGCTGAGATCGACGGTCTCGACGTTGGGTTGATACACGATCACGGCCAGCGCCAGCACTTTCGCCCCGCGCGACAGCAACAAGTCGCGCAGTTGCGACAGCATGTGCCCGGTCCGCAGGATGTCGTCCACCACGATGCACTGCTCATTTTCGTGGACCTCCATGAACTGGCGGAACTCGAGCCGCGTCTTATCGACGCGTTCCGCCCAATAAATCTGGCTGGCGCGCAGCGCCTCGCCCAGGCCGTAGGCCACCGGGATGCCGCCGGTGGCCGGCGAGACGATGCTGACGTTCGGCAAGTGGCGGGCGATTTCGGGATCGCTGCGGAGCAGCCGGCTCAACCCCACGCTCAGCGTTTTCGCTTCCCGGTAATAGCGCATGGCCAGCGGCATCTGCAGCAGGTGGTCGGTGTGCCGCCCGGAGGGAAGCACGAAGTGCCCCTCCTTCAAGGCACCCGTCTTGCGCAAGATATTCAGCACTTCTTCGTTGTTGGGTATGAGTTCCATGCCCTTATAGATAGCATGAAAAGGCGGGCTGTGGGCTGTAGGCCCCTGGCTATAGGCGGGCTGCGGCCGAGAACTGAAGGCTGCCAGGCCGTAGGCCACCGGCTGATTTCCCACAGCCTACAGCCCACAGCCTAGAGCCTACAGCCTCCGGCCGGTTTTCCTATTTCTCCCGGGCGGCCTTGAAGTCCCTGGGCGGCTTCTCGCCCATGGCGACAGTGCCCTCCAGCCCCTCGGCGGTCACTTTCGCCTTGTAGGTCCCTATGACCGTGTTTTCCCCCATCCGCGTTTCGACTTTGAATTCGACCTGGTCTCCGCTGACCTTGCCCTCCTTGACCTGCTGCTCGACTCTCTTCTCGCCGAACACTCTGACAAGAGTCCCGGTGACCTTGTCCCCATCCTGCTTCAAAGTGATGGTGAGTTCGGAGGTCCCGCGCGGTGTTTCCATCTTCTGTTTGTAGGTCCCGCTGACGTCGGCGGCCATTGCCGTCATGGCAAACGCGGCAAACAGGACCGCGAGGCCGACGAACACTGCAAGTTTCTTCATGGCTAACCTCTCTTTTGATTTGAGATGCACTGCCTTGACGCATTATAACCCCGGCGGGCAAGAAAAAGTTCCCTCAACTGGCGACTTCGGCCTCTGGCCTGCCGGATTCAGAGACCCCCATCGGTGCCTGAGCTTGCCGAATTCTCGAGTCGTTACTCTTGAGCGTCAACTACAATAAGGCCATGGCCACTCTCTGGCGCGATGCCAGCGAGGAGACCGAGCGCATCATGCTCGACCTGCTGCGGAAGAAAAACCCCGGTGAGCGCATCCGGATGGCCGCGGAGTTGACCGCGTGGGTCCGGGAATTGGTCAAGCGCTCGATCCGGGCCCGCTATCCAGACGCTGGAGAGCATGAGCTGCGCTGCCGGTTTGCAGCCATTTGGCTGGGGCGCGAATGGGCCATCCGCGCTTACGGCTGGGACCCACATCAACACGAACTGCAATGGCGGGACGTCCTCTGCATGCTGAGGTTGCGGGCGGGCTATCTCGATATGGAGTACGTGCGCCGCTGGGCGGCCGAGGAAGAAGTGCTGGACCTGCTGGAGCGCGCCGTCCAGCAAGCATCCTGACCGTTTTTGCGCTGAGGGACTGCGCTGAGTCCACGGTTGTGCCGATAGTTACTCTGAGAAGGCAACGCCCGACGCGGCGGCGGTGTGATATTTATAGAGCGCGGTCATTTGGCCTCAATCAGGAGGGCCAGGCATGAACCCCCAATCGGCGATCGAGCAGCGAGGCCCGCGGCTCAGCATAGAGGAGTTGCGGCAGGCGGCGGCCGAGATGCGCGCCATCAACCTGATCGACATCTTCGCGGCCGGTTCCGGGCATCCGGGCGGCACGCTGTCGATCATGGATGTCGCCACGGCGCTGTATCTGCGGGTGCTGAATCACGACCCACAGGAGCCGGCCTGGCCCCACCGCGACCGCGTCTTTTGGTCCGCGGGGCACAAGGCGCCGGCGCTTTACGTGGCCCTGGGCAAAGCCGGCTATTTCCCCCTGGACGACACCGTACTGCTCCGCCAGTTGCACGCCCCCTTCGAGGGCCATCCCAACTGGCTAAAGGTGCCCGGCGTCGAGGTCTCCAGCGGGTCGCTGGGACAGGGGCTCAGCGTGGCGGCGGGCAGCGCGCTGGCCGGCCGCCTGCTGGGCAGGCCATCGCGCATTTACTGCATCATGGGCGACGGCGAGCAGCAGGAGGGCAATATCTGGGAAGCGGCCATGGCCGCCGGCCATCACAGGCTGGACAACCTCTGCGCCATCATCGACCGCAACCGCCTGCAGATCGACGGCTGGGTGGACGATGTGATGGCGGTCGAGCCGCTGGGCGGAAAGTATCGCTCCTTTAACTGGCATGTGATCGGGATCGACGGGCACAACATGGAGCAGATCGTGGCGGCTTTCGAGCAGGCCGCGGCCATCAAGGGCTGCCCCACGGTGGTCATCGCCAACACCGTCAAGGGGAAGGGCGTCTCCTTCATGGAGAACCAAGCGGGCTGGCACGGCATCGCCCCCAACAAGGAACAGTTCGAAAAGGCCATGCTGGACCTGGCCACGCCCGCCGTCCCGCGACAGCGGGTCGATGCGCTGCTGGCGCGCGCCGCCGAATATGGCCAGAACGTGGCGCGGGAGACCCGCGACAAGCTGCCCAAATTCAGCCGCGACTACTGGTGGAACGCCGGCGAAACCATGAAGGTGGACATGGACCCCGCCCGCATGGGCTTCGGCCGCGGCCTGGAGATTGCCGGCGCCGATGAGCGCGTGGTCACCATTCACGCCGACATCTCCGGCTCCATCCGCATCGTCGATTTCGAGGCCCGGCACCCGGAGCGCAACCACCGCGTGTTCAGCGTGGGCATCGCCGAGCAAAACATGATGGCCATCGCCGGCGGACTGGCCAAGGAGGGACTGATTCCGGTTTGCGGCACCTACGGAGTATTCGCCTCGGGCCGCTGCTGGGACCAGTTGCGCACCACGGTCTGCTACTCGAACCTGAACGTGAAGATCGCCGGGGCGCACGGCGGCCTTTCCGTGGGCGCCGACGGCGCCACCCACCAGGCTTTGGAGGAAATCGCGCTGACCGCGGTGCTGCCCAACATGAACCTGGTGGTGGCCTGCGACTCGGTGGAAATCGAGAAGGCCACGCCGCACTGCCTGCTGAAAGTCGTGGGGCCCTGCTACATCCGCTATGCGCGCGAGGGGACGCCCGTCGTTACTTCGCGCGAAACGCCCTGGGAGTTCGGCCTAGCCAACATCATCCGCTACCGCGGCGAACGGCCGCGCTTCCGCGAGGCCTTCGAGCATGTGCCCTCGCCGGCCTACAAGAACGAAGGGGAAGAGGCCGCGATCGTGGCCTGCGGCCCCATCGTGGCCGAAGCCATGCGGGCGGCCTGGCTGCTGAAGGAGGAGTTCGACATCGAGACGCGCGTCCTCAACGTGCACACCGTTAAGCCGCTGGACGTGCCGGCGCTGGTGGCCGCCGCCGCCGAGACCGCGATCGTGGTCACCGCCGAGGAGCACCAGGTGGGCGGCTTCGGCAACATCGTGGCCGGCGCCATCCTCAAGCGCCGCGCGCGGTTCGACCAGCCGTTGCTGTTCGACATGATCGGCGTGCGCGACCGCTTCGGGGTTTCCGGCAAGCCCTGGGAGCTGATGCAGGAATTTGGGCTGAGCGCCGAGCACATCGCCCAGCGCGTCAAGCAACTGTGCGATCACAAGCGGGCGCTGGCGGCCAAGCGCAAGACGCACAGCGTCAGCTTCGCGTCGGTCGAGTGCCAGCAGTGCGGGCTCAGGATTCCGTTCGGCGAGTTCGTGGCGGAGTGGCCGTCGCGCGCCGACGAGATGTGCACCGAGTGCACGCGCCGCGCCCCGGACAACTGCGACCTCTGCCTCACGGAGCTGCTGATCTCCAATCCCAATTTCCTGTTCGTCTGCCGGGATTGCCGCTGGCCGGTGGTGGAGTGCTGAGCCCCGAAGTAAGACCACAAAGGCACAAGGGACACAAAGAAACACGAAGAAGAAACTGCTTCGTGGAACTTTGTGTCCTTTGTGCCTTTGTGGTTGTACCGAGGCTTCAAATCCCGGCTAGAGCGTCGTAGTAGCGGGCGATGGAGCGGATCCCGCCGTAGAAGTTCTCCAGGTGCAGGCGCTCGTTGGGGGCGTGCGAATGCTCGTCGGGCAGGCCGAAGCCCAGCAGCACGCACGGCACGCCCAGCAGCTCGGAAATGGTGGCCACGAAGGGGATCGAGCCGCCCTCGCGGATGAAGACCGCCGGGCGGCCGAAGCCTTCCTCCAGGGCCCGCTTGGCGGCCTGGATATAGGGGTGATCGAAGGGGCACAGGAAGGGCTTGCCGCCGCTGAGTTGCCGGAATTCGAGGCTCACGCCCGGTGGCGCGATCGAGCGCAGGTGCTTTTCCACCAGGCGGCTGATCTTCCCCGGGTCCTGGTTGGCGACCAGGCGGGTGCTGAACTTGGCGCCGGCCCTGGCCGGCAGCACGGTCTTGGCGCCTTCGCCTTGGTAGCCGCCCCACAGCCCGTTGACGTCCAGCGTGGGCCGCGCCCAGATGCGTTCCAGGGTAGTGAAGCCTTCCTCCCCGGCCAGCGCCGGGCTGCCGGTGGTGGCGCGGAACTCTTCTTCCTGGAAGGGAAGCGCGGCCAGCGCGGCGCGCTCTTCCGGCCGCAAGGGCACCACGTCGTCGTAGAAACCGGGGATGGTCACGCGTCCGGCGGAATCCTTCAAGGACGCGATCATCTGGCAGAGGACATTGGCGGGGTTGGGGATGGCCCCGCCGAAGGAGCCGGAATGCAGGTCGTTGCCCGGTCCGTCCACCACCAGCTCGAAGTAGGCCAGGCCGCGCAATCCGTGACAGATCGACGGCATGCCCTTCTGCAGCATGCCGGTGTCGGAGACCACGACCACGTCGGCTTTCAGCAGTTCCTTGTGGGCGGCCACGAAAGGCTCCAGGTTGGGACTGCCGACCTCCTCCTCGCCCTCCAACAGGAACTTGAGGTTGACCGGCAGTTTTCCGCGGCGCTCCAGGAAGGCGCGGGCCACGGCGATATGAATGAACATCTGTCCCTTGTCATCGACCGCGCCGCGGCCGTACAGGTCGCCGTCGCGCACCGTGGCCTGGAACGGCGGCGTCTCCCACAGCTCCACCGGGTCCTCGGGCTGCACGTCGTAGTGCCCGTAGACCAGCACGGTGGGCCCGGCCGCTCCCAGCCGCTCGGCATAGACGATGGGATTGCCCGGGGTGGGGAACAACTCCACGCGGCTGATCCCCGCCGATCTCAGCAGCGACGCCACGTGCTCCGCGCAGCGGCGGATTTCGCCGGCCCGTTCCGGTTTCGCGCTCACGCTCGGAATGGCAACCAGCTCGACGACTTCGCGCAGGTGCTGCTCGCGGCGCGCTTCCAGCAGTTCAAGAATGTCGTTCATATCTTCCTTTCGAATCAGACCTGAGACCTGAGACTGAAAGAGAACGGCACCAGATCCGCAAAACTCTCCGGTCCCAGGTCTCAGGTCCGTTGACAACCGGTTCGGCTCTATGTCATTTTACCAGTTCAATTTGGAGTGTATCCTCTACCGGGAGTCATGAAAAAAGCAATGCCCTCGACAGGCCGCGTAGAGGTGCAACTGGAAAGCAGCCTGGAAAGCGTCGATCAGGCCGAGGAGATGGCTAGGCGGTTCGCCCAAGCGGCCGGCTTCTCCGAGGAAGATCTGGATAAGATCGGGATGTCGGTCCGCGAAGGGCTGGTGAACGCTGTTCACCACGGCAACAAGTACGACACCCACAAGAGGGCCGGGTTGCGGCTGGAGATGGAAGGCCCCAACCTGGTGGTGACCGTGACCGACCAGGGATCGGGATTCGAACTGGCGGGCGTTCCCAACCCGCTGGCCTCGGAGAACCTGCTGAAACAGACCGGCCGCGGGGTTTTCCTCATGCGGGCGTTCATGGACGAGGTTGAGGTCCGGCGGCTCTCCCCGACAGGCACCGAAGTGCGAATGACCAAACACGCAGCGCCGGCCAACGGCAAGGAGGAGTAGAGGTGACGATCAAAGCAAACACCCGGCAGGTAGACGGAGTGACCGTCGTTGATCTGAGCGGGCGCATTACCCTAGGCGAAGGTTCCACGATCCTGCGCGATACCGTCCGCGAGCTGCTCGGGCGCGGCCAAAAGAAGATCTTGCTGAATCTGGGCGATGTGAACTACATCGACAGCTCGGGAATCGGCGAGCTGGTCAGCGGCTACACCACCGTCACCAACCAGGGCGGCCAGTTGAAGCTGCTCAACCTGACCAAGAAAGTCCGCGACCTGCTCCAGATTACGAAGCTGATTACCGTTTTCGACATCTTCGATGAGGAGACGGCGGCCGTCCGCAGCTTCACGTAGTCAATGGCGGGGGAGAAGCGGGCTGCCGGCGTGAGTGAGCGTCCGCGTGCCTGCCACCATGGGGATGCTCCCATATGCGCCATGGCGGACGGGTCGGTTGGGGAGCGGCTCAGCGGGTCTTGCGCTTCCGGCGGGGCTTCTCCGCCGGGACCGGCTGGACCAGCGGATTGATCGAGGCGAGCACCTGCTCGTAGGCCGAGGGCTGGTTCTTCCGCGGCCCCGCTTTGCCCTGCCGGTAATGGTGTTCATAATGGCAGGTCCGGCAACGGACCTTGCGCACCTGTTCGCCCACCATGGCCACCACCGAGTGGTCCGTCAGCAGGCGGCACCGCGAGCAGTAATCGTCCAGGATGTCTCCCAAGCGCATTTCGGGCATCTTGGCCTCCGCCAACGCAAGCAGGCACCGGGAAGCGGGGGATTATACAACAGCTATCAGCTAACAGCTACCAGCCGGTTATCAGATTTGCGCGGGGACCCGCTTTATCCGGAACGGCAAGCGGCCGGCGGCAAACGGACCGTCGGCAGGCGGCCCCGCCGATTCCACAGCGCCTGGCGGCTATTCGAGCGCGGCGATACGCTCCATGACGTGGTCCGCGATCTTCTGCCAGGTTTCGCGGGTGTTGGGAAGAGACAGGAACTGGTCGACGCGGAAGGGGCAGCCGACGATGATCTCCGCCCGCCTGCCGAAGCGCGGGAAGCGCGCGCCGATGGGAAGGATGTCGCCCATGCCGCGGTGGAAGCAGGGCACCACGGTGGCGCCCGTTTCGTAAAGCACGCGGCCCACGCCCGCCTTGCCCGGCAGCAGCTTGCCGCTGCGCGTCCGGGTGCCCTCCGGCGCCACGTGCACGCAGCCGCCGTGGCGCAAGATTTCGATGGCGCGCTCCACGGCCGGCTGATGGACCCCCTCGCCGCGCCGGATGGGGATGCAGCGCACCCGCCGCATGAACCAGCTCATCACCGGGCCTTTGAAAAAATTGCGCTCTTCCGGAACATGGTACGGCAGGAATTTCCGGTCTCGGAGCGCGCGGGGCGGAAACACCAGCACGTCCACGAAGGCGTTGTCCAGGATGCTGACGTGATTGAAGACGAACATCAGCGGCAGCGGGGCCGTTTGCAGGCGGTGCTTGCCGCGGACCGTCGTCCGGTTGAACACCTTCATCAGCAGCCAGAAAACCGGAACGACCAACACGATGGAGAGCAGCCAGCCGATCAAGTCATTGACGCGGTCGGCGAGCCTCGCCGCCTGCGGCGGCCGGTCGCTTTCCCGGACTGTGGAAGTCGCCGTGGTCATCGAATTGAGAAGTTCACCACCAACTTACCCGGACACAAAGTCCCCACAACCTGCCTGCTGCTTGACGGGCGCTTACGCGAACATCAATCGGCCCCTTGGTTCCGGGATGGGTCTCCCAAGTTCCTTGGCTGTTTCAATCCATTCCTGGACGACCACTTCGACATTGGCGAGGGCTTCCCGATAGTTGGACCCGTCGGCCATGCATCCGGGCAATTCGGGCACTTCGGCGATGAATGCCTGATCTGCTTCGCTCCAGTAGATAATCACCTCGTATCTGATACTTGGTGTCCTTTGTGTCGTCGTGTCTTTGTGGTTCAAGAAATCCGCCGATGGCCGATCCGCAGATTGAATCCGTGAAATCTGCGAAATCTGCGGCTGCTGCTCAATGCGGGGAAGCGCGGCCCTGGGCCACCTCCACGACATGGGGCAGCAGGTCGGCCACGGCGTTGAGCGATTCCAGCGCGCCGCGGGGGCTGCCCGGCAGGTTCAGGATCAGCTTGCCGTTGCGAACCCCGGCGACGGCGCGAGAAAGGACTGCGCGCCGCGTGCTCTTCAGTCCCTCGGCGCGCATTAATTCCGGCAGGCCGGGCAGTTCCCGCTCGATAACCGCGCGAGTGGCTTCCGGCGTCACGTCCCGCGGGGCGATGCCGGTGCCTCCGGTGGTGAGAATGGCGTCCAGGTCATGGCGCGCCGCCCAAGCTTCCAGCGCCTGGCGAATCGCGGCGCAATCGTCCGGCACCAGGCCGGCGACAAGCACTTCCCACCCCAGTTCCCGCAGGCGCGCAGCCACCTGCGGGCCGGCGCGGTCCTCCCGCTCGCCCCGGTAACAGGAATCGCTGACGGTGAGCACGGCGGCGCGCACGTTACTTGTTCTCTTCGTCCAGCATCCGCAGGGCTTCCATCAGCAGCCCCTGCGAGCCGGTGGTGGTGGTCCGCTCGCTGCTGCGCGCGTTGAAGTCGATCTGGAAGGTGCCGTCGCTCCAGTGCACGATGTGGTTGATGACCGCGTCGCCCTTGACGTCGCCCATCACGGCGTGATGAATCTGCCCGTTCTCGAAATAGATGGTGGCGGTCTGCTTGCCGTCGGGGCTGGCAATGATCAGCGCGCACGTCTTCTGTCCCTGCTCCAGAGTCGGGAACAGATCCATGATGCCCATCTCCGACAGCCGCCCGGCAAGGCCGCCGCCCGCCGCCGCCGCTTCATGCTGCATCTTCTCGAGGTAAATGCGGTCCAGGATGCGCTTGGCGCGCTTGGTCAGGTCGCGCACGAAGAAGGGCTTGACGATGAAGTCCTCCACCTGATCGGCGACAGTCTGCAGCCGCTCGTCCACATCGGCCTTGCTGGCCAGCAGCACCACCGGCACTTTCTGCGTCTGGGGGCGGGCCTTCAGCTTCTCCAGCAACTGGCGGCCGTCGAGGCCCTCCATGCGGTAATCGCAGATGATCAGGTCCGGCGGCGACTCCACCGCCTTCATCAGCGCGTCGGCGCCATCGCTGAGCGCCTCCACCGTGGCGTGCGCCTCCAGGCCCCGGCGCATCAGGTCCAGCACCAGCGCGTTGTCATCCACCAGCATCAATCTCAACGCCATAAAAGTCGTTATGAGTTAAGAGTTGTGAGTTAAGATTCAGCCGCTTTTCGATTCTTAACTCTTAACTCATAACTCCTCCGGTAGTGTCCGCTGCGGCCACCGCTCTTTTCCAGCAGGCACAGCGAGGTGATCTCCATCGCGCGGTCCAGCGCCTTGCACATGTCGTAGACGGTCAGCGCGGCGACCGCAACCGCCGTGAGCGCTTCCATCTCGACGCCGGTGGCGGCCGTAGTCGAAACGGAGGAAAAAAGTTCGATGCCATTTTCGCACACGCGCGCCTCTACATCAACGTGGGCGATGGGCAGCGGATGGCAGAGCGGGATCAGGTCGGCGGTACGCTTGGCCGCCGTGATGCCGGCGATCCGCGCGATCTCCAGGGGGTTGCCCTTGGGGTTGTCGGGCAACCGCGCCAGTGCCTCGCCGCTGATACGGACGAAAGCGTGGGCCCGCGCCTGGCGGCGCGTGGCCGGCTTCCCGCTCACGTCCACCATCCGAGCCCGGCCTTGCTCATCCCAATGTGTGTTCATAAGGCTGTAGGCTGTAGGCTGTGGGCTGTTGCCGACCAGCCGCTGGATAAACCTACAGCCTACAGTCTACAGCTTACGGCCGGTTCACCAGCAGCGCGATGCGCTCGATGCGCAACGCCGGGATACGTTGGGCGGCGCGCTCCAGGGGCAGCAGTGCCGCCGCTTCTTTCAGCGCTTGCTCGTCGCCGCGGGTCGGTTCAAACACGTATACGTCGGCCCGCTCCCGGTAGGAATAGGTTTGATAGCGGGGCAGGCGCGCGGCCGCTATCTCCATCAGCACATCCCAGAAGCTCTGCTTGTGAGAGAAGCGGCGCCGGGCCGCCTCCTGGCGCGGCAGTTCGATGGTCTCGCCGGCGCTGTACACGCGGGCCAGGACGCAGCGGACCGGCTGGAACGGCCGATCCGGTTGTGGGTCTGGAAACACTGCCAGCAGCGTTTGGAGATCCGCCGGATCGGCCTCGATGGGCTGCCAGCGATACCGGAAATCGCCGAGCACCGCGCTGCCCGCCGCCAAAACCTGCCGCAACCGCTCGATCTTCTTGCCGCACAGCGAGACCAGCGCTTCCAGCAGTTCGGCGATTGTGAAGTCCCGCTCGATGACCGGCAACGAGCTGATGTAGCCGGCCGTTTCCGGCAGCAGTTTCACCCGAATCCGCTGGGGCAAGGCCATGCTTCATGTTAGCGCTGTTTGGTAACCTGGAGTGCGCCGGCTTGCCACCGTCTTTCGGCGAGAAGCTTGCCTCGCGCTTGTTTCACAATCATCAAACAGCGGCAAGCCGCCCCCGGCAAGCCGGGGCGAACCGGCACATTCCAAAGGATCGTTACTAAACAGGCACGTCGGTTCTTATTTCGCTTGACGCGCCTGCGGGCGGCGCGGTAGCCTGCCCGCAGGTGCTCCCGCCGGGGCCGGTTCCCTGAAAAAACATTTCCGCTAAGTTATGTATTTTCAGGTCTTTCCAGGCGTTTCTGGGGGACTACTAGATATGGGGCTAGGCTGCAAAAAAGCGCTAGATAGCGTAGTTTTTCCGCTTTACAAACCCGGTCACCCGCGGTACCATCGCCCCATGACCCATGCCTGAGGGGTCAGCGGATCGGGAAACGATAAAGGAAGGTTGGCCTTGCTGAAGCTGAAGAAGGTTGAACTGGTCGGGTTCAAATCGTTCTGCGACCGCTCCGAATTGCTGTTCAACGGCGGCGGCATCACCGCCATCGTTGGCCCGAACGGCTGCGGGAAATCGAATATCAGCGACGCAATCAACTGGGTGTTGGGAGAGCAGTCGGCCAAGAGCCTGCGCGGCGGCAGCATGCAGGATGTGATTTTCAACGGCACCCGCGACCGCCAGCCGACCGGCATGGCCGAAGTCAGCCTCACCCTGATCGACACGGACTATCACGAGGAGCCGCGCGACGAGGCGGAGGCGGTTGAGGCGGTTGTGGTGATGGAAGGCGGCGAGGCGGGGCCGGGCAATGGAACCAACCGAAGCAACGCAACGAGCGGAACGATCGGTCACCGCTACCCGCACCGCGACAAAGGAGAGCACCGCGAGGTGGTGGTCTCCCGGCGCCTGTTCCGGTCCGGCGAGAGCGAGTACCTGCTGAACGGCAAGGTCTGCCGGTTGCGCGACATCCAGGAATTGTTCATGGGCACCGGCCTGGGCCCGGAATCCTACGCCATCATCGAGCAGGGGCGCATCGGGCAAATCCTCAGCTCCAAACCCTACGAGCGCCGCGCACTCATTGAAGAGGCGGCCGGCGTCACCAAGTACAAGACCAAGCGGCGGCTGGCCGAAATCCGGCTGGAAGGTTCCAGGCAGAACCTGAACCGGGTGAACGACATCCTGGACGAGGTGTCCCGCCAGGTGAACTCGCTGAAACGGCAGGCCTCGAAGGCGCGCCGGTACGCCGAGCTTCGCGATGAATTCCGCGCCCGGTTGCGGGTAACCGTGGCCAGCCGCCACAACCAGTTCGAGCGGCAGGCGATGCAGGCAGCCGTAGAGCTGAGCGTGGCGGCCAACCGCATGAAAGAGCTGTCGGCGGCCGTGGAGGCCCTCGAGCAGGAGCACTTCGCCTTGAGCCAGACGGGGTACGAGCAGGAAGAGGCGCTGGGCCGCCAGCGCGAGACCCTCGCCACGCTGGCCATGGAACTGGACCGCGCCCGCAACCGCATCGCCTACCAGCAGCAGCAGGCCGCCGAGCTTGAAACCCGCATCAAGGAAGACGAGACGCAGTCCGCGCAGGTGGACGGCCGGCTGGCCACGCTGGAACAGGAATACGAGGGGTGCCGGCTGGGGCTGGAAACTGCGGAGGCTGAGAGCCGGTCAATCCAGGAAGACGCGGCGGCCCGCGCCGCCGAGTTGGCCGCCGCCGAGGAGCACCAGCGGGCTTGCGAGCAGGAACGCGACCGGCTGCGCGCCTCTCTCCTATCACTGCTTGGCGAGCTGGCCGAGCTGCGCAACCAGCTCACCCAGGTGGAAGAGTTTCTGGCCGGCCTGGAGCGGCAGCGCGAGCGCAGCGAGCGTGAGCAGGCCGCCTCGGCGCAGGAAGAAGCCGACCTCCGCCGGCAGCACGGCGCGCTGGTGGAGCAAATCGCGCGCCAGCAACTGGAGCTGCACGACGTGGCCGCCGAGCGGGGCGCGGCCGAAGAGCGGATGGCCGATTTGAAAGCGCAGGCGGGCGAGATCAGCCGGCGCCTGGAGCAACTGCGCGCCGACCACGCCGAAACCCGCGCCCGCCGCGATTCGCTCGACCAGATCCTGTCGCATCACGCTTACACCGCCGAGGCCGTCAAGAAGCTGTTTGCCATCGACGGCAGCGGCGGCGCCTTTCACCCCCTGGGCATCCTGGCCGACTTCATCGAGGTCGATCCGAAGTACGAGCGCCTGGTCGAGGACCTCCTGGCCGAGGAACTGGAGTACGTGGTTGTCAAGAGTTGGGAGGCGGCGCACGAGGGCGTGCGCCTGCTGCGCTCCGAGGTGGAAGGCCGCGCGACATTCCTGGTGCATGCCCCCGAGCCTCCGCCGGCGCAGGTTGCCTCCGAGGGGTTCGGATTCCCGGGGAGGCTCACCCGGTTGAGGGACCACGTCCGGCTCAATAACGGAATGGCGCTCGGGGTGGAGGCGCTGCTGCCGAAGCTGGCCGCCTGCTACGTGGCCGATTCGGCGGCCGCGGCCCGCGACCTGGCGCTGGCGCATCCCTCCTGCTACTTCCTCTCGCCCGACGGCGATTGCTTCCATGGCGCAACGCTGGCCGGCGGGCGCCGCGCCGGCACGGGCCCGCTGGCGCTGAAGCGCGAGCTGCGCGAGCTGGGCCAGCGGGCCGCGCAACTGGCCGCGGAAACCGAAGCCTGCGCCCTGAACCTCAAGGTTCTCGACGACGAAATTGCGCGCCTGACCGTCGTGCTGGAAAAGCTGCGCAAGGAAGAGGTGGAGCGCGAGAAATTCGCGACCGCCAGCGGCCTGGAATGCAAGCAACTAGCCGCGCAGCTCAACCGCGCCGCCGAGCGCCTGTCGGTGGCGCGTTTGGAGCTGGAGCGGCTGGAGAACGAGCGGGACCGGGCAGCCGCCCATGCCGCCCGGCTGCGTGGCGAGACAGGGGCGCGCGAGGAGGCCCAGCGGCAAGAGGAGGCCCAACTGCGCGCCGCCGTCGGGAACGCCGCCGGGCTGGGCCAAGCGCGCGAAGCGGCGGCCGGCAGGCTGGCCGAGACCCGCGCCCACGCCGCGGCGCTGGAGGAGCGCCACCGCGCGGCAGCGGCCGCCGTCGCCCGCATCCACGACGTCGTGCTGCACGCCCGTGTTCAGGCCGCCGAGCTGAAGCGGCAACTGGATTTCGCCCGCGCCGAACTGGAACGGCTCGGCCACGACAACCAGGCAACCCAGCAGCGCGCCGCGGAACTGGCCGAGCAGAGGACCGCGGCCGAGGTCCAGGCCGCCGAAATCAAGCAGGCGCTGGAAGCGGGCCGGCAGCGCCTGGCGGAACTCGAGGAGCAGACGCGCGCCACGCGCGCTGAGCTGGAGGAGCGCCGCGAACACAAGTCGGCCGGCGAGGTGACTCTGGCCCGCCTGCAGAGCGACATGGCGCACCTTTCCGAGAACTGCCAGAACGACCTGGGCGTGCCCGTCACCGAGTTGGGTGTCGATCCCGCTGAGTTGCTGGCCGATGAGCCGCTGGCGCAGGCCGAGGAGCAGGGTCGGGAGTTGCGCGCCAGGATCGATTCGCTGGGTCCGGTGAACGTCATGGCCCTGGAGGAGTACCAGGAAACCCAGCATCGCTTCGACTTCCTCAACACCCAGCGCCAGGACCTGCTGGACGCCATCCGCAATACCCAGCAGGCCATCCAGGAAATCGACGTTATCTCCAGGCAGCAGTTCAACGAGGCCTTCGAGGCCATCAACGTGAATTTCCAGGAGACTTTCCGGACGCTGTTTGGCGGCGGTTTCGGCATGATGCGTCTCACCGAAGCCGCGAACGCGGCCGATGCCGGCATCGACGTCATCGCCCAGCCGCCCGGCAAGCGCCTGCAGAACGTCCTGCTGCTGTCGGGCGGCGAAAAAGCGCTGACCGCCCTGGCCCTGTTGTTCGCGATCTTCCGCCACCAACCCAGTCCCTTCTGCGTCCTCGACGAGGTGGACGCGCCGCTGGACGACAGCAACATCGGCCGCTTCACCGAGCTGGTCCGGCAAATGAGCCCCAGCACGCAGTTCATCGTGATCACCCACAGCAAGAAAACGATGGAAGCGGCCCCGGTGCTCTACGGCGTGACCATGCAGGAGCCGGGCATCTCCAAGCTGGTTTCGGTCAAGTTCAACGGCAGCCAACCCCACGCCGCCGTCAACTGACGGCCCTGCCGGAACAACCGCTCGCAGTCCTGCCTTTTCGGCAACCGCCTCAGGCCGCGGGGCCGTTGTTTCTTTGTGGCGGCGCGGGGCCCGCCGCGGGCCTGCCGGACGCAGCGCCGGGGTTATCCCGCGGGCTTGAAAGCGCTTGTCAGAAGCGGGCGGTTGCCGCTATACTTACCGGTCGGTATACAACGATGGCGCAACCATCCAGCAACAGCAACATGCACAGCAAGCGGCAGGCGATCCGCCAGGCGGCGATCCGCCTGTTTTCCACGCGAGGATTTGCCGGGACCAGCACGCGCGAATTGTGCGACGCGGCCGGCGTGACCAAGCCGGTGCTGTACCACTATTTCGCCAATAAGGAAGCTCTGTTCCGGCAGCTTATCGAGGAGGCGCTCAACGACTACCGCGAAGGCATACACCGCGCCGCCGCGGCGGCGGGCTCGGCCGAGGAGCGCTTCGTCGAAGTCGTCTGGAACGATTTCAAGTTCACACGCAAGGAGCCGGAGCTGCTGCGGCTGTTGTACCGTGTGGTGTTCGCCGGCGAGCTGGCCGTGCCCGCCCAGACGGTGGTGGCCTCGGCCATGCAGGAGATGGAGGTGCTGCTGGAGGTCGCCCGCCAGGGCATTCGCCAGGGCGAGTGGCTGGGCAGCCCCGACGAGATCGCCCTGAGCGTTCTCGGTTTGAGCCACATCCAGACGCTCCGCTACCTGGTGGGCGGCGAAGGCCGCCTGTCGCTGGCCCAGGCGCGGCGGTGCGTGGAAATCGCGCTGCGCGGCTGCGCCACAATGCCCGCGGCGTCCGGGCGGGCGCGCGCGGCCGCCCCTCAATCAAAACGGTCATGAAACGAGTCCTCTTTGGAGCGCTTGAGGCGCTGGCTGTCTTGTCGTTGTCTCTTGGCGGGTTCTTTCCGGCCTGCCGGGCTGCCGGCGCCGCACAGAACACGGATCGGGCGGGCGAGAGTCTGACTGTCGAGCAGGCCATCGCCCTGGCCCTGGAACGCAATCGGGATGTGTTGAAGGCCCGCGAGCAGGTGGAGGCGCTGAAGGGCAAGATCCGCGAGGTGAGATCGCTGGCCCTGCCGAACGTCAAGTTGGAGGCGACCGGGTTGCGCTTCCGCGATCCCTCGTTCCTGAACAGCACCGCATTCGACAAGATTCCGGCTGATTTCCGCAACGCGCTGTCGGTGACGGGCGCCAACCTGTTCGACTATGCCCTGACCTTTTCGCAGCCGCTGTACACCTCGGGCAAGGTGGGTACCGCCGTCCGGCTGTCGCGACTGGAGCTGGAGGGCGTGGGCAACGACCAGGATCGGGTCGAGCAGGAAGTCACGTTGGAGGTGGTGCGGACTTTCTACGACCTGCTGCTGGCCGGCGAGAAGGTGGGGGTGGCCCGCGAGACGGTCACGCAGCGGGAGAAACACCTGGAAGTGGTGCGCAGCCGGTTTGCCGCCGGTGACGCCATGGAAGTGGACGTGCTGCGGTCGGAGGTCAACGTGGCCAACGCGCAGCCGGAATTGATCCGCGCGGAAAACGCGGTGCGGCAGGCGCGGGCGGCCTTGAATCACCTGCTGGTGCGCGATCCGAACGCGCCGCTGGAGGCCCGTGGCCGGCTCGAATACCAGGCCTGGCAGGAGACCGACCTCGAGGCGCTGGGCCGGGAGGCGTTGCGCCGCCGGCCCGAGATCTCACGCCTGCGCATCTTAGACCGCGAGGCCGAGCTCCAGGAGCGGCTGGCACAGGCCGAGAGTCGCATGCGCCTGGACTTGAAGGGGCGTTATGGGATGTCGGCCCGCATGCCCGAGAACCTCTGGAATTCCAGCTTTGCGCGCTGGAGCTTCTCCTTCGAGTTTGCGCTGCCGGTCTTCGATGGGGGCCGGCGCAGCGGGCTGGTCACCCAGGCGGTGGCCTCGCGGCATGTGGCCCGGCTCTCGCTGGACCAGCAGGAAAGCTTTGTGCGCCTGCAAGTGCGCCAGGCGCTGGATGAGATCCGGCGGGCTGAGAAAACGGTCGCGGCCACGCAATTGAACGTGCGGCAGGCCGAACGTGTGCTGGCCATGATGCAGAACAACTATCGCTACGGCGCAGCTACGACCCTGGATGTGGTGGACGCCCAGATGGCGCTTTCGCTGGCGCGCACCAACCTGCTGCAGGGCTTGTACGACCACGTCATCGGCGGCGCCCGCTTGCGGTGGGTGATGGGGCGGCCGGTTCTGCCGGGAACGATGAGCGGTAAGCAGTAGGCAGTAGGCAGCAGGCAAGAGGCAAGAGGCAGGAGGCAGGAGGCAGAATTGGTCCCTACTGCCCACTGCTTGCTGCCGACTGCCTACTGTTTACGGAACACACGGGCAAGTTCATAAACATGAAATATGCAACGCTCTCATTAGTCGTTATGGCGCTGGCCGGCGCGGTGGGCTGCAGCCGGAACGCGGGCTCGGCCGGTTCGTCGGCCGCGGCTGCGGGACCTCCGGAGATCGGTGTGATCAAAGCGGCGCGAGGCCGCATTGAATCGGTGATCCCCATTACCGGTGCGTTGTTGTCCACGGTCCAGGTGGATGTAAAGACCGAGCAAACCGGGCGCCTCATAGAAGCGCCGCCGCGCGAGGGAGAAAGCGTAAAGCGCGGCCAGGTTCTGGCGCGGTTGGACGACACGCAGTACCGGCTCAGCGAACAGCAATCGCGGGCGGGGGTGGCCGTGGCCGTGGCGGCCCTGGAGCGCACCCGGATCGCCGTCCACCACGCCGATCGCGAACTGGAGCGCGCCCGCCAGGTGCAGACCTCCGGCGGCATCACGCAGAAGGATTTCCAAACGGCCGAGTGGGCCTCGCGTGACGCGCGCGCCCAACTCCAACTGGCCGAAGCGCAACTCGAGCAGGCGCGCCAGGCCCTGGCCCTCTCCGAGAAGCACCTGCGCGACTGCACCATCGTCTCGCCGCTCGATGGCGAGGTGCAGACGCATATGCACAATGCGGGGATTTACCTGGACACCCGGGAGACGCTGGTCCGCCTGGTCGACAACTCGCAGTTGGAATTGGAAGCCGCCGTGCCGTCGAATGAACTTGGCCGCGTCCGGCCCGGGCAGACGGCGCGCTTTACGGTCGATTCATTCCCGGGGGTGACCTTTGGCGCAACGGTGTTGAAAGTCGCTCCGGCGCTCCTGGAGCAGACGCGATCGGTGAAAATCCGAATGGCCGTTCCGAATCCCGAGCGGCGGCTCAAGGCGGGCATGTTCGCCAGGGGCGCGATCCTGGTCGGCGTGCGGGACGGCGCCTTGCTCTTGCCGGCCGCCGCCGTGACGCGGGATGCGGCTGACCCCGCCGCCGGCGCGGTCCTGGTTGTGGCGGAGGGCAGATTGCGGAAACGCCCGGTGCAACTGGGCGCGGAGCAGAAGGGGCAGATCGAGATCGTCCGGGGGCTGACGGCGGAGGAAGTTGTTGCCGCCGACCCACAGACGGCGCCGGCCGAGGGTGAGCCGGTCCGCGTGAAACAGTGATATCACCGCAGAGACACAGAGACCGCAGAGAACCAGGCCGCTGATTTCCTCCGTGTTCCCTGGGGCTCTGCGGTGAGTCCACATTTTCATTTATGTTCTTATCCGATTTATCGATTCGCCAGCCCGTCTTCGCCACGATGATCATCGTGACGCTGGTGGTGCTCGGCGTGTTTTCCTGGGTGGAACTGCAGATCGACATGTTTCCCAATGTCGATCTGCCGGTGATCAGCGTCCGGACAGTGTACCCGGGCGTTGCTCCCGAGACGATGGAGACCGAGGTGACGCGGAAGATCGAGGAGGCCGTCAACCCCATCTCCGGCGTCAAGCACATCTCCTCGGTCACCACCGAGGGACTTTCCAACATCGTCGTCCTGTTCCACCTGGGCACGGACCTGACGCGCGCGCAGCAGGATGTGCAGAGCAAGATCAATGGAGTGCGGAACCTGTTTCCGCGCGATGTCGAGGAACCGATCATCCAGCAACTGGATTTCAACGCGCTGCCGATCGTTTCCGTAGCGGTCACCTCGCCCAACCGGGATCGCAAGGCGTTGACGCTGCTCGCCGAGAAAGTCATCAAGCGGCGGTTTGAGAACGTTTCCGGAGTGGGCGCGGTCCACCTGGTCGGGCCGGCGCGCCGGGAAGTGCAGTTGCTGCTGGAGCGGGAAAAACTGAAGGCCTACGGGTTGACCTTCCCGCAAGTGCTCACCGCGCTGGAACGGGAGAACCTGGATGTGCCGGCCGGCAAGCTGAACCGCGGCCCGCAGGAATCACTGGTGCGCGTGGCCGGCAAGATGCGATCCGTCGAGGAGTTCGAGAACCTGGTGGTGGCCGCGCCCGGCGGCGTGCCCATCTATCTGAGGCGATTGGGACGCGCTGTGGATGGTATCGAGGAAGAACGCAGCTTCTCGCTGGTGGACGGCCGCCCCGCCCTGGCCCTCGACATTCAGAAACAGTCGGGCTCCAACACCGTGGAGGTGGCCGACGGCGTGAAAGCCGTGGTCGCCCGCATCGCCGCGGAATTACCTCCCGACGTGCAGTTACGCATTGTCCGCGACAATTCGCAGTTCATTCGCGACTCCGTCGAAGACGTCCAGATCACGATGATCATCGGCGCCGTGCTTACGGTGATGATCGTGTTCCTGTTCCTGGCGAGCTGGCGGAGCACAGTGATCACGGGCCTGACGCTGCCGGTGGCCGTCATCAGCACCTTCATCATCATGAAGGCGCTCGGTTTCACGCTGAACATTTTGACGCTGATGGGGCTGTCGCTGGCCATCGGCCTGCTGATTGACGACGCCATCGTGGTGCGGGAAAACATCGTGCGCCACATGCAGCAAGGCCAGGACCACCTGACGGCCGCCTCGGTGGGCACCAGTGAGATTGGGCTGGCGGTCATGGCCACTACGTTCTCCATCATCGCGGTGTTCGGGCCGGTGGCATTCATGGGCGGCATCGTCGGCCGCTTTTTCTACCAGTTCGGCATAACGGTGGCGTTCGCCGTACTGGTCTCTCTGTTCGTCAGCTTCACGCTGGATCCAATGCTCAGCTCGCGCTGGTACGATCCGGACGTGGAGAACGGCCACCGTGGCTGGGTAGGCCGGGCGCTCGCCGTTTTTAACTACCAGGTGGTGCGGCTGCAGCGCGTGCTGCAGCGCGTGCTGCCCTGGGCGCTGAAGCACCGCTACACGGTGATGCTGGCCGGCCTCGTCTCGGTGGCGCTCGCACTCGGATTGTTCGGGCGCCTGGGCACCAGCTTCATGACCGAAGCGGATCGCGGCGATTTGCAGATCTCCTTCAAGGCCGACCCCGGAACGAGCCTTCGGGAAAGCATCGCCATATCCAGAAAACTGGACGAAGTGGCGCGGAAGCATCCCGCCGTCGCCTACACCTACGCGACCATCGGCGCGGGTGGTGCGCAGCCCATCAACGAGGGACAGTTGTACGTCAAGTTGAAGCCGAGGCGGGAGAGGACGGCCGGCTCCCTGCAAATTCAGCGGGAGATGCGCGGCCGCCTGGCCGGCATCCACGGTGTGCGCTTGAGCGTCGAGAATGCCGAGCAGATGGGACCGGCAAAACCGATCCAAGTGAGCCTTCGGGGCAGTGACCTGGCAGGACTGGAACTGCACGGCAACCGCCTGGCAGACCTGGCGCGAAAGACCGCCGGCATGGTGGATGCCGATAACAGCATCGAGAAGGGGAAGCCCGAAACGCGCGTTCGCCTGGACCGGCAGGCGGCCGCCGACCTGGGCCTCGACCTGGGTGGCGTGGCCCGCACCGTCCGCGGCCTGGTCGCCGGAGAGGTGACCGGCAAATTTGAGGACGCCGACGGCGATTCCTACGACGTGCGCGTGCGGCTGGCGGAGGAGCAACGGCAGGCCGACCGCGACCTGGCGCTCATCGACCTGCCGGGCGGGCGCGGCGGATTGGTGCCGCTCGCCCAGGTGGCACAGATCGAGCCGGCCTCCGGCCCCTCCAACATCCGGCGCTACGACCTCATGCGCGAGGTCCGGCTCAGCGCCAACACCAGCGGGCGTTCCCTGGGGGAAGTGATCACCGATTTCAAGAGCGAGGCGGCCAAACTGGAACTGCCTCCCGGGTATTCGATCGTCTACAGCGGCCAAACCGAGGACATGGCGGAGAGCTTTTACTACATCTACCGCGCGCTGGTCCTGGCCGTGGTCTTCATCTACGCCATCCTGGCCTCGCAGTTCCGCAGTTTCTTCCACCCGCTGGCCATCATGCTCTCGCTGCCGCTCTCGTTGATCGGCGTGGCGCTTCTGCTGGCACTGGCCGGCGACACACTAAACATCATGAGCATGATTGGGTTGATCATGCTGATGGGCCTGGTCACGAAAAACGCCATTCTGATGGTGGACTTCACCAATGTGCTGAGACGGCGGGGCGAACCACGGGCCGCCGCGCTGGTCCAGGCCGCCGGCATTCGCCTGCGGCCTATCCTGATGACCACCCTGGCCATGATTTTCGGCATGCTGCCGCTGGCCTTTGAAATCGGCGCCGGCTCGGAATTCCGCGCGCCCATGGCTCGTGCGGTGATCGGCGGCCTGATTACCTCGACCGTGCTCACCCTGGTTGTCGTCCCGGTGGCGTATACCTTCCTGGACGATATCGCCGGGCGCATGCGCGCCTGGTGGGGCACGCCGGTGGCCGCGGCGGCCGAATCGGGCGATTGATCGGCTGTCGGCTGTCGAAGAATCGGCCGGCGGCCGACCAGCGGCAAACTCTGGACCGACAGCCGTCGGCCGATTCAAGGTTTCAGGTGCGAGGCATCGCTAAGACTCACGTGCTCTGTGTCGCCCTGGTGTTTGGCGTCGGACTCGGCTGGCTCTGGAGTTCGCCGGGCCGGCCTGCCCGCTCCGACCTGGACACTTGTTTCGCAAGCGCAGAAGTGCGCCGGCAATTCGAGGATGCGGCCGCCCACTGCGTGCAGGCCGCGCTGCCCGATCCTAAAGGCGAGTTCGTCGCCTTTCTGCCCAAGACGGCGTTTTTGCTTCGGTCGGAAGATAAGTCTGCCCGCCTGGTGGTGCTCGACAACCCCAACCTGGCCTTTCTGAGCAAGCTGGTGTCGTTGTACAGCGATCCCGACGTGGCGGAGAAACTGCTCAAACTCTGTCGCCGGGAGGAACCGGAGCGCCTGCGGAAGCTGGCGTCCTACACCGTGCAGCGGGTTTTCGAGCGCCTCGAGGCAGACGGCCTGAGCCGCGGGCTTTCGGCTGAAGCGCGCCGCGCCATGTCCCGTGCCGTGATCGAAGAACTGGCAGCCAACACCAGCATCGACTCCGAGAACCAGATCCGGGACGTGGTTGCCGATTACCTGGCCCGTTCCGCGACCGCCCGGCAGGATGTGCTCGCCTACGGCTTCTCTCTCGTTGAATATGACGAGCCGACGGAAAAGGAGTGGCGGGCCATGCAGGACGACGCACGCTTGTTTTGCGTCCGCTTCTTCGGGCGGGGGTTCACCGTTTATCGGATGCGGGGTGAGCAACGCTCCGCGCAGGATTACACGAATGCGGGGTGGCGGGAGCGAATCGAAGGCGCACTTGCCGGTTGGCAGGCCCGCCGGGGCACAAGTGGAAAGCAGTGGATGGGCATAGGCGCGGGAGAAATAGAAAAGAATGAGCCCTGAGCGCACCCTCGTAGTCAGGCCTGAAGATCGCGCAGGTTCATGAGCGAAGCTGCTTGCATTTCACGAATGATTTGCACCCCAGTGCGCGCGGGAGCAGGGGAATGTCTGAATCCGCCTCGGCACTAGCAAGCACCGCTGCCCGGCCGGCGTGGCTGAAGAAACTGGATCCCTATCTCCTGGCTTTGCTGGCGGGCGAGGTGATCCTCTATTCGGTTGGCTTTCTGGCCTGGTTCAGCGGTGACAGTGTTTCCGTCCTGCAGTTCCGGCCAAAGAGCATTGTGGAATCGCTTGCCACGTGGTTCCAGCCACAGTCGTTCGGGTTCTTTCGCCCGCTTTCACAGTCGCTCATCCCGTGTATTCTGTTCCCGCTCTTCAAGAACCACTTTGCGCCCTATCACGCGGTTAGTCTCCTGGGGCACCTGCTCGTCTCCTGGCTGGCATATGCCGGCCTGGTTCGCATCTTCCAGCAGCGCCTGGTTGCGTACATCGGCGCGCTGTTTTTCGGCTTCCACGTGATCGGTTTCTATGCCAGCTATGACATTGGGTTTCTCCCGGAGACCAGCTTCACGCTTTTCTATTTGCTCGCCATATGGTTCCTGCTCGACGGGCGGCGGCTGCTTTCTCTGGCCTGCTTCGCCTCATGCCTCTACTCGAAGGAGGCGGGCATAACGCTTCCCGTGATGGTGGCCATTCTGATCGCCGTCGTGCCGCGGTTGCGGGCCGACTGGAAAAGGCATGCCCGGCTGCTGCCGGCCCTTTTGCTAATCGCAGCGGTCTACCTGGCGCCTTATTCCAAGTATCTGGTTGTGGGCGGGGGCACGGTCACCTCCTGGGCGAAGAGCGAATATGCGCTTGCATTTGACTGGACGATGCTGCGGAATCTGCTTCGGTTTGCGCGGCGGTGTTTCCAGGTTCCCGACGGTTGGGCCACCACCGGTTGGGTGTTCGCCCCTCCCTACTCCTGGGTGATCTACATATTCGCCATCGCTATCGTCGGTTTCGCTCTCGCCGCGGCCATTCGGGGGAACGTAATTGCCAGGGCCGGCTTGCTCGGGTTCCTCATCACCTCGTTGCCGATGCTTCCTTTGGCCCATTACCTGCCCCATCACCCGTACTTGCCGCTCGCGGGTTTGGCGCTGATCGTCTGCGGCTTCTTCCTGGTCTTGCAGAATCGTGTTCCTCGCCCCTTTTTTTTGGCTGTCGCGGTGCTCTTCTGCCTGAATCATGCCTGGGTTGCATGGCAGGATTCGCGTGCCGAGCTTTACGGTTCGTGGGTGGGAGGCAACGGCGTGATCTGTCGAACGACGGCGGAGTTCGTGAGGACCCATCGGCTCGATGATTCCTCCGTCGTTTACATTATCAATGAAGGGAATGTGGACCGGGCGGTGTTTGCCTTCCAGGACCAAGGGCTGATCCGTTTCGTCACTTCTTTGGACGGGATGAAGACGCGGATGGTGGGCAGCGCGGAACAGGTTCCGCGCCCTCTGGCGCCGAATACCGTGGTCGGCCTGTTCCGGCACAACCGGCTGATGGACGTCACCGCCGACTATGCGCCGGCGGCCGCACGGGCTGTGCCGGCTTCACCCAGTGACACGATCAGCATCGATCGAACAGGCCTGCTTTCCTGGAATACCGGGAAGCCCGTTCAAGTGACCGTCAGCATGGATGGGGCGCCCGAGAAGTTGATGGGAGAAGCGCCCGCGGGCCAGGGCCGGCCCGAATGGCTATTCCCAGAGCACACCTTCCGCTTTACGCTCCGTGAACTCCGGAAAGACGGGTCGAACCAAGCGCTGGATTGGGTCGAATACCGGCAAGGAGCTTCCGGGGCAGTCTCGATAGTCAAGCCCGGGCAGGCGCCGCCTCCACGCTCCGTGCCGATTCCCTGGGCCGCCATTGCGCTGTTGGTGTTGCTCGGCCCGCTGGTCCTGTTCGGCTGGCGTGATGCCGCCGGACAACAGCTTCCCGCAAAGATCGCCGCCGTTTGACCGTTGCACCGCCGGCCTCCCGCCGGCGGTGCAACCCGTTCAGAGCGCCGGCCAGCCGGTCCGGTTGAACAGGGCGACGAAGCGGTTGGCTATCGAGACAGCCGCCTTGAGGATTCCTTCCAGCGAGACGCCCTGCTTGGTACCCGCCTCCAGGCTGTCGTAGATGTCGGTCACGACGTCCTTGAGCAGTTGCAGTTTGTCGGGTCCGACGCCGCGCAGCGGCACCGCCTTTTCGATGGCCTGGACCAGTTGGACGATGGCCGGCAGGACGGCGATGAGAATACGAACCGCGTTTATCAACGCTTGCATGTTCTCTCCTTGTCAATTCAAAGAATCTTTTCCAGAAGACGACGGGCGAGGGATTTGCTGTGAGGGGCGAGCAGGTCGCGCAGCTCCTCGGTGGTCTGCTCGATGTTCGTCAGCGACGGTTGAGCCCGGTCGAGGGTCCGGTTTACGTTGTGGAGCGTCCGGCACGTCTCTTCGCTGATGCGGTTCAACTGCACTCCCGCCTGGGCGAACAGCCAGCTAAGCTGCAGCCCAAGAATGCAGCCAAGTACGAGCAGCGCGGCCGCGAGGCTATTTCTCAGGGTTTGCATAGCCATTGGCCAGGGCGTATTTGCCCACCAGCACGCCGATGGTCACCTCTTTCAACATTTCCATCGACGGCTGGCCGGGATTCACGAATGCGTAAGCACCCACGCAAAGCACGCAGGTGAAGGCGAGCCAGAAGAATGGGTTTTTCATAATCAGCTCCGGTTGTACTGCCGGCGTCTCGCCGGCGACCCTGAGGCCAAACGCCCGGCTCGGGGCTGCCCGCGGGACGCCGGCGGTGCGGCTTCACTTGCCGGCAAGGCGGGCGAAGGAGTGATCGAGCAATTGCAGCAAGGCCAGCAACACGCCGCCGGCTCCCGCTGCCCGCCAGAACCAGGATTCCAGGTTGCGGACCCGCCGCTTGAGCTGCGCAATCTCGCCGGGCTGGCCGTTGCCGAACAGGCGCTCTTCCAGCCGCAACACCACCGTTTCTATGACCGCAAGCCGTTGCTCGATTAGCTGGTCCATAGCTGAGTTCTCGCGCTGACGCGGTTCAGGGAGGCGCCCACACCCGCCTGAGCGCTCAATCTCCCGCGTATGCCGCGGAATGAAAGCGGAGTGTGTCTCCGTCGCAGACCGTAACTGTGGCGCCGGAAGCGACCCGCCCGGCGGCCAAGATATTGGCGAGCGGTTCCTCGACCAGGCGTTCGACCGCCCGCTTCAGGTGCCGGGCGCCAAAGCGCGGCTCGTAGCCATCGCGCGCGACACGCTGGAGCGCCGCCGGCGAGACCGACAACCTGACCGGCCCGTGTTCGCGGGCAGCCAGGCGCGCCGAGAGCTGCTTCAATTCGAGTGCACAGATGGCAGTCACCTGCTCGAAGTCCAGAGGCCGGTAGGTGAGCACGCCGGTAAGCCGATTGCGGAACTCCGGTGAGAAGAGTCGATCGACGGCCCGCGAAGCAATGCCGTCCAGCGGGACGGCTGCGGCCCCGCCCTGCGGGGTTCCGGCCGAGAATCCGTAGCCGCCGGACAGCCGATCGGCCATCTCCCGCGCGCCCGCGTTGCCGGTCAGGAAGACAATCGTGCGGCGGAAATCCGCGCGGGTGTTGTCGTTGAGAACAACTTCCCCTTTGTCGAGCAAGCCCAGCAGCAAGTCCCACAAGGCCGGATGCGCTTTTTCGACTTCATCGAACAGCACGACCGCCAGGGTGTCACAGATGCGCGCCTCGCGCAGCTTGGTCTCATGCAAGAGAGGCACGCATTCCTTCCAGCCGACATATCCGGGCGGGGAGCCCTTCAGCCGCGCCAGCTCGTGTTCGCTTCGACACTCGGTACAGTGGACCTTCAGCATCGCCGCGGCTGTGCCATGCAGGATCTCCGCCAGCGCTTCGGCGGTGAGCGTCTTGCCGGTGCCGGTAGGTCCGAGCAATAGGAAAGCCGCAACCGGGCGCTCCAGGCCCGCCAGTCCGGCGCGGTAACGGGCTATAGCGCGGACCACCTGCGAGATCGCGACACCTTGGCCGATTACCCGCGCGTTCAGAGCCGCTTCCATTTCCGCCAATGGCTCCGGCAGGGCGGCATCCAGCCACATCGGAAGCGGTTTCGCTGCGCACATTTCGGCGGAAGGCTGCCCCGGCTTGCCCGAATTCGGGCTTGCCGGGGCGGTTTCAGTTTTCTTGGAAGAAGTTGAGCGGGCCGATTTTCACGGTCGAAGTCATCCGCTCGGCCCAAAAGGGCGGATGTCCGCCGCGGCGGACAAGGCCGTCATCGTAGTAGTGTGTGGCGCCCTGCGTGTTATCGGGCTCAATGCCTTCGTAGACCTTGCGGGCGATCTCCCAGCAAGCCTGCCAAACCTCGGGTTTTTCCCAGTCCAGCGGGCACAGCAGTTTCTTCCGGTTTGGGTCCATCCGGTTGAAACAGGAGAAAGCCAGGGGCCGCAGGATAACACCGCTCCAACTGTGTCCATAGCGGTGCCGCGCATCCTTCATCCGGGTACGCACTACGTTCGCCACGCCGAGCTTGGCCTCGTCGCACTGCCCCCGGGCTTCCCCGAAGACGCACATGGCCAGCAGCACGTCCTCTTCCTGGGCCTCGATTGGCCGTGTTGGGTCAGGCAGCTTCATTGCCTCAATTCCACGAGCCAGCACCTGGCCTGATTCACCGTGCCGGCGTTCGGTTCCGCAACTCGCACGCCATGCTGACATTGGCCGGCGTCGCGCGCTCGGCTGTTTTCTCGATGGTTACACGGTCCTTCAGAGAGGCCGTCATCGCGTCCTCGCCGTGCTGAAGTAAACCGCCACCCAATCCAGGTGATAAAGGTCCGTAGCGCTCGTTCCGCTGTTGGTGCCGATAACAGCCGCCCCCGTCTCCCTCCCGGAGGCGCTCGGGATGTTCGTGGTCAAGTTGTTCGTCCAGAGCTGCGTCCCCGCGTCGTTGTAAAGGTAGAAGTCAACGCGCGTGGCGGCAGAGTCCAGGACGATCAACAGGCGATACCAGGTCGCCGTAGACAATGTGTAGGTCGTCGCCGTCGTGCTCCTGGTGCTGTTGCTGGCCGTCTTCCCCGTTCCCACCCCAGTGGAGGCAACTTCAAGATAAGCCCCATCCACGGCATCTGACGAGGTCGTTGCGTCGTGAAACCCCAGCCTGAATGTGCCGTTCGTCAAGGTCGTGATGTTGAAAATGGCCTCCAATGCTTCTCCGCCGCCGAGTAGGAACGCAGCGACATTGGAGCCGATCAAGTAACCACTGTTAGCGGTAGTGGAGGAACGCGCCCGAACGACGCCGGGATGATGGGTGGTGACAAGACCAGCGAGCGGGGCGTTTATCGAACCGGAGGCAACCGCGGTGCCGTAAAATGGGTCGAAACCAGCCACGCCACCCATGTTTAGGCAATCGGTGAACAGCACGGGCTGCTTGCGGGCCAGCGAAATGTCAGACCCGCTGGCATCCGCCGAGCATACCGGCTGGCCGTCCGTGCCGATGGCGCTGAGCTTATCGGTGCCGGTGCAGGTCAGTGACTTGATGCCGCCCAGTGTGCTCGTGCTGGGCAGCGGCAACCATCCCGCCGCCAGCGTGCCTCCGGCGCTAGAAATCGGAATTGTGCTCCCCGCAGGAGTGGCTGTCGCATTCGCCGGGTTCTGCACTACCAGGCTGCTGCTGTCGAGCGAAGCGTAGCCGCCCGCCGCTGCTTTGTTCGCGGCGTTCTCGGGCGTGAACCCCAGAGATGCCTGCTTCCCGTTCAGTGCCGTCTGCGTTGCGGTGGAGACCGGCTTGTCCGCATCGCTCGTATTGTTCACGTTGCTTAGGCCGACATCGCCCGCCGTGACCGTCACGTCGGCGGTTAAGGCATGTCCATTAACGGTGCGAGTGGTAGGAACCTTACCCGCCAAATCCGTTGTCAGATTTGTGACCTCCGATTCGGCGTGACCGTGTGAAGCGGCAGCCTTCCCATCCAGGGCCGTCTGGGTCGCCGTACTCACGGGCTTGTTGGCATCGCTGGTGTTGTCCACGTTCGCCAAGCCCACGGCGGCCTTATCGAGCGTCTGCCAGCTCTTGTCGCCGCGGAAGTACTGCCCGGCCAGCCCGGAGGCGAAAGCCGGTTCGTAGGCGCCCGCATGGGTATGCCCGGATGCCGCTTTTTCGCTCAAAGCTGACGCCAGATCACTTTGGCTGCTGAGGGTGCCGGTAATCGCCCCCCACGTAGCGCCGCTGCTGCCCGAGGCCGCGGACCAGCCCGCTCTGGTCTCGATACAGAGCACCGTGTGCGTTTCCCCGCCTACCGTGCAGTCGGTTTTCGACAGGCCATCAGTGATGGCAATAAGCCGATGGCCGGCGCCCAGCGCGGGGAGTTGTGCCACGGTGGTGGCTTCAAACGTCGGCCGGCCGATGTTGACCGTCCCGCCCGGCGTCCAATTCAGCGTGCCCTGTGCCTGGAGCGCGGGCGGAAGCACCAGTACCAAAGCGGCCAGAAGCGTTGTGCGAGCGATCATAGCTAATACCCCACGCAGATGTAACTGACAACCTTGCTCGTCAACGACGTGGCCCGGATGGTCATCGCCGCGCCCGTCGTAGAGTTGGTCACGGTGACGATGGCGGTTGAGCTCTCGTCGTTGGTCGTGCATGCCGGGGCGTTGGCCCAAGCCGAGGCGAATGTCACCGTGCAAGACGTGAGCGCGCCGCTGCCCATGGTGATTTTGCCCGCATTGTCGCTACCGACAATGCTCGGGCCGGCACCGCAGGATGAAAGTGCGGGGCTGGTTGTAGTGCTGGCCACGATGTGGGTCTTGTAGAAGTCGTAAGCCGCCGTCGCCGTCCCGTACTGCGCAGTCCCGGATAAAGCGCCATGGTAGACATATTTCGAGGAACTGTTGGTGCTCAGAAGTTTGTAGAACCCGGTCTGGCCGCCGTAGACTTGCAGCGCGCAGCCCGGCAGTGATGCGTTGACGTTACCGATGGTGATTGGTTTCCCCGTACCACCGGGATCGTCCCAAATCCCAGGATCGTGGAACGCCACGCGGCAGAAGTCGTTGTCGATCTGGACTGTCTTCGCCAATGTTGCGGCGTACCAATGGCTAAACTGCGGGGCGTAAAAGCGCGCGTCGGAACCGTTGGCCGTGATCCAGATCAGGATGCCATTGGTCGCCGCCCCCGACGGGGCTTCGATGAACAACTCGTTGAAGGTGACGCCCGACGAATCAACCTTCAGGCCGAAACCGGCATCACCAATCGTGGGACCGATGATGTCGCACAGGGTACAAACATCGACAGCGCCGCCTCCCCCACCGGTAATAGCGTCACTTACGCGCCATTCCATCCCGTACTTGAAGCTGTGCGCGGTAATCCGGGAGTACAGGCCCGTGTTCGTCCGATCAAACAAATATGCGCGCTCAAATGCCCGAACGGTCACGTTGTCGATCCGCGCCCTGATTAACTGAGTCAGAGAAAGCCCCACCCTACCCGTAGCCGCCACGGACTCGCTCAGTAAATACAGGTTCTGGAAGACCCAACCCTCCCGGAACAAGCCCTCATTAAAGGCTGTGGCGGTTCGTCCCACGCGGATACCCCCGGTCCCTGATCCGTGGACGTAGATGTAAAAGTTGCGGAACTGCACGTCGCTAACGACGGTATCGCCGTCATACGTGTCGATTGCAAATCCGGGGTTGCCCCAGGAGAAACCACCGCTGTACGCGCCGGGGCCCTCCAGAGTTAGTTTGCCGTTTGTCGCGATAATGATCGGACCAGTGAGAGAGAGCTCGGCGGTTCCGATGAGCAGCCGCACCCGACGATCCACGGTGAAACCGCTGCACGCAAGCCATCCCTCGAAGCCGCGGGCATCTACTGTACCACCCATGCTCGGCAGGTCGGCTATCGCTGCCGCGATCTTTGCTCCCGCATCGGCACCAGGATACTGGTCCGCATACCGCACGGCGCTGATGACCGGCAGGTTAATGCTGCCGAGCAGGTTGAGATTCCCTACGACATAAAGATTCTTGTCAACCCTCAGGTTCCCGCTCGGCATTTCCTTCAGGCTGACGCTGACTACCTCGAACCCTCCCGTGGTGCCCGTGCAGTCTACGTATGGGGGATACCCACCGGGGAATGTGAAATCTAAGTGACTCGTTCCATTGGCAACTGCAATCGTGTCGAACAGCACATCTCCCCATATTTCACATGCCAGGTCTCCAGCCGTCACGTTCTGGAGCGTCCACTCAAAACGATAAGAGTTGTTTGCTTCCAGTGCTACAGCCAGGTCGGCAGGCTCCTGGACGAGATCGCCCCATTCCTCAGCGGTCGCAAGGTAGGTGGGCACGTTGCCAACAAAGGAGAAATCCCCGTCCCCTTTTTCATTCAGGAGCCATTTCGTGTGCGATGGCGTGAACGTCGGCTGGGCATAGGATTCAGGCCCCAAATCAGTGGCGCCTGCCTTAGCTCTAATATCGCCGACAACGCCGACGCTACCGTTGAAGGTTTTGTCTCCAGTGATGGTAGCCGGCAACAGCGAATCGGCCAAGGTGCCCGAGGTTATTTGCGAAGCGTTAATGCCGAGCGGATCGGCGCCGGCCGCCAGGTGCCGCGAGGCGTGGGCGATCGGCGTGAGCGCCGCGTAGTCGTCCCAGGCGCCGGCGGCCGTCGAGCAGGTGAGTGAGTTGGTCGCGGTGGACCAGAAGCATTGGCCGGCGCGGGTGGCGGTGGCGGAGGCTGCCCGGTAGAAATCGAGCAGCACACCCATCCCTGTGCCCTCGCTAATCTGCTGCTGCGCTACCAGCACGGCGGGCGAGGGTGCCACGCTGACGTGCACCGCGGCAAGAGAAACCGGCGTGTCCGATTGCGGGACCGCCCAGGTTTCCGAGTAGCTGAGCCCGTTGGCCAGCAGATAGGTAACCGCATAGCTGGTGCCGGCGGGCGTCGTACCGGCGTTGGGAACCAGCGCGAGATCGAGCACGCCGTCGGTGATCCGCCTGGTAATCTTGCCGGCCGCGATGGTCTTGCCGTCGGCGGAACGAAACCCGTTCCAGGTGATCTCTATCTGACCGGCGGTACGGCTCCCATCGGCGTTGTAGAGCGTGTCGCGGACCGTGGTGCGGTTCTGCGCGCACAGATTCACCGCACAGACGGCCGCCGCGGCGGCCACGCAGAGAAAAACAAATCGCTGATTCACGTTAGTACGGGCCTCCTGTCTTGTCTCCGTAGGCCCCGGCGGAGCCGGAGGTGCCGCTGCCAACAGTGACACCTCCGTGCGCGTGGCCGGGCAGGCCGAACCAGTGCCCGTGGGCGTTGTACGTCGCGGCCGTCACGTAAGCAGCGAGCGCAGCCGCAATCGCAGCGTCCACCTCGGCCTTGCTATAGACATCCAGCGTCGCGCGCGCGCCGGCTTCGTTATCTGCACCGGTTCCACCATTCGCTATAGGGAGCTGATCGCTGATATAGGGCTGAGTGAGAACGATGTCATCAACGTGGACCTGCCCATATGGGTCAATGAATGCCGGGCCAGCGCCGCCAGCGAGCGCGGAGAGAGTCAGGTTCTCAATCTTGGTGTGCTTGGCGAACCACCGGTTATCCGTCGCGCCGCCATCTTCGGCTTCCTCCGCTGAGCAGTTGAAGGCGTGGTACGGTCCCACCGAGTCGTGTATCGCACCCGCGCCGTTCAGGTGGACGCCGTAACCCGAGCAGTTCGCGGCGATCACGTTGTCCAATGTATTTTCGCCGCTTTCGACCAGGAACCCGTCTCGCAGGAATCCCTGCGCGGTTACTGCCGAAACATTGCAGAAATTGCCCTTTTTCAGCCGCACGCCATAGCCGGTGTTCCCTGCTTTGGCAACGAACGTACAACCGGCTACGTTCACGTTCAGTGGCACCGTCCCGTCCGGCGCCTGGTCGATGAGCATCCCGTCGTTGCGGACGTCCACAAAGGTGCAGCCGGCAAAGGAAGCATGTCGCGTGCCGCCCAGCAGGATACCATCCTGGCAGTTGATCGCCGTGCAACCCGATACGGCGACGTTGGTGCCGTAGGAGAAGCCGATGGCGCGCAGCCCGATATTCTGGAAGGTGCAGCCGGAAACGCTCACACCATCGACGCGATCGCCATGGCATCCTAACGAATCCACGTCCGGCTGGCCGGTGTCGTGAATGAAGCAATTGGAGATGATGCCGTGCGTGGTTCCGAACGAAGGGCTTGCGCACCCGCCCAGCGCGTAGACGCACTCTGAAATTCCGCCGGTCAGTTCGCAATCGGCGATTTCAAAGAAACTCACCTGGTTCCAAAGCACCACAACGAGGTTGGCGCCACGCCCCCCCTGCTCGACGATCTGGTTTGGATTGTCCGGATTGCCGAGGTTTCCGTCCAGTTTCAGCCCGAACAACCGGATGTGATGGTTGCCGTTGACGTGATCGGCGTTGGTGATGACCGCGTTGTAATTGGGCGTTGTCGGCGGCTCCAGTTGTGTACGGAACGGCCGATTCGGCAGAAGCTTCAAGCACGGGTTGCCGATGCCGATCAACGTGATGTTGCCGGGCAACTGCAGGACGTCGCTCAGCATGTAGTCGCCGGCCAACCGCGGGATGAACAGGGTGCCGCCACACTGGTCGATGGCCGCCTGGATGGCGGCGCGATCGTCGGTGATTCCGTCACCGCGGGCGCCGAAATCAGCAGGGGTGACGTAGGGACGGCCGAATGCCACAGACGACATCAGTTGCCTCGTTACTTGCGAATGACGATGGTCAAATTCAGCCCCGCGAACGCGCTTCCTACTGCGGTAATGGAGAAGTTCAGCCGGTCGCCCGCGCGCAGAGGCGGCAACGATGCGCCACTGATACAATCGGAGAGTGTCTCCCCCTCCGCTACAGTCAGGGTGGCCAGGCCGGCGCCATTACGCCACACGTCGGCGATAAGGGCCGCGCCCAGCGGTGCGCCGTCCACAAACGCGAAGACGTCGCGGACAGATGCGTCGTCGCTCACCATGACGTCGGGGCCGGGCTGGACCGCCGCGTAGACAATGCCTACCACCTGCATCGTGTACTGCCCGCCGCAGTTCGTTCGGAGTCCGGGCAGAGATCCCGGCAGGCCGGGGTCGGACACAACGCCCAGGTAGTTGTTATAGGCCGCCGGCCCGCTGCCGAAAGAGTTGGTGGCGGACAATTCCGCGCCGGCCAGGCGCGCGCACGGCAGCCGGACTGAACTGGACGTGGTGCCGGCCCACGGCGAACCGATCAAGCCGGGCTCCATCGGAAGCACAAGCGTCCTCACTCGCAGCAGATCGATCCGGGCGCCCTGGGAATGGGGGGCGGGGACCGTCGTGTTCTGCCCGCGCCTCACGATCCAGGTTTCCCCGTTGATCTGTTCGATGCCGCATATCTCCTCGCCGATCACGACCAGGTCACCCGCCTGGAAACCGGCGGAAGAGGAGACTTGCAGCGAAGTGTCATCGGAATCGATCCCGCCCGGCTGTGCCACCTCGGTTGCTGCGCCGCCGATCTCGTCTGCATAAAAGAGGTGGCAGGTAGCGCTGGTGATCCCGCTGGTATTTGTCAGTGTTCCGAAGGCCATGGGGCCGACAGTGAGATTGGCGTCGCGCGCGGTGCTGACGCCGAACACCGGTTCCGGGGGGACGCCGGTATCAGTGATGCCCACGCCCACGCCCCCGATGATCCACGCGGTTACCGCGGCCAGCATTTCGGGTGACTCAGCGTTTTGTGCGTCTGCCGCCCGCCCCTGAACCAGCAGCACTTGGCCCCTGCGGTTCGGCACACGGAAGCCTGCCGGGCTGGAAACAGCCGAGCTGCCGGACTTCCAATCCGGTTCTTCGAGCAAGAAGACTGTGTCGGCGCCCGGCTCGACAGCCCAGGGCGGGTCGATGGTCAGAACGGTGTCAGTGTTCGAAGCGATGATGCGCACCTGGCCGGCCCCGGTCCCTCCCGCGATTCTCAGCAGGCAGCCGGCAAACTCGTCTGCCACCATCTGGAGCGTCGAGTTGCCAATGGTCTGGGGGCTCCAGGTGTCCGCCGTCACTGGAGCCAGGAGCTGTCTTTTCCAGTAGAAGACCGCATGGTCGAAGCACACATCAGGCGGAGGAACGGGTTGAGCTTCGAATCCCGTATCCCGAAAGGTGGAGGCGGGCGTCTGGCTTTCGTAAATGCGAAACATCTTCGAGGGAGTCGAACCGCGGTAGACGTCGAACCAGCTCGCGGCAGAATCGAACCGGAGGCCGGTGAGCAGCACCGCGTTTGTATTTCCGCCTTCCGGGATCGCGGCCCCGACGAAGGTGGACGGCGCGGATTCCTGGCCGTCCGCATCGATTGCAGTAAGGCGGTAGAACAACGTCTGGCCGCCTGCCAATGAGCCGCCCGTCGGTTGCGTCGTGGCGACCGGGTCGGCGGTGGGCGGACCCGTACGCGCCGACACCGAAGTCGTGGGAACAGCGAAGCCCACGGACAGTTCGACCGAGCCCGTGCCGTCCGCCTCCACAGATTGTTTTTCCTCGATCGCCCAGTCCATGTCGCCGTCGGCGCGCGCTTCTGTTCCGATCAGCGGATTCGGCGGACGGGGGCCGCGGCGCGCCTGCCGGCTGCGGCTGCCCGCAGCCGCGCCCGCTGTATTCGTGTCGCTGTACCAGGCATCGTCATGGATCTGCGCGGTGATCCGCACCCGCCGGTAATTCTGCTGGGGAGCGATGCGCAGAATGCGAAACAACTGGTTGTCCCAGCCTTCGCGGGCGTAGCTGAGCGCTATGATCTGGCCTGCCTGTTGCCCCACCGCCTTGATCGAGGTCTCGAACTCGACGAATGTATTGCCCCGGATCGCCTTGTCGATCTGAAACTTCGCAACGCGGGCGGCCTGATCGAAGGTCGGGATTCCTTCCACCAGCAGTGTCTGCGAGATTTCCTGGCCTACGGCCTTCTGGTCGTCCACATCGTCGACCGCGAAGGAATCCTGCACGTACTGGTTGAACGCATCCTGGAACTCGAACGCCAGGCGATTGGGCGTGTCGCTGATCGGGCGGCGAGACACCCGAACGCTGGAGGAGCCATCCGCCCGCCGGACGATGGTGCCGTTGGTTTCCGAATAAACATACGCCGGCCAGCCGCCGGCCACCGGGACAGTGGCGTTGGAGCCGTACGGCAGGGTTGCCTGCTCCAGCGCGATTGTGTTCTCGACACCCGCCTGCAGTTTGCCGGAGGTGGAATACGTGAAATAGAGCCGCGCGTTGCTTCTCACGCCCTGGATTGCTTCCGCGGCGTTCCGGCGCTGCCGCAGCACCAGATTGCACTGGAAGCGGGGCACGCTGATGGGATTGCCCTCGTTGTCGGTCGCCGGTATCAGCTCGCCGCAGAATGTCGCGGCGCGCGCGAAGCTGGCCGGGTCCACCTGGCCGGTTTCCCAAGAAGCCAGTTTCAGCAGGTCCAGCAGCACCCAGGCGGTGTTGTTGGTGAAGCTGTAGCCCAGCGATTGCCCGGCGATGGAAAAGGTTTCCAGCAATCTGCCATTGACGAGCGCATGAACGCGCGGAACCGATTTGCCGTCGTTCACCTGGTTGGGGACGACGATCGAGAGGTAGGCGATGGAGCCGTAGGGGTCGCCTTGGGGGTTGCCCTGCCGGTCGGTGAAGTTCAGGTCGAACCCGCCCCAGGGCCCGCCGTCGGAAACCAGCGTGTACCAGCCGGAACCGGTCATGTTGCGGCCGGCTATGGCTGACGGAATCTCAAGGTCGTTGACCACCACCCGCAGGATGCCCGAGATGCGGCCCAGCGAAACGATGGCCTCCATGCGGGTCAGGTTGCCGTCGTTTCGGAGCACGGTGACGACCGGCTCGATCCAGGCCGTGCCGTAAACCAGCGGGATGTGGTCGTTGTAGCGGGCGGCCGCCCCGTAGACCGGCGACTTGACAGAGAAAGGCGAACCGAAGGGGCGAACGTCGATCGCCTCGGGCACGTATTCCATGCCGCCGAAACGCCGGGTAGGGCGGCCGACCGCCTCCCCCGCCGCGTGCGACCTGCGCAACGGCGGAGAGATAAACAACAGGTTGCCCTGTTTCCCCGTGATCTGCACTTCCTCCATGGCCGAGAAGTAGATTTGCGGATCGGCGCCGCCTCCGACGTCAACTGCCTGTCCCGCTTCGGCCAAGTCGGCGGTCACCAGGATACTGCTGGCGCCGGCCGCGGCGGGCGCGGCCAGGCTGGCGCCCGCATCGTGGTTGAACATGCCCCGCTCGATGCACGCCTGCCGGTTGTATCCGCACCAGGAAAAGCACTGGTTTGGTGACGCAAACCGCCCGCGGCCCCCCGCCACATCCGGCGAGTAGCCGCAGGGGTAGAACGGCGAATGGGGGTCGGAGGCCGCCTCCTGCCTTTCGCTCGCCGTCGTAGGGAACCGCCATGGGCAGCGCCGCTGCAGCTTCACCGGCGGCAGGATCACCCGCTGCAGGTTCATACGGTTCACCGCCGTGACCTTAAGCTGGAGATCCGTGATCTCTTCCGGCGGATTGCAGTAGCCGGAAAAGACCACCAGGGAATCGGGTCCCGCCTGCCCGGCCGCCAGGTCGTAGAACACCAGCGTGGCGGTCAGTTCCGCGCCTTTGAAGCCCCTGCCCTGCTCCAGTTGCGACATCTGACTGTCGGCGTTGGCCAGGACCACGGTCAGGCGCGGAATGCGGTCGGTCCCTTGCTCGCTCATGGCCTGAATTTCGAAAAAGTTGTGGCGCAGAACGCGCGCTTCGTACTGGCAGCCGCCGCGCTCCACCGCGTGCGTGGCCCACCGGTAAACCGCATCGTCGCCGAACGTCAGGTCGAGCAACAACAGCGGCGTCTCGGCCAGTTCCTTTTCTTTCTGGATGGCGATGGGGTCCAGCATTCAGGTTGCGACCCTCTGGTCACGCGAATTCGACGATCGACAAGCGCAAATCGTTCTGGCCGAAAGCGGCCAGGCGGTGAGAGAAAACGTCATTGGCGAAACGACAATGGGGATGAAATCCGGAGACCGTGGTCGTGCGCGAATAAGGGGCCGGCGATGGGAGCGCCATCAACTGCGCGCCGAACGCTTCCAGTGTGCCCAAAGCGGGCACGTCGAATCGAAACACCGTCTTGCTTCCCGCTTCCGCGCCGAAACCGGCGGTCAGCCAGTAGCGGCGCCAGCTCGAGCTGGGGAGAATCGCCAGCGAGTGGCTCTCTGCTCCCCCGTCGTGCAAAACGAGCTGGACCGGCGCGGGCGTGCCGGACCGGAGCCAGATGCTGGCTGTGAATTGACGTCCGGCCGGGGAGGCGTCCAGTTGCTGGCTGATAGAATTTGCCACCGGCCCATAGTTGATGAGGGTGCGGCCGCCGTTCCCGCCCAGCGGGTCGGCAAGGCCCGCGACCACCGTCAGATCGCCCGGATGCGACTTTGTCCAGACAGCCTGGCTGAAATCCTCGCTCCATTTAAGCAGGTTGGCCAGTGGATCGAGGAAAACGAAGCTTTCGTACGGTCCGCCGAGCGCCAGGAATGAGTCTTCCAGTTCCCGCAGTTCCGCGTCACTGCGCCCGCCCAGGTCGATTTCCCAGCGATAAAGGGGCGCCGCCTGTTCCGGTGTGCGGTATTCCGTCCCATCATCCAGGCAGTTCCGGCGCGTCAGGAAACACGCTTCCCTGGCGATCGGAAAATCGCCGCGAATGGACAGAACCTTCGGCATCTGCCTATGGGCTTTCGAAAGGAGTCAGGAGAGGTACCTGCAAAATTCGAGTGGTACCCTTTTTCCGTAGCCCTTCAGGCTTGGGCTACGGAAAAGGGTGCCGCGGTTCAACGCTGAGCGACAACCGAATTCTGCAAGTACCTCTACTGACTCCTGACTCCTGATCACGCTCGAATCACTAGGCGGGCCGCATTGCGACCTTCCCCCTCCTGGCGCTCCGGGAAGATGTCGTCGTCAAACGAGCACGAAGTAAACGTGGCACCCGTCCACGGATCGGTAAAGCGGAACGTTCCCCAGGCTCCCTTTTGCTCCTCGAAGAACTCCCTGAGCGTGCCCACTTCCGTCTCGTTGAGAAGCGCCAGGTCGATCACCCACCGCTGGCGCGCCGCTGCCTGATTGCGGTAGGCCTGGGCGCTTCCGTCCAGAAACCGCAGCGCCTCAGCGCCCAGGTGCAGTTCGCGCATCAGCGGGTATTGCGCGATGGCGCCGGTGCTGAGGGTTGGGAAAGTGCCGGGCATAGTAGGCTGTGGGCCGTGGGCTGTAGGCTGTGGGCACGGCGGCAGTCAGTTCTTCCTGCTGCCCACAGCCCACGGCCTACGGCCTGTTAGTACGCTTCGCGCACCAGCATGTTGATGGGGTGCATGTCGAGCATGGCGCGCCGGACGGCATCGGCGATGTCCGGCGCGCGGTCGAGAAACGAACTCGAGTCCATGGCGCTCACGCTCACATTCACCTGCATTTGCGGCGCGATTCGCGGCACGTTGCCAATGCCGTAGTCCACCGCTCCGAAGCCCTCCCGCCCGAAGCCTACCTCGCGTTCCAGCGGCTCGGGAAGAGAGAACCGCTGCCCTTCCAGAATCCGGTCGATTTCCGCTGCCCGTTCGGCCGGCGTTTGCCCGTGCGAAAACAGCTTGGGCAATCCAAAAAGAAGCGCGGCTGCCAAGCCGCCCGTCAGGGCGCCGCCGAGCAGGCCGCCGGCGACTGTGCCCAGACCGGCAATGCCGAAGCCCGCTCCGTGTGCGCCATATATCGCGCCGGCGGTTGCCGCGCCCGCGACGGCTCCGGTCTTTCCGCCGATGATGCTGCCGATAGAGCCGGCAATCGTCGAAGGACGCTTGAGCAAATCGCCCAGGCTGGCGCTGAACGCCTGGCTGATGAAACCGGTCCCGGACCCAGCGTCCCAGTTGCCCGCAACGGCAGCAAGCGAATCGGCCGCCGATGCCAGCGCCTCGGCTGCGGCCGCAAGGGCTTCGGCTGCCCGGGTATGGCTGGCCGCGGCTGCGACCAGTTCGCGCGCCGCCGTTTCCATACCCGCCGGCATCAATCGCCCGGGCAGCGCAGCGAGCAATTGCGTGAGCGTCGAGTTGTGACTGCGAGCCATTCTTTTGGGCGGCTAAACGCTGGGACTTCGGTTTCGGGGAACCCCAAGCGGGCCGCGGGTGTGTCGCCCGCGCTGACTTACCCTTGCGTGATGATGCTTGCGATCCCGGGGGCAGTCGGATGATGAACGATGCGCCACACCGGGCACCCCTTTATGGCAAGCGCGCAGTGCAATATCCGCCGTCATCCATCGGCGACCAGGCCCTCAGGTCTTCGCTAGCTTGCAAATCAGCAGAAGTTCCGGCAGTCTGGACAGTATGCAATCCCCTAGCGGTCGAATCAGCAGTAAACGACGGCGGTTCCACGAGATTGTGTGGGATCTCAGGCACACCGTTTTTGCGGTCCTGCGTTTGCGGCCCCGTGGAAACGGGCTAGATGTAACGGCCCTCGGGTCTGGCTTCTTTGCAGCGCCAGCTCTTTTTCTCACCTGCCACCACGTTCTAAATTCCAACGCAAACCCCCACCAGGACGGAGACAGCTACCATCTGTTGGGCCGGTTTGCCGGGAAGCTAGCAATTCACCAAATCAAGGAACCCTCAGTCGGGCAGGACATCTTCCTCTATCCCGAGTGCGACCTGGGACTGATCAAGGCCGCCGATGATCCCGCACGACCGTATGCCGCGCTGAGCTATGAGGATTTGCCAGAGGGGTTGACGCTCGGGGTCGCAGGATATCCCCTACCACAGCTAATTACCACCCCCCAAGGCCAGATTGAAACCGCAGGACTCATCTTCCGTGTAGCGCAGGGCGTGGTTACCGCGTCGTACGAGATGAACATTCAGAGCGACCAAGGGCTGCTACGCAACATGCCCGTGATCGAGGTCAATTTTCTGTTTGTTCCTGGCAGCAGCGGCGGTCCAGTATTCCACGGCGAAACTGGGCGCGTCCTGGGCTTCGTGCATGGCTACAGCGCAGTCAGGATAAGGGAACGCGTCGAAACTGCAACCGGCATCACCGACCTCCCACCCGGCATGAGCAACATGTACATCGAGAACGTCCACGCCGTCTACTCGTTGGCGGTCAAATTGAACCGCGTCCGGCAGCTGCTGGAACAGTTTGGTGCTACGCTTTAGCCTGGTCGCCAATGTGTAAGGTGGTTCGGCTGATTTGGGCGGGTAGTTCGGCCGATGTGGAAACCGTTCCGACCACCAGAGACACAGACCCTTGGTCTGTCTGGATAGGCTGATGTTCGACAGCAAGGAAAAACCGCGAACGCCCCGCTGGTTTCGAAGGCACATCCACCGAGCCGCGTGGGGCTGCCAGCTTGGGCCAGAAACTTCGCTTCATAATAAGACCCTCTTCTGTGTATCGACCAGAACGGACCAGAAATTAAACCAACAACCCGCTTTCTATCAAAAACGGGAGCGAAAATGCAACAGGAATAACCCTCCACGGTCTGCTACCAGTATACGACAATGACCTCTCCATTGGGCAAGGCATTTTCGTAGCCGCATGTCCGCCTAGGCGCCTTTCGCGAGATCTGTGCATCAAGATTTACGAGGCGCCCGACGACAACCCCAGAGACCGCACTGGTATCGCCCCGGCAAGGTCGTGGAAATCGTCCCAACCCGGAACAGCGACAATCCGAGCTGCACTCGTTGGTTTCATCGTTCGCTCCCTGGGCGAAACCCAATTAGTCCACTGCCTGTCCTCGAGATCGCTTGAACTCCGATCACCGGACGCGCAGCAGGCGCGGGTTGCGGGCCTTGGCGGCCGGGGAAGCCTGGCGTGTCTTTTTCGCCAGAATGCGGCTGGCCGCCTGGATGGAAATGCCCTGGCGCCGGGCGATGGCTCGCGCCACCGCCTTGAAACCGGGATGCGCTGTCCGTTTGCTCATAGTGTTCTCGCTCCGTGCTGCGCTGCGTTTATCTGCGTTTATCTGCGTCCCATTCTCCGCTTTGACGGTGCCATTGCGCCCATTCGCGCTCCAGCACCGCCCAGGCATCAACCAGCAGCGCCGGCCATCGGTAGAAGCCGGCGGCGAGCGGCGGCTGCCCGGTCAGCTTCGCTATCCAGAAGTCGTGTACCAGGCCCAATGAGCTGCCGGAAATGAACGAGGCCGGGCACTCGTCAAGCACCAGCGGCGGCTTCGACGGCGCCCGCCATACCGGCCGGGCGGCGACTACCGAATCGGGGTGATAGCGGCGGCAGTTCCGGCCGGCCCACAGGCCATCCCGCTCGCATTCCGCGCAACAGAACCGCCTTCCGTCTCCGCGGGCGGAGTACCAGAAGGCGGCGCGGAGTTTTTTTCCGCGTCTCCGTTGAGCCGCAGTTCATCGAGCAGCGCCGCCGCAATCTCCTCGATGAGCGGTTCCGGCGCCGCATCGATCAGTTCCTCGACGGCGGCGCCGCGGTCGTCGTCGTGAAGGCGGCCCATGTACGGCTGGCCGTCCAGTTCCAACCCGCCGACATCAACCAGCATGGCCCCCATCAGTGCGCGCATCACGCCGACGGCCTGGGGAGCCGGACGCAACTCGTTCGGCTCCTCGCCTGCGCTCACCGACTTGAGCTGCTCGGCAATTGCCTGGCGGCGACCATACGAGACCCGCCGGACGGTAAAGTTGACGCCGGGGCACGCCCGGCTGGCTATCGTCTTTCTGGTGGCATGCGTGTACGCCATCTCGCTCCAATCACGATTATCCGAAGGCGACCCACAGCTCGTCGTCCGCCGAGCCGGAAGCGCGGGCGCCTGTGAACGACCACTTCAGATGGCGCGCGCCGTCATCGTAGTGAGGGGGCTGAGGCTCGATCGCTTTCATATAGGCCCCGAACAGGTGTCCGGCCGCGCCCCCGAGCTGCAGGAATGCAATCACTGGACTTCGATCACGGGCGGCGACGTAAAGCGCCTGGGTGGCTGCGTCGTCAGTCTCGTACAGGTCGAAGTCAAACTTGACTTGGCGGTCGCCCGGCGCAATCCCCAGCGGCACCGCGGAGCCCACCTCGTTGTTCCGCAGCTCGATGCCGTTTTCCAGTTTCAGAGAAGCAGCGACCAGCGTGCTGAACTGGGAGGGGGAAGCGCCCAGCCAGAGCTGGCCGAAATGGCCGGCCATCGGGCTGCCCGCGTACGCGCGGCCGGCCGGCTCAGCGGGAAAGGCCGCCAAACCGCCTTGCCCTGCCGTGAAGGTGAATGAGTCGATCAGGTCCTGGCCGTGGCCGGCGAACTTCACGGTGTGAAAATCGCCCTTCACTTCCACCGTCATGGTGTCCACCGCGCCCCCGTTCAGGATGCGCTGCTGGGCGGCCGGCGGGTCCCAATAATCGAAGATCGAGATCGACGGCAAGGTGGCCGCCAGCGGGTAGGCGACGGAACCGAGAATCGCACTGCTCTCAACTGGCGCCGCGCTGAACGCCGGGCTGACCTCCACGGACGTGGCGTTGGGGACAGCGGTGACGAAGCGAAGCTCCCCGCCACTGCCGATCGCTTGCCCGGCCTGCAGGCCGTGCGGGGCAGAAAAAGCGACGAGCGTCGTAGTGCAGCCGGCGGCAGCCGTCCCTCCGGCGAAAACCAGCGGCGTGGCTCCGCACACCGCCTGGTAGAACGGCGCCAGGTCCGGGGCCGAGCCCGGCTGGCCGCCCGACATGAGGTAAGCCTCGATCTCGAAGCGTGCCTGGCGCCGCCCGCCGGCCGCGATGCCGGCGAAGCTGCGGCTGCCGCTCTTATCGTGGCGCTCCAGGTACTGCTGGACAAGCTCCAGGTCGGCGCTCAGCGCGCGAAATGCGTCTTCGCCCGCGATTGTGGGCACCACGCCGTAGGCCGTTTCCACGGCCGCATAGAATCGGTTCAGGTTGCTTGAAACGTAAGACATTGTGGAGTCTCAGCAACAGAGCCGTCCCGCATGGCGGGACGGCTCTGTTGCGGCGTCTTGGGCTGCTTCGTGGTTATTGAATAAACAGATCGATATCGAAGCTGACCTTGGCCGTCTGCAGGAAATTGTTGCCGCCCAGCCGGGCGGCCGAACAGGTCACCATATAGCGGCCGGTAAAAACCATGCCCGGCCGCCATTCCTGGGGCGCGTTGTGCAACACGTTCAGAACCGCCTCAACATGGCGGTGCAGATCCGATTCCAGGCGGTCGGGCACCTCTGAAGAGATGCGAATTTCCGCGGCCAGCCGGACGGGACCGGAGAAGTAAGCGAACTTCTCGCGCCCCGCGTTTTCCAGCGTCTCGGCGTAGACGAAGAGCTCCGGATAGTCCGCGTCGCGGCTCTGATCGACCAATTCCGGGGCGGCATTCATCATGAAGAGGCTGCGCTGGGGCAGCGGCTTCAGGGGAACGCCGTCGCGTGCCGCGATCGAGTTCAGTTGCGCCTGAAAACCGGTCGCCGGCTCGCGCAACAATTCGATAAAGCGCTCGAGCGCCAATGCTGTGGTTTTGGCCATAACTTGCCTATGGAGTGCGGCGGCTGGCCGCCGCTTTTCTGCGCGAAGCCTGCTTCGCGCGCGGTCCAGCCGAAGCAAAGGGCGGCAAGCCGATTGCCAGAAAGCGGCGGCAAGCCGCCGCACTCCACACCTTCAGCCGCGCTGCATGACCCGGGCGATCTGGCGGAAGCAATCGGGCTGCTGCCCGTCCGCAACACCCGGGCCCGCGGCCAGGCCGCTTGCCGGCTCCACCCAGACCGAGGAAAGCGGCAGCGCTTCGGAGACCTGCCGTTGCTCGGAGTCGGCCGTCGTGCCGGCATAGGGAAACCAGCCGGTGGCGAATTCGGGCGCTGCCTGGCCGACTATGGAAACGCTCAGCAGGCAGCCTGCAGGCACGGCACAGGATAAAGGCGCGCTGGGGGTGCTTTCTCCCCCGCGTCCGTCGCTCCAGGCCACGCGCACGAAGTACTGGGTTTCCGGCAGTGTTCCGCCTGCTACCTCGCCGACTGCCGGCACGGCCGGCATCGCCAGCGGCCGGAACACCAGCCCGACGCCGATGTTGAAAAAGAGGTTGGCCGCCCACTTGGCCAGCGCCCGGTACTCGTTGGCCTTCAACAGGTATTTGTCGTTCACCTTGCGGTTGTACGCATCGCGGTAAACGATACAGAGGGTGTGAAACACGTGCCACAACCGCAGGGCGTCGCTGATGACCACCTGCTCCAGCCGGAACGGAGGCGCGGCGCCGCTGGGGGTCATGCCGGGCACTCCTGCGGCCAGCAGTTCGATGCCCACCTCGGTTTGCGCCAGGCGGAGCTTCACCTCCAGATCCAGCCCGGTGATTGTGGCCACTTCCCGGACCTCGGACTCGTAGGCAGCCAGGTCGGCGACCGTCGAGATTGCAGTATCGGTGAACAGCATGGAGAAGTTTCAGGTTCCAAATTCCAGGTTCCAGGTTCAATCCGCCTTGCGATGAATGGTGCAACGGCGGCGACTTGAGACCTGGAACCTGGAACCAGGAACTATCGTTTCAAGTGCTTCTCTGTTTTTGAGCCGATCTTGCGGGCGTCGGCTTCGGTAATGACGTTGACCTGGATGCGGGCGGCGGCGCGGCGCGCCTCTTCGTCGGCCTGCATCCGGCGCAACTGCTCGCGGAAGGCGGCCGCCTGCTGGGGCGTGGCCAGCTCGGCCGTTCCTTCCACGATCATGCGCGCGGCCACTTCTCGGGACGCTTCCAGCAGCACGCCGGCGCGGCCGCCCTCGGGCGTGGCACGGCTTACCAGCACGGGCCACTCCTCAGGGATGCCCGCCCGCGCTTCGCGAATCTTGCGGTAGTAGTTTCTCAAGTCCATGGTTGGGAAGGAATGGGGGCGGGCACAGGGCCCGCCCTACAGTATTGTTGTAGGGGCGACTTTTCTGGTCGCCCCTTTCCGACGGACGGTCGCGGCTCTGCCGCGAGGTTTGGTTAGCTGTAGACCTGGATGCCGAAGGAGTTCCGCAGCACGGCGCAGCCGTACAGCACATCGACGGTGAACTGCTGGGCCAGCGTGTTTGGCTGGTAGCTCATCACCACGCGCATGCCGAAGTTGCCCAGCTCGGCGTACTCGGCGATGGCCCCGGTGCCGGGGATCGGCTGCGGCAGGCGGCGAATCACCAACCCCAGGGCGTCCGGGGAGAACGCCAGGTTGTGGGTGGTGACCGTCGAGGTCCCGGTCTTGGCCACGAACTGCGAGCGGAACACCAGGAAGTCCTTGATCTTTCCGACAGTGCCGGAGACCAGCGTCTCGACGCCGGCCTCGCCCGCCGTGTGGTATTCGCTGAAACGCTCGATCTGCCGGATGGCGGAATAGGCGTCGGGATCCACCACCAGGAACTTGCGCGCCGCCGACGGCACCTTGGCCTTGAACAGCGCCGATTCGGCCGCGTCGATCACCGGCTCGGTGATGGCCGTGGCCGGCGTGCCGACCGGCATGTTGGCGGTGAAGCCGGCGTACTTGCCCAGCAGGTCGGTCTCGATCTTCTCGGCCAGCGCCACCACCGCCGGCTGCATGTAGATTCTCAGCAGGTCGGGGACGGCCAGGACCTTGGTGACGTCGGGCACCTGGAAGGTGGCCTCGATGTGAGTGTTGAGAACGATCTGTGCGTTGGCCAGATCCGGGTTCTGGGGAGTGACGGTGCCGTCTTCAGCAATGTTGTGCGCCTCGAGCGCCGGCGAGATGGGGATGTTGATGGTGTCGCCCGCCTGCGCCAGCACCGGTTCATAGTTGCGGTTGACCAGGTTGCCCATGACCAGGTTGCCGACCAGGGCGGGGAGGGCGTCGGCCGCCACCAGCTTGACGATGGCCTGCGCGACGTTGGAGGACGTAATCGGTGGCATTCTCTTCTCCTAAAGTTTTGTTTGTTTTCCGGGGAAAGTAGGCAGGAGGCAGTAGGCAGGAGGCAGTCGCCAGGCATTACTGCCTCCTGCCTCCTGCTTACTGCCTCCTGCTTACTGCCTCCTGCCTACTGCCTCCTGCCTACTGCTTACAGCGCTTGCCCCAGGGCCTGGGCGGCGACCCGCGCGATTTCGCTTCGTGCCTGTTCGAGTTCCTCCGGGCTCATGCCCGGGCGGATGCGCTCCAGCGGGAAACCGCTGGCGGTCGAAGCCGGCCGCGATGGGGCGGCGCCGGCGCCCCCGGCGATGCGTGCCGGCTGGAATTCGGGATTCGCGGCCACCCACGCGGCCAGGTGCTCGCGCAGCGCCGAAAGGGTCCCGTCTTCGCCTTTGCCGTACAACCGCCCGTCTTCGCCGCGCACCACCTCATCCTTTACGCCGCGGAAGGCCAACTCCACCTTTCCCACGCCGAGTTGCTGCAGCTCCGCCTTGACCGCCGCGAACCGCTCCGCCTGCTCGGCCTGCTGCTGGGACCGGCGATTTTCATCGACCAGTTCGTTCAACCGCTTTTCCATCTGCTCGCGCTTCTTGCGTTCCTGCGCGAGTTCCGAGCGCAGCCCGGAGTTCTCCGGGTCGCGCTGCGCGTACGCCTTCTGGATGGCCTCTTCGATGATGCGGGACAGGTCGAGTTCTTCGCGATTCGGGGTTTCGTTTTCCATATGCTTCACACCGACGGGAGCCGCGGATGGCGGAGATCCAACCTATTGAATCTGCCCAAGCTTCGGTCAGCTCGGCTGCTGGTAGCCGGCCTCAATCTCCCGGACGATCTGGTTCTTCAGGGCCTGTTCGGAATCATCCAGGAACCGCAACGCCAGGCGCGTTTCCAGTTCACGCGCGAAGGTAGGCGAATGGGGCGCCAACTCGCGGAGGCGCGCGGCGTCCTGCAACTCGGTCGAAAAATCCCGGATATCGAAGCGGTCCAGTCCCTTCACGTCGATGGCCAGATCATCCTGGCGGGCCGCGGCGACCGCGCGCAGGGTTTCCTTCATGGTGCCCTTCACCATGTCCCCGTAGGCACGGAGCACTTCCTGGGTGACCGCGTAGTCGCGCTCCTTGCTGATGCCCGACTGGCCCAGGTTGCGCGCCTCATTCCCGCCCGCCTGCACGATCAGGTAGCAGATGCGGTAGATCTCGTCCTTGAGCCGCTCCAGGTTGTCCTGCGCGATCCCGTAGACCTTGCCTTCCGGTTCCGTCCAGCCGAAGCGGTCTTCCGGACCAAGCTGGATGTAGTAGCTTTCGCCGACGATCTGGTGCCATTCCCGCTCGCTGTACACCACGGGCATGGCGAACAGGCCCATGTGCAGGGCCCAGGACAGGGCGTTGGACTTGTTGAAATGCTCCTGCTGCAGCAGCGCCGCCTTGTTGGAGAGCCACAGTCCATCGCTGAGGCGCAGGGGGATCAGCGGGACGCGGCTCTGCGAGGCCAGCGCATGGGGGCCGGACGCGGCCAGGGGCACGGCCGATCCGGGTTTGGGCCGCTTGCCCGGGTCGCGCTCCACCGAGTAGACGCGGTATTCGTTGCGGTCGAAATACGTCCAGGTATCGCGCCACACGTCCACCGGGGATTCAAACGAGGGCTGGAAGCGCTCGCTGGTCTTGATCACCACCCATTCGAAGTTCCCCGCGGCGTCCAGCCGCCAGTTGATGATGTCGAGCGGCGCGTACTGGACCAGGTAGGCGCGCGATTTGCCGAGCGCGTCCTCTTCGGCCCGCGTGGTTGCCGCCGCCTCGATGCGCGGGAAATCAACCAGAACGAACGAGTCCCGGTAGATCAGCGCGCCAATGAACACGCGGCGGAAAAATTCGACAAAGTCGGTGCCGGTCCGGTCGCAGTCTTCCAGCAGCGTTTCATAGAACTCGTGCCCCAGGCCGTGGAACAGGATTTGGGGCTCGGTGCGGAACAGGGTCGCGGCGTACCAGTCGATGATCGAGCCGATGTAGTTCTCGTAGAAGACGCGCGACAGCCGCTCGAAGTACACCTCGGCAGGCTCTTTCTGCCGCTTCACCAGGTAGTTGTGGGCGCGCCGCCGGAATTGCTCTCCGCCGCTGTAGAAATCGCGGCAGCGCTGCCAGGCCTCCAGGTTGGCCGCATACTCCGGATGCTGCCGGTCCAGCGTTTCAATCGATAGAGACGTCATTGGAGTTGAGAGTTATGAGTTATGAGTTAAGAGTTACGATCGGTGAAGAGTGTGAACTCTTAACTCATAACGCTTAACTATCAGAACAGCCTGCCGGGCTTTTCGCCGACGGCGGCCGAGGGCCGGAACTCGTACCACAGGTAGTAGCCCAGCGCGTCGGAAGTGTGCGTGCGCGCCGGGTCGGCCTTATCGATTACCGTGCTGTGCGGCTTGTAGCAGACCTGCTCCAGGTCCGCGATCAGCTCCCGGCAGCGGGGATCAAGGAACAGGCTGCACTCCCCGGCCGCGTTTCTGAGCCGCGCGTTGAGCACGTTGATCCGGTCGCGCACCGGCGGGTTGCTTCTCGGCACGCGAATCGAGAACCGTGGTGCCGGCCGCGTCCGGAAGAATTCCCGGATCATGTGGTAGTCCGATTTTCCGGTGGCCGAATGGGCGCTGGAGCCGGCCGCGTCGCCGTATACCATCAGTTCGCCCCGGTGCGCGCCCCAGCGCGCCATGAACTCCCGGCAAACTTCCGGTGTCGAAGAGGTGGCCAGCACGACCTCGTCCAGCACCGAGACCTCACCGCCGCGCTGTTGGCAGATCACCGAGCTCATCGGCGTAACGTTGAAATCCCAGGCCCAGCGAAGCGGCAGCCGCGGGTCGTACTCGATGGTTCGGACGTGGACGTTCCGTTCAAAGGCGTAATAGATCTGGCCCTGCTGGACGTTGACGAACTTGCCGAGCGCCTCCTGCTCGTAGAACCGCGCATCGTAGGAGCAGCGGAGGCGCTCGTAATAGTCCGGCACCTGCGCCAGGATGTAATGGTTCTCAAGTGGCGCCGCCTCGATCAGCTCGTAGCCGGCGACCGGATGACTGCGGAATTTCTCATAGGCCCAGTCAAAGCCCCGCGGAGTGAACGCGGCAAAACCGCACAGGCGGGAAGCCCGCGGGTCGCGCAGCCGGGCCTCCAGCCGCAGCCAGGCCTCCGGCCGGGTGTAGGTCAGCTCATCGATTCCAAACCATGCCAGGTTAGGACCCCGGAGCCTCTCGTAGTTGTCCAGGGCACGAAACAGAACCACGGAGCCGGACTCGAGGAGTACGCGGTTCTCTGCCCGCAGCCACTCATAGCCTACCTCGGCCGCTCGGCACGCTTCGAAGAACTGCACCTGCAGCGCGTCACGCAGCATGGGAAACGTCGGCGCGCCGAGCAGGCCCGTGCAACGCTGGTTCTGGTACGTGAGCGCAATTGCTTCCTGGCAGAGCGCCTGGCTCTTGCCGCTCCCGACCGGCCCGCAGAACGCTTTGAAACGCGCTTCGCTGTCGTGGAAGCGTTGCTGGGAAGGCAGCGCCTCGTAAGGAATCAGCCTTGGGATTCGCTCCCAGGTTTCACCCAGCGCGCCTCGATCAGCACTCCCTTGTGGCGTTCCCATCGGTCGGCTGTTTCCAACAGGCGGATCAGGTCGCTGGCCGAAAGCTTGATCTCCCCTTTGGCGACCTTCTGTCTGGCCAGGAGCAGTGCTTTACGGATCAGGTCGCGGGCGTCAACCGGCGTCTCTTCTTCGGCGGCAGCCCGGTGCTTGGCTGGCGCCCCGGCTCCGGCCGCTCTCTTGCGCTTGGGTCCAGGCATGTAATGTCAGTTAAGAATTTTTCTCTTTCCCTCTGATTTCAGAATAGCATAGTTGTCAAGAGTGTCGGTCCGCGTGCTCTCTGGATCCTATTGATTATAAGGCGAATAAAGTCCGGACAAACAAAGTTGGCGATCACCCGCCAGCGCACAAATGCCGGGGAATCAGGCAGTTAAATTTTCGGGGATTCTGCCGAGGCGATCTCTTCAATGACGCGCAACGCCGCTTCCCGGGGATCGGGTGCCCGGGTTATGGGACGGCCGACGACGATGAAATCCGCGCCGGCGGCGATGGCTTCGCCGGGCGTGGCCAGCCGCTTCTGGTCGCCTGCTTCGCCGGCCCATGCCGGCCGAATGCCCGGCACCACGAGCAGGAAGGGGGGTGGAAGGCGGCGCCGCAGTTCGACAACCTCGGCCGGTGAGGCAACCACGCCGTCCAGACCCGCCTCGGCGGCCATGTCCGCCAGGCGCAGTACCTGCTCGCCCGGCGAACACGTGAGCCCCAGGCGCGCGACGTCCTGCTGATCGAGGCTGGTCAGCAGAGTCACGGCGATGACCCGGACTCCCGGCGCCGCTTCCACGGCGGCCTGGTGCGCCGCCCGCATCATCGCCACCCCGCCTGAGGCGTGGACATCGAGCATCGCGATCCCAAGCCGCGCGGAGGCAGCGGCCGCCCCGGCCACGGTGTTGGGGATGTCATGGAATTTGAGATCGAGGAATACCCCGTGGCCTCGAGCGCCCAGGTTGCGGACCAGTTCCGGCCCGGCAGCCGTAAACAACTCGCTGCCGACCTTCATCATGGCGACTGGGGCATCACCCAGCCGCCCGACCAACTCCAGTGCCGCCTCGCCGGAACGGCAGTCGAGCGCAACAATGAGCCGAGATTGGCAGGCATTGCTCAACGCTTAGCAGGATTGTGGGCCGAGTTGCCCCGGCCGCGTGTTCCTCCTCCTACCTCATTTTAACGGCGTAGAGGCGGACGGGGAAGTACCGTCTACAAGCCGTCCTTAGGGAATTGGTTAATCTCACTGGGTTTCGGCCGTCGAACCTGTCAATTCGGCCAGTGCCGCTGGTGAATCCTCGACCAGTTCCAGCCGAACGGGGAACCGGCCCCGCTGGATCGCACCCAGCGACTCGGCGGCTGCATAGGAAAGGTCAAGAATCGATCGGCGGTCGGCAGGACCGCGGTCGTTCACCCGGACGACCACAGAACGCCGGGTCAGCAAGTTGGTCACCCGCACCAGGGTGCCAAGGGGCAGGCGGGGGTGGGCGGCGGTCATCGCAAACATATCGAACTGCTCGCCGCTGGCGGTTGTCCGCCCGTGAAAACGGTCCCCGTACCAAGTGGCCTTGCCGACCTGGTGAGGTTGCGGGTCGATCCGCCGGAGGGGTTTCTTGCGGGCGCCGGGTGTCGCCTGGGCCTTGCTGCCCGAGGGCGTACCCGTTCCCAGTACCATTACAAGCGCCACACCGACCATTGCATGGTTTCTCATAGTAACCGGGTAAAGGCGATCTATCCGCCGATCCCTGACAGCTCTCCTTCCGGCCCGCCCGGAGGCAAGCCCCCAAAACAGAAATAGGGTCGTTTCCGACCCTGCTGTCTATTATATAGCAGATTCCTGATCTCCGGCGCACGGAACCGGCTGCCGGCTATTCCTTCCACTTTGGCTGAGCCAAAAAATGATTTATGTTGACAACGCCCACGGCTTCTGGCTAGCATCGTTTCGTTGGACGCGGAGTGAGTGTTTAGGTAACTGCGCGTCCGCAAACAACTGAATAACTGATTCACCCTGAATCATCCAGAGTGGCCGAGGGATCAGGCCCGATGACGCCACGGCAACCGCCCCGGTGAAGGAACATGCCGGGGGGCAGGTGCCAACTCCTGCCCTGTGCAATGACACGGGGGAAGATGTCAAGGGGCGAGGTTGAGATTACCTCTTCCGGCCCCGGAAGAGGTTTTTTGTTACCCGCCGGGCGACACATTCCCCAGAAAAAGAGGCTGGAGGCTGGAGACCAGGGGCTGACGGGAGCCGAGGATGGGCAAGCTGCTGGGTCTCAGTTGCAGGGAATGCGGGCGGTTGGCGCCGGTGGAAGGGACTTCGTACTGCGAGGAGTGCTTCGCGCCGCTGGAGCCGGCATACGACTATGAGGCGGTGCGGGCCGAGGTATCGCGCGAACTTTGGGCCTCGCGCCCCGCCGACATCTGGCGTTACCGGGAGCTGCTGCCCCTGTTGGGGCCTCCGGAGGCCGCTTTGCCGGTCGGTTTCACTCCGCTGCTGCCGGCACGCAAGCTCGGCCGGGTCCTCGGGCACCGAGCGCTGTTTATCAAGAACGACGCCGTCAACTACCCGACGCTTTCCTTTAAGGACCGGGTCGTGGCGGTGGCCTTGAACAAGGCCATCGAACTTGGCTATGACACGATTGCCTGTTCTTCAACCGGCAACCTGGCCAACTCGGTGGCCGCGCAGGCGGCGTTCGCCGGCCTGAAGGCGGTGGTTTTCGTGCCGGCCGAACTGGAAGAGGCCAAGCTCGTGAATACCCGCATCTACGGCGCCACCCTTGTGCGGGTGGACGGCAACTACGACGCCGTCAATCGCCTGTGCACCCAGATAGCCCAGGAGCAGCGCTGGGCGTTCGTAAACGTCAACCTGCGGCCCTACTACGCCGAGGGCTCCAAGACGGTCGGCTACGAGATCGCCGAGCAGTTGGGCTGGCGGTTGCCCGATGCCGTCGTCGTTCCGATGGCCGGCGGTTCGCTGATCGGCCGGGTCCACAAGGCGTTCGGCGAACTGGGCAAGCTGGGGCTGGTCGAGCCCCGACCGGTAAAGATCTTCGGGGCACAGGCCAGCGGTTGCGCCCCCATCGTGCGCGCCGTCCAGGCCGGGCGCGAACAGATTGTCCCGGAGAAGCCGAACACGATAGCCCGGTCGCTGGCCATCGGAAACCCGGCCGACGGCCTGTTCGCCGCCCGCGTGATCCGCGATTCGGGGGGCTGGGGTGCGCATGTCTCCGACCAGGAGATCATCGAAGGGATTCGGCTGCTGGCCAGTTGCGAAGGGGTCTTCACCGAAACGGCGGGGGGCGTGACTGTCGCTTCCTTCCGGCGCCTGCTCGAGGAGGGACGCATCCAGCCGGACGAAACCACGGTCCTCTGCATCACCGGGAACGGCTTGAAGACCATCGACGCGGTCTGCGGCGTGGGAGGGGAAGAGTTCCTGATCGCCCCGAAGCTGGCGGAATTCAAGCGCGTGGTGCTCGGCGCCACCCGTTTTCAGCAGCCAGTCGCCTTCGCGGAAGCCGCCCCGATCGTGAGTGGTGGGCGCTGAGATAGTGAAGATCGGAGAGGATCAGACATGCCGGTTACTGTGAGGTTGGGTTCCCCGTTCCGCCGTCAGACCAACGGACAGGAAACACTGGAGTGCGCGGCCTCCAATCTGCCGCAGTTGTTTCTCGAGCTGGAATCGCGCTTTCCGGGGCTGACCAAGAACCTCTGCAACGAGCGGGGGGAGCCGAGGCCCTTTCTGAATGTTTACGTGAACGACGAGGACATCCGCTTCCTGGGTGGCACAGGCTATAACTTTTCCGACGGAGATGAGGTGCTGTTAATCCCCTCCATTGCCGGAGGCAGCCGATGACGATCTGCGATCTCTGTTACCAGCGGGGGAAGATCAACGAGGCCCCCGAGACCTGCGTCGAATGCGGCGCCGATATGTGTCCGGACCACGGCCTGGGCGAGTTTTGCTCCGCATGCCTCGTCCGCGAGCGTGAGGTCACGTTGTTGTTGGCCGCCGCTCCCGCCTGACGGACACACCCGTTCTGTAAATGGCGGCCATGTGGGGCGACCACCCCTGGTCGCCCCCCGACACACATACCCAAGCGGGCGGCGACCACATGGGGTCGCCCCAACATTTTCATTTCTGGAACCCGAGCGGCCCCTGCTCCATCTCTTCTTATATGAGACTCACGTGGCGGCGAACTTTTCCGCTGCCACGCCCTCTGCCGAAAAAGGAGGCTGCGACCGGTGTCCGAATTGGCCACGAAAAGCTGTGAACCCTGCCGAGGCGGCGTGCCGCCGCTGCAGGGCCAGGAACTGGAACGTCTGCAGCGCGAAGTGCCCGGATGGAAGATTGTCGAGGACCATCACCTTTATAGGCTCTTTCATTTCCCTGACTTCAAGACCGCTCTTGAGTTTGTCAACAGAGTCGGTGAAATAGCCGAGGAACAGGGCCACCACCCGGCGATTCACTTCACCTGGGGCAAGGTCGAGATCACCATCTGGACGCACAAGATCGACGGCCTGGTGGAGGCCGATTTCATTTTGGCCGCGAAGATCGACGCGCTACGGAAGTAACCAGCGGGTTCTGCCGGCTGCGGGCGCAGCAAATGCGCAACGGCGCCCCGGAAGTGCGCCCACAAGGATGGCTTCTACGCCGCCGCCCCCGTTTCGCTCGCCGCACGCCATTTGACCTGGAGTCCGCGCGGTGATAGTGTAACGGGTCGTTCCCACTCCAAGCACAATCAGTCAGAACGGCGCCTCGCGATCAGCCGCCAGGCATAGAGCATGGACCGGATGCCGCAGCCTTGGGACTACCTCGTGGTTACCGCTTCCAGCGCCGCGCAGGCGGATTCCTACGAGCGCCAGTTGCGGCTGCGCCGCGAGACCGGTCTGTTATCGCAGGCCCGCGAGGTGCTGGTCGTGCCGGACCCGGGCGGCCGCCGCGCTGGCAGCGGCGGCAGCACCCTGTTCTGCCTGGCCGACATCATCAATCTGCAGCAGTTGCCGGATGCGGGGACAAGCGCAAATCAGCCGCCGCCCGAAGACGTTCTCCGCCGGCTCCGCATCCTTATCATTCATGCCGGCGGCGACTCGAAGCGTCTGCCGGCTTACGGGCCTTGCGGCAAGCTCTTTGTGCCGCTACCGGGAGAGACCTGCAGCGCGCTCGGCTGGACATTGTTCGACCGGATGGCTTCGAGCCTCCTGAGCCTGCCGGCGCGGGAACAGGGTGGCGGCCAGGTTGTCGTTGCTTCCGGCGACGCCCTCCTGCTGTTCGACCCGGACGCCTTTCAGCCCGCGCCCGGCGGCGTGACGGCGCTCGGCAGCTACGCGCAGCCGGAGGCGGCGCGCCGCCACGGCGTGTTCAGTGTTGCCGGCGACGGCACTCTCCGGCTCTACCTCCAGAAGCCGTCACCGGAAGAACAGCAGAGGATGGGTGCCGTCGATCGCTCTGAGCGATCGGTGCTCGATCTCGGCCTGATGAGCTTCGATGCGGCCACTGCGGCCGCGTGGCTCAAGGCCTTCGACTTCGGGTACGGCCCGGATGCCGCCTTCGGCTGCACCGCCGCCATGCGCGAAGAAATCCTGGGCCGCGGCTTGGACCTTTATCGGGAAATCTGCTGCGCCATGGGCGCCGAAGCCACCCCTGAGCATTACCTGGCGGCCACCGGTGCAAGCGGCTCGTCCTGGGGCGAGCAGGCGCTGGCTGCTTTGTTTCCCGCGCTCCACCGGGTTCCCATGCGCGTCTCGGTAGCGCGGCGCTGCGGCTTCCTCCATTTCGGAACGACCCGGCAACTGGTGGAGAGCGGCCTGGCGTTGCTCGAACACGACCAGGGGGCGGCACCGGCCTCTTCGCGTGTTATCGTGAACTGCGAAGTTGGCAGCGGAGTGGCTGTCACCGGCTCAGGCGCGTGGATCGAGGGCTGTCGCATCAAGGCCCCGGTTTCATTCGGCGGCGGCAACGTGCTGGTTGGCGTGGACGTCACCGAACCGCTGGCGCTCCCCGCCGAGGCATGCCTGGACGTTTGGCCGGGCTTTTCGCGTCACGGCACTCCGGTCTGCTTTGTCCGCTGCCACGGCTTCCGCGACGCGTTCAAGGACAAAGTCGGGGCCGGCGCGCTATTCTGCGGCAAGCCGCTGCTCGAGTGGCTGGGAGTTGTCGGGGCGAAGCCCGAGGACGTATGGTCTGGCGACGTTTCGCTTGAAGACCGGACGCTTTGGGATGCGCGCGTTTCCCCGGCCGAACGCAGTTCGGCGGAGTACCGCAACTGGCTTTGGATGTACGATCCCGGCTCGGCAACAGCCGCGCAGAGACTGGCCTGGCTGGCCGCCGACCGCTACAGTGCGGCCGAGATCGCCCTCCGGTCCGACCAGAGCGCGTTCCACGACCGGCGGGCGGCGATCCGCGAGAAAGCTGTGCCGCCGGCGAGGCGGCGGTAGAATGGGCCCTTTCGTCGGTGATCCATATGCGCTATGCAGTGATTATGGCGGGCGGCTCTGGGCTCCGGCTCTGGCCCATGAGCCGGAACACGCTGCCCAAGCAACTGATCCCTTTTATCGCCGGCCGCAGCCTGCTGGAAAGCGCCGCCGCGCGCCTGGAAGGGTTGATTCCGCCCGAGCGGCGGTACATCTGCGCGGGCCAGGCGCACCGCGAAGCGATCCTGCGGGCCTTGCCCGGATGGAGTGCGGACGGCTACCTGGGGGAGCCGGTCGGCCGCGACACCGTCAACGCCGCCGGTTTCTGCGCGGCGGTGATTGCCCGGCGCGACCCCGACGCGGTGATCGCCGTCTTCACTGCCGACCACCTGATCGAGCCCGTTGATGAATTCCAGCGGATTGTGAGCAACGGGTACGCTCTGGTGGAGCAGCACCCCGACACCCTGCTCACCTTCGGCATCGCTCCCGATACGCCCTCCACCGCTTACGGCTATCTGGAATTGGGCGAGGAACTGGGGAGCGGAGCGCGGCGCGTCAGCCGCTTCCATGAAAAACCGAATCCTGAAGCGGCCCGGAAGTACTTCGAGGCCGGCCCCGATTGCTACCTCTGGAACTCCGGCATGTTTGTCTGGCGCGCGGCTACCCTGCTCGATTGCCTGTTCCGCTATGAGCCGGAGAGACACGGCCTGCTAATGCAGATCGCGGAGGCCTGGGACAAGCCCTCACGGCAGGCGGTCCTGGAGCGGATCTATCCCGGACTGAAGAAAACCAGCGTGGACTATGCGGTGATGGAGCCCGCGTCGCGCGATCCGCTGGTCCGCGTGGCTGCGTTGCCGATGCGCCTTCGCTGGCTCGATGTCGGAAGCTGGCCGATGTACGCCCGTACCCTGGCTGAGGATGACCGGGGCAACGCGGTCGCTGGCGCCAAGGCGCTCGTGCAAGACTCCAGGAATACACTGGTTGCCTCCAGCGATCCCAACCATCTCGTCACGGTTCTCGGATGCCGGGACCTGATCGTGATTCACACCCCCGACGCCACCCTCGTCTGTTCGCGATCGGAAGCCGAAGCGATCAAGAAGCTGCACGAACTGGTGCGCCGGCGTTTCGGCGACGAGTACGTGTAGTTGAACCACAAAGGAACGAAGACCACGAAGGTACACAAAGGAAACGGTCTTTGTGATTCTTTGTGTTTTTTGTGCCTTTGTGGTTCATTTTCGGAGATCGGCTACAATTGCTTTTTTTCGATGACACTGCACGAAGTGGTTCTCTTGTTCTCCTCGGCGGTGCTCGCCGGCTTGCTGAACTCGGTGGCCGGGGGCGGCAGCTTCGTTTCTTTTCCGATGTTGATCTTCACCGGCATGCCGCCCATCAACGCCAACGCCACAAACACGGTGGCGCTGTGGCCGGGCACGATCGCCAGCACCGCGGCCTACCGTCGCGAGCTGCGGTCCACGCATCGCCGCCTGCTGGTGCCGTTTGTCATCACCGGATTGGCCGGCGGCCTGCTGGGCGCCATGACCTTGCTCAAAACCCCGCAGGCGACCTTCATGCGCCTGGTCCCCTACCTGCTTGGCATTGCGACCTTGCTGTTCACGTTCAGCGGGCGTATCAATGCCTGGGTGCGCGCCCGGATGCAGCATTCGGGGAACCGGGCGCCGCTGGGCTTGGTCGGCGGGGTGCTCCTGCAATTGATGATCGCCGGATACGTCGGTTTCTTCGGCGCCGGTGCCGGCATCCTGACGCTGGCACTGCTGGCCTTGCTGGGCATGGAAAGCATCCACGCCATGAACGGATTCAAGACCCTATTGGTCAGCGTCGCCAACGGGGTGGCGATGATCGCATTTATCGTGGCCCGGGCAGTGATCTGGCCGCAGGCGCTGCTGATGCTGGTGGGCGCGGCAGCCGGCGGCTATGCCGGCGCCTGGTACGCGCAAAAAATGGACCCCCGCCACGTGCGCCTGATCGTGATTTGCGTAGGCGCCGCCATGACAGTCTACTTCTTTGCCAAGCACGGCTTCTGATTCAGCCGCCCTCCCGCCTTCCCACCGTGTAAGGCGAAGGACCGCGACGAAGGGGCAGGCATAAAAAGCTGTGAAAAGACGGGGGGCCCTGCAATCAGTTCGCGCCCGCCGACTCACAACGGGTGACTGATTCGTGATAACTGCGGCACGCAGCGGTGTAGTATGCTGGAGCCGCGAGGCACCATGGGCGCCCCCGATAGCCGCCGGAAATTCCTGTTCACCGTCGGATCGCTGGTGGCGATTTCGGCAGTGATCATTATCAGCCAGGTGTCGCTGAACGTGCCCTTCGTGCGTCCGGCGGCCAGCCAGAGCACCGTTTTGCTGTTCGTGCTCTCCATGCTGGTCTCGCTGGCGTTCGTGGTGTTTGGCTTCATCCTGGCCCGCAATGTCCTGAAGCTGTACATCGAGCGGCGCTCTCGGATACTGGGATCCAAGTTCAAGTTCAAGCTGGTGGCCGGGGCGCTCGCGCTCTCGGTGCTGCCGGTGATGTTCCTGTTTTACTCCTCGTATGCGCTGATGAACCGGACGCTGGACAAGTGGTTCAGGCAGCCGTTTGAGCAGGTCACGCGCGATACGGAGCAAATCGTCAAGGAACTATCCGCATACGCTTCGATGAAGACCGAAGGCGACGCCCACAGCGTGGCCGCCATGCTGGCGGCTGGGGGCGCCCCCGGGCTGCAGGATCCGGCGGAGCGACTGGCCCAGGCCGGCCGCTTGAACAGCGTGGACTACCTGGCTCTGCTCGACGGCGGAGGCCGGGCGCTGGCCCGCTACCCGGCCGAAGCGCCCGACATCCTGCCGGCCATTCCGGCCGCGGACCGCCTGACAACGGAGCCGGTCCGCCGGGTGATCACCGCCGCCGGCTCGGAATACACTGTGGCAGTGCTGCCGCTGCAACCAGGCGCCGCCCGGCTGGTTGCCGCCAACCGCCTGCCGCCCGGCTTGTCGGCCCGCCTCGCGCAGATGAACCGCGAGATGCGTAATTATCAGCGCCTCCAGGCCGAGTTCAAGGACATCCGCAAGGTCTACATCAATATCCTGGCGCTGGTGACCGTCATCATCCTGTTCATCACCACCTGGACGGCGCTGTTCCTGTCCAAGCAGGTGACCGTGCCCATCCAGAGCCTGGCGGAAGCGACACAGGAGGTAACGCTGGGGCGGCTGGACCACCGCATCGGCATCCGCGCCATCGATGAACTGGGTGTGCTGGTCGATTCGTTCAACCGCATGACGGCGCAACTGGAGGCCGGCCGGCACCAGGTGGAGACCTCGCGCGCCGAATTGCAGCGGGCCAACGTGGAGCTCGACGCCCGCAGCCGGTTCACGGAAGCCATCCTGGAAAGCATCCCGAGCGGCGTGATCTCCCTCTCACCCGACCAGCGGGTGCTCAAGATCAATTCAGCGGTGGAGCGGCTGTTCGGCGCCGAGCGGGTGAGCGCCGCCGCGGGCCTCTCGGACCTGTTCACCGGCGGCGATCTGCGGGCGCTGGAACACCTCCTGAAGCGGTCGGTGCGCGTCGGCACCGCCACCAGTCCCTTCGAGATGGAGATCGGCGGGCGGCACCGCAACCTCGCCATCACGGTTTCCTCGCTGCAGCATCCCTCGTCCCGCCTGCGTGGTCGCGAGCAGAACATGGGTTACATCCTCGTCGTCGAGGACATGAGCGACCTGCTGTACGCGCAGCAGGCGGCCGCCTGGCGCGAGGTGGCGCAGCGTATCGCCCACGAGATCAAGAATCCGCTGACACCGATCGCCCTCTCGGCCGAGCGGATTCGCCGGCGTGTGGAGCGGATGCTGACGTTGCAGGCAGAGACGCCCCCCGCCGGGAGCCTGCCCGGCAGCCCGCGGAAATCCCCGGCGAGGCACGCCGCGCCTCCGCCCGCCGCCGATCTGGCAGGCGATCCCTCCGCCGATTCCCTGGGGGTGATCGGTGAGTGCTCGCTGTTGATCGAGCAGGAAGTAAACACGCTGAAGAAGCTGGTGGACGAGTTCGCGCAACTGGCGCGCTTCCCCGCGGCGCATCCGGCGCCCTCCAGCATCAACGCGGTCATCGAAAACGCCCTTTCGGTCTTCGGCGGGCGGCTGGATGGGATTCGGCTGGAGCTGGATCTCTGCCCATCCCTTCCTCTCGTGAGCCTGGACCCGGAACATTTCAAGCGTGTCATCGTAAACCTGGTCGACAACGCGGCCGAAGCCATGGAAGACTCGCTGATGCGCGAGTTGCGGATCAGCACCGCCGACCTGCGCGGCGAGGCCGTGGAGGTGGTGGTCGCCGATACCGGCCACGGCGTCACCCCGGAGCTGAAGGAGAAGTTGTTCCTGCCCTCCTTTTCCACCAAGCGGCGGGGTACCGGGCTGGGGCTGGCCATTGTCAGCCGCATCATTGCCGAACATAACGGTTCGATCCGGGTCGAGGAGAATCAGCCGGTGGGCGCGCGTTTCATCATGGAGCTCCCGGTGGAACAGCAGGCGGTGGCCGAGAAGTCGCAGTCCGCCGTGTCGGCAACTGCTTAGCTCCCGGCTATCAGCTATCGGCACCACGCTGCCGGCATGCTGCGGGCTGGTCACCAGCGTCTCGGTGCTTGAGTAACTGACGACTCATGACTGAATGCTGAAAACTGAAAACTGATGGCTGAAAGCTGACAGCTCACCGCTTGCTGTATGAAACAACGAATCCTGGTGGTCGATGATGAGCAGGGGATCCGGCAGTCGCTGGCCGGGGTGCTGGCGGACGAGGGTTATGCCGTCGAAGCGGTCGAGTCGGGGGAAGCGTGCCTGGATCTGATCGCCCGCAAGCCCTTCGACCTGGTGCTGCTCGACATCTGGCTGCCCCAGATCGACGGGCTGGACACGCTGGAGCGATTGCGAAAGCTGGAGCAGCCGCCTGCGGTCATCATGATCTCCGGGCATGGCAACATCGAGACGGCCGTGCGGGCCACCAAGCTGGGCGCATTCGATTTCATCGAGAAGCCGCTCTCCATCGAAAAAACCCTGCTCTCCGTGAAGCACGCGCTCGAGCAGCAGGCGCTGGCCGAAGAAAACATCCGCTTGCGCCGCGGGGTGGAGTCACGCTGCCAGATCATCGGCGAAAGCGTCCCGATCAAAGCGTTGCGGCAACAGCTTGCGCTGATGGCCCCCACCAACGGGCGGGTGCTGATTTACGGCGAAAGCGGCACCGGCAAGGAGCTGGCGGCGCAGGCCATCCACGCGCAGAGCCAGCGGGCGCGGCAGGCCTTTGTGGAAGTGAACTGTGCCGCCATCCCCGAGGAATTGATCGAAAGCGAGCTGTTCGGGCACCTCAAGGGTTCGTTCACCGGGGCCGTCGAGCACAAAATGGGCAAGTTCCAGAGGGCCGATGGAGGAACACTGTTCCTGGATGAAGTGGGCGACATGAGCCTGAAGACGCAGGCCAAGGTGCTGCGGGCCCTCGAGGAACAGCGCTTTCAGGCCGTGGGCGGCGCCGACGCCATCCACGTGGACGTGCGCGTGGTCGCCTCGACGAACAAGGACCTGGAGGAAGAGATCGCCCGCGGCAATTTCCGCGAGGACCTGTTCTATCGGCTCAACGTTGTCCCCGCGTATCTGCCTCCGCTGCGCGAGCGGCTCGAAGATGTCCCGCTGCTGGCTGCTCATTTCCTCGCCGAGTTCTGCTCGGCCTATGGGCGAAAGCGCAAGCACTTCACCGCGGACGCCATCTCCGCCCTGCAGCACTACACCTGGCCGGGCAATGTGCGCGAGCTGCGCAACCTGGTGGAGCGGGTGGTCATCCTGCATCCGCAACAGGAGCAGATGGACCGCCGGCAATTGCCCCCGCTGATTTTCCGCCAGCCGCGCGCCGCCAACGGCCGGGCCGCCCGCGCCAGTGAATTCTCCACGCTTCAGCAGGCGCGCGCTGCCTACGAGCGCGAGCTGATCCTGAAAAAACTGGAAGAGAGTCAGGGAAATGTCAGCCGAGCGGCCGAGGCCCTGGGCCTGGAGCGCAGCCACCTCTACCGCAAGATGAAATCGCTGGGCATCACCAAAGAATAGGCTGTGGCGGCTCAGCCTTTGGCCTACAGCCCACAGTCCACAGCCTACAGCCTAATTAGCTCCGGCAGCGCGTTCCAGCGGGGCGATGTCGTGCAGGTGGCTGGCGGCGCCCGCCTTTCCGCCGGTGGGCTCGCGGCGCACGTCGAACATGACCGTGCGGCCTTCCTCCAGCGCCTCCCAGTTCAGGCCCACTTCCAGGTCGGTCAGGTGGAAGAAATACTCCTGGCCGTCTTCCCGCTGCACAAAACCGAATCCGCGTTCGCGCACCACTTTCTTGACGCGGCCGGTGCAGCCGGTGGCCAGCGCCGGGGCGCCGTTGGAATCATAGGTGTGGCCGTTCTCGGCCACCGGGGCCGCGGCCACGTAGGTTTCCTGGGCCGCCGCCTTCTCCATGGCGAACTTCTTGCGGCAGTCTTCGCAGAAGAACTGCTCCCGCTTACGCGGGTGGTAGGTGGTCCATACCTTGCGGTCGCCGACGTGCAGCGGCGAAGCGCATTCCCGCTGGTGCCGCTCGAATTTCAGCTCGATTCTGTCGATCAGGTCGTTGAGCCAGATGAGGTCGAAGTCCTTGACCCGCAAGCGGTCCTCGGGGTCGGAGAACTCCGGGCTGCAGCAACCCTGGATGCTGGCGATGGCCACCCGCTTGCCCATCCGCCGCACGTGCTGCAGGACGGGGCGATAATCGCGGTCGCCGACCACCACCAGGGCGAGGTCGTAGGCGTAAGGGATGGCCGCATAGTAGAGCAGCGCGGTGGCCAAGGCGATGTCCACGCACTTCTCTTTGGGCTCGAAACGGTCGCCCGGCAGGCGGTCTTCGCGGCGCAGGCGGCGCCCGCGAAAATCGATCGGGAAGGTCTCGACTTCGTAGTGGTATTCCTCCTTCAACGTAGCGTAGAAATCGAGTTGGCGCTGCACCGCTTCCTCGTCGCGCAGGTCGTAGTTGGCCGGATAGCTGCCAAACAGGTAGGTGCGCACCAGGTCCAGTTCGGGGATGCCCAACTGGCGGGCCACTTCATCGCCCAGCGCTTTCGGCAGCAGCCCGTAGTGGATGTGGAAATCGCGGGTGCCGTAGACCTCGCCCAACCGGGGCGTATTGCGGTACAGCCAGGTGCCATCCACAAACAACATCAATTTCGGCATACCAATATCCTTCGACCGGCCAACTAATCCGGACCAGGAGCCCGCCGGCCGCGGCCGAACAGATAAGGAACGGCCCGCCGGGCGGGAATGCTGAACCACACCAATTCCTCCCCGGCCGCCCGCTCCTCCGCACCACTCAATTCGCAAGACGCTGCAACCGGAGAGAACAACAGAAAAACCAGGGAATAAGGGCCCAACCGCTCATGAGGATACATCCGCAAGCTCCTGGGGTGAAAGAGAAAAGCGCGAGCCCGGATCGGCCTGGACGCGGGCGGGGAAAAGCAGATCACGACGAGTGGTGCGAACGGAGGGAGTCGAACCATTCGCGGTTTTAGAAAACACGTAAGTTACTGATTCCACGATAGGCATGAAGGGCAAGAAGTGCACGAAATGCAGGGGCGTGGCACATTTTTGACACAGT
>Ga0315288_10000117_pt1 | contig 85515 bp, 76 predicted proteins | sample YL17G11_20_MG_FD_203454 | JGI IMG/M metagenome (GOLD analysis project Ga0315288, IMG submission 203454) | Sediment microbial communities from Yellowstone Lake, YNP, Wyoming, USA - YL17G11_20 | ecosystem: Environmental > Aquatic > Freshwater > Lake > Sediment | place: USA: Wyoming | collected... | reverse complement strand
GCATGTCTGTACCGGAAACATAAAGAGTATCATGTCCGCGCATCCTGTAAAATCTCGCGAAAACATCCCCAGATAACATTGAACTCATCAAGTTACCCAAATGTGGTATAGAATATCCATATGGCCATGCACTACAAACAAGTATTTTTTTGATTTTAATCACCTCTTTAGAAAACATTATAAGATTAAATATAGTTTTCTAATCTACTATGGGAAAGGAAAAGTTAACACAAGCATTACAGGCAAAAAAAGAAAACCTTGAGGAATGGTATCCTGAGGTAATACAAAAGGCAGAACTTGCTGATTATTCGAAAGTAAGCGGATGCATAATCTACAGGCCATATTGTTATGCTGTATGGGAGCTAATCAAATGCCTGGTTGATTCAAAACTAAGGAAAATGGGTGTTCAAAACGCGTATTTCCCACTTTTTATTCCAGAGAGCTATCTTAAGAAAGAAGAAGAACATCTGAAGGGATTTACTCCTGAAGTTGCATGGGTAACCGAAGCAGGCGGGTCAAAACTTGACGAACGGTTGGCTATAAGACCAACTAGCGAGACAATAATCTATCCTTCTTATTCAAAATGGATAAAGTCATATAAGGACTTGCCATTGAGATTAAACTTATGGAACAATGTTGTGCGATGGGAATTCAAACATCCAAAACTTTTTCTAAGAGGAAGAGAATTCCTCTGGAACGAAGGGCATACTGTTTTTGCAACAAGGGATGAAGCAGAAAAAGAAGTCAGAGATATTCTTGATATGTACTACAACATTGTAAAAGAATATATGGCGCTTGAGGGAACAAAAGTAAAGAAAACAGACAAAGAGAAATTTGCTGGGGCAGTTTATACAACATCAATTGAATATATGATGCCTGATGGAAAAATGATACAAGGTCCAGACGCTCATTTTGATGGACAAAACTTTGCAAAAGCATTTGACATAAAATTCTTGGATAAAAACGAAAAGTCTGAATATGTATGGCAGAATACATGGGCAATTACAACAAGAATGCTTGGAGTAATGTTTGCAGTACACGGAGATGATAAAGGGATTATCATGCCTCCAAAACTTGCGCCAATACAAGTTGTTATAGTCCCAATTTACAAAGATGAAGACAAAAAAAAGGTTTTAACGGAAGCAAAGAATCTTTTTGAAAAAATTTCAGGTAAGTTCTCAGTTAATCTGGATGACAGGGAACATTATACCCCCGGATGGAAATTCAATGAGTGGGAATTAAAGGGAGTTCCATTAAGGATAGAGATTGGGCCAAGGGACATTGCAAAGAAGTCGGTTGTATTGGTAAGACGAGACACAGGAGAGAAAGTTTCAGTTAATGTGTCTGAACTTGAGAAGACAATAGTGAATGAGCTGGATCAAATGAATGAGAGATTGTATTCTAAATCAAAGAAGTTCCTTGAAGAGCGCACAAAAAATGCAAAGACATTTGATGAAATAAAGAAACTTGTTGAAGGAAACAGGGTTTTGGCTTCATGGTGCGGGGATGAAAAGTGCGAGGACAACGTCAAGGAAGAAACAGGAGCAAAATCAGTAGGTATGCCGTTTGGAATCGAGGCAAAAGGAAAATGTGCAATATGCGGAAAACCCGCAAAACACATGGTTTATTTTGCAAAATCATATTAGGTGTTTCTTATGTATAAGATACCACAAGAGATTGTTAACCAATATATCAAAGCAATAGGAAAACACGTACGCGATGTAGGGCCAATGGTTGTAACACAGATTTTGCCGATGTTTGACCTGTCAAGTGAAAAAGAGCTTGCAGATCAACGAATAGTCAGGACTCTTGAGCCCCTGATTGGGTCGGCTGAAATTGGTGCATTAGAAGCGGATCTCGACGAAATTAAAATAGAAAACAATACAAATGGAGCAAAACCTTTATAAATATCAGTTGTGCTTTTGATTTCATGCCTTCTGATTTTTGGTGGCGAGGTTTATGGATATACCAAATGAAAATTCAAGACATGGAACGACAACTATAGGGATTATTTGTAATGACGGCGTAATTTTAGCCGCAGACAAACGTGCTAGCATGGGTTATATGGTTGCTAGCAAGACTGTAGAAAAAATTCTTTCAATAACCGATAGGATTGCAATGACAACTGCGGGACTTGTAGGGGACGCACAAATGCTGGCGAAGTACCTTAAAGCAGAAATGGAGCTTTATGAGATAAGAAGACAAAGGAGAGTCAGCGTTAAGGCAGCAGCAACATTACTTTCAAATATTTTGTTCGGTCAAAGACCCTATAACTTTTATGTTCAGCTTTTATTGGCCGGATCTGACGAAGATGGTTATCATTTAGGTTCGCTCGACCCTAGCGGTTCGTTGCTTTTTGATAACTACACATCAACAGGAAGCGGTAGTGTATTTGCATTCGGAGTGCTAGAAGACAGTTACAAAGAAAAGATGGAACTAAAGGATGGATTAAAACTTGCATTAAGATCAATGAAAGCGGCACTTGCAAGAGACATAGCAACAGGCGACGGAATTGATATTTGGGTCATAAACGAAAAAGGTACAAAAAAGCTGTCAAAAGAAGAAATACAAAAAATTTAATTGAAATTCTCGTGATTTAAATGAAAAATGGAGATGTAGTTTCAGAAATAAAAAAGGAATTACCAAATGAAGCACAGATCGAGGATGTTCTTTACGAGGGAGCAAACATAGTTCTCTATACAAAGAACAGAGAATTCTTTCTGGATTCAAAAGAGATAATCAGGAACATCGTTAACAAAGTTAAGAAAAGGATAGAGCTACGAATGGATCCGGGAATGCTTACACCTCCTGAAGAAACGCAGGAAATAATCGATAAAATTGTTCCCAAAGAAGCCGGACTTGGAGAAGCGTGGTTTGACTACAAGCGTTCAATCGTAATAATCGAAGCAGAGAAGCCAGGACTTGTGATCGGCAAAGAAGGAAAAGTAATGAACGAAATCCTCAATCAAACACTCTGGGTTCCAAAAGTCAAAAGAGCGCCGGTAATTAAGTCTGAACTGATAAAAACAATTCGTCATACTCTTTTTCAAAATTCTGAATACCGAAGAGAATTCATGGATAAAATCGGAAGGAAAATTTATCTGACAAAATGGACGCGTGATTCAAAATACTGGATAAGGCTGTCCTGTCTTGGTGGCGCAAGAGAAGTCGGAAGAAGCTGCTTCATGTTACAGACACCGTTATCAAATATTATGATTGATTGCGGGTTAAATGTTGCGTCAACTGAGTTTATGTATCCGCATTTTGATGCACCAGAATTTGACATAAACAAACTAGACGCCGTAATTGTTTCACACCCGCATTTGGACCACTGCGGATGTATACCGCTGCTTTACAAATATGGTTACAAAGGGCCGGTTTACTGCACCGAACCGACAAGGGACATAATGACATTACTCCAGCTTGATTATGTTGATGTTGTGCAGCGGGAAGGAAGAAAACCGGATTATACAAGCAAAGAAATAAAAGAAATGGTCAAGAATTCAATAACTTTGGATTTTGACGAAGTAACTGACATTGCGGCTGATGTGAGATTAACATTGCATAACGCAGGACATGTTCTCGGTTCTTCGATGATACATTTTAACATCGGAGAAGGATTTCACAATTTCCTTTATACAGGAGATTTCAAATATAACAGAACCAAATTGTTAGAACCAGCTTTAACAACTTTCCAGCGATTGGAAACACTGATGATGGAATCAACTTATGGTGCGGCAGAAGACGTGCAGCCGTCCAGACAGGAATGCGAAGAATTCTTAATAAATACAATCAGGGACAAAATAGACAAAAAAGGAAAAGTTCTGATTCCCGTGCTTGGAGTCGGAAGAGCGCAGGACATAATGCTGATTGTTGAGGAAGCAATAAGAGAAGGAAAACTTCCAGAAGTACCAGTTTATGTTGACGGCATGGTATGGGATGTTACTGCAATACACACAACTTATCCTGAATTCATGAATCGCGATGTGAAGAAACAGATATTTGGACAGGACAAGAACCCGTTTGTTTCAAACATTTTTATAAGAGTTGGTTCACAAGATGAAAGAGCTGAGTTAATTGCAAGTAAAAAACCCTGTTTGGTAATTGCAACTTCAGGTATGCTTACAGGCGGAGCATCAGTGGAATATTTCAGGAATTTTGCGCCAAATAAGAAAAATGCAGTAGTTTTTGTTTCTTATCAAGGAGAAGGGTCATTAGGCAGAAGGGTGCAGAGAGGGGAGAAACAGGTGCCGATTGAAACATTTAGCGGAAAAATAGAGATGACTGAAATTGCGCTAGATGTTTTTTCAGTCGAAGGACTTTCAGGGCATTCAGACAGGAACCAACTAATTGGTTTTGTTAAGAAGCTTGAACCAAAGCCGCGGAAAATAATAATGGTGCATGGTGAAAGCAATAAATGTCTTGATATGGCTTCAACATTGCATAAAATGATAAGAGTAGAAACAAGTGCTCCAAGGAACCTTGACGCACTAAGAATAAGATAATTCTAACATAAAGTATTTTAAGCTAAATTCCCTTTGATAGCTTATGAAATATGGAGTACGTGCAAAAGATATAATGGCCAGGAATCCGACCTTTGTTAGTTCTGACACAAGGCTGTTAAGCGCAATCAAGAGGATGGCTGAAAAAAGGATAGGCGGAATGCTGGTTGTTGACAAGGGAAAACTGGTTGGCATACTTACTGAGGGAGACGTATTGAGGAGGGTTCTTTCAAAAGGATTAAGTACAAAGAAAACCAAGATTGGAGATGTAATGACAAAGAACCCCGTAACTGTAAATTCAGATGATGATTTACGGAAGATATCAAAAGTCATGAATGACAACAGAATAGGAAGAGTACCTGTATTAGAAAACGGGAAAATTGTAGGATACATATCAGAAAAAGACATACTTGGGGTAAGTCCAGGGCTGATGGATATACTAATCGAAAAACTTAAGATTCTACAACCCTCTTCAAGACTTAGGTTTAGGCGAGAATAATGGCAGAAGAAATATTAGTAACAAAGGCAAGGGTAGGATATTCGGGTATTTTCTCGATGGATGATTTTTATAGACTGATGTATGACCTTTTCAGCGGATTGGGGTATGATGTTGAAGAAGCAAAATATACAACAAAGAAAAAACCAGACGGAGATGTAATTGCGATTGAATGGAACAACTTCAAAAAAGTTGATGATTACTCACAATTCAAAATCTGGATGAAACTATCAATTTCTGAACTTGAAAAAGTACAGGTACAGATAGGCGGGATACCTTCAACAAAAAACAAAGGCAATGTTGAGATGGAATTGAAAGTCATGATAATAACTGATTATGAGAACCGATGGGAGATTAATCCGTTATTGAAATTCCTTAAAGGCATTTATGATGTTTATTTCTATAAATCAACATTTGACACATGGAAACAAAAAGCAGCAACAGATATGCACACAATTGAAAACGAAGCAAAGGCATTCTTTAATATGCAACGTTTCATGTAAAGGAAAACATTAATAATCGCAGTCCTTTATTTTATGATACATGGAAACCATTTCAATATTAGGCGGACGAGCAAAACACAAGGGGATTTATGACCTCGGCGCTTACTATGATTTTCTTTATGATACTTTCCGTGGCAGGGGATACGAAGTTGAGGAAATAAACTACAGGCAAAAAGTTGGGCCAGATGGAGAGCCTGTGGAACTGGAGCTTTTCTGGACATGTTACAGGGTAATAGATGATTATGCACGATTTAACATGTGGTGCAAAACCCTGATAGTCGGGATTAAAAAAGAGCAGGTTGTGATAAACGGGCAGCCCACTACAAAGGATTTTGCAGATGTAGAACTTGAACTAAAGGGTAAAATAGAACTTGACTGGAAAAACCTGTGGTCGAGCAATCCAATACTTAAGTTTTTCAGGGACATTTATGATGTCCATATTTACAGGGAAGTCTTCAATAACCTCAAAAAGAAGCTTACAGAAGATTACTATTTCGTAGAAGGCGAAGTAAAGGCATTCTTTAACATGCAACGCTTCATGTAATCCTGATGGCAGACGTTATCTTTGAAAAAGTTGATACGGGTAAGGGAGACATACCAGAGGGTTTTGTCGCATATAAGGTCAAAAGGGGGACAAAACTTGGTTTTTCAGCGCCAATTAAGTTACTTGAGAATATTCTAGAAATAGGCAAGCAAGAGGAAATGGTTAGTTTCAGAGGTGGCTTTATGCTTGGGACTTACTATATAATATCAAAACAAACAAGGGAAATCCTCTGTGTGATACACCAAACACCCATTTTTACTGGATTTCTGGTGCCAAAAAATGACCCACAGGCTGGATTTTCACTTGCAAAAAGGGCATATGCTGCTACTGGGTTAAGCTATCAAGTGGATAACTAATTATTTACCATATTGTAAATAATTCTCTTATAAAGGGCGAATATTTATAAATGAATACTTCATTAAATAAAGTGGCAAGGCGTGAATCACCGAGGCCGGTGAGTTGCAAGATATTCGCGTTTCGCGTCTAATGTGAATGCAACCGCAACCTTTGTGATAAAGGCCCGTGAAGGTCCCGACGGATTAGCCCTGTAATAGGTGCACATGAAACTCGGATAGTTACGGGCCATCATGCTCATACCGATCATAAAAAATCAAAATTAAAAGTTTATAGCGAGAAAATAGTCAAACAATCAAAATTCAAATCATTTTCATAACAAAGGATGAAAAATAAACTAGATATTAAATTGGGGATAATATCAAATTAGAATGGGATATGAACCAAGTTAAGTCTTTAGACTTTTTCTCGCTGTAGCTTCGCTGGAGGCGATATTATGGGTAAAATTTCACCTGTATCGGCCAAATATATCATTCACACTGAGATAACGGCTGACGGGGTAGTTGACAAACCTGATGTAATTGGCGCAATTTTTGGCCAGACAGAAGGGTTGTTAGGAACAGAATTGGAATTAAGAGAATTACAGAAAAACGGCAGAATAGGAAGAATTGAGGTTAATCTTGACACAAAAAGTGGAAAAACCAAGGGAACAATTATTATTCCTTCTTCGCTTGACATGGCTGAAACAGCTATAGTAGCAAGTGCAATGGAGACAATCCAACGCATAGGGCCATGTAATGCCAGGCTTCATGTTGAAAACATCGAAGATGTTAGAGTGAGCAAGAGAGAATATGTGATTGAAAGGGCAAAAGAGCTCTTAAGGAAGACAATCGGGCAAGGACCAGAATCAGCAGAACTTATGGACGAGATAAAAGACGCAGTGAGAGCATTAGCGATTGCTGAATATGGACCAGAGAGACTTCCCGCAGGACCAGGAATTGCAGAATCAGAAGAACTGATCATTGTAGAAGGAAGGGCAGATGTGATTGCGCTTCTTAAAAACGGTTTCAAGAACGTAGTTGGCTTGAATGGAACTTCTGTGCCAAAGTCTGTTGCAGATCTTTCAAAGCAAAAGACAACAACAGCATTTGTTGACGGAGACAGAGGAGGCGTCCTTATTGTTAAGGAACTTGTGACAGTTGGAGAATTGGATTTTGTTGCAAGAGCACCATCTGGAAAAGAGGTTGAGGAACTTACGCAAAAAGAGATTAACAAATGCCTTAGGGCAAGAGTTCCGCCAGACCAGTTCTTTGAGGAAACAAAAGCAATGAACGGACACACAATTGATTTTAACAAAAAGTATACTGCAGCACAGGCAGAAGCAAAACCGACTATTGTTGAACCAAAGCCAGTTGAGCAGCGACCATTTACAGAACCAAGGCAATTCGAGCAGCGACCATTTGAACCACGTCCGCAATATGGCGAACGAAGATTTGACCGCTACGAACACAGAGAACAACCGTACAGGGCACCGGTTCCAAAGCTTAGTCCTGAAATGGCAAAAAAGTTCAGCACAATGCTTGACGAGCTCACAGGTACAAGAGGAGCTTATCTGCTCGATGAAGGCCTGAACATACTTGGAAAAGTGCCAACAAAAGAGCTTGAAGCAACAATAAAAAACCTGCCTGAGGTAAATGCCGTGATAATGGACGGGCCAGTAACACCAGACATTGTCAGGTTTGTAGAATTCTCAAAAATAGAATATCTTATTGGAACAGAAGCAAATGCAACATCAAGAAGAATAAAGATATTCACAGCTGAGACACTCTCAGCTTAATTTTTCTTTTTTTATTTTCCAAAACTTTTTTAAGCTACATCTGTTAGAGTAATTTGGGCAGGCATAGCCGGGGAGTTAGCTGTTCCCTGTGACCGCAAACCAGCTTCACGGCGGGGTGAGTCTGAATGCGGCTTATTGGGATATAAATCAAGCTCAGGTTGTATCTGCGAAGCCTCGCCCTAGTGGATGTATTATTCTGTGAATCGGGTCAGGCCAGGAATGGAGCAGCCCTAAACAAAATATTACGTGCTATTGGGATCCGGGGTGGAGAAAAGGCCTAAGGACTGTTTATGTCCTGATATTCCAGGTTCAGACGTGTCTGCCCGTTTGTATAAATTTAAATAATACAAACTTATAATTAAAGTAAGAGGTGAGGTAATGGTTGATTATGCAGAAGCAATAAAACGACCGTTTTCTGACTTAGGGAAGCTTACAATTGGTATAATATTGAGTATAATACCTATAGTTAACTTGCTTACATCTGGATACTTGCTTAAAATAGCAAGCACAGCAATGAAAGGCAGGATGGAGCTTCCTGAATGGAAGGATTTTGGTTCGTTGTTCATAAACGGAATCTTAGCAGCTATCGTCGGCATTGTTTACATGATACCTGTGTTGATAGTTTTAGGGATTTTAGTATTCCTAGGATTTATGACAGTACCAGCAGTTGAAGGGCTTGCAGTTTTAAGTCTGCCAGCAGCAATTCTTGGAGCAATAATGGGACTTGGTGTCTATTTATTTGCTCTATTGGTTGTGGCAATTATTTTTGCACTTGTGTCAACTGCAGCAGTACTAAGATTCGCAGACACAGAAAAGTTCGGTGAAGCATTTAACTTCGGCGAAGTAACGAGAACAGCATTCAGAGGGTCATTTATCCTTAATTGGATAATCGTGATTGTGATTGGATCAATAATCTCAGCAATCTTGAGTTTGATACCTGTGATTGGAGCAATGATAGGAATATTCATCGTTGGAGTATTCATGTACACGGTTCTTGGAGAGGTATATGCTGAGTAAACTTTTGTAACTTTTTCTTCTTTTTATTTTTAAACTTTTGCCCCAGTTTTGAAATCTATTGTTGCAAATTCCCTGCTTAATTTGTCTAATCCAACTGCAATATTTTGCCAAGTAGAAGAAGCACCCTGAGTTCCAACAAATATCCCCTTTAGGATAGCGGGATCTTCCATGTAAAGAACATATGCCCTGGTCGCACTTGGTAAATATAAAGAAGGTATTGCCGCTTCAACTCCAGGAATATTGTATTTTTTTGCATAAAGATATTCAATAACTGTTGCAAAACCCTCTCTTATTTTTCTGTTTGGGTCATAATTTATTAATTCGTGTGCGTGTTTTTTTGTTTTGGCAAAAATGATTATCAATTCGTTGCCAAATTTCGCAATTTTACTTTGACCTTCTCTTATACATTCTAATAATGCTCTTGCATCTGGATCCATTTTTGATTTAAAAGAAAGGATTCTGTTGGCAATTTTAAGATTTTTACTAAACTCTCTAAGACAAGCAATGAAAACATTCTGTATCCGATTAAAGTTAGGTTCTTTTTCGATATGATATCCTTCAAGTTCATTTTTGAGTTCTCCAAGAACATTTTCAGGAAGCAGCGGAACTCTTTTTAGGTTTATGTTAAATGCCCGTAACTCAGGGAACAGATGCCAGTTATAACCTTTGATAATCAGATTAAATACTTTAAGTAAAAGTTCAAATCCAACTTCAATTTCTGCTTTTAGGTGCATTAACTGTACCGGATTAAGTGATGTTTCCCATCTAAGTGTCGGCTGCATTGAATGGGCAAGTTCGTGAGCTACGATATGTAATATCTTTTGCGGATATTCACTACATGAACTAATTGAGAATATCATTGTACCACCTGGACGATAGCAGCCAATAAAGTTCGGGTCAGCGTATTTGATATACACGTTTTTTATTTCTGGTTTTACATGGACTCCAAGTTCAAGCATAAGCGTGACAATCTTGTTTCTTTCGAGAAGGATTAACTTGAAGAACACACTATAATATTTCTTTAGCATCTCAAACGCCGTTATTATTTCAGTTATATTTTTTGACAACTTGCCGTATTCTTCCTTGCCCCAAGCTAATGTTATCTGTCTTGAATTAGAATTTATGAATTTAGCCAATGCCCTGAACTGACTTTCAAGTCTTTCAATCTGGGCATAATCAAATTCCTGAGAATGTATGCGGCCATAAAAACTGCCCAATGTGCTGTAAAATTCACTTTTAGGTATTTTTGACTGCTTTAATTTTAAGAAAGGTATAGCTTCCCAGCGGTCCATTATTACTTCAAGTGTTTTTTTGATAGCAACCACAAGTTGGGTTATGTTAATCATGGCACGTTTAAGTTGTTTTGAGAATATAATATCTCCTTTTTAGAAAATATTTAAAAGCTAACGGTATTGGAAAAGTTGTGCCAGGGTGGCAGAGTGGTTAATGCGCTAGCCTGCTAAACCCTTCTTTCGTGAAAGAAGCGTTTACGGAAGAAATCTGCAGGTAGCTAGTCCCCGAAAGGGGGCCTGGGTTCGAATCCCAGCCCTGGCGTAACATCCTTCTTGCGAAGAAGCATTTGTGGAAGAAGGGTTCGCGAAATCAAATATTGGGGTGTGAAAATGGATCATAAAATTAAGGATATTGGGCTTGCAGAACAGGGAAGAAAAAAGATAGAATGGGCAGAATCGCGGATGCCAGTTCTTATGGCGCTAAGACAAAGATATGGCAAGCAAAAGCCGCTAAAAGGTGCACGAATAGCCGGCTGTTTGCATGTTACAAAAGAAACAGCTGTTCTTATTGAAACATTAAAGGAACTTGGTGCAGAAGTCTCATGGTCTGGTTGTAACCCGCTCAGCACACAGGACGATATTGCAGCAGCACTTGCAGCTACTGGAACAAGCGTTTTTGCCTGGAGAGGACTTAGCACAGACGAATTTTACTGGTGTATTGAGCAAACACTTAAGATAAAACCGAACATAACCCTGGATGATGGCGCAGATTTGATATTTACGGTTCATAACAAACATCCTGAACTTGCTAAAGACATAATAGGCGGGACCGAAGAAACAACAACAGGAATCCACAGGTTACGGGCAATGGCAAAAGATGGTAAACTGCTTTATCCTTTGGTAGCTGTAAATGATGCAGAAACAAAATGGGATTTTGACAATGTTTACGGTACAGGACAATCCTCGATTGATGGTATAATACGTACAACCTCTGTGCTCATTGCAGGAAAGAATTTTGTTGTGGCAGGATATGGGCATTGCGGGAGAGGCGTTGCAATGCGGGCAAAAGGATTTGGTGCAGATGTTATAATAGCAGAGGTAAATCCAATAGCTGCATTAAAGGCAAGGCTGGAAGGATACCAGGTAATGACAATGGACAAAGCTGCAGCAATTGGCGACATTTTCATAACAACAACAGGAATGAAAGACGTAATAACAAAACGACATTTTGAAAAAATGAAGGACGGAGCTATAATTTGCAACACCGGACATTACAATGTGGAAATTAATATTCCAGAACTAGAACAGTTATCAAAAAGCAAGAGGGAGATAAGGCCGAACAATGAAGAATATAAACTGAAGAACGGAAAGCGGCTCTACCTGCTTGCAGAAGGAAGGCTTGTTAATCTCGCAGCTGCTGAAGGACATCCCTCTGAAGTTATGGACATGAGTTTCGCTAACCAGACAATGTCGATGCTTTATCTTTTCAAGAACAAAGGCAAACTGAAACCGATTGTTTATGAGATACCTGAAGAGCAGGACCACGAAGTCGCGAGCATAAAATTGGAAACAATGGGGATAGCAATAGACAAACTCACACCTGAACAGGAAAAATATACTACCGCATACCAGGAAGGGACATAATGTCATGGTAACAATTGAAGAAATACAAAAACAAAAACATAGTAAGCCCAGGGGGATTAAAAGGGATTTCGAAAGTTTAAAAGAAAAATTTAATGAAATTTCTAAAGCGGTCAGACTTTACCAACAGGGAAAAACCAAAACAAAGGGGTTTCAGGAACTTATGAGGTGGAAAGGATTTCAGGAACTTATGAGATGGAATCTTGCAAGGCTCATTACAAGCGCGGCCAGATTAGCAAATTCTTCGAACGTAAGAATAACTGAACAGTTTGAGATGTGGAGCCTTGGGGAGCCGAAAATCAAAAAGATGGAAACGGCAAAAGGCTATGACATCATTTCGAAAATTTATGAGGGCCCTTCAAATCTAGCATTTGCAGCAGAGGGTAAAAAGATAATCCAATTGATTGGGAATGTCAAAGGAAAAAATATTTTAGATGTTGGCTGCGGTACTGGAAGATATACCGTAACACTTGCTAAAAAAGGGGCAGAGGTTCATGGAATTGATATCTCAAAAGGAATGCTAAGGGTTGCAAGAAAAAAAAGCAAGAGGTTTGGGATTGAATACAGAATCGCAAGCATGCTTAAAATGCCATACAGGAACAATGTTTTTGATATTGTTATCAGTAACTTGGCAATTGACCATGTAAAAAATTATAAGAAAGCGTTGTCAGAGATGTTAAGGGTTTGCAACCCTAAGGGAAAAATTGTAATCTCAACAATGCATCCAGATTTTATTGGTAAAAAGAAAACAATAGCACCGTTTGTTAAAGGCGAAATAAAAGTTGGCATTGTAAGTTACAGAATAGACAAGGGAGATTTTAAGAAAGCACTAAAGAACCGAGTTAAAAATCTTCAATTTTATGATTTAAAGATACCAAAATCGGCAGAAAAGCTAAATCCGTTAATTTACAGATGGTGCAAAGGGAAGAACGTTGTTTTAGTAATGAGTATGATTAAACGGTAATTTGATTTAATAAAGAGGTGGTATGCGTGCCAGATTATTCAAGGATAAACGGGAGGAAAATTGTCGGCGATGGCTATACAGTAATCGAAGCTGTCAAGGAATATGGAATAACTGCCTGCGCTGACGTCATATGCGGACACACCGCAGATATAGCTGATAGCACAAAGGGAATGAACTCTGAATTAAGAAGACTGCTGGAATTTGAAACATCTGGAAAAACAACAAAGGCCGCCAAACCAACCAAAGGTAAGGAAAAACATCTATCATCTGAAAAGTTTGACGCATTCCAAAAGCCAGGACTTCGCCAAAACAGATTGCTCTACATTGTGGATAGAATTCCAGCGCTCAGTAGATTTGAGAACCCAGAGGCAATATATGTTGCGTTTCCAGAGGACTGGTATATAGCTAAGAGCAATTTTTTGTTTATGTCACCTTGTTACAAAATTCAGAACATTTACTACATTAAAACAAAAAGGTTTGATTGGGAGTGGAACGGCAAAGTCCCAACCAAAAAATTACTTGAGTCAAAACAAATCCTAGAAGAGCTTGTCAAGTCAAACAACATAAAGCATACAATTGACCAGCGAAGGGCGGCAAAAAGTTAAACATAACCTGTTAGAAAAACTTTTAAATGTCTGTAATTGCTGGTGTTTTCTATTGGGTCCGTGGCCTAGCGGTTATGGCGCTCGGTTGACGAAGCCTTTTCTTCCCGAAGAAAAGCCTTGGGAAAAGAAGGGTTTCAAAATCCGAGCGGTCCCCGGTTCGAATCCGGGCGGGCCCATTTAAGCTTTTCTTTAGAAAAGAAAACCTTGGAAAAGAAAAGTTGGGAAAGAAAAATGAACAAATTGGGGCTTTTTGAATTCCTTGGGGGAATGGCATTTGCCATAATTGTAATTGTAGTATTGTTAATACTCGGCGTTTATATTTTTGGACCGAATGTAATCCCCTCGACACCGTGCATTGCCAACTTTAACTGCCATGTACAGAAAGTATGTTGCACTTACCGCTGCGATTCAACTGACATGGGATGGTGGCAGTGCCCGGACAAACTTTGTTCTTTCCTTAATGAAACACAACCTGCAAAAACCTGCGGATGTAAGAGTTTCAAGTGCCAGTTCAAATAATTACTTCTCAGGAAGCTTTATCCCGATTATGTGCGATTCTCCAAGTTCATTCATATGCACGCCGTAGACATTGTCTGCCTGCGCGGTTATTGAGTCGTTGTGTGTTATCACAATGAACTGGGATTTTTTTGAATATTCTGTAAGAAGGATACCCAATCGTTCTGAATTTTCTTTGTCCAGGGCAGCATCAACTTCGTCCATTATATAAAACGGGGATGGGTTGTATTCCTGGACAGCAAAAATGAATGCAAGGGTTGTAAGGGTTTTTTCTCCACCACTCATTGAACGCAAGCTGACCATCTTTTTTCCACCAGGTCGTGCTATTATGTCAACCCCGCCTGAAAGCGGATTTTCCTGGTTTTCTAAAACCAGTTGTCCGCTTCCATTAGGAGAAAGTATCCCAAAGTTCTTCGCAAAATTCTTTGCGACATTGTTAAAAGTAACAATAAATGTCTCATTTTTCTGGGATTCGATTTCGTCCATCACATGAAGAAGCTCTTCTTTTTCGCTGTTTAGTTTGTCAGAACGTTCTTTAAGAGAATTATATTCGTTTTCGACTTCCTTGTACTTTTCAAGCGCCATCATATTGACGCCAGGACCGAATTCTGCGATTTTTGCTTCAAATTCTATTATCTGTTTGTTAAGCTCTTCTACACGTTCTTTAACCTTCCCTACGTCAATTCCCTTAAATTCTTCCAGTGCAGCTTTCTTTCCTTCAAGTTTAGCTGTTATTTCCGCAAGTTTTAGTTGGAACTCCTGGGCTTGTTTTCGCATATTATCAATCTGTGTCTCGATTTTTACTTTTTCAATCTCAAGTTTCTTTGTAACGTCCATTATGTTGTTTCGCTTTTCATAAAGTTCCTTAAGTTTTCCGTGGAACTTCTTTTCTTCCTCGAGCTTCGATTCAAGCGATTTTTCAGCCACCTTAAGCTCTTTTTCGTTATCGTTAAGCCTTTGCCTGAAAGAAATCTGTTCCTTTTCAAATCCTTTTAACAATTCTTTTGTACGTTTTATATCGCGTTCAATAATCTGCAGTTCAAGATCAGAACCTTGTTTCTGGCCTTCCAATACTGTAAGTTCTTCACGCTTTTTCTTGATTCGTGCATCAAGTTTATCAAGCACTTCTTTAGCAACTTTCTTAGGAAGTTCCTTTACCTGTTCCCAAAGCTTTTTCTGGTCGTCTTCCCTTTTCTTGATTTCAGTCTGTAGAATATCAAATTTGCTTAAGTCAACTTCCTCGTATTTCTTAAGCTGTTCTTCAAAATCAAAAACTCTTCCGCGAAGCAGCGAAATCTCATCAGAACTCTTTTCGCGTTCTGGTTCAAGCTTGCTTATCTTGCTTTCAAAAGTGTTTATCTTGCTCTTTATTTCATCTATCTGTTCGTCAAATGTTTCTTCCTTAAAACCAATTAAAGCATCCTTTCTCCTGAAGCCTCCATGTATTGCACCACTTTTTTCAAATAAGACACCATCTAGCGAGACCATCCTATATCTGTTAATGCCTATCTTCTTTGCAGCATTAATATCCTCAACAATCAGAGTATCAGAAAATAGGTAGTTGAAAATGCTTTCATATTTTTTATTAAATTTGACAAGGTTTATTGCGTAATCAACTGCGCCGTCTGGAAGCTTCGAAGGTTTTTCACCAAGCTTCATCTTGTCCAGCGGAAGGAATGTTGCAACACCAAGTTCGTTCTTTTTCAGATGTTCAATACATTTTCTAGCAACCTCGACATCATCGACAACAATTGAGTTAATTCTGTTTCCTGCAGCAACTTTCAATGGCATAGAAAATTTCTCGTCGGTTTTTCCAAGTTCAGAAACAATACCATGAACGCCCTTTATTTCGCCTTTTTCCTTAAGCTGCATTATCACCTGGACTCCCCTGTCAAGCAAACGGATAAATGCTTCGCGTTTTCCTTCAAGCTGGTGGAGTTCCTTTTCCAGAGCGCGCTTTTGTTCCTCGTTTTCACCAAGTTCTGCAGAAATCCCGGAATTTTTATCAAGCAAAACATCAAGCTCGCCCTTAAATCTCCTCAAATCAGTTTCAATCTGGGTTTTCTTTTCTTGTTCATCCTTAAGTTTCTGGAGATTGGCAACCTCTCCCTTTATCTTGAGAATCTCATTTTCGATTTCGTTAATTTTTGAAAGGAGTTTTACGCGTTCGTTATCAACGTTGTTAAGTTTTTCAAATTTATCTTCCTCTTCCTTTAAGATATTTTTTTCTTCGCCAACCTTTTTTGAGAGTTCCTTTTGTTTTGTGTCAATCTCAGAAAGTTTCCCGTTGTTTATCCCCAAATCGTTGTTCAATTGTTTTTTACGTTCTTCTATCCTGATTAGCTCATTGTTTTCGCTCTTGATAAATGCCTTAAGTTCATTAACCTGATTTCGTAATCCCTCGATTTTTTGCCCAAGTTCTACCTGTTCAACCTCTCCGCGCCTTTGGAGTTCCTGGTTCAGGTTGTCCAGTTCACTGTTTTTTGCAGTTATCTTTTCAATCAGTGCGGTGCGTTTGTTGGTTTCTGCAGTTATTTCAGATTCCCGTTTGTCAAATTGTTTTTGGAATCCGTCTCTTACGATATCAAGTTCTTCGGATTCTTTTGTTATCCTGCTCGCTTTTTTTAGTTTTAGATTGTTTTGCAGCCCGGCAAATAATTCAGCCTGTTCTTTTTGTTCCTTTAGCTCGTCCATGTGCTTTAATTTTTCAGTAAGGATTATCCGTGCTTCGTTAAGCCGTGCATCTACTTTGTCAATTTCAAGTAAGCACTTGTGTTTTTTATCTTCATAAACAGAAATACCAGAAAGTTCTTCTATTATCTTCCGCCGTTCATCTGGCGAAAGGTCAATGAATTTTGATATTTCGCCCTGCATGACTATGTTGTAACCATCAGGGTTAATGTTTCCCTGGTAAAGCAAACTTGTGACATATTCACGGGGCTGCCGGTTTCCATTTACCTTAAACAAGCTCCTGCCTTCCCTGTCAACTTTCCTGCTGATTATTACTTCGTCATCTTCAATTGGGAAAACACGGTTTTTGTTATCGATAAAAACAGTAACTTTTCCGAATTTTGCAGGAGGAAGCTTTTTGCCGCCATTGTATACTAAATCACCCATCTTTTCAGCACGAAGTTCTTTTCGGGATGATTTTCCAAAAACAAAACATATGGCCTCTGCTACATTAGACTTTCCTGAGCCGTTAGGCCCCATTATTATGTTTAAACCTGGAGGAAAAATAAGTTCTTTACGGTTATAGAATGACTTAAAACCAAAGACCTCCAGTCTCTTAATATTATTCATACTACATTAGAAAGCTATTTTAACAGATATAAACTTTCTCTAATAGAGGTTAAAAAGATATGGAAAAGGTAGAGGTGGATAGATATATTGTTATTTCTGATGGGATACCTGTACCTGTTTCGATTCAGAGAGATACCTCCAAATTTGTTCTGTCTTATAACATTCAATTGCCAAAATTAGAGGAAGCATCGCTGACTTTACTCGAAGACATGCGCGATAAGATACTTGCTTCAGTGCCAATAAAACTTGAAACACTTAGAGACCCGGTCCTGCTTGAAAGGACAAGAACACAGATAAAAGAAATGGCCAAGAAATTGCTGCAACGCCAGATACCTGGCGTATCAGAGGATGTCTTGAGATATTCATCAACGTTCCTTGCAGATGAGATGCTTGGGTTGGGAACAATTGAGATCCTCCTTAGAGACGAGAACCTGGAGGAGGTTGTAATTAACAACAGCAAGGAGTCAATCTGGGTCTATCACAAGAAATACGGCTGGTTAATTTCAAATGTCGTAATAAGTTCTGAGTCACAGATAGAGAATTATGCTTCGATAGTTGGAAGAAAGGTTGGCAGACAAATAAACATACTTGACCCATTGATGGACGCGCACATGATGAGCGGAGATAGGGTAAATGCAACATTATTTCCAATCTCAACAAAAGGTAATACATTAACAATCAGGAAGTTCAGGAGAAAACCATGGACAATAACAGATTTGATACTAAACAACACACTAAACTTTGAAATCGCAAGTTTCCTTTGGCTGGCAATGCAATATGAGTTAAGCATGATAATCGCAGGCGGGACTGCTTCAGGAAAAACAACATTACTAAATGTGTTAATGCCGTTCATACCTCCAAATGAAAGGATAATCAGCATAGAGGATACACGCGAACTTAATCTCCCAAATTTCCTTCACTGGGTGCCATTAACAACACGCGAGCCAAATCCAGAAGGAAAAGGCGAGGTTAGCATGCTTCAGCTTTTAACCAATTCGCTGAGAATGAGACCAGACCGGGTAATAGTTGGGGAAATAAGAAGGCAGCCAGAAGCTGAAGTATTATTCGAAGCATTAAACACAGGACATTCTGTTTATTCGACATTACATGCAAATACGGTAGAAGAAGCTTTCAGGAGACTGACATCACCGCCAATAAATCTTCCGCCACAGTTAATCCAGTCATTACCAATGTTTTCAGTCATGTTCAGGCATAGAAAATTAAACATAAGGAGAGTGCTTGAGATAAGCGAACTTATTGACGTTGACCCCGACAAAAAAGAAGCAAAACTTAACAAATTATATGGATGGTCTGCAAGAAACGACAAGGTTGAAAGGTTTTCTGAATCAGTAAGAATGGTAAATGAACTTAACATGTTTACAGGGATGTCACGACAGGAGTTAAGACAGGATATTTCTGAAAAAGAGTCTGTATTAAGATGGCTGGTAAAAAATAAAGTTAACACAGTAAACGCAGTTGGAAGTGTGATAAGCAAATACTATGCTGACAAGGAGAACACATTAAGGCTAGTCATTGCAAACAGCGGGCAGGAACACCTGATTGGTGATTATATGAAAGAGTTGAGAGGATGAAAGAAGAACAACTATTCTTTTTCTTACCTGTTTCGATACCGGTTGCGATTAGATTGTCTGCACCTTTTTCAGCGCTTGGGGCAGCGCTTGCCAAAACAAACTCAATGGTAAAACTTGATTTGAAACAGGCAGGCATTGACATGGACCCAAACACATATTTTTCAATTTCAATTCTTATGACATTTTTTGTATTCCTGGTAACATTTGTTCCAATAGCAGTGATAGGAAGTTTTTACCAATCTCCAGCGCAGGTAATACCGCTATCGATAGTCTTTAGCTTTTTAGTAACATCATTCGCATTCCTTTATCAACTAGTCCACCCAAAACTACTGGTTTACCAGAAAAACAGGCTGCTTGAACAGGATTTAGTTTACGCAATAAAATATCTTTTGATAAAGATAAAATCAGGCATTCCACTTTATGATGCGATGGTCGGCGTTGCATATGGGGAGTTTGGAGAAGTAGCAAGGGAGTTCAAGAAAACAATAAAGGAAATCTCAACTGGAACTGACGTAATCCTTGCGCTTGAAGAAATGGCACTTAGAAACTCGTCACTTTTCTTCAGAAGGACAATATGGCAAATAACAAACAACATGCGTTCTGGAGCAGATATTGCAGCGATATTTGAATCGTTAGTTGAAAGCCTTGTAAAGGAACACAAAATAATGATAAGGAGATATGGTTCAGAGCTTAACCCAATCATCCTGCTTTATATGATGTTTTCAGTAATAATGCCGTCGCTTGGAGTAACTGTTATTGTTGTCATGAGCTCATTTTCAGGGATAAAAGTACCAATCTTCATGTTTTATCTTATACCTGTAACTGTATTTGTGCTCCAGATATTATTTTTGTCTATTTTAAAAACGAAAAGGCCTGTGATGAGGGTTTAAGATGGGCAGTTCAATCAAGACATTTGGAAAAATAATTGCCGGGAAACGATTTGGAAAGTTGAAGGAAAGACTGATTTATGCAGGCATAAAAACAGATCCGTCTGTCTGGGTTGGTTTAAGTTTCATTGCTGGTACAATAATAAGTCTGTTGGTTTTCGGGCTGGTGTATTTTGCAACATTTGATATACTTATTTCATTAGGTGTTTTGAGTCTAGCTGTACTTTCATATTTCATGGCAGTTAATACAACAATTTCAATGTTTGATGACCAGCGCTCAAAATTTATTGAGAATGTATTGCCAGATGTTCTTATGCTTATGGCAGCAAACCTAAGAAGCGGTATAAGCACAGATGAAGCACTGATATACAGTGCACGGCCTGAATTTGGTTTCTTCGCAGACAAGATAAAAAGTGCAGGGGAACAAATTGCAACAGGAGTTCCGATAAAAAAAGCATTCAAATCAATCCCTGACGGGATAAATTCGGACATACTCAAACAAACAGTAGAACTCATTATTGAAGGGATAGAATCAGGCGGAGAACTTGCTTCGATACTTGACGGTACAGCTATTGACATAAGGGATTCTGCAATGATAAGAAAAGAAATGCGTGCCCTGATAGTTGTTTATGCAGCATTCATTTTCCTGGCTGTAGCATTAATTGCACCCATACTTTATGCAGTATCAACGCAACTGGCAGGTATACTTTCAAAGTTAAGCAGGACAATTGCAGTGCAGTTTTTGACAGATAAAACACCAACATTACAGCTGTCGCCTACTGAAGTTTCGCAGGACTTCCTGACCCTTTTCTCGTTAGTAAACCTGATAATAATAGGTGTATTTGGTTCGTTCATGATAGCATTCATAACGCGCGGCAGTGAGCGATATGGCTTAAGATATGTTCCAATAGTGCTGGGCATTTCGCTGGGCCTGTTTTATGTAGCAAGGCTAATAATGAATGCTCTTTTTGGTTCAATAAGGGTTTTATAGTGAAGTTTTTAAATCAAAAAGAGTTTAGAATAATAAACACATGAGGTGGTTTGATGAACAGAAGAGCACAATCAGCACTTGAATACCTGCTTACATATGGGTGGGCAATCCTAATTATTATTATCGTAGGAGCATCTTTGTATGCACTTGGCGTATTCAACCCAGGTACGTTCACAGGAAAAAGAACGACAGGATTTACGCAGTTCCAGATGTTAGATCAGAAGGTTGATACAAACGCATATGTCACAATTTTCCTTGGGAACAGGCTAGGAAAGACAGTTACATTGACAGACATTAATGCAACTTACAAGAACAAAGGTTGTGAGTATTCTGTACCTGGCGCAAATCAAACCTTTGGACCGAACACACAAAAGAGCTTTACATGGAATTGCAGCGGAGCGGGAGACTGGAGCACAGGATCTTTGGATTTAAGGACTTCGTATTCGGTAATAATTGATTTTATTTATACAGACCCAGAATCTGGACTAGACCACATTGACTCAGGAACAATTTTTGGTGCTGTAGAACAGTCGTAATCTCTTTCTTCTTTATTTTTTTATTAACATTGGCGAGCCAACAATAGGATATTCGGTATCTATCAGATTATGTTCTTCGAGAAGTTTTGCCCAGCTTTCAACTACCTGAATAGGGGCTTTTAACATTAAAGCTGATTTTTCTAGTGATATCTTTCCTTCTGACTCGACAATTTTAAGGAGCCTGTCAATTCCTGTGCTCATAATCTGGCTTTCAGGAACTTCGAGCGAGGAAGTGCTCCTGATTAAAGCACGTACAACATCATCTTTTGTAACAACGCCAACAAACTTGCCATCTTCTACGATACAAACACGGTTTGCTTTGTTCTGGTTCATAAGCAACATAATCTGTTCCATAGATGCTTCTGGGGAAACAATCAGGGGTTTACGCAAGTCAATCTGGTTTATTGGTGTACTAACCAGCTTTAGTACAGTTTCTCGGTTCTGTTTTAATGCGCCTTCTGGTAATTTTTGGCTGAACAATGCAATTATATCTACTTCTTCGATTACACCAACAACAGAATCGCCGCTTGTGACAGGTACGCCACGTATATTATACCGCAGAATCATCTCTAATGCCCTGTCTAATGGGTCATTTATGCTTACGCTTATCGGGCTTGTACTCATTATATCTTTTGCAACTATCTGGCTTGCAATTTCTCTTTTTGTAAGCAGCATTTGTGGTTTTGTCGGTTCTACGGCTGGCTTTGCTACAGGAAGCTGGGAACTGATAGAATAAAGTTCGTAATTCTCTTTTTTTGAGGGCATTTGCTGTTTAGTTATATCAGATATTATCTTGTTTTCTATCATTTGTTTGGTTTCGTTTTTGTTATATTTTTCATAAAGTTCGTTTACTCTTTCGTGTTCTAATGGGATAGCTGGGACCGGATAACTTGGTGGTCGTATCTGTCTTATTGCAGAAAATACTGAATAGTCAGGTGCTGCAAAAGTTGGAGCAGTTCGTGCAAAAAGTTTTTCAGGGGGCCTTCTAACAACCATAGTTTTAGCATGCCCCTTTGTTTTTTTAGCAATTTTTTTAAGAACTTTTTTTGGCTTTTTAAATTTGCGAGCTTTAGATGTTGGGAAAAAAGGTTCACCTTTCCGTTTTTCAATAACATCCTCTATTTCTTCGAAAACCTTTTCAGTTCCACGCCTCACCATGAAATTATAGTATGCATAATTGGTTAAAATACTTTTACGAAAAGAAACTTTAAATACGGATGTCGGTTTATAGACAGCATGGTGATGGTGAGGTACTTAATACTGGCATTTACATTTTGCTTTATTATTAGCTGTAGCTGGGCATTACCATATTCTATAGGTTTGGCTTCGCAGTCCTTTGTTTTGAACCAAACAAAAATAAGCTATTTTATGGACCTGAACTATGACGATTCAAAAAAATTACTTGGACTTGAAGGATACGATTTTTACCTTGAGATAAAATACCTTGACGGTACATTTGTTAACATTGGCGGGAATGATGTTGATTATGGCATGCATCCTGAAGCAACTTCAGATATTGTTGTTGCAAAAAGGATGGCTGTGCTTGAACCATTACCAGGAAGTCTGGTTTACGTTTATGTGGGGGTATGGCAATGAACAATAAAGGTTTTATATTCACTTTAGATGCGATTATTGCACTCACAATTTTTATAATTGCAGCTTCAGCATTCCTCTTCTTTTCAAATCCAATTGGGGGAAGTGTGATATCAAGTGCAAATGTCTATCTTGAAGCAGAAAGTGTTTTAGCTGCAATGGACAAGTCAGAAACGTTCTCAAATGCATTTTACCAATATCAAAACGGGAATATCAGCGGGGCACAACAGATATTACAAGGTGTGCTCCAACATTATGACAGGGAGGCAAAACTTTCGCTTTATATGTTTAATTCTTCAAGACAACCAGTTGGTACAATAACAGTTGGTAATGTGGATTCTAATGAAAAAATTGTCGTAAGGAAGTATTTGGCTTATACATTAACAGCGAATCTTCCTGCAATGAACGGAACAACGAGCCGTTCAGATGTCGAATCAACACATCTGGGGATACCAACTACCCTGGTGTTATGTGTTTACAATATGGATCCTATAAAAGAAATGCAAAATGTTGGGTTATCCTATACTTTTTCAGATAAATATGGAAATCCAAAGAGCTGGAGCACAATCCCTACAGTTCAGACAATCACTAGCATACCACGACTTACTCCACCACCAGGGATATGCAGAACATTTTTATTGATAGTTCCACTAAGCACAATTTCGGATGAGTATACTGCTATGGGTGAAGTACAAGGAGATTATTTTCCAACTTTCCCACCACCAGCAACATTTACAGATTTTACATTAAGCAGATTAAACATCCTGATGTATGGGATAGCTGAACTTGAGGTGGGAATTTGAACAACAAAGGAGTGTTAGCAACAATTCTTGTGATACAACTAATACTTCTTATTTTCTTTACTTTTGCAGTATTGGAATCAAAAAAAGAAAGTTTTAGCGAGGAAAGCAAAGTCATCAGAGTCTCGATGTTCAAGGTTCCGGCGTCTTATTACGACTTAATTAACAACCAAGTTTATCTTGATGACAAGAACACAAATATCCAAAGCAAAAATGAGTTTACCGGAACGCTAAATGACACATTCAAGAATTACAACAAGTTCGGGTATAGTATAGGAATGACTTTTGACATTGAAGACACAACAAATGAGGTATCAAAAGAGGATCAGGTATGAGAGCACAAAGTGCAATAGAGTTCCTAAGCATTGTTTCGATGGGACTTATTTTGCTCGCTGTTGTTTCGGGTTTAGGTTATGATTACTTTACGGGTTATTTTAGGGATGTTAATCCAATAAAAACAACCCAAACAATCAACAGGTTAACGACAGCAACAAATTTAGTTTATACACAGGGGGTTGGGTCGCAGACAAAAGTAATACTTGATTTACCACCTGGTATAATAATCAACAGGACTTATCTTGACAAAAAAGAAATAAACATCAGATATGAATCATCAGACGGGACAAAAGACGCATTAGCTGTTCTGCCATACAACATTTCAGGGACATTACCAACCCGAGAAGGTCCTGCAGTTGTTTATGCAACACTTTCTGGGGATGGAACTGTTATCAAAATGGATGCGAATATTTCGTCAATAACAATAAAATTGTATAATTCAACTGGTTCTGAAAAATATAATTTTACAACTGGGAACATAATAATGTATAATATAACTTTGTCAATGTTAAATGGCACAGCGATTAATGGCAACATAACAATAAGGATTTTCAGGCCAAACATGACTAATGTACTTGAAACTTCAGTCCAGACATCTGGCGGTTATTACAGCAATACGTATACATTATCTGCAGGTTCTTCAAATGATTACTGGCTATTTTCAGTTATGGAAAAGATAAATGAAGGAGTCGGTACTAAACTTTTCTATAAATACTAAGGCCAGGTATCAGTCCAGTTAGACGGGTTACCTGGTGTATTAACGAGTACATCAACTGTGGCCTGGGCCCGCAAGTCCATGTCGCGGTCCGTTTTAAATGAAGTATTCTCATCAGTAAGCTGGGTTAAAATAGCCCCAAAAGCGGTGATTATCAATAACACAATAATCATTGCGAACATAAAATCAGTTGAGATTGCCTGCGCTTTCATCATATCACCTGAACATCCTTTTGTGCGCTTAAAGTTTTGTAAATACTATCATGGACATTTATTATTAATATGCCCCGCGGTAAAGTTAGGTTCTTTTCAAAGAAACCATTTGTTGTGGTATAATTTGTAGGGCTTAAAAATGAAGTTCCGTTTGCATAAGCAATAGACAATGTTGCGTTATTTATGAAATAGGTTCCGTTAAGTTCTGTTGTTTCTCCAAGATTGTATTTGTCCTTGTCTGTGGCTATGCCGGTTATGTAAATCCCAGTTCTTACGTTGTTTATTGATATCTTTGATGGGTATACTACGACAGTTGTAACATTCCTGGTTGTTATTGTACAAGCAGATATCTTGTCTTCCCAAGAAATCGTAACTGTGTTATTTGTGCTTATCACTGCGTTGTATGGTTTTTGGTTAATGCTCGCAGGAAGTGTTATGTTCGCGCCAAAACCACTGCCGCCAATTACGGCAGAATTGATTCCCCTTGAAATAGCATAACAGACTTCATGGGCTTCTTCATCGTCGATAAGGGTTGCGCTAGAATAACTTCCAAAAGCGCTTATTGTTATTACATATATGAATAGCAAAATTGTAATGCCCGACAAAAATTCAATACCTATCTGTGACCTCATCCTATTAAACAAAAGTTATTATTGGTTTATTAGTCTTTCAATTTTTTATTGTTGGTGTACAACACCAAAAGGTTTATATACAGGTTTTGTATGTTGGTGTTTGATACCCATGATGAAGGACATCAAAAAAATGCTTGAGAACAGCGATGAGGATATTTTGTTCATGGAAAAGCAATTCCAAAGATTTGAAGCATTGACTGGAAAACGCATGGAACTGATACGGGTAATCATACACAGGCATCCGGGTTCAATACGGGAACTAGCAGAATTCTTACACAGGGACGTAAAAAATGTTTTTGATGATCTTAGGTTACTCGATAATGTAGGGGTAATAAAATTCGTAAGGATTGGCAGGCGAAAGCGGCCAGTTATTAGGAGAAAGATTATAGTAATATCACTTGAATAGGAGATGAAAAAATGTCATCTAAAAAACCAGAAGAAAATGAAATAAAGTTGAAAGTTGCAGAAGCAGTTCAGGATGATGTCGGCAAAGGAATCATAAGAATTGATACTTCTGTAATGAAAGAGATGGGTGTTTCACCAGGGGATATAGTCGAAATCGGCGGAGAAAAAAAGACAATAGGAATTGTTGACCGCGCTTATCCGGCAGACATTGGTCTTGCCATAATACGCATGGATGGTCTTTCAAGATATAACGCAAAAGCAGGCATTGGCGAACAGGTAAAAATAAGTAAAGCTACGTATCATCGGGCTAAATCAGTTACAATTGCTCCTGCACAAAAAGGCATGTATGTACAAATACATCCTGATACCGCAAAACAAGCATTGCTTGGAAGGGCAGTTGTCAAAGGTGATGTAATAACTTTGGGCGGGACAAAACGAAGGAGAAAAACATTTTCAGGCAGCCCATTTGAAGATATTTTCAGAATGATTGAGGAAGACTTCAGCGGTGGGGGACTTGGATTTGGAGACATCAAATTCGTGGTAGTTAACTCAAACCCGAAAGGTCCTATCCTGATAACAGATGAAACACAAGTGATTGTTTCAAGAGAAGCTGTAGAACTTGAGGAAAAGAAATTACCAGAAGTTTCTTATGAAGATATTGGAGGACTTGGAGACGAACTTACAAAAATCAGGGAAATGGTTGAGATTCCACTTAAGCATCCAGAAATATTTGAACGATTGGGTGTAGAGCCTCCAAAAGGAGTATTGCTTTATGGACCTCCTGGTACTGGAAAAACACTTTTAGCAAGGGCTGTTGCCAATGAAGCAGATGCATATTTCATTTCAATTGCAGGGCCAGAAATAATGAGCAAATGGGTCGGGGAAGCAGAAAAGAAATTAAGACAGTTATTCGAAGAGGCAGAGAAAAATGCACCAGCAATAATCTTCATTGATGAGGTTGATGCAATTGCTCCAAAGAGGGAAGAAGCTGCTGGAGAAGTTGAGCGAAGAGTTGTAGCACAATTACTTGCGACAATGGACGGATTAAAATCAAGGGGAAAGGTTGTTGTAATCGCTGCAACAAACCGACCAAATGACATTGATCCTGCGCTTAGACGTCCAGGAAGATTTGACAGAGAAATTGAAATTGGCGTTCCAGACAGAGAGGGGAGACTTGAAATCTTAAAAATTCACACGAGGAACATGCCGTTAACAAAAGATGTTGAACTAAAGAAAATCTCAGACATAACACATGGTTTTGTTGGAGCAGATCTTTCTGCACTTTGCAAAGAAGCTGCGATGAACGTAATCAGAGAAGTTTTACCTACCTCTAAAATCAGGGAAGGAGAACAAATATCAAAAGAGTTTCTTGACAAGTTGGTTGTTGCAATGAAGGACTTCAAGCACGCATTAAAGATGGTAAGACCCTCTTCAATGCGCGAGGTTTTGATAGAAACTCCAAAAGTCGGATGGGAAGACGTTGGTGGATTAGAAGATATAAAACAAAGATTAAAGGAAGCGGTTGAGTGGCCACTCAAGCATCCTGGAGCATTTACCAGAATAGGAATTAGGGCTCCAAAAGGGATATTGCTAATTGGTCCGCCTGGAACAGGTAAGACATTGCTTGCAAGAGCTGTAGCAAAGGAGAGCGAAGCAAATTTCATCTCGATAAAGGGACCAGAAGTGTTCAGCAAGTGGGTAGGAGAAAGCGAAAAAGCAATAAGAGAAATTTTCAGGCGAGCGAGACAAGCATCTCCGTGTATAATCTTCTTTGATGAGCTTGACGCAATAGCATCAAGAAGAAGTGCTGGAGACTCCTCAAGAACATCAGAAAATGTTGTGGCTCAATTGTTAACAGAGATGGATGGATTGGAAGACATGACTGATGTGGTGGTGCTAGCAGCAACAAATAGGCCAGACATACTCGATACAGCTATACTGAGGCCTGGCAGGTTTGACAGGATTATATTTACTCCGCCACCAGACAAGGCAGCACGCTTGGAAATCTTCAAAGTGCACACGAAGAATATGCCAATAGAAAAAGATGTTGATGTAACCAAATTAGCAGCAGAAACAGACGGCTATTCAGGCGCTGATATCGAAGCAATCTGCAGAGAAGCTGGAGTAGCTGCATTAAGGGAGGATATTGAAGCAAAGGAAGTAAAGTTAAAACATTTCAAGTATGGACTTGAAAACATAAAACCAAGTTTGGCAAAAAAAGATGTGGATGCGTACAAAAATTACGTGGATAACATAAAGAAAAAACAGGCAGAACTTCCACAAGCAGTTTCTTACATGGGGTAATCCCCATTCTTTTGTTTTTTTAGCCAGATTTTTAAATAGAACGCTACTTGGATTTGACATGGCGAGGAAGAAAAGACAGCAAAGGATAAAACAGGCTGAACCCAAAAATTTATTCCAGAAATTAAAAGAAGAAGAGCAGGAAATCTATAATGTATGCGTTCATCCATTAGCATGTCATTTTGACAGCTGGACATTCTTATGGCATAAAAGGATTGGAACATCGCTTTTTTTTGCCACCATAATGGCGTTTTTCTCGCAGATGTACCCGATTTGCACGCAAAGTATGTGTTATAATTATTTCATACAACTTGTTTTAGCGCCTTCGCTTTGGTTCAAGCCATTTACATTAGATTTAGTTGTTATGCCGTTTATGTTTACAGTGGCATTTTTTGGAGCAATGTGGTTCGTTATATTGACGTTTTTCAGCTGGTTGCAGAAAAGACGATGGCTTCCAGAAGTATTTTTACCTTCAGTAATAATTCTGCTTTTGATATATCTGATTTTTATGACGTCAGGTTCGCTAACACCATTGGCGCTGGAACTTGGTGCAGTTGATTGTGTGACTAGCGATGACTGTATAAGGGCTGGATATGTTGGCGAGGTTTGTACAAGTGTCTATAAACACGCTTATACGACCTATTCTACCAACATAAAACCACTAGAAAAGTGCGTGTGCATGAACAATAGATGCGTTGGTAGTTAGTTCTAAATATTTTTAAACATGGATTACTTTTTCATAATCATGCAGGCGGCATCACAAAATTATGAAGAGAAGCTCTATGGAGTGATAATTTCAAAAGAGTTTACATGGGAAAGTCTGATTAGAGATATTGTTACAAGTGAGGGCATGAACCCCTGGAACATAGATGTTGCAAAACTTGCAGATATGTATCTAAGAGCAATAAAAGAATTTAAACAGATGGACATCAAAGTTTCCGGTAAATTCATTCTGGCTGCAGCAATCCTCCTTAAGATGAAATCAGATTACTTATTACCAAGGGCGGCAGGAGAAATACCTGTTGAAGAACAGACACTTCCTGTTATGGAAATGTTTGATTTTGAGATTGAGTCAAGACTGCCTGTTCCCAAGCAAAGGAAAATAACAATCGAAGAGCTGGTCAACTCACTTAGAAGCGCATTGGTTGTTAAAGAAAGGAGAACGATTAGGCATCAGGAAAGAGAAGTTGACATGAAAGTTGAGATAAAGAAATTTGATTTGGCAGAAAAAATAAAATCACTTTATGGAAAAATAACCGGATTTTTTAAGAAATTAAAAGTAACTGAGATACTTTTCTCGTCATTAATCCCAAGCAAAAATCGCTGGGACCTGATATGGACCTTTATTCCGTTAATACATCTTGCAAATAAAGGTATCGTAGGACTAAGGCAAGAGGAACTTTTTGGTGAAATATATGTCAGTAAGCGCGAGCAAGAAAGCACAGATTGAAGCGCTCTTATTTGCAACAAGAGGGCTTACAGTAGATGAACTAGTGAAACGGATAGGCATACCCCGCAGCGAAGTTAAGGCACTTCTCGAAGAGCTTGAGATGGAACATCTAAATGACGAGAAAGGGATACATGTAATACAAGAAGGGGATGTTTGGAAGATGAACATCAAGCCAGAACTAACAATACATGTCAGGGATATTCTTCCGCCTGAGATGCCAAAGGCACTTTCAAAAACACTTGCAATAATTGCCGCAAAAAAACCAATAAAACAATCAGTAGTTGTAAGGATAAGGGGAAACAAGGCATATGATCATATACAAAAATTATTGAAAGCTGGGTTAATAACAGCTGAACGGCAGGGCAATACATCAATTCTTGATTTAACTGAGAAGTTTTTTGAATATTTCCAGGTAAAAGACAACGATTTCAAGGAAAAGTTCAAGCTTGGCGAAGAAGAGGAAAACGCTGTAAACGAGGCTGAAGCTGAAGTTGCAAAGGAAGAATCAGCTGAAAATAACCACCAAAAGTGACAGCAAAAGGGTTTTAAAGATGGAAACCTATTTATTCGAATAAGTCATATTTATAACTGGAGGTAAAACCATGTTGAAGCTTCAACAAGTAACAAAAACATTTGGAATAAAGGTATTCACAGACGTTGGTGAATATTTCGGAGACGTAGACGAAGTTATAATACAAAACAACAAGATTTTTGGATGGAAGATAAGAGCAACAAGAGATTCATTTTTGAGCAAGACAATCTCTGGGGCAAAAGGCGTTATTGTTCCACACCAATTGGTAAAAGCAGCTTCGGATATAATGATTATATCAAAAGCGGCAATTCCAAGCGGCGCTGAAGAAACAACTGAAGAGTAATTATCAAACTTTTTAAACGCTTCTATCTTTATTTTTAGAGAATGAAAAGGGTTAGTGCTCGAAAAGAAAATATGGAAAATCTTAATTTTAAGACCACTAATGACATAAAGGTCCCAGAAATTTTGGTAGACCAGGTAGTGGGACAGGAAGCGGCAGTTGAAGTAATAAAAAAAGCCGCAAACCAAAGGCGACATGTTCTTTTAATTGGCGAGCCTGGAACCGGAAAATCAATGGTCGGGCAGGCGCTAGCTGAACTTTTACCTGTAAGCAAACTTACAGATGTTCTTTGTTTTCCGAATCCAAAAAACGAGAATAATCCTATAATCAGGGAAGTTCCAGCAGGAGCTGGAAAGAAAATAATTGACCAGGGAAGGATGCAGGCACTAACTTCTGGCGGAAGCGGTGGATGGATGTTCCTTATAGCAATATTTGCTGCATTTTTTGCAGGTTCAACTGTGCTTGATTGGATTACTACAAAAGAGACAAGTGATGTATTAAAAGCAGCAGACAGGATTGCAGGAACTTTACTGATAATTCTGATGTTCATTGGTTTGATTGTTTTTTATGCGGTCTATAAATTAAAGGCCGATAAAAACAAGGTCGTGGTGCCAAAATTATTGATTGACAATTCTGCATTAAAACAAGCACCGTTTATTGATGCAACAGGACTTCATGAAGGTGCATTGTTAGGGGATGTGCAGCATGATCCGTTCCAAAGCGGAGGATTAGGCACACCTGCGCATGAACGCGTAAGTGCTGGAGCAATGCATAATGCTAACCACGGGGTTTTGTTTATTGATGAGATAGCGACACTTAAGCCGGAGATGCAGGTAGAAATCCTTACAGCAATGCAGGAGAAAAAATATCCGATTACTGGACGCAGCGAAAGAAGCGCTGGCGCTATGGTGAAAACAGAACCTGTGCCTACAGATTTTGTCCTCATCGCAGCTGGTAATTTAGAAACCATGAAACACATGCATCCAGCATTAAGAAGCAGGATTCGTGGAAGTGGTTATGAAATCTATATGAACGATAGGATGCCAGATACTCCAGAAAATATACGAAAACTCGCGATCTTTGTTGCACAAGAAATAAAGAAAGACAAGAAGATTCCGCCTTTTGACAAAGGGGCTGTAATGGAAATCATAAACGAATCGCGAAAACGGGCAGGAAGGAGAGGATATTTCTCACTTAAGTTAAGAGATTTGGGAGGACTAATAAGGGTTGCAGGAGATTTGGCAAAGGGAGCGGGAGCAAAAATTGTAACAAGAGAACACATTCTTAAGTCAAAAGGATATGCTGCAACACTGGAACAACAATTAGCGACCAGGTATACAAAAGAGAAGAAAGAATACCAGATAATAAAAAGCTCTGGAGCTGAAGTCGGCAGAGTAAATGGATTGGCTGTAATTGGGGACGAGATGGGTTCTGGACTGATACTGCCAATCGAAGCAAGTGTAGTCCAAGCTATGGCAAAGGAACGGGGAAGGATACTTGCTACAGGTAAGCTTGGGGAGATTGCAAAAGAAGCAATCACAAATGTCGGGGCGCTAGTAAAGAAATATTCAAATACATCACTAAGCAGATTTGATATCCACATACAATTCCTTCAGACATTTGAGGGTGTAGAAGGGGATTCTGCTTCGATATCTGTTGCAACAGCTGTCATATCAGCATTAGAAGGAATCCCAGTAAGGCAGGATGTTGCAATGACAGGCTCGCTTTCTATCAGAGGAGAAGTATTGCCAATTGGAGGGGTTAATGTCAAAATAGAAGCTGCGAAAGAAGCTGGAATGAAAGAAGTGATAATCCCAAAAGCAAATGAAAAGGACGTCCTTGTTGACAGAAAAGGGATAACAATACGTCTGGCAGAAAACATGGCTGATGTGCTTGATTATGCATTAAAATGGTCAAAAGGCAAGAAAGTCCTGAGCAAAATCAAGAGAGCAATTAAGTAATTTATTTAAATCTACGCAGTCCTTTTTAAGTGATGGGATATTTTTCTCAGTGTTCAAAAATTTTAGAAAAAAACGGTATTAAATACTCAGATTTACGCATAAACAGGTTCTGTTCAGAGACCATTGTGGTGGAAGATGAGAATGTTTCATCAATAAAAGAAAATGAAAATACCTCGTATGGGATTCGCGTTTTTTATAATGGGGCGTGGGGATTTGTCTATGGAAACGATTTGAAGCGTATAAGTCATTCATGTGAACGGGCAATAAAACTCGCGAAATTAGGTTCGAGGCAAATCAAAACTAAATTTGAAATCAAAGATTTGAAAAAAGTAAATGATATTGTGCAGCCAATGAAACAAACAAATCCTATCGAAGTGGATATTTCAGACAAGATCAAGAAGCTCATGAACCTAAACGCATCATTAAAACGGAAGAATGTAAAGAACAGGACCTCAACTGCGGCATTCTCAGTTTCAGAAGAGGAGTTCTACAATTCAGTTGGAAGCGAAATATTACAGACAAAATATCATATGGGGTTAAGAAGCACGATAGTGGGAAAAGAAGGAAATGAGATAGGCAGGGCAGTTGAGCGGGTAGGAAAAATGTCTGGCTACGAACAATTCGAGGTAATTGATGAAAACGAGGTTGCAGATAGGATTTACGAGTCACTGCTTAGAGCGTTAAAAGCGGAACATGCGCCAGCTGGAAAGTTTCCAATAATAGTTGATAACGAACTTTGTGAAGTATTTTTCCATGAAGCAGTAGGACATGCATGTGAAGCAGATGCTGTGCTTGAAGGAACTTCAGTATTGGGAGACAAGCTTGGACGCAAAATAGCGCCACAATATCTTACATTAGTTGATACCCCTTTGATTAACCTGGAAAACGGCTATTACAAATATGATGATGAGGGCGCTAAAAGTCAGGAAACTGTTTTGATAAACGACGGCATATTAAACAAGTTCATGCAATCGTTGGAAACAGCAAGCAGAATGAAGACAGAACCAACAGGTAATGGAAGAGCAGAAAGTCCAGCTTCAACACCATATCCAAGGATGAGCAACACTGTTTTGCTGCCAGGAGATTATTCTTTTGATGAATTAATCGAAGGAATCAAGTCGGGGATATATGCAAAGGGTTCAAGCGGTGGCGTGGTAGAGCCTAACAACGGAAACTTCCTTTTTAATGCACAGGAGGCATTCCTTATTAAGAACGGAAAAGTAACTGTTCCGTTAAAAGATGTTTCACTTTGCGGAAACATACTTGACATCTTACCAAAAATTGAAAAAATAGGAAAAGATGACAAGCCGACTTTCTATGGAGGACGCTGCGGTAAAAAAGGGCAATTAGTGCCAGTAGGAGGAAAAGCTCCGCATATCAAGATATCTGAGGCGATGATTGGTGGACAAAATACTAAATAAGATTGTTAAAGCAGGAGAAAAATATGGCAAAGTAACTGCTGTGCTAAACGCAGTTAACCAGACCTCGCTTGTTTATGACAATGGGTTACTTAAGAACACAGTTGAAGGGATTGAAAACTCACTTTGCATAAGGCTCTCAAAAGGCAACAGATTTGGTTATGCAACAACTACAGACACTGATAACTGGAAAACATGCTTAAAGAACGCTGTAAAAGTACTGATGGCTTCTAAACCGTTAGAACAGCAGATAAGCCTGTCAAATACTGCGACAAAATTCAAGCCAATCGGAGTTTATTCAAGCAGGGTAAAGAGTATTTCTACAGCAAAACTTTTCAAGCTGGGTGAAAAGCTGCTTTATTCGTCAAAGAGCTATGATAAACGGATTAAGATACCAAGCGCAACGATAACAAAGCTTCAAGGAAACCAATATTTTGCAAACTCAAACGGGATTTGCGTTTCAGAAGATGCAACAATATTTTCTGCTACTTCAGAAAACGTAATCGAAACAAGCACAGGTTCTGATGTAAAAATCTCACATGACATATTCAATGTTGCAAAAATCGGAAAAAATGCAGCCGAGATGTGTGTTAACAGCATAAATCCAAAACCTGTTGAAACAGGAAAGATGGATTTAATCCTGGATTATTTTGCTTTTGCGAGCCTGATCGAAGAGGTGCTGGTTCCAGCTTTAAGTGCAGATGAGGTACAGTCAAAGAAAAGTTTCCTTTGTGGAAAATTAGGGAAAAAGGTATTTTCAGAAAACATTAACATAACCGATGATGGGGTCACACCTCATGGTTTGTTTACAGGAAAAATTGATATGGAAGGAACGCCAAAACAAAAAACAATTCTTGTTGAGAACGGGGTTGTGAAAAATTTCATGTATGACATTTATTCTGCAAAAAAGGACAAAACAAATAGCACAGGCAATTGTATGTCGCTGGAAAAGCTTCCTTCAGTAGACCCGTCAAACTTTATTATTGAGCCGGGCAAACTTTCACGGGAAGCAATTATAGAAAGCTGCAGCAAAGGGATACTCGCGCCTTTCCTTTTTGGGACACACGTGATAAACAGCGTAACAGGTGATGTTTCAGTAGGAGCAGAGAACGGTTTTCTAATAAAAAATGGAAAGATAGTTCATCCAATAAAACAGGCAATGGTTTCTTTCAATCTTTTTGAGGCGTTAAAGAAGATTGATGCACTTGGCAACAACCAACGGCAAGAGTCTTCAGCTGTCTGTCCTACTATAAAGCTTAGCAATATACAGGTCGTTGGATAGAATAACCGCATTTCCACAAATTATAAAAATAGACTAATTACTCTTTAGAGTTACAGCGAGGTAGAGCAGCCTGGAGTGCTCGTCGGATTGGCTTTGCGAAAGTAAAGCTGAGGCGAAGCTCATAAAGTGCCGTAAGGTGCTTGGAGAAAAGCACTCTGAGAGACCCGAAGGTCGGAGGTTCAAATCCTCCCCTCGCTATCTTTTATATTACTAGAATCTTTATCAAATCGCCAATGTGCTTAGAAAGATATTCCTTGGTTTTGGCAGAAGGTTCTTTTGAGACAAAGATCATGCCAGGCATTTTGTTGTTCTGACATTCTACATAAAAGCGGGATATGTCCTGTTCGTTAAGGGCCTTTTTGTCATTTATGCTTGCGAGGAACTGGCGGGTCCCAAAATGAGAATGTTCGGTAATGGCATAAGTTGTTTCACCTTTTTTTAGAGGTTTCCGTTCGCCTACATCTATCTTGTGTGATATAAAGAAATCCAGCACTTTCGATTCAAAAGCAGAAGCCTTAATTTCGCGCGTAACTCTTTTGACAGGTTTTGGTTTTTCAACCATTTGCAGAGGAAGTTGTTCAGGTTTCACTTCAATTTTAGGTTCTTCAACTTTAGGCAATTCTGGTTCGATTTTTGGCTCTGGTTGTTCAACTTTTGGAGGAACAAGTTTCTTTTCGATTAGCTCGTTAAGTTCTGTATCATTTACTGAATAGTGTTTCCAGCAGGATACGTCCTTGTCCCCAGATTTTACAGTTAATGGTGTTACAAAATCCTTGAGCTCTTTTAACAGGAACCTTTCCTGGGGATAAAGCTCTTCTTCAAAAGCCACTTTAAGCGTACGAAGGCGTTCTAGGGTCTTTGTTTCAAGTTCATTAAGTTCTTTAAAAAGTCTTTCTCTTACGCGGGTTTCCTGCCCTTCCATGAAGTATAATGGAGAAGAACCAACCCTGCGATGGGATATTTTTATGTGGTTACCCTTAACTAGCGAAGAAAGCATTGCACCTGCAAGATACGTTTCTACACCCAGCTCTTTTGCCACATTTATCGGCAATATTGGGCCGCTCGTCCTTACAAGCGCCATTATTTTCTCGTCTTTTTCGTTTAGCATGATTTAAATAATAAACAATACTTCTATATAAAAATGATAACTATCGAAGATGCTAAAATCCTTTTTAAGATAGCGCGAAGCTCAATAAGCAAAAGCAAAGAAGAGTTCGAGTTAAGTAAGGACCTTAACAGGAAAAGCGGTGCATTTGTCACCCTTTTTACTTATCCTGAAAAAGAACTACGTGGATGCATTGGTTATTCAGAAGCAATATTCCCGCTAAGCGAAGCTGTAGAAAAGGCAGCGTATGCTGCAGCTAATCATGATTCAAGGTTTGAACCGTTAGAAAAGTCAGAACTTGGTAAAGTAATAATTGAGATATCAATTCTTAGCGAACCAACATTAATTGCTGTAAAAAATCCAGAAGAATATCCTAAAAAGATAAGCTCAAAGGACGGCTTAATAATTGAGTACTGTGGCAACAAAGGGCTTTTTCTCCCGCAGGTTTGGGAACAGATTCCTGGTAAAATCGAGTTTCTTGATAATCTTTGCATGAAAGCTGGGTTACCGCCTGGTTTTTGGATGAATCAAGGAATAAAACTTTACAAGTTTAGTGTAATATCCTTTATTGAAGAAAAGCCAAATAGCAAGATAAAACAATTCATGTCTTAGTAGAACGATATTTTTAATCATTTCTTTAGTCTTTTCATTTGTAAGAGCTCGTGATTTGAGATTAAGCAGTTGTTATGCCTGGGTCTACGCCAAGAATACAATATCTTACTTACATTCCTCTTTGTATTCTTTTGTGAGAACATCACGTATTTTCTTAGCTTTCTTTTTGCCTATCTTTTCAACATCTTTTAGTTCTTCCTCGTTTGCGGTAAACACCTTTTCAACTGTTTTGAAATGCCTCAAAAGGTTCCTCGCAATTCCTATACCAATGCCTGGAAGCCCTGCGACAAGATATTCCTGAAGAAATTTGTCAGTAAGAGGCTTCTTTTCTCCACGGATGTTTACTTCTTTTTTGTTATCAATCTGTTCTCGTTTTGCGATTGTAAAAAGGAAAAGCGCAGTTTCTTCCTCACTTTGGGAATATATAATTGGAAGCCTGAAATCAACTGCAATTGATGAAATTGCAGCACGTATTGCATTAGGGTGCATCCCTCTAAGACTGTAAATATCTTCGATTCCCTCTACAATAATTACCGGCTTTGGAAAACATCTTACCATATTAGAAATTTGTTGGAATAAGCGTCCATCTATTATGCTCTGCAGGAAATCGTTTGTAGTCTTTCGTTCAACAGCAACTTCGTTTGAAAGAAGAAAATCCCCAATTTCAAGCGGTTCTGTTTTTATTTCTACTCCAAGTTCAAATAGTTTTTTTACTACCATTGAACGCATTTCCCGCATATCAGTAACTATGGTGACTTTTTCTTCCATATCAAAAACCTGTTAATCTGCTTTGAGCGCCATCCTTTATTTCTTCACGAATCTCATCCAGGGTTTCTTTCATCCTGCGTTCTTTATGGAACGCTACCCAGAAATATTTTTCGTCGATAGTGTCTTTTGTTATAAGTAATATTATTTTTCCTATATTTACTCTTCCTATCCTGCCTCTTCGCTGTATTGTACGGAGAGCAGAAGGAACCGGCTCAAAGAAAATTCCAAGGTCAGCATTTTCTATATGTAGCCCTTCTTCTGCAATGCTTGTTGCGACAAGGACATTGTAGATTCCATCCTTGAAATCGTTAATTACCTGCACCTGTTCTTTTTGGGACATCCCGGATTTCTGGCCAATGAACTTAACTGGCTTTGAATTAGTCTGTTCAGTTAAGAACGTGATTATCCTGTCAGCAGTATTGCGGTAGTGTGTAAAAATTATAATTCGAGATTTTGGTTTTTTGAAGTTATTAACTATTGAGACAAGTTTTTCAAATTTTGGGTGTTCAATATTTTTTGCTTCAAGGTCAAAAACTCTCCGCATCGCTTCCTTAAATTCCAAGTCTTCAAACAAGCAGCGGTTTGCCTTTACCCTTTTAATTTCCTTTTTCATTCCTTCAAGAAATTGGGCGAGAGGTTTGATGCCCTGAGTCTGGAGCAGTTCCAAGCAGTGCATTATCTTGACACAGGCAGCAATTGTAGAAACATCCTGCATTTTTGTCCAATCACCCCTGTCGTGAACGGCAAGCCGCTTCTGTAGATTTAGCAGCTCAGTTTTCCTTACCTTGATGACGTCTGCAGTCGGTAAAGCTCCGCGCTCCTTAAGTATTTTCAAACGTCGAGCTAGCGAACGTTGGAACATTTCCATAATCTCTTTTAGCGAATCTGGTAGCAGAATCATTATCTTTTCAATTTCTTTTTGTTGGACATATTCTTTTACATCAGGGCTTTCTTCATCACGGACCTCAATGTTCTTGATAAAAAGATTCGCACAGATCTGGTTAATTGTTGATTTGTCGCTGCCAGGCGAAGCTGTTAACGCAAGTATTTTCGGAGCGTTTGCCAGATCCATATACTGCTTTGCAAGGAAAACATAATCATAATCGCCAATTGCGCGGTGCGCTTCATCGATAACTAACAAGCTTATTGTTGAAAAGTCGATTTTTCTGCTGATTAGGTCATTAGTAATTGTCTGGGGCGTGGCAAAAATAAATTTTGCTGATTTGTACTGCAATTCACGTTCGTCCGGCTTTATTTCGCCAGTAATAAGAACAAATGCATTTTCGTCAATTCCAGAAATATGTTTTTTGAAAGTTTTCAAATGCTGGTGGCAAAGAGGTTTTGTCGGGGCGAGAAAAAGAATTTTTGAGTCAGGATTTTGCTTAAGAGTATGTATCGCAAGCATCAGGGCAATCATTGTTTTTCCAACACCAGTAGGTATTACAACCAGAGTATTTCCTTTGGTTGCAGTATGGAATATCTGTTCCTGGTATAACCTTGGCTGGATTCCGGTTATTTCCATCTTAGTCCTCGTTTATTTTATAATCAACAATAGATTCATTATCGTCGCCAAAGGTAAATTTGGCTTTTACCCATTTATTGTCAAGAACAAGCGGAAGCCAATGTATGTCGTCTTTCCACATTCGTTCAAAAGGTAAATTATCGAAACTAAACCATTCTGGCGTCATCTCATCGCTTTCTCCGGGTTTGCCATCCCAATCCTCTGCAATAAAAACATGAACTGTCTGGTTCCATTCGCTATGTTTTTTAAAAAAGAAGTCAAGTTCAGCAACCTTTTCTATGAATGTTGTTTTTACACCACATTCTTCAAAAAGCTCGCGTTTTGTCGCTTCTTCAATGCTTTCGCCATTCCTGACCTTTCCGCCAAAACCATTATACTTTCCACTTCCAAAGCCAATTTTCTTGAAGCCTAACAATATCTTTCTCGATTTCTTATTTATCAAAAAACAAAGAGTCGCCTGTTTCATAATCATTAGCGTATATATGTGCTGGTTTTTTCCTGGATAGATTCAATACCTGTTGCTTCGCAGACAAGGTTTTCCACAGTTTCAAAATAAGTTTTTTGTATTTCTTCAGGATTTAGGTTAATATTCGGTATTACTGGCGTGGCTGGCTCTGAAAAATCGTCAAACAAAGAATGATTTACTTTTCGTGAATGTTCTATCTGTATTTCGTGCTCCATTATTGCTGCATAATTATGGAACGCATTGTAAACCTGTTTGAAATCGTTAAATGCGACATTTTCTGTTGCCTTGTAAAGCAAACTAAGTGCTGCGAAAACAGGCTGCAATTGTGGTGTTTGCTGCGCCTTAATTATCATTACATTAGTCCGCTGTTTTTTGAGGTTCTCATCTTTTGAAATCCGTATTTCCTGTACTTCAGATAATATCTGTTTTAGTGTTTTATCACCCAATCTTAGCATTTTCATTTTATTTCACCTTTACAAATGGTGCGGGGGAGGAGATTCGAACTCCCGAACCCACTAAGGGAACAGGTGTCAAAACTGCAGCTGTGTTAGCTTGTAGCTCTTGAGCCTGCCGCATTTGACCGCTTTGCTACCCCCGCTCAACAAGAATAAGACTAATCCGGTTTTAAGTATTTTTCTAGCGTGAGAATTATCTTATCTTCTCTAGTTCACCACGAATCTTCTCAAATTCTGCCCGTAGTGTTTCGAAAGTGTCTTTTGGAGATTCGTATTCTACTTCAGGCTCTTCTTGTATTTTTTCAACAGGATACGCAGGTTTTCGCACATGAATCTCTTTTGGTGCTTTAGGAAGATTTTCAACAAGCGTTGCATAATCCTTGTCCATTTCAGCAATCTTGGTATAAAGCGATTTTCGGAGATCTACGCGCGCATCATTAAGCCTTTTGATTTCAAGCACAGTTTTTGCATATTTTGTATAAAGTTTTGCAAGCTGCTTGATTGTTAATTTAATCATATTTGAATTATCAATCCTTACAAAGGAGGTTGGGCTTTCTTCTTTTTTTGGTTTGTTCATTATAACACCTGCCAATCAAACACATTACTATTTTTTAAAGTTCTCTTTTATGGGTCGTTCGTCTTTCCCAAGGCTTATGGGTCTATCCGGATTCGGACCGGAGTTTCTGCCGTGTGAAGGCAGTGTCCTACCACTAGACTATAGACCCATTGGTACATAATAGAAACTAAAAAGGGAATAAAAAGATTATTCTTCTGGTGAAGTAAAGGTTGTTTCAAGGTATCGCAGCATGTCCTCGATTCTTAATACAACTTCTGCAGCTTCTTTTAGTTTGTCAGCTTCCTGGTTGTTTATGTCATTAATGCTTTCAAGGTCCTCTTTCGCTTCCCCGATTTTCCGGTGAAGTTCAGTTACTGCGTCCATTACTTCGCGATATTTTCCAACACGTATGAATATGTGCGGTTTTGCAGCGCCAAATGGTTTTCCACGCATGCTTCCGAAAACACCCATTTCCTCTTCTGGTTCTTCTTCAGTCATCAGCGGTCTTGGTGCTGGTCTCGGCTGTAACATTGGAGACATTGCTTCTGCAATTTCCGGGCGAGTAGGCATCATTGGAGCAGACATTGGTGCAGACGAAACAGAAAGTTCTTCTGGTAATCTGAATCCTGCCTTAAAATTCTCTAGTGCCCTGCTCGGCATTTGCATAGGAGCTTGTTGCAATCGTGGCGGCTGTATCATTGGCGCCCGTTGCATATGAGGCAATCTTGGTCGTTCTTCAAACGACGGTTCTGGCCGCTCCTCAAACGACGGTTCTGGACCTTCTCCAAATGACGGTTCTGGACCAAAATCAGGTTCTTTTTCAGATTCAGCGCCTTCCCCGAAATCAGGTTCTTCGAGAACTGATTCTTTTTCTTCAGGATAAGCAGGTTGCGGTTCTTTTTTCTTCAAAAATTTGAAAGCCATAAGTTTCTCACCTATAGAAAGTAATGTTTATGATTTAATAAATCTTGTTAAACATCATGGAAGAAGCCAGATACTGGGAAATTGAGAAAGGTAAGGTTCACTGCAAGCTGTGCAGACGAGGATGTTTTATACCAGAAGGAAAAAGCGGTTTTTGCAGCGTAAGAAAAAACGTGAAGAATAAATTGTATTCAATGGTTTATGGAAGACCTGCAGCAATTAATATTGACCCAATTGAGAAAAAACCATTTTATCATTTTAATCCTGGCAGTGCAGCACTTTCGTTAGGAACGCTTGGTTGCAATTTCAGGTGCAAGTTCTGCTGTAACTGGGAGCTTTCACAGGCAAAAATTGATGAAGCCTTCAAATATGTTAAGCCAGAAGAAATAGTTGAGACAGCAGTTTCTTCAGGTTGCCAGGGAATTGCGTATACCTATGTTGAGCCTACAATATTTTTTGAATATGCTTATGATATCGCAAAACTGGCAAAGGAAAAAGGGCTTTACAATGTTTTTGTAACAAATGGCTATGCAATGGAAAAACCGCTGAAAGATATTACTCCTTATCTTGACGCGGTTGTAATCGATTTCAAGGGAAATAACGAAAAATTTTACCGGGAATATACTTCAGCTGAACTTGGAGAAGTAAAGCAAGGAGCGCTTTTATACCTGAAAACAAAGGCTCATATCGAAATAACAAATCTGGTTGTACCAGAGAAGACAGATGATCCAGATGAGATAAGGGAACTTGCAAAATGGATAAGCAAGCATTTTGGGAGCGATACTCCGCTGCATTTGATAAGGTATTTCCCAACATCGGGATTTAACGAACTGCCACCTACTGATATCAAAATCCTGGAGAAATTGTATGCCGTAGCAAAGAAGGAATTGGACTACGTATATATAGGGAACGTAGCAGAGACGGTGTATAATGACACATATTGTCCAAAATGCGAAACTTTGCTTATTGACAGACTAGGGTTTAACATAGAAAAATACAATATAAAGGATGGGAAGTGTCCAAAATGCGGGACCTCTATAAATATTGTTGGGCAATTTTATTGATTGCAATATGTATGGATTCGGCGCTGGCAATAGACTATATTATAGTGGTGCCAAGCGAGGTTAATGCAGGAGAATGGTTTAATGTCAATATTTCGCTGGTTTCAGAGAAGGACATTAATCTGACAGTTTACTCATATGTTTTCCAGGGTTTAAACTGTGTTGGGCAGGGATGGAACATAAACCAGAAACAAGTAAGTTTATTTGCAAATCAGCAGCAGAACACAGCATTAGAGGACATGGTAAAGCTAGGGACTGAAGAAGGGCTGTATAAATTGCGTATAAAATTTAAATTTGGCAGTACAGAACTAAATGAGACATATACATTAAAAATTAATGCAGCAAATAAAAGTCCAATAGAGGAAACATATTTATATGCGGGTTTGGTAATTGTTTCAATAATCGGTTTGTTTATAGTAATCAAATATAACAGGTGAAAAACGTGGCACTTATAAAAAGTTCAGCTAAAATAAAAATAAGGGTGTTTTTTGAGATAATGGGCTGGCCAAAAGAACACCTTAATGATGCATTGTCAAAAACACTGGATACTATGGAGAATAAACTTAAATGGAAAATATTAAAGAAGACATTTGAGGAGCCAAGTCAGATAGGAAAAAAGATGTTTACGTCCCATGTTGAATTTGAGGCTGAAGCACCGAATCTTGGGGAGCTGTTTACTTTTGTTTTAGCGTTTGGACCTTCAGTAGTAGAGATTTTGGACCCTCCAGAGATGTATCTCAATGCAGGGGAGGTACAGGATATCCTTTCAGATATCTGTTCTAAGGTGTTACAGATGGATAAAGACATCAAGGTTTTAGCAGCTGAAAACAAGCAGTATATGGCACTTATTGAAAAGCTGAAGGAACGGGGAATACTGAAGGAAATGACTCCGAATGACAAAAAAAGCCCAAAATAAGCCCCATTATGTTTTCACTCTGTTGGGACGAAATCGTGGATTCCGGTAAGAAAGGCTTAAATACGCTTCTAGAACACTTAATAGTATTAAAACCTCGTAAACGAAGCTATACGTAGGGATACGGGATAATGCTTCGAGGTTTGCAAACCAAACTCAAAAATAAATCAAAACGTAAAAAAGAAACCTCAAATGGAGGTAGGTGAAACAAAATGGAGAGATTTAAACAGACAATAAAAAGAATCGCAGCTTTAGCAGGTGGAGCAGTAATGGTTGGCGCAACAATGGCTGGCGCATTAGCAACGTTAGACACATTGCCACAACCATTCGTAACATCAGCTGGAGTATTCGATGCCTATATTGTCGTAGGAACAATGGGATGGAACCCTAACTTAGCATTTAACGCAGCAGCAGCAACAGGTTTATCTCAAGACCTAGCAACAGGCATTGATGTAGGAGCAGCTTTTGCACAAAGAGCAACAACTGCCTCGTCAGGCAGCGGACCATCAACAACAGTCAGCGGCGGAACATTGATCAAAGCACCAGGTGACGACTTCAACTATGGAGAAGCAATTGTCAACATTAAACCAACAGGCTTTGGCAAAACAGAGCTTAACGACGTACTTGCTGATGGAGAATACAAAGAAACAAAGGGAGCAAACACAAACAACGTAAAATACACACAAAAGTTGACCTTTGGAGCTGGCACAGCAGGCATTGTGTTTGATGCAGACGACAACGCTGACACACAAGATGCAGGAACATACTTGCACCTTTCAGATGCAGCACTGCTTTACACATATGTACTTGACTTTGACGACACAGTGAAATTCAGCGGAGCTGGATGTAACACAGACTGGGACAAAACAAAACTAGAGATACAGGGAAAGACCTATACTGTTACAGCAGCAACGTGCACAGGTGGTAACTTACTTGACACACTTGAAATGATTTCAGGCGCAGTAACAGTAACACAGGGCGAATACACAACACAGACATACACTGTAGATGGTAAGACCTACGAAGTAGAAGTCTTAATCATTGCAGATAACGCAGTTCCAAACACAGCCCAGTTCAGAGTTAACGGCCAGACAACAGACCCATTAGAGGAAGGCGAAACATTTGAACTTTCAGATGGATTAGAGATTGGCATAGACTATATCTCACCAAATGAAGGCTCAGAAGCTGCAGGAGCAGACCAAGTAACCTTCTACCTGGGAGCTCAAAAATTAGAGCTTGACAACACCAATGAGGTAAAGATAAACGGAGAAACAAACGATGACTATGACTTAACTGCATTATTCACAACAGGAGCAGGAACATTAGACGCAATTACCTTAACGGCACAACCAGGAGACGAACAATGGATACACGAAGACGATAACTTTGTAGACCCACTGTTTGGCGCATGGGAACTTGACTACACAGGCCTTGAAAAAACAACTGAAGAACTCAAAGGAACAGCTTCTTCAAACAAAGGTAAGTTTGCCTTCAACAACGCTGACGGAGACGAAATTGAGATACCAACAATAATGAATGCAGCAGGAACAATTGTCTCATTTGGAGAGAAACTTGGACCAGTAGCACCAACAGGTGTATACATTGACCAGGACAACACTGCAGGAGCAGGCCCAACACTATTACAAGGAATAGGCATGGGAATGTTTTTGCTTGACGACGGAGACATGTGCAGCGTAGATGGTTCAGGTTTGCTTACACAAACAGCATGTGAAAACACACAAATGTTGGTTGTTTCAGCTGGCGGAGAAGCAAGAGTATTCAAAATAACCAAGCTTGATGACGGCGCAGACAACTTGTGGAATGCAGCAGCAGACGACAGCTACGATGTAAAAGACATGTTGACAAGCGAAACATACGACAACTTGGCATTTGGAGTACTTGAAGACGTTGGACTGACAACAATACAGCTTGACACAGGCTCAGCAGACATATCACCAGGAGATGCAACAGCAGACTACCAGGTAATTGCAACAACAATTAACCACTATGGCGCAGGCCACTCAGGTGGAGCAACTGGATGGGCGTTGTTCACAACAGAAAAAGATGCAGAAGTTGACTTAGGTCTATTTGGCGGCGGTCCATTTGGAGCATTTGCCGATGCAGGTGAAGGAACAAATGGTAATTACCTTGGCGGATGGATCTATGTAGAAGCAGACGCTGATGGAGACGTCGAAATACTGACAGGCGGAGGACCAGCATATATGCCAGAGAAAGAAGACTCTGACACGCAATGGGCACTTGACATAGCTGACCAGGACGGAGTATTAGCTGGAAACCAAGCATGGGGAGCACTATTCAAGTACGACTCAGAGAATGACAACAATATCGTACTGTACTACCCAGAAGAAAGAGTCATTGCAGATGTCTACCTTGCACCAACTGGCGCAACATCAACAACTGCAGCATCTGGAGCAGTTAATGTAAACTACATTAACGCTGCAACAGGTATTGCAAGAACAGACCAGGACTTCGAAACACCAACCAAGAACGTAGTCTTAATTGGTGGACCATATGTAAATGAATTGGTAAGCACATTGGCAACAGCTGGAAAAACACAATTAGCAGAGACATACACAGCTGACACAGCAATTGTGCAGTTAATCGAAGATGCATACGGAACCTATGATGCATTAATCATTGCCGGAAATGAGGCAAAAGATACTGCATTAGCAGGTAAAGTCGTAGCAGCAAGATTAACACAGAACCAGTTTATGACTGAATTGAAGGGCAACTTGGTCAAAATCAGCACAGCCGGTGCATCAACAGTCAACGACGTAACCTTTGTTTAAGCTGAGAGAAAAGGTGTAAACCTTTTTCTTTCTTTTTTTATTTTTTTAACCGGAAACCAGCGCAAGCTTTTCTTTAGAAAAGAAAACCTTGGAAAAGAAAAAGTGTTGCGAAAGGATTAAAAACATAACCCATTTCTAATCTCCTATGAACACAATGGAGAAAGTGATAATATTCTTTGTGATAGTTATCCTAGTATGCTTAGTATGGTACAATTATGCATCACAAAGCAAGTCGCAAAATGATTATTTTATCAAGAATGACCTGTGCATACAAATAACGCAAAACATGAAGGCGACAAATGAGAGCCAGTCATGCGTGGACTATTACTGTTATTATGCACCTTATGCACCACCAAAAGAATTTGGGAACCAGACAGAAACGCTTTGTGTTTGTGAGTGCAAGCTGGTTAATGGAACAATCAATACAGTACAAGTGCTTGGATATAACCCAACATATACAAAATCAGGGAGATAATCAACAGATTTCTAAATCTTGGTTAAACCCGCACATAATCTCGGTAAGGTTTGCCAGGTCCTGGTAACCATGATATGCCTTACCGTTGACGACAACAGTTGGGTATTCATATATCACATAGGATTCTCTAAGGGCCTTGATGATACCCAAATCTATGTCCCCGTCCAATGCAAATATAAGTACTTCATTACCAAGCTTTTCTTTCAGGTAAGAAAGGACAATGCCCTGGTCCTGGCATTTGTCACATTGTTTGTTTGAATAAAAGTAAAGCACTATTGTGTAACTTCCATTACAGGACTGCTTTATTTTTTCTAAAGTCAGCCAATCCCTGATAAGCGTGATAGTGTATGTCTTTTTCAAAGCCTTAAACGCAGCGTCATCAACTTTCTGGGCGTTCTCATACTTATCAACTTCAGATGCCATTGATGTTGTTTCTTCGCCTAACCTGTTTGCGGTGCTGATTAAATAATTACATGATATGTTGCTTTCAGTTATGTCAAGGAAAAGGAACTGAAGTTCAGCTTCATTTATGTTTTCCTGCAAATCAGAGATTGTGTTCTGCAGCTGGCTTACTTTTTCATCGCCGACCCAAAGGCCAAACCATACACCTAAGGCAAAGATTATTGTTGTCAAAACTGCTGCCCTGAGGAAAACACTGTTTTGGAAGTTCATTTTACCACTTTATCCAGTCTTTCCTTTTTCCGCGAACAAGTATATACGACAATGCAAAAATCCAAAACAAACCTATCAAAAAGGAATAAGTTATGAAATAAAGCGAATAATGCGGATATTTTTTACGGAAGTCAACTTTTTCTTTGGCAACCTTTAAACCAAGGTATATGACTGTGACAGCCATTATCGTGAAAATTATCGCAAAATAAGTGATGTACGTCGGTTCAAAATATATTGATTTGTAAATGCTCTTGATGAACAAATCAAGGTCAAAACCAACAAGTGATATTGTACGTATAGGATAACTTGCGCTTACAATAAAATCCGAAATAACTTTCGCCAGCGAAATAAGGACAATTGCAATCCAGGCAACTGAAGTTGGGAGTATAAACATACCAAGGCTTCCGTATTTCGGGTTTATTACCATTCCTTTGTAAATCCTCATGTTGTCATAAAAACCAGCATACCAGCGTATCCTTTGTTTTATCAGCGGCATAAACCTAGAGGGCGCTATTGTATCAACATAAGCATTTGCGGAATTAGCAATCTTATAACCTGCTTTTTGTATGCGGAAAGCAATTTCCATGTCTTCTGTCAGATTATGTTCATCAAAACCGCCAAGTTCCTTGATTAAGGAAGTACGGTACATGCTTCCAGGACCTGGGATAACATAAAGGCAGTTCATAAAAGACATCATGCGTCGAAGATAAATTGCGAAAATATACTCAACCCACTGGATTTTCTGGAGCCAATTCTTGGGCTGATGAACCTTCATTGAGGATGTAACAGCACCCATCAGCGGTTCGTTAAAATAACCAACCATACAATTTACAGCATTTTGTTTAAAGTAAGAATCTGCGTCAAGACAGCAAAATAGCTCACCTGACATGATTTTGAGCGCTTCATTTATTGCAGCAGCCTTGCCCTGGGTCGTGGTTGAAACAAATTTGATTAATCCCTGCGTCTCGTATTCTTTGCAAACAGCAAGGTTTTCCTTTTCTTCTGGGCCGTTCCAGGCAATTATTACCTCCTTTTGCGGGTAATCCTGTTCCAGCGCAGAGGTTATTGCTCTTCGTATTGCTTCAACAGTATCGTTCCGGTAAACTGGTATTACAATACTAAGCAGTGGTTTGTGCAGCGGTGTTGGATCAAGGCGTATTTGTTTTTTGTTGTCAAAATAAACAAGAATCCAGAGTATGCTACAGTAAAGCATGAAATACATCATTGCTAATAATCCAATAGCTTCAAGCTCCATGTTTTTCCTCACCAGGTTATATGTTAAAAAGGTTCCTGTTTAATAAATAACTTTGTAAATCCTGATTGCAAAACAGGAGCCATTTATCTGTTTTTGGAGCAAAAGATAAGGTATGCTGTCCCAGAAAGAGAAATTGCTAGTATAATCAATCCAAGCATATCTGTCGTCTGCTACAACCACATAGCTAATTTTTGAGTCATAATCGATAAAGCGGTCTAATGAGGAGGTATTGTGCATCAAAATATCGATTTTATCGGGAGTTGGCCTTGGCGCAGCAACAGTTACATTACCGTACAGCGCTGTTTGTGGCCAGAAAACCGAGTAAACTGTTCCGCTTAGGTTTTGTGAAGACGTAATTATCTCAGGACAATTATAAAATTCTGTATTAAAAATATAATTTGAATGATAAGCTGATATAGCAAAAAGGGGTATCAACAGCAATAAAATTTTCCAATTAAATTTAGAGAGATATTTGCTTGCAAGGATTGCAAAAAGCGGAACAACTGGCAGCAAGTACCGGAGTTCTTTGTGTTCTAACATGAATGCGCTGTATGCCAAAAATAAAACGAGAAAGATCAAAGGGATTTGTATTTCTTTGTTTTTGTAGTCGCGTATTGCAAGAACTGAAAACGCGATTGGCACCAGCAAAACAGAGAAAACAGTGGGTGAATTAACGAGGAAATACCAGAATGGCGAAGAACTTGCCTGCGATACCCAGAACATGCCGTAAACAAAAGAAAATATCGGTGACTCAGTCAACAGCATGTTATAAACCATCCAGGGGATGACTGGGGTAATAAAAACGGCAGTCATTAAAAGGAATTTTTTAAGATTCATCTTTTTTTGCATCCAAAGACAGATGATTATGCTTGGAAAAAGCAAAACAAGGGGATAACGGGTTAAAAATGCAATTGACGCAAAAAATACCGAGAGATATTGGAATTTTTCATTGTTAAGTCCTTTGTAAAGAAAATAAAGCGAAATCAGAAGGAAAAGTGACGCTGGTATTTCAGTATAGCTCATTGTGCTCCAGACAATATGCAGCGGTGTGAACATTAGCAATAAGCTAGCAATTATTCCAGCTTTTGTTCCAAAAAGTTCTTTTGCGAGCAGATATGTCATAACTATTGAAAGGGCGGAAAAAAGTAATGAAACAAATACCATTCCGTTGTCTGAGATATTTAACAAATAAAAGAAAGATAAAATCAGGGGCCAGACTGGCGGGCGTATCAGCTCAAGATAAACATGGCTTCCTATGAACCATTTTGCATTAAGCATGTAAACTGCAGCATCCCAAAGGATTGGCGTTACAGTTTTGAAAGCCAATAACAAGCGAGAAATGACCGCAATTATTAAAATTATCAGGATATCGTATTTTTTAAAAAAATCATTCAACATATTCACCTAAAATTGCTTCAAGAACAGTTGTTGCATAACATCCTTTTGGCAGGATAAAAACAAGCTTAATCAAGTCTTTTGTATTTTTTAGTGTCTTGAAATATTCTACTTTAATCGTTGTTTTTCGCATTTGTCCTGGTTCAGAAAGTTCAGGCATCCTAGGCAACTTGAAATGCTCGAGAGTTATATTTTCATGTTCGAGAATGCCGTTGGTTATCTTTCCAACTTCACCGTCTAGTTTTGTATTGTATCCGACAATTGGAAGCTCATCTGGTAATTGTTCTCCAAGCTTTTCAACTGTCAAATTAAAAATCTCAGACTGGAAAGCATGGATAAACATCCAGCGCAGTTTTTTTTGCAGTTCCCTGAATGCGTTCGCAAAATCTTTCGGGTATTGAACAAGATAATTTAATGGTGCAGCTTCAATACCAAGATATCTTGGCCATATCTTAAGGATAGAACTCCAGTTTCCCCAATTCTCAGCTGCAAACTTGCGTGCATCAGCTGCTTCAGGATTTTCTTTTCCAGGCGCAGTTATCAGTATTTTTACAGCTTCTTCAAAATTGCCCAACAATAACTGCTTTCCAACAAGATGGTTTATCCTGCGTTGTACTCCGAAACGCTGCGGGCCAAATATGTTTGGAATCCCTTTTTTCAATAATTTTCTAAGTTCGTTAATATCCAATGGTTTGATTGGGTTCTTTACTGTTATTGTGAACTTATTCCCGGAAAGATCACCAAGCGTTAATCGTTTATTTGAATATTCAAAATTTTTGAGCAGGATATCCCGCATTCTTAATTTTTTCAGCTGTTCAATTTTCTGGTTCCACACGCTAACACGCTGTGCTGTTAATGCTCGTTTATCTTTGGTACCAGAATAGCCAAAGCGCTTCCTGCTTATGCGAAGTCTTGAAGCCAACTGGTCAATTGCGCGTTGTGTTGTATAATCCCGCTTGACAAGTGTGAAATGTATGTATTCCTTTGGTTTTTTTGGAAAGAAGTCACTAATTTTTTCCAAAATATTTGTGTCAACAGAACAAGTTTTACCATTTGGCAGTATTTCTTCTACTACGAAATCTTCAGGAAATTCCTTTATTCGCCCACCAATTTTTTCCATTTTATTCAAACACCAGTTTTATGTCACCAAAAGAAGTTTGTTCTGGGAACTCGTTGAAAAGCAAATATCCGTATGGATATGGTATTGAATGGAACAGCACAACTCTGTTCTGTTTGTCACTTTTAAGCCAGTTATACAAAGGTTCGTAGTCTGCGTAATCAAATACACGTGCACCAATCAGGTGAGCATTTTGTTTTTCTGCCTCATTAACAAGTCGTTCAGATTGTCCTACATCGTTAACTTCAACTTTGGTTAAGTTCAGTTTTATCCCCAATACGTTTTCAAGCGATGTGAAATATATATATGGAGTTTCATAATATCTAAGACCTGCGGTCTGTTCAGTTGTTTCAGCAATTATTTTTTCATTTAAGTCGATTACAATTGACTGGTTTCCGATTATGACGTAGTCCTTGTATTGTTTTATTGGTGCAGAACCCACAATAACTCCATTTGTCTGCACGCCAATCAATTCAGGAAGATTCATGTCAGTGGGGCAATATACATTTACTCCTTTTTCAGCAAGATAATGCGCTGCCTTTATTTTTCCATCTGAATCGCAACAACCCATCACAACTGTTGCATTATCCCGTAGTGCTTGTTCAACAATGGATGAGATGCCATGAGTATCTGTCATTACAGCCAAATCTTCGTAAAAAAATCTGGTGGTAGGATAGTTTTCAATCTTGTCTGGAAGGACTTCAAACCTGAAGGTTCCTGTTTCATCAGGTGCAAACCAAATATCATTAATTTTTTTGACAATTGTTCCAGAAAAGGCTATAACTTTTGCATCAGAACTGTTAAGGATATTTCTTAATCTTCCGCCCTCGTGCCATCCAATATCAGGCCTAAGCTCTTTGTAATCATAAGAAAGTTTTTCATAAAATGTGGTATAAACATTATTCAGGGTTGGTATTGTAAATGGCGATTGTTTTATCTGGCCGCTTAACCAGTCGCGCATAACACGCTCGCTTTGGACGCCTATTATCGAATTGCTATCAATTTTGATGTATGAAGTACCAATCCTTAGCTTTGAACTGTTAGGCGTTACTGTTACATTTGGTAAACTATATTCGCTGTATTGGGCAGTTTCATCAAGAATCTCATTTCGCCAGGGCATATTGCATTTTGTCCACTCGTCTTTTGCGAGATTGATGTATTCTGTTTGATTAAGATTACAATGTTCAGACAAACTGGCAAGTGTTTCATAGATTACCCCAAGTTCCTCGCAATTACTGCTGTTTAATGCACTTTTGTAAAATTTTATGTAAGGACAGACATCTATCTGGTTAAGTCGCCATAGGATAAAATAAATGTCTCCTTTTGCAAAGTCATCAGCACTTTCCATGTTTGCAATCAATCGCGAAACATAGGCTGTTTTGTCAGGTTCGAGCTGGTCTATCACAAATTTATCGTATTTTTCGTAAACTGTGCTTTTTGTTGTTTGAGTACAGCCAAGAATCAGGACTATGATAAACATCACCGCTAAAAATGCTTTTATACCAAAGTTAACCATAATATCTTAATGAAAGTTATAGTTTTAAGGCTTAGCCACAGAATTGAACGGGATAAGAGATTAACCACCCATGTTGCGCTTGCTTCAAGAGCATTAGGTGCAGACGGGATAATAATATCCGGCGAAAGAGATGAAGGTGTTCTTAAATCAATAACTGATGTTTCAAAGCGCTGGGGCGGGGACTTTAAAGTCGAATACAGGAAAGAATGGAAAACTGTTCTTCGAGAATACAAGAAAAAGGGTTTTGAACTAATACACTTAACCATGTACGGTTTGCCATACCAAGACAAGATTAGCAAGATACGCAAATCAAAGAAAAACAAACTTGTGATTGTTGGATCAGAAAAGGTAAATCCTGAGGTTTACCATAGCGCAGATTACAATCTTTCAGTAACCCAACAACCGCATTCAGAAGTTGCAGCTCTGGCTTTGTTCCTGCATGATTTTTTTAAAGGCAAGGAATTAAATAAAAAGTTCAATAAACCAAAAATAAAAGTTATCCCGCAAGCAATTGGTAAAAAGACAATAAAGAGCGATTAGTTTTCTGGTATTATCTGGGAAAGTCCTGAGGATTTCAATACTTTGTATTTGAAGTCAGCGGCGTTTTTCAATTCTTCTTCGTGGGTCACAATCAGAATCTGAGGTATTGTCTTAATGTTTCGTAATGCAGAAGGCAATGCCTTGATGTCATCCTGGTCAAAACCCATGGTAGGTTCATCAAGAATTAGGACTTCGCTCGGGTTTATGGATGAAACCTGTGCGGCCAAATCTGCAAGAGCAAGACGGTACGCAAGCGCAACAGAAGTTTTTTCTCCGCCAGATAAGTTTGCTATTGGAACTTCTTCGCCCTCTGAAGTAAATGCCAGTGGTTCGTAATCCTTTGTTATGTCCACCGTATACTCTTCTTCATATTTTCTTATTTCCTCAAACTTGCGCTGGAATTCCTGCCTGAAATCTTCAAGGAAATTGTTACGTATGACTTCTCGTATGTTTTTGATGTCGTTTCTTAATCTGTTCAGTGTTTCAAGAACCCCCTTTGCACGTTCGATGCTTTCTTTGCTTTTCTCGAGTTCAAGTACCGTTTCTTTTTCGGTTTCAAACTCGGATTTTCTCTCGTCTAATTCCAATTTTAATCGCGAGTTTATGTTTGTGATGCTCTGTATTTTTGCATAGATAATACTTTCATTTGCTTTCTCTCGTTTAAGCAGCGATTCTTGTTTTTCTACATTAACATAGTCTATTGTTATTTCTTTAAATCTAAAATCTAAATTTTTGAATTCGTTGTTTAGTTCTCCGATATTTTTATTTTGTTCATCCAGGTTTCCAGTTATTTTGTTAAGGTCTTCTCTTAATTTTGAAGCAATCTTCGATGCCCGCATTTTGGGTTCAAGTTCGAGGTTCTCTCGTTGTTTCGATTTTATACTTTCAAGAATCAGATTCTTTGAAATTGTGTACTCCTTGTCTATCTGATTAAGATGCGCCTTTGTTACTTTTTGTTTACAAACAGGACAGTTACCTTCACCTAGTTCTTTTAAGTTTTTGAATTCATCTTCAAGCTTGTCTAGCTCTTTTGTAAAAAGTTCTATTGTTTTTACAATTTCTATGTTCTTAGTTTGAAGCTCTTCAAATTCTTCCACATTTCCGATTTTATCCAGATTTGTCATGATTTCAGTTTCTTTTTCAGAAAATAAACTGATGATACCTTTTGTTCGCTCCATCTCTTTCTGCAGTCGTGATATCTTTCCGTTAAGTTCGTCGTATTCACGGCGTTTGTTAAGCAAGTCTTTAATACTGTTTTCTATCTTTTCCGCAGATGAACTTGCTTTTTCGTATTCAACTTTAAGGAACTGCAACTCACTCTCATCCTTTTTAATTTCGCTGTCAAGACTAAGAATCTTTAGTTCACTTTTAGCAAGATTTTCCTTTAGTTTTTCAAGTTGTTCTAAGCGAGCATTTGATTCAGCAAGTTCTTTTTCAAAATGATTCAGGACGTCTTTCATGTTTTCCCAGACAAGCTTGTATTTTGACAGTTGTAGTATCTTGTCGATATGTTCTTGCCTGTTTTCAGAAGTCATTTCAACCAGTACCCTGATTTCGTCCTGTCTTGTGTAGCTTGTTGTTTCGAAAAGATCTTTAGGTTTTATGTCGGCAGGATAATCAAGAATTTCGAGAATTTTGGCGTTAAGATCCCTTGCGCGGTCCATTATCGGTATTTGCTTGTCGTTCTTCAAGAGAGCCAGGTTTGACTGGTCAATGTTAATGTTTTTGCCCTGGCGTTTTAATCCGCGTATTATCGTGTACATGTCGCCATTTTCTTCGAAAGTTAGTTTTACAGCACCGTTGTTTGAACCGCGCCTCAGTATTGCGCTGTTGCTGATTCCGCCTTCAGTTCCAAAAAGCGCATATTCGATACCCATAAGCAATGTAGATTTTCCAGAGCCAGTCCTGCCTGTAAATACAGTTACACCACTATCTAATTCAACCTGATTCAGTTTATGTGAACGTATGTTCTCAAGCACAAGGCTTCTTATCTTCAAGCAAGAACCCCCTTATGATTTCTATCGCAATATTTTTACGCTTTTCAAATTCGGTGGGCGTGAGTTTTTTACCCAATATATTAATCAGTTGTTTTGCAACCCTTGTGGTGTTTTCGTCATAATTTTGTTTCAGAAGATATTCTTCTTCGATTTCAGAAGCGCTCCTCTTTTTCGTACTTATGAAAGGAGAATTTGGATTCTCGAGTTCACCAATGTACGTTTTTGTAAAAAGGTAACCACTTGCTTTTGTGTGCTCAAATATCAGGTTTCGGTTTATTTCGGATTTTGTACCATTAGACAACCGCCCATTTAATTTGAGTATTAGGATTGGATTGTCACTTGTTTTTTCAATTTTCTCAATACATCTTGCAGTAACCTCTTTCGGGGTTAGGTTTGAACAGTCTATGTTGAGCGAAACTATTTTTCTGGTTGTTATTGGAACTTTGTTAATTGTAGTTTTGCCGTCATTTACCTCAGCAATACAGAAGTATTTTTCAGGGTCGTTTTCTATTTCGTTTAAGTCGTTATAATCTGTAGAACCCGGGTAAACTACGTCTCCTTTTCCAAATTTTGTCTGGAAATAGCCGTGCCAATGCCCACCTGCGTAATAATCAAAGTCTTTTGGTAAAACCGAGGATGGGATGTCTGAGAACCTTTCAGATATGTCAGAAATGATGTGATGGAAGACAAATATCTTGTAGGCACTGTTGTCCTCAACTTTAAGCTGTTGGTAAATCTTGTCTATATTTGCTCTTCTGCCTGCGACACCGCAGATAAAGCAGCCTTTGTAACTCTCTCCGTTAACAATTATTTTGTCATTATCATGTTTATAATATCTGTTTGATGCAAGGTTTTTAAGAAGCCCCATCCTGTCAAAAACAGAAAGCATCGTATCTTCAACACCCATGTCATGAGAACCGGGTACAATGAACATCGGGATTCCCTTTTCCTTTAAGCGGGATAATTGCTCAACAACAAAAATCAGTGTTCTGGTTGGAGGTCTGGCTACATCAAAAAGGTCACCAGAATGTATCACGAAATCAACATTTTCGCTGACGCTCTTATCAATAACCTGTTTGAAACTTGAATAGAAATCTTTTTCCCGTTCAAGTATCCGCGCTTCAGTTTTTCCTAGGTGTGTATCACCTACATGGACGAACTTCATAGGAATACCTTTAATCTGTCCCTATAGTACTGATGGTTTTTGAGCGTAAGCTCTCGTCAGTTTTGAGCGTGTTCTCAAAAAGGAAAATTTTTACAGGGATTGGAAAATCTATGAATGGAGAAGTTATTATAGCTTCACCTTTGTCAAGTATCTGAATCTCTGCGCTTTCATCGCTTATGTTCTGGCTTGCAGAATTAACAACAGCATCCCTGTCAATTGGTGCAGGTAAACCAAGTATCACTTTTGTGTTCATCTGCGACAAGATCTCCCGCGGAAGCAGAGATGGCATTTGTGTGATTGCACAAAGTCCTACCTTGAATTTTCTTCCTTCGCGAGCTATACGTTCAAAGATGTTTGTTCCTTCACTAAGCGCTTCTGTACCCAAAACGCGTGGCGCTTCTTCGAATATTACAAGAACTTCAGGGTATGTGGTGAAGTTCTGCGGATTAACCTGTTTTGCGTTACGATATTCAGTATAAATTCTGTTCAATATCGAGGAGCTGATTATTTTTTCAGTTTCTTCTCCGACCATCGATGTGTCAATAATTATTAAACGCCGGTTAAGGACAGCCTTTCTTATTTTTTCATAAATTGAGACTTCTTTTTTTGGATTTGTATCAAAGACAATACCTTTGTCCCCGTTTAATTCAAGTGAGTGGCAAATCTTTCGCTTAAGTGCAGCAATTGTTGCTTTCTGTATCTTTTGTCCGAACCTCTCGAAAAGTTCATCAGTCTGTTTGTTCAGCAATTCGAGTACCCATTTGTTCCCCATAGTTCTACTGAAAAGGTCCATCGCTTCTTGCTGTACACCGCTAAGTTCGATTATCCCGAAGAAATCTTCAGGTTCAAGGTCTTCAGTATAAATCTTAAGCTGTTCTGAACCTGGGACGTCCTGATAGCGGGGAGAGAAGTAAAATATTTTTTCTTTTAATGGATGGTCGCGCAAGCCTTTTGAGCCGCGTCCGCCATAATATTCATTATGCGGGTCAAAAACAATTGAGGAATAATCATCCAACTTAAGCAATCCACGAAGGAAAACTTTTGCAAAGTTTGATTTTCCTTTTCCTGTTGCTGCGACAACAAGCATATGGTGTGATATCAGCGATTTTGCAGGAAGCGAAACAGTTACTGAACTTAATTCGTCTGCGCCAAGCCTTAGGTTGCCAATTGGGATTTCTCCCTTGTTGTTTATGAAACTAAATGCCTGCGAATCAACTGTTGTTACATCCATAAAATAACCAGGTAATGTCCTTGGTGGAACAAATTTTCCGTTTCGTTCTATCTTGAGAAGTTTTGCTTCACACATGCGGTAGAACCTGTCTTTGTCATCAAAAAGTTCAAGGTCATCTCCGTATTCAAGTTTTTGTCCTGCGATATCCTCAATGAACTGGTCGGGGATAAGCGAAGAAATGCCCATGTTAACGACTTTCAAAAAGAACCTGTCTTTTGTTTTTGAATCAACACAATTAAGGAGGTCCCCAACATCAACTTTTGCATTAGAGTGTAACCTAATTATTATCCTTCCACCTACACTGCCCCTAATCACTTTTCCTATAGTTTCCATTTTATCAATCCAAAAGGAATTCTTTTACGTTCCATGGGATATGTTCAACAAAATTGTCTGGGAAATAATTCATCGCTTCTTTCTTTGGAACCCACTTAACTTCAACTAAATCATCATTTGCTTTTGGTTCTCGTTTATCTACAGGTTCAACAAGGAACCACACAAAGACAACCAATCCACGTTTATTGTTTACGTATTGCCTAAGCATATGAGCATCAAACATTCGTTTTACTTTTATATCTAAACCAGTTTCTTCTTTCATTTCGCGGATTATTGCCTGTTCGGGTGTTTCTCCAAGTTCTATCCTTCCACCTGGAAAATGCCATTTGCCACCCAGATTCACTGGATGCGGGCCCTCTTTCTTTTTGCCTATCAGTACTTTTCCATCCTTGTGGATTACAGCATTTGTTACAAGAGTAAAATAGTCAAAACTCATTTTTTCACCTGTATGCGCGTTCATCAAGAAGATCGTGCATTATTGTTGATTTTTCATCGTCTTCGATGAAATCTTTACCAAGTTTTTTAGCTAATGCCTTTACTTTGTGTTTAGTTAAATCTTTTTCGTTATCCCTGATGCGTGCTATTTTATCGATTGATAACAGCGGATAAGGATAGCCCAATAGTTCAGGATCACGGCAATAGTAAGCAATTTTACCCAGCAACACCAGTTTTTCAGAAGTTGGGTATTCGCGGTCAAACTGGATTCGGTAACAAAACTTGCTCTTTTCATGGAATTTTACAACATCAGTTTCCCCTTCGCTGTAAAGCCATTGCTTAAGACTGTTTTGTTTGTCGTGTTTGCACAAGCAGCCAATAAGCGGTTTTTCTTCTTTTTCTAACCTGCAGGTTTTACATACGCCAATGATATGCACCCCTCTGTTTTTACAAAGCTCCAACGTATCAGAAATTATTTTCTTGTGGAATGAGTTAAATGCAACAAAAGAGCCATCAACAAGCATTATATCGCCAGGAGACATTTGTTCAACCAGCTTTTTTGTATGGTTCCATTCAAGTATTGAACGGATTACGTTTGGCATTTCATCAAGTTTTGTGTTAGGGATTGTAAACTGTGCCCAATCAAATTTTGGAGAAAGGTCAAATTTAACATTTTCTTTTGATTTGACTATGCCTAAATTAAAATCGTTTTGTTGTTTTTCGGTCCGCTCTTTTTTATGGTATTTGACATGTCCAATCCGAAGTTTTGCAATAAGCCAATTCCCGCCATCCACGATGATACAGCTTCCACCATCCACGGCATAGATATTGTTCGCGGGTTCAGCGATATCAAACCCTAGAAAACTCTCAGCAGGAAATTCAATTTTAGAACTTAGGATATTCCTGGTTTTATCCAGAAACTCTATGATGTTTTTCATTATCTTAATATATGTCTTATCCTCAACAATTCATTTTTTAAGTGAACCATTTTAGTTTCATCTTTGCCGATTTCAGCTTCGATTTTGCGTAATTCATGGATTAATGCTTCCTTTTTAGTTTTGTCTGTGTTCACTTCATGCTTTAGTTTATGATATTCTGCAAGGTAATGATGTATATGCCTTCTCAATTCTTCAACAGACATTTAATCACCAAACTCCCCTAATTTTTTTTGTTCTTTTTTGTTCTTTACCCGTTCAAAGGTAAGCCATGTTTTTCTGACGTATTTGTTAAGCCATTCCTTGTTTTTTAATGCTTTCTCTACGAACTTAAGCGTCACTTCGTCATGGGGATATCCAACTCCAATTGGCATGCCAACTGCCTTCGCTATCTCATCTATCTTCCAATCACGTGTGACTTTAGCAAGAATAGAAGAAGCGCCAACCTCGAGATAGTTCTTGTCCGCGTAATTCTCGCAAACAATCCTGCACTTATGGCTGATGAATTGTGATAAGTACTGTTCAAAACCTTTTGGATTTGGGGACGGGCAGTCAATTATTGCGACATCTGGCTTAAGTTCATTTATAAGCTCGGCAAATTTTATCGCTTCAAGTTTGTTTAGGTTTATACCTACTGCATAACGCTGGTCTATCTCCTGGGGAGAAACCTCGATTATGCGATAGTCTTTTGCTATCTTTTGTATTTTTGGGAATAGGGCTTCACGCTGTTTTCTGGAGAGCATTTTTGAGTCTTTAACCCCTATTTCTTTTAGTTTTGGCAAGTCGCTCTTCATGAATACAACACCAGTTATAATCATTGGTCCGACTATTGGACCGCGGCCAGCTTCTTCAACCCCCATTATAGTCTCGTCTGTTTTGGACATATCAATATTTAAAAACTATATAGTACTTTAAAAATTGATTGGCATGAAAAAAATAATGTACTTTTTGCTGGCGGTAGGCGTTTTCGCCATGTTCTTTTTGCTAGATACAATAACCAAGATTGAAGCTCCTTTGATTGAGCTGTCAAAGATGCCAAGATGTGATAATAACGAGGTTGTTATAACAGGCAATCTAAAATCAGATATAATAAAATTTGCTGATAACAAAATAAAACAGGGCACTGGAGAGTCGTATTTTAGCAACCACTATTATTTTAAGAATCTGGACATGAATCTCGCAGAATGTGAATTTGCTATAAGATACGAATTTGCTTATGATGAGCTTCATAGCGAGATGAGTGTATTGGTTAAGATTTTTAATGAAACAAACCTCGCAATTTTGGACACATCTGCATTCTTAAGGCCTGTAAATGTTCTTTTGCGTTCAGATGAAGCTGTGGCAATTGCTAACAACCAGAGCATCAGCTTTGATTATTACAATCTTATCATTGACATACCGCATCAGACGTTTATTTACAAGTTCTATAAAAATCTTATACCTGAGGGCAATGTTTTGGTTTTATCGATAGACGCGCAGTCAACAGAGATGCAGAAAACAACAACACCGATTACCGAAGCTACTCCAATCGTTTAAAGCTTCTTTGTAAGAATCTTTAGCAAGAAAACTATATCTTGAGCTGGTTGTGTCCGAACTGGATGATCATGTCAACATCCAGCTTTGGGACATCACAAGCTCCGTAACAGCTTCCCAACCAGATGTAAACGTTTTTACAATATTTTTTGAGAGAATCAGCTATTGCTGTTGCTTCTGGCTTTAAACCATCTGGCAGCTGGACAAGTACAGAACCTGGCTTTTCTTCAAGCAGTGTCTTTGCTATTTTATCCAGCTCAAAATCGTAATTTTCCATTTCCACCAGTACCACAGTTTTATTAATATCAGTTTTATTAATAAAAATATGGTATTTGAACAATTTGCAGAACGGTTGTTATTCTCAATACTTATAGGCGCACTTGTTGGAGTTGAACGAGAACATGCGAGAAAAGCGAGTGAAGAGAAAAACTGGCCAATATTTGGATTAAGAACAACAGTAATTTTCTCAATACTTGGTTTTCTTTTTACATACCTTGCACTAGAAACAAATAATCCTTCACTGATATCTATTGGCGCATTGGCTGCATTACTCCTGACAACAGTAACATACATCTCAAATGTCTGGCTAAAACAACATACAGGTTCAACAACATATATCGCGATGATGGTTGTCTTTTTTAGCGGCGCAATTGTTGGTCTTGGCGGGTATACAAATTATCTTATCGCAGCAACATTGTCAATAACAACAACCGTAGTACTTGTCCTGAAAAGAATGCTTGTCGGATGGACGCATAAACTGACTTATGGCGAGATAATTGCTGCACTTAAATTTGGCATAATAGCGTTCATAATCCTTCCACTTTTACCAAACAAACCAATTGATCCATTCGGAGTGTTTAATCCGTTCCAGATATGGTATGTAATTGTGCTGGTTTCAGCAATTTATTTCGTATCTTATGTTGCAATGAAACACCTATCATACAAAGGATTGTGGATTTCTTCATTTTTTGGCGGTTTTATAAGCGGTAGCATAACAGTTTACCAGTTAGCTGATTGGCTAAGGAAGAAAAAGGGATTGTTTAACTCGGTTGTTTTCGGCGTGTTTTTAGCTTGTGTTACAGCGATACTTGGCGATTTAATCGTCATAATTTTTGTTTTTAATGCACTTGATTTGTTGTATCTTATACTGCCGGCAAAATTAATCGGCATTTCTGTTTTGCTGGTGTTTGCATTAATCTCTTATGAGAAAAACAAGAAAAAACATAAGGTTGAACTTAAACTTGAATCCCCATTCGCAATTATACCTGCATTGAAATTTGGGTTGCTTTATCTTGCGTTAATCGCTTTAAGCATGGGTTTAAGTTATTATTTCGGGAGCCTTGGATTGATTCCAGTAGCATTTTTCGGGAGCCTAGTTTCATCTTCAACAGTCATTGCTTCAATGGCTAATTTGTCAAATGTTGGAACAATTGGATTACGTACAGCTGCGCAACTCATAATTTTTGCTTCGATAGTTGCAATGATGGTTAAGGTACTTTGGGTACAACATGCAAAGAACATAAAATTAACAAGACAAACCTTATTTGGTGTTTCTGCAGCATCGATAGCGATGGCAATAACAATGGTTATACAGTTCTACATACTTTAGAAAACCTGATTTGGAGAATCTGGTGCAACAGCTTTTCGGTATTCTTTTATGAATTCATCAAGGAAACCTTCGACATTCTCGTTCCTGAGCAAACCACCGCAAGCATGAGTGTGGCCGCCGCCGCCAAAATCAGGAACTTTGCCAGCAAGAGTCCTGATGATGTTTACAAGATTTATATCCAGCGAAGTCCTAAACGAAAACTTGAACTGACTATCTTCGTTAAGTATGAAAATATTTGTTCCTGTTTTTTGATAGGAAATGTAATCAACATATACCCTGATGTGCTTAAACCTAGTTTTAATCCAATACATGTTTAATTTTATATCAGGATATGCTTTTCGCGAGAATTCAACTTCCCTGAACTCTTTTTCAAAGACGTCTTTTGCTATTTTGTAATCCTCGCTTTCTTTTACTTTTTCTACTGCTTCGTTAAAGCTGCTGGATTCATCAAGTATTGTTACTATCTTTGATGCACCTTTTATCTGTGTAAAGCTGACAACAAGATTAAACGGGAGCATGTTTGCCAATTCTTTTTTGTAGACATCTTTTTTCCAAAACTCTGTTTCCTCAAGACATTTGTCCCAAAATGCCCCGATCTCAGCTATCCATCCAAGATTTTCAAAACCCAACTCCTTTAATGCACAATAAAGGAGATATGAAACTGATACATGCGTATCAAAATCAATGCTAGTAAAATAATCAAAAACTTCCAGACGTTTTTCATGGTGATGGTGGTCAATAATCTCAACATTGTAACCCTTCAATGCAGCAATAAGGTCTGAACCTGGGATATAGTCCACAAGAAGCACTTTTTCAGGGTTTTGTTTCCTTAATTTTTCTATAACGACCTGTTCAAATCCTATGGTTGCCGGTATAAAGTATCCTTTTATGTTAAGCTTGTTAAAAAGCCGGTAAAGAAGCGAAGCTGAACAACAACCATCCATGTCAAAATGGTGGACAACCGTTATTTCGCTGAATTTTTCCCATTCGTTTATACGTCTTTTTAGTTCTTTGATAGATTTTTGCATGTCAATATTCCTTCTTTTATGACAAATAGTACAGGTAGGAATTGTTCAGATACCCATATATTTGTTTTGGTGTGGCTAGAGGTTTCGTCTGCCCTGAATTCTCCTCCAAGCATCCCAATATAAGGTATTATCTGGTCTGTCATGTGGCTGTCTAATGTAGACTCCGAATCGATCTCAGCCAGCAGCTTTTTTGCACATTCTTCGCCAACTTTTTCAGCGGGTTTTCCAAGTTTTCCTAATGATTCGGCTCCAAGCTTACAGTTCTCGTAATGGTTGTGCGCGTGAATGCTCGAACCTATAGAGAAAGTATCAACGTAATCTTCATGGATTTTGTCATATTTTGTTTCGCCAAATCCGTGCTTAAATCCTTTAACCTGTCGTTCAGCAACCTGCGCTTTTTGCAGTTCTTTTGACGCAACGCTCCAGACATCAGTCTTTAACAGTTTACCTCGTTCTAAAATCTTGATTTTGTGCAGTTCAGCAGGTTGGATACGCAGCTTAACGCGCCCGCCACCTTTTGGATAAAAACCATATTTGCTTATCTCAAGTTTTAATTTCGCACCCATCTTTTCGAGGTAATCGCAAAAAATATGCTGTAAATACTCGATTGGAGGGCACATTGTCACGTTTGTTCCGCCAATTACGTCAAAAGTAAATTCTTTTTTTGAAAAGATTGCAGCAGGAAGCAAAGCTTGCAGGACAAGAGTAATTGAGCCCGCAGTTCCAATGTCCCATGAAAAAGAACCGCCTTCGATGTTGTCTGGCTCAAAAATTATTTCAGTAGAACCAACTTCAGCACCTTTAAGTTTTGCATTACAGATATCTGCTACAGCTTTTACGGCAGTTAGATGCTGGGGCCTAAGGCCGTTCGGTTTTCGGTTAGCACGAATATTGTAAATCCTAACTGGTTTCTTTGTCAAAGCAGAGAGCGCTACGCTTGTCCTGATTATTTGGCCGCCACCTTCTCCGTAGCTGCCGTCAATTTCTATCATGTTCAAAGCTTTTCAAGAAGTTCTTTGGCTTTAAATGCGTCATCTCTTTTGATTATCAGTGATATATCCCTGTAACAGCTTATTATCCCGATTATGTTAATGTTGGCATCAGCTAACAGCTTTAATGTGTGCGCTAGAACTCCCGGTGTGTCTATCGCTTTTTCAGGATGTATCATTGTCAGGGCGCTTAAGCCTCTCCTGTAGTCAATGATGTGTTTTTTGTATATGTTTGTGATTTCCAATGCAAGTACATCATCGCAAAGGATAGTCAATGTGTTTTGTGATATAACCGTTTCAAAAACCCTATAACCCTCGATGTAATTCCTGAACGTGTTAATCACTGCAATCATTTCGTCTGGATTGATTCCAAGAACAATTAATGAAACATTGTTTTTGATGTGGGTCGTTTCCTTCAAAAGCTTCTTGATTAAATCAGTATTGACTTTTTTTGCCATGTCACACTCAAAAAATTATTTAGTTATATATCTTTAGGGAGAACAAATTTTATTCCTTTTTCAAGCAGTCGTTCGATTATCTTAAAGAAATCCTGGGTTGTTTCGACGTGGTCGTGAATCAGTATTATGTCAGTGGAACTTGGATGATTCAGGCCTCTGCACTGTTCTGGCAAGTTCTCTTCCATTCGTTTGAAAATGTCTTCAATTGTGTCAAGCCCTTTTCGAAGCCTCCAATCATGGGTATCATAGGTCCAAACAACATCTGCGTCTTTTTCGAGTTTTGCGTTTTTGTACCATTTGTAGTTTATTCCTTCGAATTTTGGCTGTTTGTAACTGAATCGTTTCAAAATATTTTGGATGGACTGGATATGTTCGGTCGCAGATTCTGGCCAGCCCAGCTCAAAATCATCGCCGCCACCTTTGTCGCCGTAAGGGAAGCGGAAAACCTTGAGCAGTCGCTTGACATTAACTTTTTTGTAGATGTCCTCGATGATTTCATCGGTGCGTTCGATTTGCTCAAGACATTCATCAGTAGTCAACTTGGAAAAGTGCGGATGATTGTAAGAATGGCTGCCAATGATGAAACCCTTTTTTATTGCATAAATCGCAAAATCTGGACGTTCTTTAAGAAATTGTCCCCTACAGAAAAATATTGCGGGAATTTTCTTTGAAAAAAGGAAGTCAACTTTCTGCTTAAAATCCGGAGAAGGGCCGTCATCAATTGTCAGATAAGCAAATTTTACCATTTTCAGAGCAGTGGCAGGGTTCCGACTAATTTGTCTATTTTTTCGTCTTCATCAGGACCTAAACCCAAAGCAGTTATTGTGCCAGGAGGTATCTGAGTCAAACCAGCATCATGTATCAGTTCATTAGTTATGCCCAGTGCTCCAGCTGCTTTCTTTATCCGCAGCAAGTCTTCTTCAGTTTCGACCTTTAATACGACCTTTTTCTGTCCTTCAGAAAACCATTCCTTGAAAAGCTTAGGATTCTTTTCCTTGCATTTAAGAGCAGTAGAAACTGCGGCATGAGCGACCGCTGCAGCTAGCTTCCCTTTGCCAAGCTCAATGTCCTTTCGAACTACAATTGCCTGCTTCATAAATGAAAGATATATCAAAAAGATTATAAAACTTATGTTATTCTAAAGAGACATGACAAAATTGACATGTACTTCCTGCAAAATGGATGTAAGCATAGTTTCAAATTCTGCTAGATTTAAGTGCCCAAATTGCGGAAAAACAACAATAGTCAGATGTGGAAAATGCAGGCGTATATCTACAAAGTACAAATGCCATGAATGTGGATTTGAAGGGCCATAGAGGGATTAGAATGGGAAAAACACCAGCAAAAGTTATAGTCACAATGAGAGTTCTTCCAAATTCTCCAGAAACAGATTTACACCGGCTTGGAGACAATGTTGAACATAAAATTGTAAAATATGGCAAGATGTACAAACGTTCAATGCAACCAATAGCTTTCGGGATTAATGCACTGGTTTTTGCATTTATGATGGAAGAAGCGGCAGGCGGAACTGATCCTGTAGAAAATGATGTAAAAACCGTTGAAGGGGTCGGAGATGTTGAAGTTACTGACGTAACAAGAATGATGGATGTTCAGGACTTATAGTTTTATAATATTGTAATTACTATTCTTATTCATGGATTTGTTCAAAAAGACAGTTAATGATATCAAATCGTTAAAAATTCAAGGAGCTACAAATGTAGCTAAATATTCTATCGAGGCATTAAAGCACAAGGCAAAGAGTTCCAAGGCAAAAACAAGAGCTGCCTTTATCAAAGATATGAACACAGCAAAAAATGTTCTTTATGCAACGAGAATTACTGAGCCGCTAATGCGAAATTGTTTGAGGTTCATGACGTATTCATTGGAAGACAGCAATATCCAGGATGTAAAAGATTTGAAAAACCTTGTTTACATTACTGGAGACGATACGCTCTCAAGAATAACAAAAGACAAAAAAATAATTAGCGAAATAGCAGCAAAAAAAATTGAGAACGGCATGACTATACTTACACATTGCCATTCTTCGACTGTGATTGATGCGTTCAAATTAGCAAAAGCAGAGGGCAAGAAATTTTCAGTAATTTGTACTGAGTCAAGGCCGCTTTACCAGGGGAGAATCACTGCAAAAGAAATCGCGAAATCAAAGATTCCAGTTACGATGGTGGTTGATTCAGCTGTTTCAACTTATATTCGCGATGCAAGCATGGTCTATGTTGGAGCAGATTTGGTAACTGCAGACATAAATCTTGCAAATAAGGTTGGAACATTATATGTCGCACTTGCAAGCAAAAGAGTTAATATCCCATTTTATGTTTTAGCTGAACTTGCGAAGTTTGACCCAGAAACAATTTTCGGAAAACCAGGACAAATAGAAATGCGGGACCCGAAAGAGATATGGGATAAACCTCCAAAAGGACTGCAAATACTTAATCCAGCTTTTGATTTGACTCCGATGGAACTGATAAGCGCCTTCATAACACAGGCAGGCATCGTACCCCCAGCCTCATTTTTGGATATTGTCAAGGATAATGCGCCATGGATCCTTAGAGGGCTAAGATAACAAGATTTTTAAATTTCTAAAATGTTAAACATTCATCATGGCAATGGTGAGGTTTTGTAAAAGTCTAGTTTTTGTACTTGCATTATCCTTTTTAATCCTGAACTTGGCAAATGCGCAGGAATTAATGATAACCAGGGAAGTGCCTGCCCAAGTAAATTTAAACCAGGATTTTACTGTTAATTTGGTGCTGACTCAAACAAATTTGCCAAATTTTGATATTTCTGAATTTTTGCCAAAAGACTGGAGGATAACATCATGGAGCGTAAACGGCAATAACACACCACTAACCTATGAAGTTGCCACTGTTGAATATATTGGAAAGATAAGAGAGTCAAATATATGGAAATTTAGGAACCAGACAACAACGCAGATAACAATAACATACAAAGTAAAAGCAGTTACCAATGGAGAGCAAGAGATTATCGGAATCTGGATATATCCTGGAAATTTTGGTACAAAAACGAATGATTTATTTGTTGGAGCTGGAGCAGCAACTTCTGCTTGCGGGAATGGAATCTGCGAAGCATTAGTTGGTGAAACTGCATTAACATGCGCGCAGGATTGTAAATTTGTGACAAAACCCTATATTTGGATTGCAGTTCTAATCTTAGCACTTTCAATAATCATTGCCGGACTTGCGTATAGAGAATACAGGAAATATGGTTTCCATTTAAGATTTGGCGCAGGAAAAATAGCACCAAGACCAATTGTTAAACCAACAGTTAGACCTGTGATGCAGAGAGCTCCGGCAAGGCCAATGCCGCAGAGAGCTCCAGCAAGATCAGCTCCAGCAAGGCCATTACCATCACGACCAGCTTCAGCAAGACCTGTGCAGCCAAGAGCCATTGCTCCGGCAAGACCACTACCATCACCAAGACCTGTTGCTCCAGCACGGCCATTTTTTAGGATGCCTGGGCCAGTTGCACCACCACAGCCGCAACCAAAATTTAAAGCAATGCCAGCAAAAGAGAGATTACCGCAGTTATCGGAAAAACCAAAAGTAAAGAAATTCGCTGGAGACAAACACACAAAATTCTATAAGAAAACACTCAAGAAACTAGAAAAAATCAGAGAAGAGCTTGAATAAACTTTAAATTATAGTCTTTTTTCTATATAATTACCAAAAAGGGGTTAATTTGGAGATTAACATCAAAAACCCTTATAAATCCAGGTGGATTTATAACCATTAAGTGATGTCAGGGGGACAAGAGTCTGACAATGATAACAAAACAGGTTATACTTATTCTGTTAATAAGCATAGCAATAGCTGGGGTAGGTAATTACATTCTCACTGGCCAATTTACTTCTGCGAGTTCAGACTCAAATTCAATCAGCGAATCAGTAGGCATTAAGATTGCTAAAGGCGGGATTACAGAGGTAGGACTTCCTGGAGAAAAAATATCAGAAGAGAAAGGAATCCCTGAAGGCGGGAAAGGTGGTATAAGCGGGATAAAACCTGAAGCAGGTGGGATTACGTGCACTAGTTATTGCGATATGGAAACCTGTTCGTCGCATGGACCAGACTGCATGTGGGACGGAGAAATTGGTGTTTGTTATGCTGCGATGATTGGTGATTGTTCTTTCATATCTTCTTATGATGATTGTGTTGGAGAAAGGGCTGGTTATGCTTCTCCAACAGCTGGATGCGGATGGATGGGAGTATGTGCACCATGCGCCAGTGTTCCACCAGGCCCAATGTGCAATGAGGTGTCTGGCTGCACCTGGAACGGTGAGATGTGCATTGGTATAACTTATTGTGCTACTTGCGATTATGATCCAATGTGTTGCGGCGGAAATGGCGGTTTTACAACTGATGGCGGAATGACGTGTTTTTATGATCCTGGATGTTCATCTATGTGCACAGAATGCAGTACAGCTTTTCCGCCAATGTGCGACATGAACTATTGTGCAAATCCTTCAGAAGTCTGTATGGACAGCGGTTTGATGGATGGAGGAGCATGCATGTGCTGTGACCCATCAAATGAGATGGATGGAATATGTTGCGATTATGAAAGCAGTTCAAGCCCAGACTGCTGCGTCTATAGTTCAGAATGTTGTGGAGGTTATGGAGGTTATACTCCAGATTATAGTACAAATTGTTATGATGATAGTTCCTGCACTGACCTTTGTTTAGAATGTACAAAATCAGGATATCCAACATGCGGTGGATACTGTGCAGATCCTGATGAGATGTGCGTCCCAGGCGATGGCTGCATGTGTTCAACAGCAGAATGTACTCCCGATGATTGCTGTTTAGGTGACGAAGGAACAGGTTATTCAAATGGAACTGATTGTTTCTCAGATGCATCATGCACAATTCAGTCTTCAGTTATGCCAGAGGGTACAACATGCGATGCAGACATAGACTCATGTACAAATGATGTATGCGACGCTTTTGGGAGTTGTGTCTTTTCATCGTGGCGTGATACAGATGCTGATTTGTATATAGACTGGTTGTGTGATTCAGGAAACGATTGTGATGATTTGGATTGGAACATAAATCCAGGTGCAATAGAAAACTGCATAAATGGGATTGATGATAACTGTGATGGCAACACTGATTGTGCTGATATGCAATGCTCAAGTGACCCAGCTTGTCTGCCAATTTATACAGAATTCAACGGAGCAACAACAGATTTCTCCGGTGTTCCTGACTTAACACAAGTCATTGGTTGTATTCTTGAGGACACGACTTATGGTATGATAACATGGACAGATCTAATGGGCGTTAATGTTGTTGGTGCTGATCTTGATGCAAATATAAACATAGGCAATGGTTTCATCTCAATCAATGAAGCTGGATTAGACCCAAGCTTGGGCGGGTCAGCGCATCTTAAGATTTACAATTTTGGTTGTGCTGGGTTTACACAACTTATGTATCAAGCTGGATTCTTTGGTTCGGCTGTAGATGTAATCTCGGGAGGCATTGACTGTGTTGTTGCTGGCATGTGCCAAAATGTTGTGTGCGCAGACAACACATTGGAGTTTGATGTCGGTGCATTAGGAAGCGGTTATGCGCCTTTACCACCGGGTGGCGGAACTGTGGGCGCATGCGGAACCATCAATAGTCCAGGTTATTATAATGTTATAGGACCATTAACTGACCCAATCCCAAATGATGTTGTTCCGTGCATAAGCATTGAATCAAATGATGTGATATTTGACTGCCAGGGGTTTAGCATAACAAACGGCGTTAATGATGACGCTATTGTTTTTAATTCTTCAAATGTTACAATAATGGGATGTTCAGTATCCAATTGCGGAGATGCTGTATTTTGTAATGCAGGTTCTGAATTTGTGATATACAACAATACATTTTCTAACAATAACGATGATGGCATAGAACTCTCAACCTGTGCGTATGGAAACATAACACTTAACACAATTAATGTAAACACCATGAACGGGATACTTAGTGCTTACACAAACCATACTGTAATTGATGATAACGGTATAACAATGAATGGTAACACTGGAATTGATTCAGACCATGACCGGGACTTCACGATATCGAGAAATTCAATATTATCAAATACAATAGCAGGAATTGAAGCAAGTGCAGATAATGATTTTGATATTGGACCAACAAATACTATACAGTTAAATAACAACTATGGTATAGATGCGTCAGGTTCAGTAAATTTTGTTATACACAATAATACAATAAATTCAAACAGCTGGGACGGAATACTCATCGCAGCAGACTTGTTTTTCAATATAACTGACAACCAGATATTTGCAAACGGATTTGCAATAGCGGGCCATGGTGTTAACTTTGATGGTACTGATTTTTCAATAGTAGCGGACAATGCAGTATACAATAACTTCGGTGAAGGTGTGTTTGTTTTCAGTGGTTCAGACAACAATTGGGTACGCCGAAATAACGTAACAGGCAATCAGGCAGATGGTGTCCGCATTGCATCAAATTCTAATTACAACAATGTATCTGACAACAATGTGACAAGCAATATTGTAATGGGCATCTGGATTGGTACAAGCTGTCAGAACAATACAGTCTGGAACAATTTCATAGCATGGCATCCAACAAATGGAAGAGATAATGGAGCAAACAACAAATGGAACATAGCAAAATCACCTGGACCTAACATAATCGCCGGAAAGAACATTTCTGGAAATTACTGGGACGATTATACGGGCGCTGACACTACAGGGGATGGAATCGGTGACACTCTTTTATCTCATCTTGATGGAGCACTGCAAGTTGGAAATGGTGATTTTGGGCCGCTCAAAAATAACATCTATATCTATAATTGCACTAACATAACTACGTCAGGAATTTATGCGCTGTATAACGATATCATATCTCCACCAGATTTAGTGTGCATAAAAATAAACGCGTCTAATGTCATAATCTACGGAGACGGTCAAACAATAAGCGGGACCAGTGTATCAGGCAGCAAAGGCATTTACACATTCCTGTCTGGGGCACCCTTTTATCTAAATAACATAACCATCAAAGATTTGACAGTTAAAAGCTGGGAGTACGGCATACATTTTTATGCCACAGAAAATAGCACAATTGATCATGTAACTGCAAATCTGAATACGTTCAGGGGTTTGAAGATAGATTACAGTTCATTCGACAATATCACAAACAGCAATATAGATTCAAGCACTGGAATGAGCGTATTTGGTTCATCAAATGTAACAATACGCAATAACAGCATCAAAGGTTATGCATACATAGGTTTAGACCTTGATTCATGCGATCATGCATTGGTCGATAACAACACAATTGATTCAAGCAAAAGCGATGGAATACATGTAACAAGTACAATACTTCCATCACTGCCATCACATGATAATAGATTCACAAATAACCTGATAATCAATAATGGCTTCTTTGACGGTTCTACCCATTTATATGGCATCGAGTTTGGTGACGGGGACGCTTATAACATATTCATAAATAATACACTCTATGGCAATGATGGTTGGGATTTGCGTGCAGACTATGCAAATGAGCTAGGCACTGCTACAGGTAACATATTTGGTAGCAACTATCCGATAAAGATTGACTTCACATATGGTGTAAGCGGAATTGCGATGAAAGGTGTTGCAAGTCCTCCAAGCGATCCGTCTGGTCTACATAACATAAGCAATTATCTGAATGCCACAGATTTTGGTTCTGGTTCATGGCTTAACATAAATGTATCATATACTAATTCAGAACTTGGCAATGTAAATGAGAGCACGTTATCAATTGCAAGATATAATGGCAGCTGGGAGACAGACACATCAAAGTTTGCAAACAATTATGGGATTGATACTGCAAACAATGTTGTTTATGCAAACATCACAGGTTTCGGAAGCACATTTGTACCGCTTGGAAACTTATCCGCATTAGGAGCACCGAATCCACCAATATCTAAATGCACCAATATAACCACTACAGGATATCATAAGCTTAACACTACGATATACAACAGTTTGTTAACTGTCTGCATGAACATCACAGTAAGCGATGTTACTCTTGACTGCGATAATAACATAATAGAAGGTATAGGAACTGCAGGCACATATGGTGTGATGGCAAAGAATGTAAAAAATATTGTTGTAGAGAACTGCAATATTGATGAATGGGGAACTGGAGTATTTTTTGATCATACCAATAACAGTGAAATATCTAATAACAATTTATATGACCCAGCAGTAGCTGGTGATTCTAATGACATAGGAGCTTACCTTAGTTATTCACACAATAATAATATTTCATATAATGTTATTGTTAACAGTACAGACTATGGAATCTATAATAGTTACGGAGATAATGATACATTTAAATTTAACAACATAAGTTATTCTCACAATTATAATGGCATGCGTATCAACATGAGCAATAACAATGTTATTGATAGCAACACTATATACAAAAATGCCTATATGGGCATAGAAGTAGAATACAGCGCTCATGGTAACATAACAAATAATACAGTTTATGATAATTACGGTACCGGAATTTTTACGAGTGGTTATGGTTTTTATCCATCTGATTACTATAACATCATAAACAATACAGTAAGAAACAACGGCTATGGTATAACTGTACAAGGGGCACACACCAAAGTTAGGGGTAATAATATATTGAATAACAATTATTCTGCTGTAGGCGTATGGGCCCCTGATACTGATGTCATAAGTAACAACATAACAAATAGCAGCTTTGGCGTGTTACTCCCTGAAGGAAATAATTGTACAATCGATAATAACACAATAATCAATAACTCATATGGTATTTATCTTGCGTGCGGCTATTATTGTTGTTGTTCAGATGTAACCATAAGTAACAATACTGTTAGAAACACTAGATATAATGGAATATCTGCTTCTCAAAGTGCTGATAATAACACAATTTATAATAATACAATAATAAACAGTACAAACGGAATCTATTTTGACGATATCAGAAACAACAATATCTCCAATAACTATATTTACAATAGCACAAATGCCGGTTTACTTACAATCAGCAACATGACGCAGCATACAACAAGTTATAATAGGATTTTTAACAACACGTTTGCAGGAAGCGGTTATGCTGGGATTGTTTTAACGAACAGTTCTTACAATAATTTGACTGACAACATATTGTATAACAATAACAGGGACTTTATTTCAGTTGATACTTTGGTAGGAAATAACATCAACAATCTTACCCTTAACAACACAGTTGTTAACTTTACTTATGCTACAACAATCAACATGACGTATGACAATGGTGCTAGTACTCCGAACCCGGTAGATTATGCGAAAATTCCGCATTTCCTAAACATAACAGGCATATCAGCAAGTTATACGCCATGGAATGTAACTTTTGGAGGGACAGGCAGTGATGTTGGTTATTCAGTACAGCAGACATCAGATGGTGGATATATAATCGCCGGGCAATATGATCTCGGCTCTTCTAATTCAGCCATATTGCTGATAAAAACAAATTCGACAGGCGGGCAAGTATGGAACAGAACATTTGGCAGCGGTTCAAATAGAAACATAGGTTATTCAGTGCAACAAACCTCTGATGGCGGTTACATAATTGGAGGAGAATATGATTCCACTTATGCAATTCTTATAAAAACAAACTCAACCGGACAACAGGTTTGGAACAAAACTTTCGGATGGGGCGGGAAATTCTATTCAGTTAAACAAACCAGCGATGGCGGTTACATAGCTACAGGTTATAATCTGACAAACAGCGGAGATGTGTTCGTAGTTAAAACAAATTCAACAGGTGGTATAACGTGGCAGAAAGACTTTGATTATGGCACTAGTTGGAATTATGGACAATCAGTAATAGAAACAAATGACAGCAATTTTGTAATTGCCGGTTTTACTGGTGCAGGTTTAAATGGCGGGGAAGATGTTTGGGTAATAAAAACAAATTCAACAGGAAGTGCGCTTTGGAACAAGTCAATAGGTGGAGCAGGTAATGATGGAGGTTATGATGTAATAGAAGGACAAACGAGTGATCATTATCTTTACATTGTTGGGTATTACAATGGTTCTTCAAATAAGAACTGTATTTATATCCAGATGGACAAAGATGCCACTAGCTCGTCATATGCAACCTTTGGTGGGACAGGCAGTGATGAATGCAGAGCTATTGCTATAGGACCATCTGGAGACATGTTGCTAATAGGTAGTACTAATTCATATGGGGCAGGGGGCACAGATGTATGGTTGCTCAGGGTAAATGTTACAACATTTGTTGCAAAATGGAACCGGACATTTGGAGGAGCAAGTAATGATGTCGGTTATTCTGGTATCATGGCTTCAGACGGCAGTTATGTCATGGCTGGTAGCACAGCTTCATATGGAAGTGGGGGAGATGTATGGCTTGTTAAAGCATATGAATCAGGTACGCCGACAACAAGTTCATGGTTAAACCTGAACATTTCTTATAACAATCCAGATATATTTGGTATTGTTGAGCGTTCCATTTTTATCGCAAGATATAATGGCAGCTGGGAGACAGACACATCAAAGTTTGCAAACAATTATGGGATTGATACTGCAAACAATGTTGTTTATGCAAACATCAGTAATTTCGGAAGCATATTTGCACCGCTTGGTGAATCAATGAATGTAAGCAACTGTAAGAACCTAACTTGGTCAGATACTGTTTACACACTGATAGCAAACCTTTCAGGAGTCCAGGCAGGAAGAGATGTTTGCATTGATGTACAGGCAGATAATGTAACACTGGATTGTGATGGACACAATTTGACTGATTCTGTGCCTAATTCTGATTACGGTATACTATCAGATACGAACAAAAACATAACCATCAAAAACTGTTTATTGTACTTTTATGATACTGGCATTGCTGTTTGGTCGAATAATAACACTTCATTGATAGGGAACACTGTTATCAATGCAAGTTATGGGCTTGACATGGAGGACAATAATTATACTAAGATAATACAAAATACAATAATCAATAGCACCGATGAAGCAATATATGTATCGGGAGAATCCTATAGTAACATATCAAACAACATACTTGATTCCAATAAAAATTACGGTATCCACGCATACGACTCAAATGACACAGATATTATGTATAACAGCATAAACAATACAGGTTCAAAAACAGGTGTATATGGAGAATGTTTGGGCATCCAGCAAAATTCAAACCGGTTAAAAATAATGTACAATAACTTCACGAATAGCGGCGATGTTGGAATATCTATCTCAGATTCATCTAATAATACTGTTTTTATGAACTTGATAAAAGATAACGCTGAAGGTGTTCTGATAACTGATGCAGCGCATTATAATAACATATCAAACAATGATATCTCTGGCAAATCTGGCGATGGCTTCTCCAGTTTAGGTATATGGGTTTATGCTCAGGCCAGTAATAATATTTTTGTTAATAATAATGACACAGGTTTTGACGAATATTTCGGTACTAGTTGTGTTAGTGTTGGTCCGCCCTTTAACAATACAATAATAAACTTAACACTTGATGATGCTGTAGTAAGCTTTACATATCGTCTTGGTCTTAATTCTGAATTTGACATCATAGATCTGAATAATACGTTCCCGGCAGATCCGGCTTCGTATGCAAATGCAAGCATTTATGTCAAGATAAAAAATGGAACAACAAGTTCACCTATATTTATAGCCATCAATATGTCGTACAATGAGTCCAAGGTCATTAACGAATCAAAACTGTTTATTGGTAGATATAACGAAAGCGGTGTTTGGGAACTGAATGAATCAAAGTTCGCGAACAACTTCGGAGTCAACACTGTGAATAATTATGTTTATGCGAACATAACAACCATAGGTTATAGACCTGGTTATAGCGAGTATTCAAGCATTTTTGCACCGCTGGAACCAGCCATAGGACAATTAAATGTAACTGTTTTAATCAACGGGACAAAAACATCGAACTTTACAAATGCAGGACAGCCGTACAATGTAACTGTAATTGTCAAAGATAATTCAACAGGAGATCCAGTAGCAGATGCAACTGTTGCGTTCACCGAATATGTTGGCTATGTGCCATTTGCGCTAATACAAAAATCAGATTCAAATTTCACTAATGCAGCAACAGCATTTTCAACAACAGATGCAAACGGCTTTGTCCAATTCACAGTAATACCAACTGGCGGACCAATAGGTTACGAATCATATCTTGGAAACTATAGCATTGATGTAGAAGTTGAAGCAACAAGTTATGATCCTTATTTTGAAGAGTTCAATGTCACAAATAGAGGACCAAGCTATGCTGTGCCGTCATATCCTGTTCAAGTTCCAAATGAAGGCGATTTGGAATACATAAACGCATACATATTGAGAGTATATGACAGGATACAAGGATGGCTTGGACCAAGTGTTGGCGGAGGAGAAAACCACAATGTAACTGTTTTTGATAATGGAACTGTGGTTGGTTTGGGTTTCAATTTCATTTTAGGTAAACCAACAGGATTAAATGTTACTGTAATAGATTCAACATCGCTTAATGGAATTGACAGCGCTTACGTAATACTAAGAGAACAAAATAGTTTCCTTACATGGTCAATACTCCAAAAAGAAACAAGCAACATCTCAAATGTTGTTTCAGCTGGTACAACAACAGATAGTAATGGTAATGTTAGGTTTACTGTTGTTGCAACAGGTGGTTCGAACTTTACAGGACTGGACTCATATGCTGCAGCAATTGGCACGCATAACATAACGCTTTCAGTTGCATGGCCAAATGGAACTACAATTGTGACACAAACTATAGGTGTGGATAGTTACGCAAGTTTCCCAATACCTGCAAAACCTGTTGTAAGTGTACCAAATCAGGAATCAAATGATCTTGAATATTACAATGCATACATACTCAGATTGTATGACAGGCTTCAAGGATGGTTAAATCAATAATAATCCCCAAAAAATTAAAAAGGTGATTCAATGAAAATGAAATGTAATTTGATTTTGGCTTTTGTGCCAATTTTATTGCTGTTTTTGATTGGCACAGCAAACGCGACCTTTCTAAGGGCGCAATTAGTAAACAGTGATGGAGATGTAGTAAACGATTATTATGTCTCTTCTTCAGCAAAAGCATATGCTGATGCTGTAGGAGCTAATGCAGCTAATGATTTCAAGCTGAGAGCCTACTATAATGTTTCTGGGGAAAATGCAAGCGTATGGGTCACCTTTGTATACAAAGTTGGGGATAGCTTTACAATAATAGCAGATGGAGCAACTTCAGGAACATATTTGGAACAGCTTGGTTCAGAACAAACTTCGGGTTCGATTTATTATGCGGATTCGCCAGTTTCGCTGAACTTTAGGAATTCTTATGCGATATTTCCGGGTCACATCTATGCGGTAATATCTGACAATAATACTGTTGAATCGACTGATACATTTATTTCAATAAATTCAACTGATGGATATTTGGTAGGAAGCTACAGTGCAAGCGATGTTGCAGGTACATATGACCAGACAACAGGACTTGTTTCGCTAACAGTAAATGGCGTAACTGGGCAGCCAAACAGCTTCAACATACTTAGTGAACATCCGAGCGACCAGTTCTTGATGGTTGGCATCTGTACTGATGGCTATGGTGAAACTTGTTCAGATGATAATGCAACTGCACCAAATGTTGCAAATTCATTGGACACATCAATACTTAATCCACCTGTAACAAGTGCAGTAAATTACAGATACTATGTGATAAATGGGATGGGAACACAGTTCTGTATTGGACCGAACATAAATGTAAGCCTAACAACAAATAATTCAAATCCAGATGACGGGGATGCAGTTTTGCTTACAGCAACAATTGAAAATCTAGGTAATGTTGATATTGACTCTGAATTTAATGTGAGATTTTATGACGGGACTACATTGCTTGACACGCAGACAATCAGCACATTAAACAGCGACAGCACAACAGACAAAACTTATGTTTGGGATACAAAATGGCAGACAGGTTCGCACACGATGTGGGTAAAAGTTGATACAACAGATACAATAAAGGAATGTAATGAAGACAATAACAATGCTTCAGCGCTAGTTGATGTGGAAGTAACCTATTCTGCAATCGTTTACATTAACGACACAGAATCAACAAACTTCCCAATGGTTGGAAGGCCGTACAATGTAACAGTAAATGTAACTGATTCAACAAATGCGAGCGTTAGCGATGCAGTTATCAGGATTGTTGAGAAGAACGGTATAAGCGTATTCGCACCAATACAAGCATGGCAAGAAGGCAGCACAAATAAGAGTGTTGTCTCTTATTCAATTGCAGAAGTAAGGACAAACTCGAGCGGGCTTGTAAGCTTTGCGTTGATACCAACTGGGAACAAACTTCTTGATGTTGAACCATACATAGCAACTTATTACACCGGAAACTACAGCCTGTACCTTGAAATTTATGTGGCTGGTTCACTTAAGAATACTATTTCGTTAACTGTCGGTGAACTTACAGCATCAGAACCAAACGGACAGGTAACTGTGCTTAACAATGATATTGTTGACTATGTCAAAGATGTTGTATACGACATGTATGCTAAAATAAAAGGGTGGTTGCATTATAGCTAAACACAGACAATTTTTGTTAATTGGAATAATTTTAGTAGTGTTAAGCATAAGCAGCTCATTTGCGGCAATAACTTCAGTGAGGTTGGTTGATGTAAGCGGAAACACAAAGTATCTGAAGTACGACGGGAACTCGAGTTCATACACAGATTCTGGAGTTAATCCAAATATCTACCTTGAGATTTGTGGGGACAGCAGCATTGTAAACAAATATGTTGGTTTTGTGTACGAAGTTGGCGGCACTTACAAACAAGTCAACTCATACATCGGCGGAATATTTGGAAACCTCATTAGGATACAATCAGAGAATGCAAGCAATTGTGCAAAGGTCGATGTAGACTTTTCCTCATCAAGGGCATATTATCCAGCAATACCTGATGTGATTTATTCAGCAGACAATACACTTGATGCAGGAGATACATTTATTGTGCTTTCAAATACAACAGGCTGGTTAAATGGAAGCTATGTTGTAACCACAGAGGGTAATAGTACGCATGTCAATTTAACTGTTGTTGAGGTTCATGACCAGGATGGGAATAACATAACAACAAACAAAACATATCTTGTTGTTGGGATATCAAATGGAACAAGTATACTTGATTCAGGTATAACTTATCTGAACGGGACAGTGACATTAGACAGGGCAGGTTACTCTGGCGTTATCACAATTTTTATTAACGGAATAAATGCTGGCTTGATTAATACAGCACCAAATACAACTATACCAACAATAGATCCTATAACCGCATATACTGATAGCGATCTATATTGTAACGCAACATTGACAGATACTGAAGACAGTTCACTTACAGCTTATTGGGTGTGGTACAAGGATGATGCTGTTAACATGAGTGGTTCTATTTCAGTGAGTAACGGTACAAATGCAAACATAACCGTACTGTTGAGCGGGGATATAACAAAAGATGAGACCTGGATCTGCGAAGTAACTCCAAGCGATGGAAATATGAATGGAACTGCAAAGAATTCTACAGGTAAGTTGATTACTAATTCAGCACCAACATTAGGTTCAACTTCAGTAGCTACAGATCCAATCAAAGGAGGAGCGCAACAAATAATTACCGCAGTAAGCCCAGGCGATATAGACGATGACAATCTAAACTTCTATTGCTGCAATGACACATCAGATTCCTGTACGCCAACAGCTGCAAATAACGTATGCAGCTACAGCGGAACTTGGTTAAGCCCGTACACAGGCATGAACTGCACATATAATGTGCCCTTATTCGGATATGAAACAATTTATGTCAGGTGCAGCACATATGATGGAACTGATTATTCTGCAGTAGCAAGCAACTCATTTGTAGAGGACGATAATACACCGTCAATAACATTCTACACCCCGCCAACACCATTGGACGGAACAAGAAATACTGGTAATTCAGTTACAATTAAGGTCAATGTTACTAATAATCTTACAATTGATATGTGCATCATTGAGTTTGATGGAAACAATTACACAATGACAGAGGATGGTTCTGGTAAATCAATTAACTGCAGCTATACGAACAGCAGTCTTATCGATGGCACGACATATAGTTACAAAGTATTTGCAAATGATTCAGTCAATAATTTGGCTGTTTCTGGATCAAGGAATTTTACTGAGAACGGTCTTCCAGTTTCTACAACACCTGTTGTAACGCCAGCAAGCCCAATTACTACAGATGACCTGAACTGCAATGCAACATTGACAGATACTGAGGATAACACATTAATAGCAAACTGGACATGGTACAAAAATGGTGCAGTAAATTCAACTGGGCAGACAGTCGGAATAACAAGTGGTACAAACTCAATCATTGCTACGTTATTGGCAGCAAATACGACAAAGGGCGAGAACTGGAGTTGTTCAGTAATTCCATATGATGATTATGAATACGGAACATTGAAGATGTCCGCAAATGTAACAATACAGAACATAGCCCCAACAATTTCACAGCAGCTGCAGTTTGTTAATGCAACAGCAGGGCATTCATTCAATGTATCTGCGCGAGTTAATGATTCAGATGGAGTTTTAGATATTATTGATTCAAACATCTCTTCAACTTCAGGCAGCTGTATAAGAATTGTATTTGTAACTATTGGCGATGAGGTAGAAGTTGTATACAATTGCACTGGCACTGCCTTGCAGTCAACAACAATACAGATTTCCTTCAATGATTCAAGCAGCGCATATGCAACCACAACCGCAGATTCAAATACATATCCAAATAATATACCTTCAATAACAGGTGTAAATATTACTCCAGACCCAGCTTACACAACTGATGATTTAAATTGTACTGTAAGTGGCGGGTCTGACCTAGATGGGGACGCAGTTTATTATTATTACAACTGGTCTAACGGAATAATAACATTAGTCCATTATTCAGCTTTGTCAATTGATATTTTGTTATACGGAAATACCTCTGCTGGCGAAACATGGACATGTAATGTTACACCAACTGATACAGTTGAGAATGGGACATCATTAGCTGATTCGGTCACCATCAGTAGTAAAACCTTAAATGTAACTGTGCTGATAAATGGTGCTGAAACTACGGCATTTGGAAATTCAGGCGAGCCATACAATGTAACTGTAATTGTCAAAGATAATTCAACAGGAAATCCTGTGGAAAATGCTACAGTTAAGATTGTTGAAACAAATGGTTACACGCCGTTCACACAACCACAATACGAAGAGTCAAATGTAAGCAATCATGTTTATGGAGCAGTTAATACAAGCAGTTCTGGAACAGTAATGCTGACTGCAATACCAACTGGAGGCAGATATGTACTTAATTCAGAAGTTGGGCCATACAATATAACTGTTAATGTTACAGCGTCGGGATATAATAACTTTACAAAAGAGTTTACTGTTACACATAACGATTTTCCAACACCAGATGCCGCAATTAACATTCCAAACAAGAACAATATTGAAGCATTCAATCTTGAGGTTTACAGAATATATTCAAATGCAAAAGGATGGCTGTTGCTTGGGGGCGGAGTTAATTATTCAGTGACTGTCTATACAAACGGGACAGCAGTTGGGATGCCAACACAATTAATCTCTGGCAAGCCAACTGGATTTAACATAACTGTATTAAACCATACCTCGTTGGAGCCAATAATAAATGCAGCTGTTGAAGCAGAAGAACAAAATGGTTATCCACCATTTGTATTGCCGCAGCATTCAGATACAAATATTCCAAACTACGCAGTTGGTGAAACAAAAACAGATGCTGCAGGAACAACACAGTTTACGGTGATACCAACTGGCGGACGATATATACAAAGCGGGTTAATCGGGGCTTACAATGCTACAATCAGAGTCTATAATAACGATTCAAGTTTGGTGTATACTAACACAATAGACGTGGATAATACATTACCTGTGCCCAGTGGCGCTGCTTATGGCGTTTATAACTCACATAATATCGAATCATTTAATCTTGAACTTTACAGAATTTATGCTAATGTAAAAGGGTGGCTAATTTATTAGGAGGTAAACTAAAATGAAAAAATTGATTTTGTTGCTGTTGATTTTGGCGCTTCCATTAATTATTGGAAACGCATCAGCGGCGTTGGTTAATGCAACGCTGATAAATGTAACAAGCGGGCAACCGTTTGCAGTATTCTACGGACCATCTGTAGATGCTTATATTGACTCAGACGCAGAAGTAGGGAATCCAGACCTAGCTTTAAGAGTCTGCACAAGTGGTGCAGGAGAGCTGCAAGGTGAGTATGCCACTGCCGTTTACAAGATAGGAAATACCTCCTCCTATGTTGATATAGCCTGGGATGCCACCTTAAACAAACTGACAGCATTTGATGGAAGTTGTGGTGCAGGTTCGATTTGTTGTACAACTTTAGCAAGATTTAGTCTCAGAGATACTATAGCGGTTTATCCAGCTTACGTCTTTGCGGCAGTTTCTTCAGATGATACTTTGGATACTGGAGACAGCTTTATTTTTGTTCCGCAGGCAAATGGTTGGCTCAGAGGATATTATACCACAAATACGATATGGAGTACATACGACCAAACAAGCGGTAATGTTTCGCTTGATGTGACTGCTGTTGATGGTTACAAAACCGCTTCTGGTGTAGAACCAATTTATCCGACTGGGGCAATTAAAAATGTTTCATATATCATAGTAGGAGTATGCGACCTTAACACAGGTAATATATTGAATTACGAATGTTATTCGTCCAGGACAGTAAAACCAAGCGATTCAGCTGTACAACTTTTCACAGGGGTAACTGATCCTTCAAACACAAATCCAGCAATAACAAAATATTATGTTGTAAACGGAATTGGCAATTCATTTTGCATTGGGCCAGATTTACAGATAACTTCTTTTGCCCCAAACACAAGTGTTGCGTTTACTGGACAGGATGTCAACTTTACTGTAACTTTGATAAACGGGCATAATGTTGATATTGACACACCATTTTATGTGAGATTCTATTATTCAAATGGAACTGTGATAAGCACACAACAGGTAGCGAGCCTAAACACAGGAGCAACAACAAGCCGTTCAGTGGTTGTCAATACAGCAGAGTTGGGCGGTTCAGGAACAAAATATATCAATGTTTCTCTTGACTTTAACAGTACAATTGGTGAATGCAATGAAGGGGATAACAATGGTGCTGCTTCAGTCTATGTTGGAAAGGTTTATTTTGTGGATGTATGGGTAGACAATGTTTTAAGCACAAGTTTTGCACGAGCTGGGGTACCATACAACATAACAATCCATGTAAATGATTCAGACGGAAATGATGCAGCAAATGCACTGGTAAGATTTGTGGAGTACAATGACATTAATTTGTTTGCACCAACACAAATCTGGAACCATTCATCAAACAGAAGAGGGCTTGTTTCGTATTCAACTGCAGAAGTACTTACAAATGGGACAGGATGGGTCAACTTTACAATAATGCCCACCGGAAACAAACCACTTGTTATACAAAATCCAGATATAGCAAATTATGTTGGCAATTATTCATTATATCTTGAACTTTATGTAAGCGGAACCAGAGAAACTGTCTATTCAGGAGGACAGTTAGGAAATAACCTGACATTTAACCTTCTGGACCACAATACAACCATGGCAACAGGAACAAAAGTTGTCAACAATCAGGCGCTGGTACAAACAATAACAAACGCTGCATATCAGATATATGCTAGCGTTTTAGATTGGCTGACCTAAAATGAAAAGATTAGTATTAGCATTGCTTGTATTGTTTGTTTTGGGTAGTGTTAATGCTGCAGTAACTTCTGCTAGATTGATTGAATACAGTGGTTCAGTTGCTGATTTAAGCTATGATACTGCATCAAAATCATATGCTGATGCATCAGTTGCAAATCCAAATATGTTTGTCCAGATTTGCGCAAGTTCTTCTGTAGACATTCTGAACAAGTATGTTGGATTGGTTTACAAGGAAGGAAATGATTCAATCATTGTTACAACAACTTTTGGAGCATTGGGAGACCTGATTAAGATTACAGATGTAAACGCATCAAATTGTGCCACAGTTGATGTTGACCTCTCATCATTCAGT